>Ga0190284_1000045_pt1 | contig 109046 bp, 79 predicted proteins | sample 48691812_MG_FD_161668 | JGI IMG/M metagenome (GOLD analysis project Ga0190284, IMG submission 161668) | Hydrothermal vent microbial mat bacterial communities from Southern Trench, Guaymas Basin, Mexico - 4869-18-1-2_MG | ecosystem: Environmental > Aquatic > Marine > Hydrothermal vents >... | reverse complement strand
GTGCGCTCGAAGAAGCCATTTTACGGTGGCCTTTTCGCGAGAAGCCCGTCAACACAGGGACTTGAGCAAAAATAGGTTCGCGCGCTCCACGCGCCAACCACACCTCACAGAAAGGGCGAAACTATAGATCTGAGGATGCTCTATAAGTAAACCGCGCGACGGTCGGCGAGAAGTGCCCATAGATGAGACGGCAATCGATGGGGCCCGGATCCACAAGATCGGTTATCTCCATGGCCTTCAGTCGCTTGATGTGCCTTTGGCTCTCCCGAATCTGCTGCGGCGAGAATTGCTTGAGTAGAAAACTCCTTAGAGACATCCCTGCGGTCTTGGGGATGTGCACAAAAAAAAAGAATCTTGAGGTCCCAAGGTTCGTGGTTCAAACACGGTTGACTTTTCCTCGATGCAGTACCTGAAATATGAGAGAAATCTCGATCCTGACCTCGGTTTAACAACCATTAAGCTGGGGATACCTCTCGCTGTTTTCACCCGAAGACAGCGAGGCGATTCCAGTGGAATTCAAACGCTTGTACTCGCAGGGGAAACAGAGGCACGCTTTGGAGAATCCGTTGAACGCCATGTCAGCCCTGGCGGGCGGTTCCATCGGTTGAGGATGGTCCTTCCGGCTCGCGAAAAAACATGGGGTCATTGTGATCCAGGTAAACGGTTACACCGAGTTTGCCGGCCCATCTTCCCGCAAGTCACTGTGTGCGCCGTCGGCCCCTGACCGTCCCCTCGATAATGTCCCCCCGACCGTGCCAATCGCCGGCGCCGGCACGTGTGGTTGGTGCGCCGATTATTTAATGCGTGCATATAGTTCGGCATACTGCTTGCCAACATCTTTGCTCGTGAACATGGCTTCCAATCGCTGTTTGTTTGCCCTGCCCAGCCGATCGGCCAGGTAGTCATCTACTGCGAGCCTCTGCATTGCTGCCCGCAAGGCGAGTGGATCGCTATGGGGCACCACCAAGCCTGTCTCATCGGCAATATTCACGTAGGAGGTACCTGTTGCAATCTCAGTGGTAATCAGTGGCTTGTCAAAGGCCGCCCCTTCCAAGAGTACTAACCCAAAGGCTTCTGATCGACGATTGGAGGGAAGAACCACACAGCGTGCCAACTTCAAGAGAGCAAACTTGTCCGCATCGTCAACCGCTCCTACGAAACGAACGTTCTCCATATCCCTGGCCAGCTTCCTCACCTTACGTTCCTCCGGTCCGGTTCCCACGATTATTACCTGTAACCGCGTACCGCGTACCGCTTCAATCAAGTACGGCAGCCCCTTGTAGTAGCGGAATACGCCAATAAACAGGAAGAAGTCGCTTCCCACTCGCTCCTTCCACCTTTTGAGCAACCCTGACGGAACACTGTTCATCGTGCTCGCATCCACTCCGAGGGGGATGACGGTAACCTTGCGTTTATACTTCTGGAGTACTGGACTTGTCAGCGCGTAATTCGGTGAAGTGGCCACAATGGCTTCCGCGGAATCCAAGAATCTGCGCATGATTGGGCGATAAACCGGCAAGAGCATTTTTTGCCGAACAATATCTGAATGGTATGTTACTACACACGGCTTGTTAATCCGGGATGTCAGATGAAGCAGGTCCCCAAATGGCCAAGGATAGTGATAGTGAACCAAGTCAACTTCGCGAGCGAGTCGGTAAAACAGCCGCATACCGGAGAAACCCGTGAAGTTGCAAGAAGCGACCGTGAACCAACTCTTGCTGCGCCAGACCCTCGCTTCCTTTGTTTCCAACAGTCCCGGGTGTGGGGTCTTGGCCAGTGTGAAAACCTCGTTGGTGATTCCATGGAAGCTTGTGCCTAAGCATATTTGCCGAATGGCCTCTTCTAACCCTCCTTGAGTTTCAGGGAAATATGATTTGTAGACATGAAGCACGCGCATTTTTTTTGTCACGCAATCCTTTGATGAGCCGGATGCCGGCCATGAGATCGCTTGAGGCGCTGTACTACGAGGACGCATCAGCGAATCTCGACAATATTGATTCGGGCACCGCCCTCCGGCAGAATAACAGGGATTCCATTTCAGTCAAGCTGCGCGATCCTCCCGCCTGTCTCCGAGGCGAGGCCACGGAATGCCTAAGGGAGCCGAGGACTTTCATGCTTCGTTGTGCCCGTGGTCCGACATGGAAGTTGGTTCAGTTCTCTTTTGGCGAGAAGCTGCTTGAATCCTCCAATAAGTCTGCCCACGTTCCCGGTCGGCAGCATTCTCAGTCTTTGTCGCACAAATTCTTTCGCCTCGCGGCTCTTTTCCTTGCAGAAGCAATGAGCCGGATCGGGCGCGCTCACCTTCTGTATTCAGAATCGTTCCGCCCTCATAGCCGGTTCCCTTGGCCTTTACGAATTCGACGAGAGCTTCTCGCGCAACTTCCATGACCATGCCCAACAATCGTCTCTCTAGGTCTCCAATCTCCACAGCCTGGCCGGGTCCACGAACAGATCGGAAAATTTCATTGACCAATGAGTACATCCGAGATAGACCCTTCTCCATGTCCGGTCCACCTTCGGAATACATCCTTTCACAACCGTCATGTACACCGTTTTAGGTCCGGAAACCAGAGATTTCCGAATCTTATCTCTCAGGTTTTTATTTCACTTCTCTGTGACAAGAAAAATCGCGGCACTCGTTCACGCCGGTATCGGAGTTCCCGTGACCGCCCGAAGGGCCCTACCCAGGAAAGCGAGGTCAAGAGGCGCCCCCACAAAGCTTGGGTTCATACCACCCATCTCTGCTATCTCCGGTCGATCCAACGGCGTGCAAACTTTCAACCGCACGATGACCGTTTGAAGCCATCTCCAAGTTCTTGATCTTCTGTCTCAAATGCGTTACTCTCCATTGTCGGGATCACACTATGCCTTCTTCAGGTATCAAAACTTCTGATACCTCAATCGACACTCCATCATGAGTTTGTTCATTTGCACGTGATGGCTTCCTGTGATCCTTCTCAACCGCCTAGGTTGAGTTGACGCGACAAAGGAGCTTGGCTCATGCTCGACCTTGGGATAATTATTCCGGAACTGGCGAAATACGGCGGAGCAGAGCGCCTTCTGATTGAGTGTGTTGCGAGATGGCAGCATGACCATGCAATAACTATCTATGCTGCGGAATTTGACAAGAACATCTTTATGGAACACGGGATCGCAGCACGGGTCAATTTGGTGAAGATAAGTTCACATTTTGATGGCCCGCACTCCATTGTGCTCAATGCTGTTTTGCTGCCGAAGATTTGGGAACAGGAGATTGGGAAGCACGACGTGTATCACGGGCACCTGTGGCCCACACATTTGATCGACCGTCATCCCATGGTTTGGTATCCTCACGAACCACTCCGAATCCTCTATGATCTGAGATATGAGCAGACAATTCCTGACAAAGTTGAGTCGGTGAGGAATGTCCACATATACCCCAAGTACCATTACGACGGGGTGTTGGAAGCATATCGAGAGGCGTACCTGAACACTATCGATCTGTTTGACAAAGCGGGAAAGCCTGACCGAATAGTTGCGAACAGTAAATATACAGCGGCGTACTTGGAAGACATCTACGGTTCCAAGGTGCCCGACGTGGTGTATCCAGGCGTGAACGTAGACGATTTTATCGTCACCACAGCACCTTCAGTGGACCGACCGTCTGCTGTCGGCCAATCCCACCGGTTCACATTCGAATCATTAGCCGATGAAAATGTTTTTTTGACAGTTGGGCAGCTCTGGCGCCACAAAAGGGTAGGACTTGCAATTGAGGCCGTGAAGATGGTGGAAAACGTCCAACTGTATGTAGTGGGACAAGGCCCTGAGAGGCAAAATCTCGAGAAGATGGCCAACTTCCTCGGTCTGCAAGACCGGGTGTTCTTTCTTGGCGGTCTGACGAATCTGGAGCTTCGGATCCTCTATGCGAGAGCGCTGGCAGTTATCTTTACGCCGATCAAAGAACCGTTCGGTATTGTTGCCTTGGAAGCAATGGCGGCAGGCAGGCCGCTCATTGGCGTGGACGAGGGAGGTTACAATGAGGTGGTTGACGGATCCTGTGCCTTCCTCGTGAAACCGGAACCTTCATTGATCGCAGAGAAGATGGCATTTCTCAGAGACAATAAGGATATCGCTATAGAAATGGGGATGGCTGGGAGATCCAAAGTACAGGATTACACATGGGAGCGTACCGCGCAGGGATTGCTGAAACAAATTCAAGAGACTCACTCGGAGTGGAATGCTTCCCGGCGTCTGACTTGCACATCCCATGGGGAATCCAATACCACGCTTTTCGGTATACAGTATTACTGCTGGTACGGCGAGGGAATCGGATCTTCCCATTGGAACGACAATCAGATCCATGGCGGTGTCACGGACATGCCTATTATGGGCTATTATGGATCGAACTCCGGAACGACGATCCGATCTCAATTGGGTCAATTAGAGGATGCCGGCATAGATTTCGTGATTCTGAACCTTCACCTTGATGGTGAGGGATTCAATACGCGTGAGCTCGTAACAATAGAAAATGTGTTCAGTCTGGCAAGCAGCATGTCGTCATCACTGAGGTTTGCCATTCAGTTGTGCCCTCAGCATGACGTGTACAGTGACTTGCCTGACCTCATTTCTTCAATTCGGAGACGGTTTTGCAGGAATCCCCGTTACCTTCACTTGGACCGAAGGCCGGTGCTATATCTATTCTGGACAGGTGTCCTTGACGGGCGACGTTCCAGAATTCGCCTTCTGAGAGATTCAACGGAAGGAATGGTGATAATTGCCGCCGGCCTTCGGCTGTACGACCGCCAAACCGAGCAGCGCAACACCATGGGACTATTTGACGGATTCAGCCTTTTTTCCCCTTTGGAGCTCAGCGGTCGCAGCAGGTGGAAGGAGATCTGGGGAAAAGCCTACTCGGAGAGTGCGGCGGGCAACATGGGCCTGCGCATAGTGACGTGCAGTCCGGGGTATGATGACTCCCACTTGGAAGACCCTGAACGATCCGGGTCCCCCTATAGAGAAGTGTCCAGGGACAATGGCGAGACATACAGAGCCACCATGGATTTCGCACTTTCCCTGGATCCGGCACCGCATCAGGTCTTGATATCGACTTGGAACGAGTACCACGAGAATACTCACGTGGAACCATCTTTGCGTTACGGGTCCCAGTACCTCGACATGACCAAAGATTTCATCAACACAGGGAAACAATTGTGGAAAAAGACAAAGAGCTAAAACGCGAAAACGATCAAGGCAGACCCTTCATTTTCGCCGATAAAGCCTACTTGGACTTGACCGACGCCGAGAGTGTTGCAATGGAGATGATACTCTCTCCTGGTGTGCTGGAATCTGAATACTTCCTCGTGATGGACATCTATTCATCTGCAAATCACATTCATCCGCAAGGGCACGTGGGATGGTGGCAATTGGAGCTCGATGATCGCCTCTCAGTGTCAATCAACGTAGAAAAGACCGACCAGGGAATTCGTGTGACGTTTCCCAGCTCAAAAGGCGCGCAGGACAGTTGGGAGAACCGAGAGATGATCTCCGGTTTAGACGAGGAGGTTCTTTGGCTTCACGTGGTCCTCAGACAGTCCCGCAACCGGGCGATTGCCTTTGAGGACATTCTTCCAGTCTACATCAGCAGCGAATCCCTTGGAAGCGCGTTAGCCTTGCAGAAGAGTCTCCTGGCGGACTTCACCCACCTTCATGATACTGCCTGGCCGTGGTACTGCTGGCCGCGGGATGTTCACGTCTGCATAGTCACCCAAACCTTCAGCCTTCCAGATGCCGTCGGTTCCTTTGTCCTTGACACGTGCAGACTGTTGCGGCGGAGCAACATACCGTGTTCAATCTACGCTTCAAGGTTTGATCCTATGCTGAGGCCCGCTGTCAGACCCGTCCAAGAACTTCTGGCCGGCCGGCGCCCCAAAGATCTGGTGCTATACAATCTGTCCATTTACGATGAGTATTTTGATGCCATTCAGCGCCTTTCATGCAGAAAGGCGCTCTATTATCACGGGATCACCCCTCCCAAATACTTCCGTGTTTATGACGGGGAGTTCGTTAAGCTATGTGAGAAAGCATACGATCACTTGGGTAAGTCAGGCGGGTTTGACAAAGTAGCCGCAAATTCAGTGTATTCAGCCCAGGAGCTGCAAAGCTTTGCCCGGCAAATGGAAACGCGCGGGTCTGGATCCGACACCGCCATCCTGAGAGCCATCGCTCCTGAAAAGGCCCAGACTACGGGGGTGAGAACCCTGAAGGCAATAGAAAAGGCCTCGGCGCCTTCAACGGAACCTTGCGCCACTCTTGGCAATACCGAAGAGGAATTCGCGGAAGAGAGCAGGGTTCAGGGCAAAACCTTGGTTATCAGTTTTCCTCCGGTGCTCAACCCACGTACCTGGGAAATGATCGAGACTGAAGACGTCCAGCTGCCTAACAAGGGGACGATGCTGCTCTATGTGGGGAGGGTCGCTCCACATAAGAAAATAGAGGATTTGATCACTCTGCAGTTTGAATATCTCAAATTGGATCCGGACAGTCACCTGGTCATCGTGGGCAAACCACAGTTTCCCGGCTACGTTGCCTACTTGGAGTACCTGCTTGAAACAAAGTACAAGCATGCACAAATCACTTTTCTTCATAACCTGAGAAGAGGCCAACTCAAGGCAGTCTACACTCGGAGTTCTGCATATGTATCCATGAGCGAGCATGAGGGGTTTTGTGTCTCATTGATAGAGGCAATGTATTTCGGCAAACCGATTTTTGCGTATGCTCAGCCCGCCGTAAGGCAAACATTGGGTGAAAGCGGGAAGGTGTTTTTCAGAAAAGATTTTGGGGTCATCGCAGACGAGATCTTCCGCCTGCTCAACAATCAAACGGAAATGGACCACCTGGTGGCTGTGCAAAGCAGACGCTTCAATGAGATTGCAGTACAGGCCGACGGACGGGCCATATGGAGGCTTCTGGAGGATTTGGTGTTCGGCGATGCGAGTGTTACTTAATACCTACCCCGTGGCTTTCGATTGTCCCGGCGGGGGCGAGATTCAGTTGCTGCGGACCAGGGCGGCGCTCCAAAGGGCAGATGTAGATGCCATACTCTATGATCAATGGAGGCCCCAGTTCGCGGAAACTGACGTGGTACACCATTTCTCCGTTCAAGGAGGATCAAGACATTTCTGTGACTACGCGAAGCAAAAGCACCTTCCTCTGGTCATTTCACCAATAATTTGGCTCACCGAGGATAACCTGGAACACTTTCCCCTCGATGAGATCCGCCATCTTCTCACCCTGTGCGATCTGGTTCTCCCAAATTCCGAGATGGAAGTGGCTCAGCTTGCTGAGTTCTTCAGCCTGGACCCACACAAGTTTGTTGTCACGAGAAATGGAATCGATCATTCCTTTGGACGTCGAATTTCAGGAAATGTGTTTCGCGAACACTTCAACATGGAGCAGGCTTTCCTCTTAAATGTGGCAAACATTGAGCAAAGGAAGAATCAATTGAGACTGATTCAGGCGGTTCGAAAGCTTGGAGTCAAGCTTGTACTTGTCGGTGGAATCCGTGATCAAGCATACTTCAACCAATGTATGGAGGCAGGAGCGGGCTTTGTAAGGCATCTGGGATACATCGACCATGATAGTGATCTGCTCAAGTCGGCGTACAGCGCGTGCCAAGCCTTTGTTCTCCCGAGTATACTGGAGACTCCTGGACTGGCGGCATTGGAGGCGGCCGCGGCCGGAGCGAAACTGGTGGTGACAGCCGAAGGATCCACGAGTGAATATTTCGCCGACATGGTCCGTTATGTGGATCCCTACAGTCTTGAGGATATCCGTTCAGCAATCGAAGGATCTCTGGCAGACAGCAGTGATGATTCCCGGCTTGCAGAGCATGTGCTGTCAAATTTCACCTGGGACCACACGGCTCAACAGGTGATTGCCGCCTACAAGCGCGTCTTAAACTGATGTGTACAAGAACCAGGGAGTTGGATCCCGGTTAAGATATTGGTAACCGTTCACCGTGAACCGTACAAGCTCCCGAAATTACGTATAGGGGAGATTTGGAGGGGGAGCTACTGGGCGTAGGGCCAATTTGCGAGCCGGTTGGTGTGGGAGCTTCATTTATGGTCCGTACCGGCCCGCCGCGCGTGGGTGCTTCGAGTAAGGTTTTGGGTTTATGCTTCGCACGGGGACACGGGGATACCGAGGGATGGGCCCACTTGGTCGAAGAACGGATATATCGTCGAGAACCTATTGACACCACGTCGAGTGGACCCTCCATTCTCACCGGGCGCAGAACCGCTTCAAGCCCGGTGAACGATTACAGATATTGAACATCCGTTACATTGATGCGGTGAATGTAATCCTTCTCAATGGCGTCAGTATCAGGGGAGGAGCGGCGTTTTTCCACCAACAGCGGTATGGAAGGCCATTGGGCACGTGATGAACAAGATCTTCATGTCCGTATTCCCAGACGATCCAGCATCTTGATAAGTCGGGCTTTCCAGGTGTTTTCACCCACCGCGGCTACTGCTTCTGCGTCCGAGAGCCGGCCTCTGGCGAGTTGGCGGGCTATGGCCTCAACATAGGCGTCGGGTTCAGCGGCAACCTGCAACCATGCCGTGTGGCTCTTGGTGAATTCCAAAGGAGTCGATACTACCGGCACCCCTGCGGCCAGGTACTCAAAATATTTCATGGGGAACATGGAGCGGGTGTAGTCGTTGATTAGGCAGGGCAAGGTTGCCACAGAGAAACCACGTAGATAGTCCGGCAGCACTGCATAGGACTTATAGCCAAGGAAATGCACGTTAGGCCGGCATCGGAGTTCCCCTATGAGTTGATTCACTTGGCCTTCTCGCTCCTCGCCTATGAACACCCAGTGCCAATGGGGACAGTGGCGTGCAACAGCGAGAACAAGGGCGAAGTCCACCTTAAAGTCTGAGAGTACGCCCACGTACCCGATACGAGGCTCTGGAATGGCAGCCAAATCTGGTGGAAGGATCCCGATGCGGCGCGCTCGGCTGAAATGATCGAAGTCAGCAACGTTTGGTAGATACTCTGTATTCTCGTTCAGCGTTGCGCATTTCTTCTGTAGGGCCTTGCCGGCGGTGAACACCCAGTCGGCACAGCGAAGCAGACGCTGTTCTTCGGCATTGAACGCGGTTCCATCGATGCGAGGAAGGGCTGAGAGGTCGTCCACACAATGGTATACCAGGCAAGAGAAGTCGAGGCCGACCAAAGCTTCCAAAACAAAGGGGTGATAGGTCCAAACCAGGGGCCGCTGAAAGCCGTGCCGCTTGGCAAAGCGAGTGATCCGTCGGCGTATCCATCCCTGGTTGATGGTCCGTATCGAAGGCCAGTGGTGCTTGAAGGGAATGGCAAGGGGGGAAAGAACCCAAACTCCGGGTTCTACGGGCCGAGGCGGAAGTAAACCCCGTTTGACACGGCGTAGTATGCGACCGAAGTCTTTCCGGTTGACGGTGAGAAGACGCAACCCCGGGCTCTCCACGTAGAGCACCCGAAAGCCGAGCTGGGCAAGATGACGTGCCGTATGCTGCTTATTGGTCCAGTAGGGTGTGTCCCAGTCCGCAGTGGCAAAAAGGAGAACGTCCCTCGGTTTATCCATGGAAGGCTCCCAAAGCTTCTCTGCGGGTATTGAATACCACGAGCAACGTCACGACCGCCACCCTGCTTCCTCTACCGCACTGATCCGTCCCCCGTACTCCACTCCCAGGAGCCATGCTGACGAAAGATTACGCGAGGGGACGACGGCAAATCCTTCACCGCTATCGGTAACAGCCGTTGCAGCTCGATATCTGATGAAATCCAGCGCATCGTTCTCGTTGGCGAAAAGCACCCGCTCCCGGCTGCGCAGGTGGTCTATGAACCGGAGATGTATGTCCAAGCGGGCTTCTTCGCCAGACCAGCCATACCGATAGCGAGCTGAGAAGGGGTGATCCAAGTAACCGAAGAAGGATCGCCCGCGAACCGCGATGTCGTAGGCTTCCTTGAAAACCGCGATCTGGTCGCCTCCGTGCTGTAAACCGTCACCATGCAGCATGCACTGCTGACTGTGTCCCACGAATCCCGAAGGTGAGCCAGGCGGTGGACCCCCTCGGGCCATAAGGAAATCCGGGTCTTTGAGGATGATGCCGCCGATGCAACCCGCGTAGCCCGAATCGGCCAGGGCGGCCCGAGCGTACGGAGGCGTTTGATGGAACGGTGAAACGGCATATGGCACCTGTATGCCGAGCACTCGGGCAAGTTGGGCGGCCGAGGTTGTGGCCTCGTTGAGGGCAGTCTCGTAGCTGCCTCCCCAGTTTGGGAGATGGGTTGCCGTGTGGGAGAGCACTGCACCACCATTTTCCACAACTTCCCGCAGCAGAGGGTGATGCCGGGAATCGGTGAGGAGGACGGTATGCACCGCGAGGGAAAAGGGCAGACCGAGATCATGATACATTTCCCAGAGAGGGCGTGCAGACTCCACGTCTTCGTCGCAGTCAAGTCGCATGGTCACGGCAGCATCGAAGCCGTACGGGATCTCGGTTAGAGAGGGAGAGCAGGGCAGGTCTGGATAGCGGTAGTGGGAAAGAAATACTTCAACCAGGCGCCACTCTTGGGAATCAACAGGCCCTGCGGGTCTGTTGAACCACAGCAAGCTCGTCTCTTCCCAGTCCCACAAGCCGGCATAGCTGGAAACTACTTCTCCATGACAGGTCACCTCGGCGAGGGTGGCCGTGTCCGGGAGGTTTACCATCTGCCTGGAGGCCCAGGGCGAACCGTCGGCGCGTATGGCGCCAAAGCCCAGGTTGTTCCATTCGTCGGCAAAGTCGAAACGGAGGAAAGCTCGCTCCGGAATAGGAGAGGCAACATCTCCCAGGGAACGACGGTAAGCGATCCGCAAGGGGCTTTCGCTGAAGTTGTGAAGCGGTGCCGGAGGGCAGGTCGCTTTTGCGTTCCACTCCGAGTTGATGGGCCGGACACCAGCACCCAAGAGGCGGGCCACCATCGTCGGCAGAGTGCCGAAGAGGACGAGCTTGGCGCGTCGCTTTTTCAGGGTTTTCCCAATAAGCTCTGCCCAATCATCGAGTGGTTCCGCTACCACCACGGTCGGGGCCGTTTCTCTGTCCAGAATGCTTTGCCACTCAGCGGGGCACACGGACTCCACTTGGCCGCGACCGAAAGACCGCCGGAACGCGGCATCGACGATTTGTCCCGTATACACCTGATTGCCCGGATAAACAATGTGAATCATGCTTGCACCACATGACGGAACTTGGCCATATGTCCCACCCTCACAAGATCCTGGGGGCCAACGAAGCGCACCTGGAAGCCCCCCTGCCACCAGCCGTCGACGCGCTCGCGGATTTCGTCCGGATTGGCCCCGGCTTCGTGGACGAGGCGCAAGACAGGAGGAGACGTGCGTAGGTCGATCTGGAATTCTTGGATACCTCCTACGCGGTCGAGAACGTCCTGGATATAGTGAGTGGGATAGGATACACCGTTGATGGGCACCATGTCGTGAATACGCCCCACCACATCAACAAGAAAGAATCCATCCGGCCGTTCTTGGACCCGCGCCAAATCCCCCGTTCCGTACCGCACCAGGGGCATGAGCCGATTGCGGAAGCCTGTGAAGACGAGCTCATGCTTACCATCGTGCGCGTCTTCAACCGGCAGGCATTCCGGCCAGCCTTCGGAGTCCAATACCTGAAGATCAGCACCTTGCGGCGCCAGTTCGTACGCAATAACGCCAAATTCAGCCAAGCCATATCGATCCACCACGCGGCAGCGCAGAGCGCCGGCGATGGTCTTGCGTGCTTGAGGAGCAAGGAGTTCACCGCTCGACTCGAAGATGGTGAAGGCGCGGCCGCCTCCGTACCTCTGCTCAACGTAGCGGGCCAGAGCGTGGATCGTCGATGGATGGGCATGCACCAGGTGGGGCCGACGGAGCAACACGGTGGACCAGATCTGCTCCAAACCATAGTCGTCCAGACGATCGAAGAAGATATTGGAGCGGTTCATCGCCAAGCACTTGAAGTACTCTCGGACACGGTCGCGCAGGGGAAAGGCATCGGGGAAGCGGCTACTGAAGTGAAGCTCCGACATGGAGTGCTTTTTCCCGATGCGCTCACGCGCGTAACGGGTCACTGCCGAGGAGTAGTCTGCCGCCTCCTGGTCGTAGTAGATCACACAGGAGGGGCCGGTGGAGCCGCCGGTCTTGCAGAGGTGGTGCCGCAGCCCGTCCAGCGAGCAGGAAAGAAGCCGAGGTCCCTGCTCGAGAATGATATCTTTGGTGAGGATAGGCAATTCCTCCAGGTGGCGGGGATCCCGGCGCACTCTGTCGGGAATGAACCCCCGCTCGGAGAACAGATCTCGGTAGTAGGGTACGTATTCCCCTGCGAATTCCAGAATCTGTGCGAGACGTTCCACTGCCGAACGTCGTCGCTGGGCGAAGGGCACGGAGTAGTGGAATCGAAGTTCGCGTATCTTGGTGCGGACATTGCGCTTCTGGAGACGCTCGGCGATGGGGTAGGCGATTGATGCGCTTGCGCAGCCCTTGAGGTAGGCAAATGGACTCACACCGCATCCTCCTTTGCCGCCTGTACGTCCTGCATTGGCTCCTTGCGGACATCTTCGACGATGCGTCCGTGTTCCAGGCGCAGCACTCGGTTGCAGATACGATCGACAAGCGTCGCGTCGTGTGTGGCCAGTACGAGGATAGCGGCTCGATTCGCCAAATCCTCCAAGCGCTGAGATGCCTTGTCTCGGAATTCCGCGTCGCCCACTGAGAGCCATTCGTCCATGAGCAGGATTTCTGATTCAATGCTTGTGGAAGTGGCGAAGCCCAAGCGCAGAAGCATGCCGCTGGAATAAGCCCGAATAGGTAAGTGGAGATAGTCGCCAAGTTCGCTGAATTCGGCTATCTCGTTAACCCGCGCATGAATCTCCTGTGGCCGCATGCCGAGCATTACACCGCGCAGGAAGATATTCTCCAAGCCGGAGGCGTCAGGATCGAAGCCCATGGACAGATCGAGGATGGAGGACACCCGACCCTGCACCTCCAAATGACCGCGCACTGGTTCGAACACGCCGGAGAGCACCCGCAGCAGAGTGGTCTTGCCGGAACCGTTATGGCCCACCAGGCCTATCCGGTCCCCTTCCCGGCATTCGAAGTTCAGGTTATCCAGGGCCCGGACAACCAGATGATTGCCGGCGTCTTGGGCAAAGCGGCCGCCGGTAGCGGCTCGGATAACGGCCTTCTTCAATGAACGGTGGGCATTGTCGAAAAGCGGAAACTCGACCACCAAGCCCTGCCCGATAATATGCGGTGAGAGCATGAGAAAACCTGCGAATTCATTGCCGTCATAGCCAGTAGGGCACTCGGGCGCGGTATCGGTTCATGAGCCAGTTGGCGGCAGCGAACCCAACTATCAGCATTCCGCCAACCCAAAGCCAGGATTGGGCGGCTACGGGCCGGTTCAGTACCGGCCCGCGAACAACCTCGATGAGGTGATAGAGAGGATTGTACATCGCGATCCATGCACGGTCTCCGATGTTCTCCGGAGACCACAAAACCGGCGTGAAAAAGAAGGCTACCTGAATCAAATTGCCCACAGTAGGGGGAATGTCCCGGAACCGGGTGCCCAATATACCGACGACAATGCCCACCCACACGCTGTTAGCTAACAAGGCGGCCAACCCTGCTGCCGCGAACAAGATGCCCCAGTCCGGTATTTGGCCGCAAACGATCAGCAGTAGAACAACTACCGGGAAACTGTGTAGCATGATGAGGAAGTTCCGCCATACCAGGCGGGCGACGTGGACCGTAAGGGGCAATTTGACTTGCTTGATCAAATAATCCACACTCGTAAAGGCCGTGCAACCTTCGTTTACCACAGCAGCAATATACTGCCAGATCACGAGACCAACAGCAAGATATGTCAGGTAATTTGAAAGGTTCTGATTTAACAGCCTCGAATAGAGAATTCCGATTACCGTCACCAAGATAATCGTGGTGAGGGTGAACCAGAAAGGCCCCAGCACCGACCGGCGATAGCGCTGACGAATGTCGTGCAAACCAAGATAGCCCCATATGTGAACAGCGGACAATCCATTTAGGATGTCCTGATTCCCACCATGCACACACCAACCGGCAACCGCATGGAGGCGTTCTGCGAACGTTATTGGTAAAGGAGTGCTCCTCGTGGCCATAATCCTCCTCGATGCACGCCAAGTAGTGCTTTCCAGGATAGAACATCAATGTGCATGAGGTCAACCAATTCATGGTCTTCAACCGGAGTTTTCCCGCCGCTCAAAGGCGAGTTCATAACATGCTGATATCGTGTGCCAACCTGGTTACGCGTAACCGTTCACCGTGAACCGTACAAGCTCCCGGAATTACGTATGGGGGAGATTTGGAGGGGGAGATGAGTCTCCCCCTCCATTCTCACCGGGCGCAGAACCGCTTCAAGCCCGGTGAACCATTACGGTTACGCTTGTGTAATCATAATCTGATCGGCCAGTAAGTGCGCTAAATAACGTGATAACTTGGCGATACCGTGGTGGTCCCTTATGCAATACATATCTGTCTGTGAACTCCCGCGTCATGCTAGGTTGCGGCCCAGTTCACCAACCCGCGAGGGATCCAGACACGCGGTACACATCTTGACCTTGAACGACGGCTCGAAATCGGTGTGAACGCTCAAACGAGCCGCTTGGAGAAATCGACTCCCTCTCGTCCAAGGCGCAGAAACTCCTTCATTGACTGGGGAATACGGAACAGCCTCCACGCGATCGCAGGACGGAGGTAGAAGCTGCGATAGGCCTTTCGGATGAATCGGCTTACAACGTCCGGATCGAGACTTCCGTTTCGAATGCATGCCAGGTCCTGATTGTACTCTCTATATTCGGTCCCGCTCACCCATCCCTTGCACCGAGCTTCTTCATACAGTTGAGAGCCCGGAAAGGGAACAGCCGCGTAAAAAAGAGCAAAGGTAAGTGGCATTGAACACGCGTAATCTATGGTAGCTTGAAGGTTTTCTTCGGTCTCACCAGGAAACCCAAGTATGAAATGACCATCCACTACCAGACCGGCCGAAGCCGCGTCTTGTGCTGCTTGTCTCCCCCGAGCCGTGGTGTGTTTTGTCCCCTTCCGTGCAAGCTGCAGAATCTCGTCGGCGCCGAATTCAAAACCGAATGCAATCTGCCGGCAGCCGACTTCTCTCATTTTCTTGAACAGAGAGCGGTCGCCCGTATCTGTACGGCTATTGCATACCCACCGGATCTTCCGCTCCAATCCCTCAGCTTTCAGGGCCTCCAGGAATTGCTCCAAATGCCGTCTGTCCAGTGTCAGCACCTCAGTGAAGAATAAGAAGTCGGTTACACCCAAAGAAACATTGAACTTGATTTCCTCGATCAGACTGTCCACGCTTCTCTTTCTGGAAACCCTTCCGTAATACGCGGATGCAGCACAGAAAGTACAGTGGAACGGACATCCCCGTGAGAAACTTATGAGCGCGAAGGGCCTATCGGTTATGGGAAGCCGATAGTTGCCGAAGTCTATCTTCTTCCAGTCGGGAAAACCGATGGCATCAAGATCATCGATGAAATCGCGATTGCGAGTAATGTGCACATGTCCTTGTTCATCTCGGAAAGCGATTCCCGGCACATCTCCGGGTTGATTGTTTCCGGACGCGAGACATTGGATCAGATCCGTTATCGTGTGCTCCGGCTCACCAATGAGTGCGAAATCGAGGCAGGGGTATTGGGCCAGTGTGTCCCTGGGCAGGGTGGAGACGTGTATCCCCACTGCGGCGATCAGTATGCCGGGAAGAGCGTGTTTGAGCTTCGGCGCAAACCAGCCGAGATCTGAATCCACCGTGGGCGTTGCTACGGAAAGGATGGCCAAATCGGGCTGAAATGAGCGGCACTCTTTGAGCGCCACAGCCAAGTCTTTGCCTTCCGGCCCGGCATCGATGATGATCGTGTCGACACCTTCTCGAACCAGCTGCGTGGAAAGAAGCGCCAGAGTCATCGGAGGGAACGGCGCTCCCCAAATGCTCCATTGCTGACATCGGCCTTCTCGCACCCATTTCTTTCCATCGGGTGCCGGCGGGTTAATGAGAACAGCTTTCTTCACTTCGACTCCAAGTGCGGCAAGAAGCGGCAGAGCATTGTACGTCCACTCGTGTGACCTCTGGAGACCAGTACGAACCGAGTTTGGGAACAATAGAGCAGGAATGCCCGGCGACACATACGTCAGAATAGAAGGTACTTTAGCCACGAGTAGACGTATCTGGGGGCGACCTTTCGCAGGTTGATACAGGAATGGCCGGTCTTGCGCGCGTACTCGTGCGCGGGGACTTCACCCATCCGGTATCCCAGCTTCAGCGTCTTGATGATCATCTCCTGTTCAATGGTCGTGATATTCTCTTTCAGGTCAAGTTTCCTGGCCAGTTCGGTGCGCAGAGCACGAAATCCATTCTGGCTATCAGTGAGAAACACATTGAACCGGTAGTTGATTCCCAGAGTAATGATGTCGCTGCCGATCATACGGATGAACTTCTCCAGATCTCCATGGAGCTCATCTGATCCGCCCCTCATCCGCGAGCCGGTCACGTGATCCGCTACGCCGTCTAAGATCGGTTTGATTAGTTTGGGGATATCATTCGGATCGTGCGATCCGTCGGCGTCGAGGAACACTACGATGTCCCCGATGACGTGTTTGATGCCGACTCGAATGGCGTCGCCTTTTCCCAGCCCGTTGTCCATGTAGATCCGCACGTTGAGAGTCCGGGCAATTTCACAGGTGCCGTCAGTGGAATGCCCGTCAACGACGATCAGTTCGTCTGCATACTTCCGGCAGCCCTGTAGCACTTCGAGCAGGCTTTGCGCCTCATTTTTCGTTGGGATAACAACAGATACCTTCATTGTTCCTACCACAGCAGAAAATCACATAACGGCCAATGCTCTCAACCCGTGTTGTACCAGTGCGAAAACATTATAGAAAAGAGGGCCAGGAGCAAGCTGCTCACATAGCACCAGGACCAGTACGGGAGAGGTCTTTTGATGACCATTGCCAGAGCGATGAACAATGGGAAAACGGGTGCAAGGTAGCGACCCAGGCCGGTCCATCCGATGAATCCTATCCCTATGCATGACAACGACCATGCCGCGTAGGCTATCCCGATTTTCCTCCATGCAACCAGGCAAAACAAAGCTCCTGCGACGCCAAATACAAGCGCGATATGCGCAATCGCGAGGTGCTGAAAGCCTGCGGTTTGGAACAGTCTCATGAATCCGTCAAAGCCGTATCCGGCTGCCTGCGTAGGAGCGTTTCTGTACAGGCTAAACAGGAGTGGATCTCCCAGTGTGAATCCCAGATACCCGCTGTAGGCGACAAATCCTGAGACCCCGACGAGAATCCACAGGATGTCGCCCCGGATCTTTCGGTAGTCAAAAGCTATTTTCTCCAGATACAGAAGGAGGAGTCCGAAGACCGTGAGGAATCCCATTACTCTGGCTGCGCTTGCCAGGGCTGCAAAAAGACCCGCTGCCGGCCACATTCTCTTTTCTCCACAAGAGAAGGCCGACAGAACGAGAGCCAAGTACAATGATTCGGAATATGCCGCAGTAAAACACCAGGAAAATGGATACACAGAAAGCAGGACAACGGTACGTGTAGCGGTTTTTTCATCGAACTTCGCTTTCGTGAAGTCGAACAAGAGAATCAGCGCGATCAGGAACGACAGATTGGAGACGATGAGAGCTGAAAGGTGCGAATTCTTAACCAAGGGGTTCAAAGCCCTGATCGTCAGGGGATATAGGGGCCAATGACGGACATTAAGCTCATCTCTATACCGGGGGACGCCCATATAACCATGGGTCGCAATATCCACGTACCATGCTGAATCCCATCGTGACCAGCCATTGAGTAAAGGGTTCTCGGGGAAGGCGCTCCACAAATCGGGGCCGGACCGGGCAGGCAGGAGTAACATGCTGAGGTAGATCATCAGGACTAGCCCACCCCGTGTCACGACAAAAACCCAAAGTGGGTTCCGGTGATCTTTGAGCCATTGCGCCAACGGGACCATAACTCTTTCGCGATTAGTATCAAGTGATTTCGCCGGCATTGACAGGTTTGGGTTCATCGAACCGCTGATTTCTCGGAGCCGAGAGAAACCGGGCTTCTTTTCCTTAGGACCGCTGTCGGGAGCAGGACTTGCATGAGCTGCCGCCAAACCTCTTTATCCGGAATTATGCGGCCGCCTTGCCATTTCTGTGTTCTTCCAGCCGTAGCCGATTCGGGGAATCGTTCCGCTGATCCCGAAAGCGTTGCAGTACAGCCCCCCAAAAGACCCATTAGAGACAGAACCGTCGTCATGTAGCCGCAAGAAACTCATTTTAGCTTTTCGGAGCGTACCCCACCGAGCGTCCTTTGGTCAACCAAATTCGCGTCCCGAAATCCTCCACCTGATGTTCCCGCACGTGATTTCGCGGGTCGTCGGACCCACAATCCCCTGATGATGACGCCCGCTCTCCTTCAATCATGCCGGCTGACGATGGGATGCCAATCATTCCTGAAAGAGGAAAATCTCGGAACCCGCCTTTCAAGTCACTCAACGTCAACCTCAAGCGGCACGCGCATCCTTCCGGCGGTAGTCATCATTCTCCTCACGAGGGGCCTGACCTCGCTCTCTTCCTGATGCGGAGCCTCTACCCATAGTGCTTCACGGATCATCGTCACTATGCGGCACACCCAGGGCAGGCCCCGGGGTCCAGGAGGTATTGAAAGACCTGGATGTCGGTCCCGGTTTTCCCCGGATCGTAGTCCGGGGCAGGCGCTGGGACGACGGATATATAGCAGTTCTCGAAAGTTCTCACGTATTGGCAGGCTGGAAAGCCTGCGCCACAGAATGAAGTTTCGGAGGAATCCGAAATCGGCTTCGAGAACCACTATGGTATGAAAACTCCAGCCCCAAGCCGTCTCGAAGTCCCGAAGGGACGACAGATAGCGAGCCCGTAATGGGTCTGTCGTCCCTTCGGGACTCCCGGTGTTCTGCAATGGCCCTTACCCGGCGATGAATCCCCGGGCTATTTTCCGGCACCCCTTCAGGGCTACGGCTTTCGAGAAAGAAGCGAGAAAGAAGGGGCACGCCAATGAGTCAATCCGTGATTACGTTTGAGAACCGCTATATGTCTCCGCTTTTTCGTGTCGTGCCCGCTTGGGAATGTCCCAAAATCCTCCACAGCGCAAGAAGCTCGGAGCGGGGAAAAATACTGGATTTCAGTCAACAAATCTGATATAGCGCTCAGCATGACTGACATCTTCAGCAAATTGCGTCCTCTCGGGGAAGTCGCCGGCGTTGTCAGGCAACTGAAATCCGAAGGGAAAAAGGTCGTCCTATGCCACGGGGTTTTCGACCTCCTTCATATCGGTCACATCCGACACTTTCGGCAAGCCCGCCAAATGGGGGATATCCTTTTCGTAACAGTCACTCCCGACAGATTCGCTGACAAAGGACCCCAGCACCCGGCGTTCAATGAGCTCCTCAGGGCAGAGGCAATAGCATCGTTGGACACGGTCGATCTCGTGGCCATCAATGAGTCGGAAACAGCGGAAGAAACCCTTCGCATGGTCAGGCCGGATGTGTTCGTAAAGGGCTCCGAGTTCCGTAAGCCGGCAGACGATCCCACGGGCAAGATGCTCAAGGAGGCCCGAGTTGTCGAAGAAATCGGTTCGGAACTCGCCTTTACCGAAGACATCGTGTTCAGTTCCAGTAACCTGCTCAACACGCACTTCCAGAGGCTGCCCGATGAGATGAGCAGGTTCCTTGGCAGATTCGCTCAGTATCATGATCTTGAGGAATTCCTCGGCGTGCTGGATTCCATACGAGACCTGAGGGTACTCGTAGTCGGTGACACGATTCTGGATGAATATCAGTTTACGGAGGTACTGGGGAGATCATCAAAAGACCCGATTCTCGCTACGAGAGTTGTCAGCAAACAAGTTCATGGAGGAGGCGCCCTTGCCATTGCCGGCCACTTGGCCGGCTTCGTGGAGGATGTGCATCTCCTGACGGTCATAGGAGAGGCTGACAATGAGGAAGGCTCTAGTCGTGCACTCCTCCAACCCCGAGTTACTCCCCATTTCATTGTGAGTCCCGGTGCTTGTACTACTATCAAGACGCGATTCCTCGATCAGTACTCACTGAACAAATTGTTTGAACTCTACATTATGGATAACGAAGAGCCAACCTTTGAGCAGGACAATCAGATGAAGGAATGGCTCCACAGATCGATAACGGATTTCGACCTCGTCATTGCGGCTGATTTCGGCCATGGGGCAATCAGCATTGGCACGGCAGAATTCATGGCCCACAATGCCCCCTTCCTATGCGCGATGACCCAGTTCAACGCGGGAAACAAAGGACAGTGCACCATTAAGCGCTATCCCCGAGCCGATTTCGCATGCATTGCGGATCGTGAAGTTCGGTTGGCATCTCGGAATCGGCATTGTGACTTGGAGCAATCCGTTCAAGAAATTGCCCGGAGCCTTGGCTGCTCCAAGTTCGTGATGACCCGAGGCAACAGAGGCTGCGTGACGTGGTCGAAGGACGAGGGCTTCGGTGAAGTTCCGGCTTTCGCAAATAAGGTGGTGGATAGAGTTGGGGCAGGAGATGCCTTTCTGTCGGTTGCCGCGCCCGCAGCATATCTCGGAAAAGACGATCTGATGATAGGGTTTCTGGGCAATATTGCCGGCGCTCTCGCGGTATCGACGCTCGGCAATTCTACTTCGATAGATGCTATGGCTCTTCGGAAGTGGGTAACGGCTCTTCTCAAATGATCTTGGAAGAAACTCGCATGAATTCCAGACAGGATCTGTTTGACAGACTACGACTACTCATCCGGCCCATTCGTGAACGGAAGCACGATCTCCACATGTCGGATGTCTTGCCGTTGGAGCCTTCTTCTGAGCCGCATGAGACATTCAAAGAGATCGCAACCCGTATTGCTCGCGCAGGCCGGCAGGACAATCCCGCGGCAGTGGTCTTCATGATGGGGGCCCACGTCATTCGAGCCGGTGTTCAGCGATACCTGATCGATCTCATGGAGCGGAGGCTCATTTCGTGCCTTGCCATGAACGGCGCGGGTGTCATCCATGACTTTGAGACATCCCTTATCGGCGCTACTACCGAAAGCGTTTCAACCTACATCAAAGACGGTCGTTTCGGTTTGTGGAGAGAGACCGGCCGAATAAACGATATTGTCTCGGACGGATACGACCGCGGCATGGGGCTGGGAGAATCGGTCGGCCGCGTCATTGAAGAGGAAGGGTTTCCTCACAAGGATATCAGTCTTCTTGCACATGCGTACCGCTTAGGCATTCCTGCTACCGTGCACGTGGGAATCGGATACGATATTGTGCATGAGCACCCCAACTGCAACGGCGCGGCGTACGGGGCGACAAGCTACACAGATTTCCTGCGGTTTGCCCGCGTCCTGGAGAACCTTGACCGGGGGGTGGTGATGAACTTCGGGAGCTCGGTCATGGCCCCGGAGGTATTTCTGAAAGCGCTGGCCATGGCTCGCAATGTTGCCGGGCAAGAAGGTCGCTCCATCGTGGACTTTGCTGCTCTTGTCTGTGACCTGAAGCCGCTTCCTTCGGACTATGGTAATGAGCCCCATCGGAACCAGCCCGATTACTATTTCCGGCCCTGGAAGACCATGCTGGTCAGAACAACAAAAGACGGCGGGAAGAGCTTCTACGTTCAGGGTGATCACCGAGAGACGGTTCCGCACCTTTGGACAGCGGTTGTTAAAGAAACGACCCGTTCAGAAGGCGAATGAAGCTTCGGTTTTCGGAGCACGGCGGGAATTATGAACGACAGATACGGATTGGACAGCCACAAGCTCAGGTACCACGTGGGACGTCTCAATGACTGGATGAAAGGTGATCCCGTCTTTCCCGTACTCATTGAGGTGAGTCCGACCGGAGCATGCAATCATCGCTGTGTCTTCTGTGCCATGGACTTCATGGACTACAAGCTCAGATCCATGGACCCGGGCGTATTCATAGATCGATTGACTGAATTTGCCGACTCTGGCGTAAAGAGCATCGTGTACGCGGGCGAAGGCGAGCCGCTTATGCACAGCCGTATCGCTGATTTCGTCCGAAAGGGAAAGGAATTGGGCATCGATTCCGGCTTGGCGTCGAATGGTGTGCTGTTCAAGCCGGAGATCGCGAAGCGAATCCTTCCGTACGCCGAGTGGATCAAGTTCAGCATTGACGCAGCCAATTCGGAAACCCACGCAGCTCTTCACGGATGCCCGACCGGCGACTTCGACCGAATTGTCCAGAACCTCAAAGCGGCCGTGGAAATCAAACATCACGATGGTCTGAAATGCGATATGGGAGTCCAATTCCTTCTCCTTCCCGAGAATAGCGGGCAGGCCGTCGAACTGGCCAAGATGTGCAGAGACTGGGGGATGAGCTACTTCGTGGCAAAACCTTACTCACATCATCCCAATACTATGAGCAAGAGATACTCGAATCTGTCTTGGAACGCAGACAATGAAGTGGCTCAGGAACTGGCCGACTTGAGCACTGACAACTTCAACGCGGTCTACCGCGCAAGTGCGGCCGGCAAAGTGGTCGGTAATACTCGCCGGTACGAAAAATGCCTGGGATTGCCTTTCTGGTGCTATATCGATTCAGAAGGCAATGTCTGGGGCTGCAGTTGCTTCTTGAAAGATGAGCGGTTTTATTACGGCAACATATTGGAAAACAGTTTTGAAGACGTCTGGGAAAGTGACAAGCGCAAGCGGTCCTTGGAATGGGTGAACAAACAGCTTGACGTTCATCAATGTCGTCCGTTGTGTCGCCTGGATGAAATCAATCAGTACCTGTGGGAGCTGATGCATCCGCCTGAGCATGTGAATTTCATTTGACGCGAAGAGGGAAAGCCCGAACCTCCAAAGGAAGTATGAATGGGAGTGAGACTCAAAGGAATGAAACCGTGAAGAAAAGGGCCTCCAAATCAACAGATCCGGTGCTCACGGTTTTCGTGCCTTGCTTCAATGAAGAAGGCAGCCTTACCGCGGGGCTTGACACGATAATGGAGTCGCTTAACGGTTTGAAGTTTTCGTACGAGATCCTGTTGGTGGATGACGCTTCCACCGATAGGTCCCTGGCGGTGATGGAAGAATACGTGGACAAGCACCCGGATGCGGGAATACGAATCATCGCAAACGAAGCCAACAAAGGGTTCGCAAGAAATCTCATCGATGCCGCGTTCATGGGCCGCGGTGAATTTTTCAGAAGCATCCCGGCCTGGAACGCGGACCCGGTGGAGTCCCTGCGAGACGTATTCAAGCTCATGAGGCAAGCCGACATGATTATCCCGTATATCCAGCGCGATGATCGCGATCTGAAACGACGCTTCCTTTCATCGCTTTACACATATCTGGTGACTGGTATTACCGGTCATAGTCTCCGCTACTACAATGGGAACGTCCTCTACCGGCGGGAGCACGTTATGCGGTGGCACACCCCCTGTGAGGGCTCGGGAATCCGAGCGGAACTCCTTTCCAGAGTGCTGGATGAAGGTTTCAGCTACATTGAGGTTCCAGCAAATGTGAACATGAGAACCGCTGGAAAAACAGAGAGTTTGAAACTCAGAAACTTCTTGTCCGTTGCGTATACCCTTCTGCAGTTGAGCATTCGTCGTCTTGCACGGAGGAAGCAGCGGCTAAGAGGGGCTGGGAAGGCAATCTAATGAAGTTCAGAGAGGTGAGCAAAGAGGCAGTATTTGCCGTTGATGAAACGGTAACTCTAACTTCAGCGGATATTCCTGCCGTGAAGGCACGTTGCCATGAAACAGTGAAGAAGAGGTCCAGGATCTGCGCACACCGATCTGAGCAAGACGAGCTGCATGACATGATACTCGCACTCGCACACGGTACCTACATCCGTCCGCACAAACATCCGTGGAGCACGGAATCAGGCCACGTCATCGAAGGCGAGAGTGATTTGTACCTATTCGACGACTCCGGGGCCGTGACAACGATCATCGAGCTCGGAGAGTACCGGTCAGAGCGCGTGTTCTTTTTCAGACAGTCCGATCCAGTGTACCACACACAGATCGTTCGTTCGGAGACTTTTGTAATGCACGAGGTTATTCTCGGACCGTTTGACAAATCCAAGATGGTGTATGCTGATTGGGCTCCCGAAGAAGATGATGAGGCCGAAGCTCGAGCGTTCATGCAGAAGCTTGCGAGAGGGCAGATCAACATGGATACGGTAATAGTCAGGCCATGAGACCGGCTCCCCATGCACAAAAGCGCACTTAAGACTCGTGTTGGCTATGGCGACGGAGTGGCGACTGATGGGCTTACGATCCTTATCTACCCCGAGCAAAGTAATCGTCCTGGGGGCGTCCGGGTTTATCGGATCCTCTATGGTCGATTATTTGTCGAGCGGTAAATCCGTCGAAGTGGCGGCAAGCTCTTCGAAAGATCTTAACCTGCTCGATCTCTCAGCCGTGCGGCAGTTCTTCAAGCAGTTTGACTCATCATCTTCGTATCTCTTTTGCGCGGGCATCTCATCCATCAAGACGAATACGTGGGAATCTATGATGGAGAACATCACCATGGCCCGCACCGTTGCCGAAACTATTGCATCGAACGGTGCCCTGAGCACGGTATTCGTAAGCTCGGTTGATATCTACGGACGGCCTCAGGAACCGCTGCCGGTCAATGAAGCCACCCCTCCGGGACCCGGGAGCTATTACGGGCTGGCGAAGCTCGCTTCAGAGAAGATCTTTGAAATCAATCTTTCCGGCAAAGTCCCGGTTACGATTCTCCGGTGCCCAGGCATTTATGGAAAGCGAAAAAGCCATCCGAGCGTGCTCGGGCTGTTCATCGAGAAGATCATGAATGACGAACCCATTACCGTAACGGGCAACGGCCGGATCCTGAGAGACTACCTCGCAGTCGGTGATCTGTGCCGAGTCGCGGAGGGTTTCCTGGAAACTCCGTATGATGGCATGGTAAACGTTGCGTCCGGCAGAAGCATCGCGATCAGAGACATCATTGAGATGATTGCAAACCAGCTTGGCAAGAAACCCAACATTGTTTGGAGCGCGGAGCCCGGCCCAAACGATTTCGATCTGGTATTTGACACTACTCGGCTCAAGCGGCTCCTCCCCGAATTTGAGCCGGTCACACTGGAACAGGGCATTCGGAAATGGATCGAGGGTGACCCGTGATGTCGATAGTCGGCCTGGACTTTGACAACACGATCGTATGCTACGATAAGGTCGTGCGTGCAGTAGCAGTAGAGCGCGGGCTGATCGACCCGTCGTTTCCAAAGAGCAAGACGGTCATCCGAGATCACATTCGCACAAGACCAGACGGTGAGACGGCTTGGCGAAAACTTCAAGCCGTGATCTACGGGCCTGAAATTGAGCGAGCCGAAGCCTATAACGGAGTACACCGCTTCATCGCGCGCTGCAAGGAGCACGGCATCAAAGTGCTGATCATCAGCCACAAGACGCAATACGCATTCGCGAGTTCCGAGAGTATTGATCTCCGAGAGGCCGCACGCTCGTGGTTGAGGAGGAACGGGTTCTTCTCCGCTCCCGTATCGCTTTCTGAGGAGCACGACGTTCATTTCGAACCTACGCGACTGGACAAGATCCGCCGGATCAGGGGCACGGGATGCACCCATTTCATCGATGACCTGGAAGAGATCTTTCTCGAGCCGTCCTTTCCCGCAGGAGTGAAGAAAATCTTGTTCGCTCCTTTTGGTAGGGCGGGCGTCGGCCAGGACGTCGTCACGGCGTCTCAGTGGACCCGAATAGAGGACCTGGTAATTGGCGGTGACCAAGCAATCTCCTGAAGACTCTTTGACGAAGGTTATTGAGCGCTTGCTCAGCAGACGCATTCTCAGGCTGGAAGAAATGCGTGCTGGTCGGAACTCGCGCACTTTCAGGGTCTGGTGCCGAGATTCACGGCTCTATGTAGCTAAGCTCTACCATCGCAGCGATTGGGACAAGAGAGACAGATTGGGAACCGAAGTGAGAGCGCTCAGGTTCCTTCATGCAAACGGAATTCGGGATGTCCCGGCCGTGACGGCCGTGGATGAAGCCCATCATATAATCGCGTGCGAGCACATTGACGGAGAGAAGATCCCCAAAGACAAGGTGACGGAAGCTCACATAGATGCTGCCGTCGATTTCCTGTTTCGGCTGAGTGAGATCACGAACGGGGATGGGGCTGATGAGATTCCGCCTGCGTCAGAGGCATGCTTTTCGTTGTCCGAGATGATGCGGGTCGTCCGAATGAGACGGCGCCGACTGGATACCGTGCCCGTTGATTCCGACGTATCCCGGGAGATGGAGCAGTTTCTTGAACGGGTGTTTGAGCCTGCGTACCGTGAGATCCGATCGCAAACGAGGCAGTGTGCCCGGGAATGGGACATCCCATGGGATGAGCCGATCGGGGTCAATCGGATGACCCTCAGTCCGTCCGATTTCGGTTTTCACAATGCGATAATCGACCGGACGGCCAGGGTGGTCTTCTTGGATTTTGAATACTTTGGAAGGGATGACCCGGCCAAGACGATTGCCGATTTCATGTTGCATCCGGGCATGGGGCTTTCGGACAACCTGAACCGCGCGTTCCTCCACCAAGCGCTGAAGGCCTTTCATCGTATTCCTCAACTTGCTCAGCGGGTGGAAATAGCGTATCCTCTTTGCGCGTTGAAATGGGTTCTGTTGCTGCTAAATGAGTTTGTGCCGTCTGAGTGGGCTCGTCGAGAATTTGCCGACGGCCGGACCTCGGACTTGGAAAAACGCAAATCCAACCAGTTGAGTAAGGCGAGGCGGATGCTCGCAAACATCGATAATGGCTTGACAGCCATAGTTCGAGATCATCGTGAAAAGGACGCGGGCAATGACCCAACGGCTTGATGGGCGATCAATAGCGTTGCGCAGGACATGCCTGGAAATGCTTGCATCGGCCAGGAGGGGTCACCTGGCATCGGCTTTTTCTCTGATCGAGATACTCCGGGTCTTGTACGAAGATGTGCTGCGCTTCGATCCTGCTCGCCCACAGTGGCCGGCACGAGATCGCTGTATTTTGAGCAAGGGTCACGGTTGCATGGCGCTCTATGCAATCCTTCACGACAAGGGCTTCTTCCCGGAGTCAGAGCTTCAGAAGTTCTGTCAAAGTGACGGCATTCTGGGCGGTCATCCTGAGCGGGGAAAGGTGCCCGGCGTAGAAGCCTCAACCGGAAGCCTGGGCCATGGGCTATCCATCGGGGTGGGGATCGCCCTGAACGCTCGCTACGAAATGGCCGATTACCGGGTGTTCGTCATCATCGGTGACGGTGAATCCAATGAGGGTTCCATCTGGGAAGGGGCAATGAGCGCGGCCAAGCACCGCTTGAACAATCTGTGTGTTGTCGTCGACTACAATAAACAGCAGTCCTATGGAGCGACATCAGAGGTTTTGGAGTTGGAACCCTTTGCAGACAAGTGGTCAAGCTTCGGTTTTGCCGTGGCCGAGGTCGACGGCCACGACGTGAACCATCTCCGCTCGATTTTCAGAGGCATACCACTTGATCATGACAAGCCAACGGCCGTTATCTGTCACACCATCAAAGGAAAGGGAATCCCCGATCTCGAACGCAATCTGAAGTGGCATCATAAGAGCAACATCAAGGACGACGATCTGGAGGCCCTGTTCCGGGGGCTTGCCGAGGCGAGTTGATGCGGAGAGCGTGTCTCGATATGGTCTGTGAGCTGGCCCGTCTGGACCGGAGGATATTCTTCATCGGTTCGGACCTCGGGTTAGGCACAATGCAGGCATTCCGTGAAGAGATGCCGGAGCGCTTCTTCATGGAGGGAATCAGCGAGGCTCATGTGATCGGGATGGCAACGGGCCTGGCGCTCGAAGGCAAGATCCCGTACGTGAATACCATCGCATCATTCATCACCCGGCGATGCTTCGAACAGATCGCGATTGACATTTGCCTACATCGTGCCAACGTTCGGTTGATTGGCAACGGAGGAGGGTTGGTGTACGCTCCGCTCGGCCCGACCCACATGGTAACGGAAGACATTGCCATCATGAGAGCGCTGCCCGAGATGACAGTGGTGGCGCCCGCCGACGCGAATGAAATGCGGAGATTCATGCCGCTGACGGTTGATTATCCGGGTCCCATGTATATTCGTTTGGCAAAGGGGTACGATCCGATCGTTACCAGGGATCAAGAATTCAGGATGGACCGGGCGTTCGTGATGCGCGAGGGCCGCGATGCTCTGGTCATCACAACCGGTGTTACATTGGGAACCGCGCTCCAAGCGGTAGTCGAATTGAGCGAGGACGGCATTGACGCAGGCGTTCTGCACGTGCCGGTGATCAAACCGCTGGATAACGAGACTATTCTGGAGACGGTCTCCGGCGTGCCTGTGGTGGTTACCGTGGAGGAGCACAGCATTATCGGCGGACTGGGCAGTTGCGTGGCCGAACTGATTGCCGAGGCATCCTTTTCGCCTGGGAAGGCGTTTCGTCGTGTGGGTGTGCCGGATCAGTTCTCCGACGAGTACGGCTCGCAGGCGGGCCTCATGAAGCGCTTCGGAATCACCGCGGATAGAATTACGGGTATTGTGCGGGAGTTGTGTAATGCCGGTTCGTCTTCAAGCGAGTGAAGTACAAAGCCCGGGCGCCACTGCCGGCTTGCCCGGCAGTGCTCTTTGTTACGAGTTTATTGGGACACTCCCATGAAGATCTCCAGCCGATTCTTATGATTCGTTCCGGCGCTTTTCGCCATGGGAGTTCATATTTCAGGCGGCACCCGTGATTCGTGAGATCGCGGAAATCTGATGGTTGAGGCACATTTTTCATGGGAAGATTGATGAATGTCATGACACCGCTCCATAAAAGGGCTGCCCGGGATTATCTCGGCCGAATGAGAGATGACAAGCCGAAATGTATGACAGTGGCCAAACTCTATGACGCTGACTACTGGGATGGAGATCGGAGATACGGATACGGTGGGTACCACTACGATGGACGGTGGAAGCCGGTGGCGGAGCAACTGATAGAAGAATACGGACTCAATGAGCGCTCAAGCATCCTGGACGTTGGGTGCGGCAAGGCGTACTTGTTGTATGAGTTGCACAAGCTTTTGCCGACCGCTCGACTCGCGGGCTTTGATATCGCGGAGTACGCCATAGGGGAGAGCATGACGGAGATCCGGGAGAAGCTCTTCGTGCATCGTGCGGAGGATCCGTATCCGTACAAGGATGATGAATTCGATCTGGTGATCTCTCTGACTACTTTGCACAACCTCGATATATTCGATCTGAAGACGGCTCTCATGGAAATCGAGCGAGTGGGCAAGAACAAGTATATTGTGTGTGAAAGCTACCGAAACGATCTTGATCTGTTCAATCTGCAATGCTGGGCGCTCACGTGCAAAAGTTTCTTCAGTAGCGCCGCCTGGCAATGGATATTCGAAGAATTCGTATACACAGGCGACTATGAATTTATCTATTTCGAGTAAAACGCGAGAAACGAATGGGTCTTCTCTACAGCCGCACCAAAATCTTCCATTATCCCGACAAACTGGCCTCCCTTCCGCGAGATGTGCCGATTATCGAGCCGCCGCTCCACATCAGGCTTAAGCCCACCAACAGGTGCAACCACAACTGCCGCTACTGCGCGTACCGGACTGATGAGCTTCAGCTTGGCAAGGACATGAACAGACATGACTCCATTCCAGAAGACAAATTCCTAGAAATCATCCGGGACATCGTTGATATGGGCGTGAAAGCGGTCACATTCAGCGGTGGCGGCGAACCGTTGATTTATGCGCCCTTCGTAAAGGGATTGAAAGAGCTTGCACGGGGCGGGGTCAAATCTGCGGCTCTCACCAACGGAGCCTGTCTCACGGGTGAGGTTGCCGAGATCTTTGCCTCCAATGGAACATGGGTGAGGATTTCCATTGACGGCTGGGATGATGACAGCTACGCGCAGTACCGCTCGGTTCCCACGACCGAGTTCTCAAGAGTGCTGAACAATATGGAAGCGTTCGCTGCACTCGACGGCAACTGCTACCTGGGGGTGAGCCTCATCGTGGACGAGAAGAATGCTGGGCACGTACACGAGTTAGTGGGACGCCTCAAGGATACCGGAGCGCGCTCCGTGAAGATATCTCCATGCATTGTGAGCAACAGCGGTGCTGCCAACAATCGCTATCACGAGAAGATTTACGGGCTGGTGACCGAGCAGGCACAGAGATCCATTGAGGACTACCAGGAAAAAACATTTGAAATATCAAACTCATACCATCTCCTAGACGAAAAATTCAACAAGGATTACCATTGGTGTCCTATCATTCAGATTCAGCCTGTCATCGCCGCGGACAGCAACGTCTATAGCTGTCACGATAAGGCGTACAACTTGGAAAAAGGATTGTTGGGCTGTCTGATTGATACGAGCTTCAAAGACTTCTGGTTTTCGGACAAGGCCAACTTCTTCACAATCGATCCTAGTGTTGATTGCCGGCATCACTGCTGTGCCAACGGCACTAACCAGCTGGCACTCGATTTCCTTGAGAGCGAGCCGGGTCACCGGGCCTTTGTTTGACGTTTTGAGGAGCACATCGAGACGGAAAAGAGGTTCATCGCGTAATTGCGTACCTCATTTGTCGTTTGGATAACAACAGAGACCTTCATTGTTCCCACTGCGACGGCACTCGCGCAACCGTGAATGATCTCAGCCCGTCATATACCAGTGCGAGAACATTATAGAAAAGAGAGCCAGGAGCAAGCCGCTCACATAGCACCAGGACCAGTATGGAATAGGTCTTTTCACGACCGTAGCCAGAGCAATGAACAATGGGAAAACAGGAGCGATGTAGCGACCCAGACCGCCCCATCCGATGAATCCCACGCCTATGCATGCCGCCGACCAGGCCGCGTAGGCTACACCGATTCTCTTCCATACAACCAGGCAAAACAGAAGTGCTGCGGCGCCTAGTAAGGTCGCGATGTGTGCGATCTCCAGAGTCTGAAAGCCTGCGGTTTGGCACTGTTCTATGAATTTGTCAAAGCTGTGAACAGAGGCCATAGTCGGAGCATTTCTGTACATGCTGAAAAGGAAGGGATCTCCCAGTGTGAATCCCAGATACCCGCTGTAGGCGACAAATCCTGAGACCCCCACGAGAATCCACAGGATGTCGCTCCGGATCTTTCGGTAGTCAAAAGCTATTTTCTCCAGATACAGAAGGAGGAGTCCGAAGACCGTGAGGAATCCCATTACTCTGGTTGCGCTTGCCAGGGCTGCAAAGAAACCGGCTGCCGGCCACCTTCTCTTTTCTCCACAAGAGAAGGCCGACAGGACGAGAGCCAAGTACAATGATTCGGAATATGCCCCAGTAAAACACCAGGAAAATGGATACACGGAAAGCAGGACAACGGTACGTGTAGCGGTCTTTTCGTCGAACCTAGCTTTCGTGAAGTCGAACAAGAGAAGCAGAGCGATCAGAAACAAAAGATTGGAGACGATGAGAGCTGACAGGTGTGGATTCTGAACCAAGGAGTTCAGGGCCCGGATCGTCAGGGGGTATAGGGGCCAAAAACGGACATTTAGCTCATCTTTATACCCTGGCTCACCGCTATAACCACTGACCGCAATACCCACGTACCATGCTGAATCCCATCGTGACCAGCCATCGAGTAAAGGGTTCTCGGGGAAGGCGCTCCATAGATTGGGGCCGGACCGGGCAGGCAGGAGTAACATGCTGAGGTAGATCATCAGGACTAACCCACCCCGTGTGACCACAAACACCCAAAGTGGGGTCCGGTGATCTTTCAGCCATTGCGCCAACAGGACCATAACTCTTCCGCGATTCGTATCAAGTGATTTCGCCGGCATTGACAGGTTTTGGTTCATCGAACCGCTGATTATTCGGAGCCGAGAGAAACCGGGCTTCTTTTCCTTAGGACCGCTGTCGGGAGCAGGACTTGCATGAGCTGCCGCCAAACCTCTTTATCCGGAATTATGCGGCCGCCTTGCCATTTCTGTGTTCTTCCAGCCGTAGCCGATTCGGGGAATCGTTCCGCTGATCCCGAAAGCGTTGCAGTACAGCCCCCCAAAAGACCCATTAGAGACAGAACCGTCGTCATGTAGCCGCAAGAAACTCATTTTAGCTTTTCGGAGCGTACCCCACCGAGCGTCCTTTGGTCAACCAAATTCGCGTCCCGAAATCCTCCACCTGATGTTCCCGCACGTGATTTCGCGGGTCGTCGGACCCACAATCCCCTGATGATGACGCCCGCTCTCCTTCAATCATGCCGGCTGACGATGGGATGCCAATCATTCCTGAAAGAGGAAAATCTCGGAACCCGCCTTTCAAGTCACTCAACGTCAACCTCAAGCGGCACGCGCATCCTTCCGGCGGTAGTCATCATTCTCCTCACGAGGGGCCTGACCTCGCTCTCTTCCTGATGCGGAGCCTCTACCCATAGTGCATCACGGATCATCGTCACTATGCGGACCTTGTGTGCCGCGCTTTTCTGTCACGCACGGTGGGAATAGAGTACAAATTGCGAATCGAGCACTGGATTGCAGGTGTAACGAAGTGTGAAGACCCCCTCACCCTAGCCCTCTCCCCCAAAATGGGGGAGAGGGGACTCCTCTTGCTCCCTCTCCCTCTGGGCTTACACAGGGACACACGTAACACCGCGGGCGCCGCCCGTATTCTGTCGTCCCTACGGGACACCTCTTCATGCCCCGTCGGGGCATCTGATAGTAGCCCGGTCATTTATGGCCGGGTAACAGAAACCACCATGGAGTTCCGGGGACACCATACACAATTCTCTGGAAGACTACCGTGCTGTGGCGCATGAAAGGCAAAGGACGGCCGCATATGCCGGCGGGGACCGTCCCCCACAAGCTGAGTTTCTTCTTCCGCGTGGAATCCGAATGAGGCCTATGATCGAGCAGATCCCGCACAGACCCTGTCTCCACTCGTGGGATTGCCCGAATTAAGTATGGTGTCCCCAGAATTTTGAGGCCCAGCCAGTCGGATGTCTCGGTATGCACGTCTCCGTTCGGGTCTTGGTAAACTCGCACGAGTTCAGGATCTTGTGACATGAGATGGAGGTTCACCACTCTCCACCTTTAAGCAAGTCAACTCAATCTATTACGGCTCCGTTTACTAACTCGGGCTGGGTACCGCCCACCACCTTTTCCAGGTCTTCTTCAGCCAAAGCATTGGATTCAGACTCATCGGTAGCCTCGTTCAGTTCCTGATCTTTTTCTGTTGCTTCCAGTCTTTTTTGGTCTTCCATGTCTCGAGCCTCCCTTTGAGGATTTCTGATTCTATCAATTATGATGCACACTGGCGGGGTAGGGTGCAATGGAAATAATGGGCTGGTGAGTTCGGTCCAAAGAATTCGAAGAATCGAGTCGGCTGTCTCATCTATTCTGCAAGAAATCGCCGAAATCAGACAGTACAATGTGAAATTCTACAATGGGCCACGGGATTCTTGTACGAGAGTTCCGGGGACACCATACACAATTCCCTGGAAGACTACCGTGCTGTGGCGCATGAAAGGCAAAGGACGCGCGCATACGCCGGCGGGGGCCGTCCTCCACAAACTGAGTTTCTTCTTCCGCGTGGAATCCGGATGATGTGTATGATCGAGCAGCTCCCGCACAGGCCCTGTCTCCACTCGTGGGATTGCCCGAATTAAGTATGGTGTCCCCAGAATTCCGTCAATGTTCAGACTCAATTGTCTAGTGCCTCCTGACCGCGGTCAGGAGGCACTACCGTCAGAACTTCCAGGGCTGGTCAGGTGCGGTAGGCCATCCGGAGACTCTGAGCCAAAATCAGAAATGATGATACTGCTATCAACACTCCCCAGAACCAATAGGGGAGCAGCAAAACCTGTTGCATCTGAGCAGTATCTGAAATCCCCAGGGGTCCCGCCGATTGGCTGAACAAGTAATTGATTTGACGATATGTACTAACACAGGCCTGGACTCCGAGAAACTGAACGGCAAATCCCTGCATTCTTGGAGATCCCTTGACGGCAATGCCAAATATCACCAGACCTATTACGGGAATGACTATGAATCCGAAAAGGGAGCGAACCCAAATGGCTGTTGAGACAATCAGAAAAGCTCCCAGCAACGTCAAACCCAAGGATGCCGACTTGACATTGCGCGAGGCCAATATCAGAGCCGCCCCTGCAATCGGTGGTCCCAGTGGCCCCGCAGCCGCCACCAATGCATTACCAATTCGCTCGAAGAACAGCGGCCCGGTATAGTAAGCTGCGCCGGAACCGTCGTAGAAGATGAGTAGCTTTGTGAAACTCCCTCCCAAGAGCAGGGCCGTCAACCCATGTGCCATCTCGTGGAACCAAGTCGCCAATATGGTAAACGGATATAGAACGTAATTCCCTCCCGGAACCTGCCACAGCACGACGGTGAGGACAGCCGCTCCGACAAGCCAAACTAGGCCCATTCGCGAGCGTTGATGTGTTGGCAACGTATCGAGATCTGATGGAAGCCTAGGCATACGGTTCCATGCTCCTGGCCGCTATTCTAACTCACATGAGACCCTTGTTGCACGGGGCATTTTGGACGCAAGAAAAATGGCCACAAGACCCGGAAACTTGTAGGGGTCAAGCTTGACATATTTGTATTTGCGCCGGGTCTTCTCTTACCCACTCAAGTTCTGCCGCAAGACGGGGATTGGTTTCCGCACGTTTGCGCAGACGATTGATCGCTTGACTCCTTCCTCAACAGATCGTAGAAACGAATCCGATCCGGCTCGTCAAAGAAAATATCCTTGCCACCGTTCCCCCGTAGTATCACATGATAGACAGCGCCCGAATAGTGAATGCGTGCTCTCCGTGCCATTCTTCGCAGTTTACACCCTCAAATCCATATATGTCAAACCTGACCCCAACACGGGTTCAAACCTATTGAAACAGGCTTTTCGCATCTTTTGCGTGCTCTGCCGGTGTCAATTATCACAGTCGAAGATGGGAAGTTCCTGTGGCTTCGGCATTTCCTCCGGCCCGATACTACCAAACTGTGTTCGGGCAAGGTGCGACTGGAGAAATGACGCTTGACCGGGGCAATATGGAGCGGTATGCTCCAAAAGAAGGATAAAAGACGCCTTTTCATCAACATGGCTACACAGCGTGGTTTTTCCTCGATTGGGCTTTATCGGGAACCACACGGGGCCCTTTACGGGGTATAGCGATGTACGGCGCAGTGATACTTAGGGTTCGTCCCGAAATAAGTACTACAACCCATGAATCCTGAAACCTTCCCGGAAATTATTACCGTCATTCCAGAGCCTGCCGCGGAAATAAACAATCTGTCAGGCTTTTCAGACGGGCCGCCAAGACCGTGACGAGTTCCCGCAATGCTGTGAAACCCCAATAATAGGCGCTGCAACATCCCCCCAAGGAGTGACCGGATGAACAAACAATTGGATTTCCTATTTCTCTATTTGGATACGCCGGATCGTAGATTCGAGGGGTTCACGTACCACACCGGCACGGCCAAGATCATCTGGAAACTCAGAAGCGTCGGATACACCGCGGACCAGTTCATATCGACCGAAACCTTTTCATTCCAAAGGCTTGCTTCAACCCTTAAGGAGATTTATCCGAGATTCCTCGGCATTACCTGTTACGACGATGATTTCCCCATGGTGGCCACGCTCGCTCGTCATCTGAAGAGGATCGCTCCGGAAATCACGGTCGTACTCGGTGGCCCGGCGGTCATGTTCTCAGACGAGACCATTCTGGAATATTATCCCGAAATCGATATGTGCGTCCGCGGTGAAGGAGAATATGCGTGCCTGGAACTCCTTGAAACGGACGCAGATTTGCGCTCCATTAAGGGACTCACCTATCGTCGAGACGGAATAGTCGAGAGAAACGCGGATCGCCCTCCCATGTCCCAGGAGGACATGAATTCCTTTCCCTCGGTCTATTCGGAGGGCCTCATTCCCATGGATTTGGCCCGGAAGTTGGGTGTACAATCTTCAAGCGGATGCGTGTTCCAGTGCTCATTTTGCCATTGCTCAGCGTTGACGCAGAGCCGAGTCAGGTTCTATGACGAAAAGGTCTTTCTTGAGGAAATCGACCTCCTCGCCGAGTTCTATCGTTCGGAGTCCAATGGAAAACCCATTTGCATTTTCATATGCGACGAGGCGTTCACGATCAATCGGAGTAGGACTATTAGGTTGTGTTCGCACCTCGCGGAAAGGGACCTCCCGTTTACACTGGCGTGCATCACCCGAGGTGATTTGGTCGACGAAGAGGTACTGAAGGCACTCTACTCGGCAGGGGTTCGATCTCTTGGTTTTGGCCTCGAGAGCGCAGTCCCCGAAATCCTTTACAATGTAAGAAAAGCGCGGACACCTCGTGATACGTCAACTGACTACGAAATCGAGGAGAGATTCTTAGGCAAGTTTGAGGAAAGCGTCTCCCTCGCTACCAAAATCGGATTCCTCGTGTTTGTAGAAGTTGTCATTGGCTTGCCGGGGGAGACCCGAGAACACGCGGGCAGGACCATGGAAATGGTAAAGCGTTTGCGCGTCTTGTACCAACACCACATTCTGCGAGTATTTAGGGGAACACGACTTTGGCGGGAACATGACCGGTACGGCATAGGCGTTCGCAAATACAACAACCTTTGGCATCTGCCGCTTGAGACCCATCCTGCATACGATGTGGGGAGCGTGCCAATATTGCGGGATCAGGAAACATATCTCCAAAGACCTCTCATGTCTGAGCTGCGGTCGGTGGTAACGGCCTGTACCGGAATAGGCGACAGAATCGGGGACCCGTATTCTCCCATTCTCTGTCACGGACTGCGTGACGGACAGGGGTTGCACAGGGCTGTGGAAGAGCGTTTTCGGCTGGGAACCAGGCTAATTTTCTTGGACACGGACTACCATGCGGTATCCAAACTCCTAGCCGATTTCATATTCCCCATCAGCCCTCCGGTCTTCTTGAGCCGAGCAGCCAGGCCGGGCTCTACCGGCGGGAGAATCAGACTGATTCGACAGTCGACGCTACTGGATGAGCACAGCATATCTTTTGAGATCAGGGTAAAGAGCCTATCGGATCTCTGTGCGGTCGATTCGGATGGTATCGTGACTATGGGCAACGAATCCGTTGAGTCGATAGAAGAAATCCCTTTTTTGGACTTGGTGATACCAAGTGTTCATGACACTGATCTTCTCAAGCGGTTGGAATCAGATTTGATGGTAAGGAACAACATTGTCTTTAACCTGAGATCGAGCGCCCTGAAAACAATATTTGCCGATCACTGCCTCCTACAGGGATTCACCCCGGACGGAGGGAGTCGTCGCGAACTCCTCGACGACATAGGACATCCCATGACGTGTATGGGCGCTCCTTTTCGCGAACTCGAACCACTCGTAACAGCGATCGGTCCTCAAAAGATCGGTGGCACGTGGCAGGTTCTGAGATACCTGGCGTTGGCTCCTCAAATACTCAGGGGGCTCGCGTCGATTTTCCCGGGTGAGGACCGCTTCACTGACCGCGTCCATGTAACGGTGACACATAGTTCTCCCGAGACGGGATGGGTTTATGGAAGCTTCGATGACTTGGTCATACGATATGGTTTGGGGAATGCCGTGCTTCAAGTCATGGAGTACACTCCCGGTCTCCGCATTCGGAACGCAAGTTGCTCAGCGCCGGTACTTGGCCCCGCCCTTCTCAGATCACCACATGGTTCGAGTTGAATGCGGCCCCACCTTGCCATGCGATTGGGACGCTTGACGGCCGCCATGTTGCGACTGTGAATCCAGGCCGTGTCATCGCGAAGCCGTGATCCGCTTGGCGGCCAAAAGAGCTCCGTAGAGCACTCTATCAATACTACCATACGGGTATCGAGGGTATCTTGGTATTTCCGCGACGGGTTTTGGGAGACCGAGGGCCATAAGGTGATTGTCCAGAAAAAGAAGGAGGTTTTTCGCCATAAGGTTGTTTATGACTTGCTCCGTCTCAGAGACCGAGACGCCTTTTTGACGGAACTCACTGCCGAGCCGGTCGAATTGGGACCCGTTTTCGCAGGCAAGGTACACGGCCCGTTCCAGCCCGGCCAGAGTCAGTGACTGCTCGGAAGCCACGGAACGAGTATCCTCGATGCTGATATCGATTCCCGTGTCACGGGTTTCTACTACGGGTCGAGCGTCCGAGTTAAACAGTTGGATCCACTCCACCACCGCATTGGTCAATGCCTCCCTTCCTTGCCGGCTTCTCGTGACGCGCTCGTTCTGTTCCGGATTCGACGGCCTTTCTTCTTTGAAGAAATAGCAGAGATTCATGAGATCTTTTTCCGACCACGGATAGATGGAAGAATACGGTTGGGCGGGAGTGAGGCTCTGATTGTGCCGGCGGCTGTCTTCGTGGTACGTGCTGAAACGTGACAGGAGTATCGGGTTGATGGACATTGGAGGCTGAAGGTGATGGAGCGAGGGCAGAATCTTGGCTGTCCTTTCGTACCATCCCTCATCTTCTCCCGGAATCTCCGCGAGCAGGAGCCAACTCACATGGATGCCGTAATACAGGCACCACTTCAGGAACCGCACATTCTGCCAAGCTTTGGATCCCTTATTGATAAGCGTGAGGACACCCGGGTCAAAACTCTCAATTCCCGGTTGAAGACAGGTCACCCCTGCGTTTGCCATGATTCGTATCTGCTCTGCCGAAATACTCGGGGTTGTTTCGAATCCAAGAATCCACGATCTCTTTGCCCTTTCGAGTGCCGGGAAGAAATCTCGAAAGAAACGCGGATTCACGATCATATCTACAAACCCGAAGCTGCCCATTCCATAATGTGCTTCGAGTTCTTCCATTTCCCCCAGTAGCCGCTGAGAGGACTTGGTCCGGTATGTGCGCGATTCCTCACTCATTCCACAAAATGCGCACTGATTCCGCTCTCCCCACCAGCATCCTCTGGAACTTTCAATGGGAAGCCCGGGCCTCACAACCTCGCTCAGTATCGGAGCCGCTTCCAACGCCGAAAAGTACTCGTGGTAGCTTGGGACGGGCAGGTCGTTGAGGGATCTGGTAACTGTTCGGGGTGGATTGTCGCGCATTCCCTGGTAGTCCATCGTTCGATGAACCGGAGCGATCACTCCGCTTGGAACGTCAGCAAGTCCCATGTCGCGCCCGTGTTTCTCAATACCCCTTGCCAGATCTACGATAATGGTGTCCGCTTCCCCGGAGACCACATAGTCAACCCACGGAAACTTTTCATGGGTAGTAAGGCCCATCACAGATTCGCAGTTGGCCCCACCCATAACAGTGACAATGTGAGGCGCCAGGTCCTTAATCCGCTTGAGGAGCGCCAGAGAAGAAACGTGTCCCACGAAGGTAGACGAGCACCCCACGAACAAGGGATCTTGTTCAATGATACGACCGGCTGAGTCGTCGATGAATTCCGCGGCTTTCACGCGTAGGGTGGCGGAAAACTCAGGAACGTCTTTTCGATTGATTCCAAAGCGCTTGAGAGCGCCGGGCTGAAAGACCTGAGCCAGGTACTCCGAGCACTCCGGGTGATACTCAGGGAACACCACATGCGCAAAGACCCAATCACCGAACAGATGTTTGACATCGTGCTCGAGGTCGTATTGGCGAATCCCTATCTTCTCACACCAGAGGATGTTTGCGTACACTGTTGTGGTGGAAATCCCGCTTTGCCGCAGAATAGCCTGCAACAGCCCCAGACCGAGCGAGGGTCCGGCAACCGGTGCGTACGGCATATTTACCAGGCAACAGTCCACATGCCCGTTTCCTCTGTTCATACTCATGAAAAGGTGAATTCCTGGGACCGAGGGAGATGCTTCATGAAGGCTTTTCAAGGAAATTGAGCGTGTGTGGTGTTTGCCCGATCACACACGCTCTCATGTTCTCCCGAAGGCGACACCCGTTGGCCAAAGACCTAAGGCCTTGAATAGTATTCAGGTGTAATCCCAACGCAAGCTAAATGGGCCTCAATTCAGAGGTGAGGACTACTCCAAACATTGAAGGCATTGACGGTGTCTGCCCTATGCGCTCATGGTAAGTAGGCTCACGCTTGCTTGGACCCGCTCTTGGAGAGCTTCCGGCTCGCCGGACAAGTCCGAAGGCCTCGCTGGAAACGGAATAGTGACTTCGTTTTCCTTGTCTTCCACGAGCTTGACTTTCAGGCCTTCAGGAACATCTATGCCGTTGTCTTTCAGGACGGCTGTGGGATCGGAAAACAGCTTGTTCTTGAAGTCCTCGTCAGCCCAAGCCTGAGCAATCACCTTTGCCCATTCTTTGTCTTTGCCTTTGAAACGGTCTGCCATGACTATGTTCCTCCTTTGCTGAAATTGGCGTTCAATGGATTCGGGGATGAGTACCGACTTACCTTTGACGCCAGGTTATCAGATGCGAGATTTGAGATCAAGACGGTCTCTCAACCTCGTGGACCCTCATTGACAGAGAATCAGTCTTCGTTAACAGGGCCTTGTCTCCAATGCTCGGTCCGCCGGCCACTCAATGGTGTTCCGAGGTCCCTGTTGCCCTTCACCAAGCTACCGGGCTTTCCCGTACCCTGTTAATCGCTGCATACAAGAATTTATTCGTGGCGCCACAGGGATACTGGGGGCTTAGGGGCGGCTCGGTGGAGGGTTGCGGAATCCCCAATGACAGGAAGTGCTTGTCCAGCGACAGCAGAACCTTGCTATGGAGAAGGCTTTCGACGATCAGATCGATCCCTGCCGCTGCCATTCCTCTCTCTCCGAAAAGACGGTAAAGTCGTTCCTCCTCAATGCCGTCTTCGCATGCAAGGTACACATCCCTCGCTTCTCCCAAGAGGGTAAACGATTCTTTTTCTGCGCACGGTCGAGTATCCCGAACGTGAATTTCGACACCGGTATCGTGCGTCTCGAGAACGGGGCGGGTGGTTGAGTCAAACAGCTCATTCCACTGCACCATGGCGTCGACCAGGGCCTTTCGTTCGGCCGGGCTTTCTGCCTCACCAGCCGGCTCCGACCACCTCTGTGCCCGCGTGCGGTCCTGAAAATAGTATGCGAGATTGTTGAGTTCGTCCTGTGTCAAAGGATAGACCATGGAATATGAATCATGGGCTTCCAGATCGAACTTGTACGTTTCCGCGTGCAGGTGGTATGCGCTGAATCGTAACAAAAGAATCTCACTGAGCTTTCTGGGCGGCTGTAAATGACATAGTGATGGACACAGTTTCGCGGTCCGGATGTACCACCCGTTGTCCGAAGCCGGCACATGGTCAAGGAGCCACCAAGACAGATAGATTCCATAGTAGGAACCCCATTTGAGGAAACGAATATTTTGCCAAGACTTGGTCGCTTTGTTGAGGAGACCGAGGATTTCAGTGTCAAGGCTCTCAATTCCTGGTTGCAGATATGTTACTCCTGCCTCTCTCATCAGTCCCAGATGCTTTTTCCCGACTATGGGGGTGACTTCGCAGGAGATGCGGAAAGGTTGTGTCTGCTTGCCCAGTACCGGAAAAAGATCCTGAAACCACTTCATATTAACGATGCTGTCGGAAAAGCCGAACCAGTCTATCCCGTAGCGGTTGTTGAGAGCTTCGATTTCGTCAATTATTCTTGCCGAAGTCTTGGCCCTGTACTTCCTCGACGCGCCGTTGAACGAACAGAATGTGCAGTGCCTTTGCTCTCCCCACCAGCACCCCCGTGAGCCTTCTATAGGGAGTCCGGGCTGCACGATCTCAGCTTGTACCGGCGCTGCTTTGAGAGCGGAAAAATAGTCGTCATAATTGGGTAAGGGGTTGGTGCTGAAGGATGTGCTCACAGCGCGAGGCGGATTGTCCCGGAGGCCCGAGTAACCGGCAGCCCTGTGGATAGGTGCGATAACGCCCTCTGGTACTCGTTCCAGACCAAGGTTGCGTCCTTCTTCCAGAATCCCATTTACCAGATCGACGACGATGTCGTCCGCTTCACCTGAAACCACATAATCAATCCACGGGAACTTCTCATGAGTGGTAAGGCCCATCTCCGAATCACAGTTGGCCCCACCGAGCATGGTAACGATGCCGGGCTCCAGATCTCGAATCCGCTTCAGAACAGCCAGAGATGGAACATGGGCGGAAAAAGAGGAAGAACAACCGACCACAAGTGGACCTTCATCGACGATCTGAAAGGCTATTTCATCAATAAAATCACAAGCCTTCCTGCGCCAATCTGCCAGGATCGTCGGAAGGTCCGTCGGCTTGATACCGAGACTGCGGCCGGGATATTCTACTAAGATCTCGGCATAATACCGCAGGCTGTCGGGTTTGAATTCAGGGAAGGCCGCCTGGGCGAACGTCCATTCTCCGAACATTCTCGGAGCTTTCTCAGCGAACTCATAGCGTAGAATGCCGATCTTCTCGCACCAGAGAATATTGGCATAGGATGTAGCAACGGAAATGCCGTTGTTCTCGAGAATAGACTGCAAGAGCCCCAGAGCCAGTGACGGCCTTTCAACAGGCATATAGGGCATGCACACCAAGCGACAATCCATGAAGCCTTTAACCTCTCTCCCTAGAGCAACGTTGAGCACATCATCAATCCAGCCGGTCTCCTCGGATCAACATAAGAGCATTGTACAGCGCATCGTCTATGGTACCGCAAACCCGGTCAAGTTCAAGGCGCGCCATTGCAGACCTCGGCCAGGGGCTCCGCAGGGGCTCAGGGACACCCAGTGAAAGAAGATGGTTGTCCAGCAGCATGACAAGCTTCCTCTCAAGAAGGCTCGTGACGATCGTTTCGACTCTGTGTTCAGGAACCCCCCCATTAACAAACCGACCGTGCAGCCGCTCAGGCTGAATACCATCCTCGCATGCCAGGTACACGGTTCTTTCCTCGCCGGACAGATGGTAAGAAGTCTCAACAGCCTTTTGACGAGTATCTCGAATCAAGATCTCGGTTCCAGTGTCTTGCGTCCGGAGTACGGGACGGTCATCTGAATAGAAGAGCTTTATCCAGTGGGCGAGGTCACGGAGAAAGGAGGTTTGTTCCGCACGGCCTCCCTCCCTGCGCTCTTGTTCGACCGATCCCCCATTCCATTTTGAATCCACAAAGTAATAGGCAATCCCGTGGAGCTCACTCGAAGACAATGGGTAGATAACTGAGTATCCATCCATCGGCTGTAGGTCGAGATCGTAGACGTCCGGATTCTCGTGATATGTGCCGAAACGTGAGAAGATTATTGAATAAAGTCGTCTTGGAGGCTGGAGATGGCAGAGACTCGGGAAAAGCTTTCTTGTGGTCGCGTACCATCCATTGTCTTGCCCCGGCGCTTGATCGAGAAGAAACCACAGGACGTCAATCCCGTAGTACAGGCACCACTTGAGAAATCGCACATTCAACCATGCTCTTGTGCCTTTGTTGAGCAAGGCCAACATTGCGGGGTCCAGGCTCTCGATCCCCGGTTGAACCAACTCCACACCAGCCTCGGCCATGACTCTAACCTGATCTTTAGTCAGGCCCGGGGTGGTCTCACAAGAGATCTTGTAGGAAAGATCGTGCTCCGCCAGTGCAGGAAATAGTGTTGTGAACCATGTGGGATTCAGGATATTGTCTGCAAACCCGATTCGTTTTGTCTTGTGCCGTTTTTCCAGGGTCTCGATGTCTCGGATCACTTGGTCCACAGGTCTGGTTCTGTACTGCATAGCCCGGCCGTTTAACCCACAGAACGTACATTGCCGCTTGCTCCCCCACCAGCACCCCCGGGAACCTTCCACAGGAAGCCCGGGCTGAACCACCTCACTGAGCACAGGCGCGGTTCTCAGCTCGGTAAAGTAGTCATCATAGCTGGGCAAGGGCAAGCCTTCAAGTGACTCGGTAGAGACTCGAGGAGGGTCTTCGCGCAGGCCTGAATAGCGCGATGTGCGATGGATCGGACCGATCACTCCCCGCGGCAGTCCGTGCAATCCCACTTCGCTGCCTTTTTCCCGAATGGCCCGTACGAGATCTACGATGATATGGTCCGCCTCGCCCGAGACCACATAATCGACCCACGGGAACTTCTCGTGGGTGGTCAGGCCCATCACTGACTCACAGTTGGCGCCGCCCATCATGGTCACTATGTCGGGCGCAAGCTCACCAATCCGCCTCAGGAGCGCGAGTGAAGAAACGTGGGCCATGTAGGTGGAGGAACAGCCCACGATCAATGGGTCAAGAGCGATTACCCTGTGAGCCGTCTCCTCCACGAAGTCAATCGCCTTGCGACGCAGGTGGGACCCGAATTCAGGAAGGTTCCCTCGTTCGATGCCGAGCAGCCTGAGCGTTGTGTCCTGAAAAGTCGCCTGAAGATAGGAGTCTGAATCAGGCTCGAAACCGGGAAACGCGGCCGCTGAGAACGTCCAGTCGCCGAAAAGATACTGTGCCCGTTCTCCGACCGTATACAACGGAACACCGATCCGCTCACACCAGGGGATGTTGGCATAGACGGCTGCCGTGGAAAAGCCATTCTCTTCTAGAACGGCCTGTAGAAGTCCGATGCCGAGAGGCGGCCTCTCCACCGGTGAATACGGCATGTTCACGAAACAAAGATCCATTGCTTCCGTTCCCACATTTGGCGCCCTGGGTCGGCTGTTATCAAGAAGAGTCTTCTGAGGGACGGTCGGTCTGTCACGCCACAGTGCAACTGCGCGAATGGCATATTAGAGGCGTGTGACATACCGTGCACCTCGATCACCAACACCCGGAGCGCCACCGCTGACGTCTCCAACGAGCGGACCCCGGTATCCCTGCCGCATCAACTGTGCGCGCATTGTCCGCGCAATGTCGGTCGGTCTCAACGACAGCAGCTTAGCGAGCCGTTGTAAGACAAATTGGTGCGAGTTTCCGATCCCGAAAGGATCTCCCACGAGAGCCGAAATCGCGGGAACACCTGATAACGCCTCATCGAGACCGGTGGACGTGTCGGCGCATTCCAAAGCGGTTCGGATGATCTGATGAATCGCTCTATCCAGATCGAGTTCTTCCGATAGATACCAGAGCTGATCGAGAGGATCACTGTTTTCGCTTATGAAGCCCTGCTCCATCGCGATGTCCCACAACCGAGTTCCAGGGTACACCCGGAGGCCAAAAGAATATATGACCAGATTGCGCCCTCCCTCACTACTCTTTTGCAAATGCCCGGGATTGAAATCGAGTGTCTCTTGCAGCGAATCATTGGTCTCACCGGGTCCGCCCAACAGGAAAAACCACTTGGTATCAAACTCCATGCTGCTTATTGCTTCTGCAGCGTGAATCACGTCTTCAAGATCGAAACCCTTTCGGTAGTTGCGTATCATCCTCGGAGATGCCGCTTCAGGCGTTACGGACAATCTTCTGAATCCTACTCTCCGCATGAGCTTCAATAGCTTTACATCGAGGCCTTTCGGGCTTACCCCCATGGCCGTGAATGTGGACCGCCAGGAACGACGCTCGATTTCCTCCAAGATCTCAACGCAATAGTCAACGGGATCATTGAAGACCGAATCAACGAACTCGAATGACTTCGGATGGTATTTGGTACGGATCTCTTCGATTTCATCGACCACCTCTTGAGGAGATCTCATCCGCACCGGGATGCCTTCGAGGACCTGACCGTACGTGCAATACGTGCATCGGTTCCGGCAACCCCGTTTGGTTTGCACCCCGTAGGTGGCCCCGATCTTCTCGTATAGCGTGGTGTCTACGTATTTGCCCAGATCGGGACGCACGGATGGAAAGTCTCGACGCTCGACTGGAGTCAGATGAAAGCGTCCGCCCACAAACGCGCCGACTCCGGGGACGCGGTCTGGTGAAATCTCATTTTCCATACAATCCAGAAGCTCTACGAATGGGCGTTCACCGTCCGAAACCACAACGTAATCACCGCCCAGTCTCCTGGCAACCTGTGCGGGTGCGATACTTGCCGCCGGTCCGCCCAGGATTACCGGCGCCTCGGTCAAGGCTCTGACCCGTTCCACCACGTGCGTGGCTTCTTGAACATAGGATAGGGGCCAGAGCATGTTAGCGTTGTCCAAGTTGCGCACGGAAATCCCAACAACTTCTGGTGAGAAACCTTCTATCTCTCGATCCAGGGAATCCGTAGTTTCGTGCTGAAAACACAGATCTATCACCCGAACCTCGTGACCGGCGGCCTCGGCAGCCTTGGCCACATAAGCCAAACCAATGGGCAAGACCGCAGTTCGATCATCTATCTGATTGCTGTTTACCAGGAGAACCCGCACGTGCCACTCTCCCTGGAATCCGGAGCCGGGCCTTTCTCATGGCCGGCAACGAAGTGGTCTTACATCCTCGTCAGGCATAGTCCTTCACTGAAGCGAAACGTTAGCCGTAACATGCACTCCAGTCAGCCTGAAGTCTTTCCTGCAGATCCTCAACCGAGCCGCCACCTTCGGGTCGTGGGGGAAGGGTCAGGTGGAGTTCATCTCTGTTGCCTTCCGACAAAGTGAGCTTGAGGTTCTCTGGAAATTCGATGCCTTCTTCCTTCAGTACAGCCTTTGGATCTGCCAGCAGCTTTTTCTTGAATTCCTCGTCAACCCAAGCTTGAGCGATAACCTTGGCCCATTCTTTCTCCTTGCCCTTGAAAGCTCGTTCCATAATAGTTTCCTCCTCATGTTCTGGTTGGGATTCAGCAAACGTGCCCGTGCATTCCTTTCCATGCCGCAGCTTATATTCTTGACAATTCCTATCAGGATACACGATTTGCCACGGAACGGCAATGGCCCCTCGTCATTGAGAGTAACCTTCACTTACGGGGGGCGACGGGGAGGGCAGACACATAGAGCCTGCCCCGGACTACGATCCGGGGTCTGCCCCTACGCCTAGGCCCGAACCCGTTGTGGGACCGAGTGTAGGGCGCGCACCTGTGTGTGCGCCCTCTTAACATCCGTTAGACTCGAGAACGTGGTCGTTCCCGTCGCCCCCCGAATGACTGAATGATTACCATAGAGATCTACCGCCGGCTCATCCTACACCTCGCCCCATACTGACGAACGCCACGGAGAAACGTTAAATGGGGCTGTCCTTTTCATTCTGTCATTCAACCGGCGTATTCACCAATATTCGGTAAGCCTTCGGGCAACGAAAACCGAAATGGAGGCTGTGGCTGCCGGATTCGTGACAGCCAACTCTCCTTGCCCCACGGTTTCAGACTCCTTTTTGATGGCGCCGCACATTACTGCACGGTTGTGTCCTCGTTGAGGAGTCTCCCCAAAACGACCATTGATCGACGGTTACAACCCACCCCGCGTGTCCAAGCTGGAAACGCGGGTGGGTTGTGGGGGTGGATGCTGTTCGTCTTGCCGAACAGGTTGAAAAGTCGGGCTGGATGCAGATCCATCAACCGGGCGGCCCTTTCTAGACCACCTGGGCCGACAGGCTCAGGGCGACGCTTCTGCCCGCCCTCTTGGCGAGGGCCAGTGATTCCAGGTCAACCTTGACCCTGAACGCCTTGAGTCCGTGAACGTCGGGCAGATCATCAAGGTCCAGCGCTTCCATCTCATCGGTGATGTATCCCTGGGATTGCAGGAACCGGATGTGACGGTGCATTTCCTCGGCCTCTTCGGGTCGGGAGTACACTATGGCGATCTTGCCCGGTTGGGTGAGGCGCTCCCTGCCTCCTTTGACCATTGCCTTGTCGATGCGTGAGCGGATGATCTCATGAGCTATGTCATACGCGCCGTCCACGTCGAATCGTTTCTCATCGAATCGGAAACGGATCGAAAGCGGATTGTGGTTCACCAGGACAAGGTGTGTAGCGGCCAAAGGAACCTTTAGCTCGGCCTTGAGGTGTTCCGTGTGCCAAGCGAGACCGCAGGCCACCATGATCTGCCACAGCCGCAAGTTTCTTGCGTATATTTCATTGAACCCGCCGCCTTCGACCATGGACTCGCCCACATATATAACGTGATCCACACCGTCGGTCTTGTGCTTGTCAAAATAGTGGGGGAATATGGACTGAGCTTCCTCCTCCTCCAGGTCAAGATAAGCGGATAGCCGTTCGTTGAACAACGAGACGCTTTCCTCGAATTCCTTACGCTTGCTGTAGACTGTTCCCAGGCTGGAATCGACCTCGCGTTCGTAAGCTCCAATTGCCTCCGACACCCTGACGCCGAACCCACGGAGGAGCGGAAACAGGGGTTCTACCTCAGTACGCATGAAATGCGTGACCCGTTCCTCATCACCAGTGCCCAATTCACCTTGGACACCATCTCTGAACTCGTCTATCCTATGAGCAAGCTCCTGAAGAATTGGAATGGGCCTGGCATCCCGGGCCGCCTGGACCAATTTCAGTCCAAGTTGAAGGTGTTCGTCCAAGTCAGCGCGAATAGAACGGTTGCGAGCATCCGAAGAACCGCGAATGTCCGTGGCTCCGTACAACGGATAAACATCCCTGAAAACAATGGGTTCCAGTTCCGATGACACTCCTGCGTGGAGGCGTTCCAGGTGTTCCATGACAGACCTATGGAAGCGCCATTCCACTGACGGATGGACCGCGGTACACTTCTCCTTGATGATTACCTGAACGTCATTGTCGAGCTTGTCCAGGGCCCTCTTGAGCGCAACGGAGAACAGCGGGAGCATCTGGGTCGCGACCATAGCATCGGTGGGACCGAATTCCCCGGGATTTGGTGATCCCAACTTCAGTGTGCCGATAAGCTGTTCCTGGTAGTAGAGCGGGGCCAGGAGTAGCGACCTGGTTCCCATTGCCAGAATATCCTGGTCGGCTCGGCTGAGATTGGGCTCTGCCTGAAGATCGCGTATGTGCACAACCTTGTCGGCCTCCAGAGCCCGGTCAAACACGGATCCCAGGAATTCGCTTATGGGAGCATGGCGCGAGTCTCCAAAAATGCAGTTGTGCTGCATCTCGCAACTCTTGGCCAGCAGATAAACCTGGTCTCCCTTAATGGCTGCGACACCGACAGTTAGTTCGGGATTGCGGAAAAGAGTCCTCAGCCGGTGCTGAAGCCGCAAAAAGCCGGCCGGGGAGAAAACCGAATCCTTTTCGATGAGGCCTTTGTCGAGCGCCCTGAGAATCTGGGGCTGGGTCACATCCTCTGCTTCGAACACCGTAAAGCCCGCGAATTCGTAATGCTCCGGCGGCAGAATTTCCCGCAGCACCTCGGGTTCGGTCAGATGGTCCATTATCGTCGCCCTCTGCCGATCTGAGAGTTCCTTGGGGCCTCCCAGGTTTCGCACCTCAACGAAACGCAGATCCGGCTTGATGTGGTAGTACCGATCCAAACCGGTTTCCTGATCCGGCGCGACCCAAATCAGTTGGTACTCCCACAAGCCCTCGCTGAAGCCGTAGCACTCCCCGAGGATCAAGTTGAAAGCCCTCATAAGACGTATCCGGTCAAAAGACCACCCATCCTCATGCAGTTGCCCCCGAAGAGAACCGTCCTCGGTCACCAGAAGACGTTGCCATGCAGGTGATCCAATAACATGCTCCATGGAGAACGGGACCACAGCCGCAAGAGCGTCGGTCTCCCAGAATGCTTCCGGGAACACAGGGCTCATGAGGCGTTCGATCAATTCCATATGAGGGGTCAAAAGAGACAGGTCCTCGATGGAACCACGCAGTTCGGGCGCAGCGTCCAGTCGCTTCTTGGCGGCATCGGGCAGGCCCGTGCCGTCGCCGTCGAACACGGTCATGTTCTCATTCCAGAACCGCAACAACGGCTCGAAACTCAGCACGTACCGAAACGGATATTCTTCGCGAAAGCTGTCCATGACGAACCTCCTGATGGTAACCCTTTAATTATACCTTAAAACATGGAATATTTCCACAAGAAGTGGGTTGCCATGATAGTGACCCGATAGCGGTGTGAATTCTCATGCCACGAGTTCCCGTACGACCAAATTCTCTAAGCTGAACTTGTTAATTCATGCCGTGATTGTCAATGCCCGGGCCCGCGCCGCCGATGAGCAATGACTGAACGTTCAAACAGTGAGGTAAGCCTTCAGTTTCGCGGGGCAGATCCTCTCATCGTGTGTGTCATTGCGAGGAGTGAAACAAAGCCTGCCCCGGACACCGATCCGGGGAAGCAATCCCCATACCCGGCGCGCAGGAGATTGCTTTGCTTCGCCCGCAATGACATCCTGCCATTGCCCCCGCGTAAGTGATAGGTTACACAGTGAGTCACTTGACACTTGACCGTACTGGGTCTAACAGGTACAACAATCATACGGAAACGGGCGGAACAGAGAGTGTCTCTCAAAAGGAATCAACAATGTTGGAGCGGTCGATACTGTTGATCAGGATGGGGCTGGCGCTGATTGTCATGGCGTTGGTAACGCTTATAGCAGGCACTCTGATTGTTCTGATCAGTCCCGTGTCTTCCGGCGGTCCCGCGTTCCGGTTGATGGTCTGGTGGGCCAGGGTCGTCTCCAAAGCTCTTGGCATTTCCTGCTCGCTTGAGGGTGGGTCGAAGATCGAACCCGGAACCTCATACATTGTGGCGCCCAACCATCAGTCCATAGCGGATATCCTGCCCGTGTTGGGTGCTCTGCCACTGCGGTTCCGCTGGGTCCTCAAGAGAGAACTTCTGCGCATCCCATTCTTCGGGTGGGGCCTGAGGGGCGCTGGAGCGGTCGGGCTGGATCGGTCCGACAGCAGCAAGTCCGTGGAGAAGATGCAGAAAGCGCAAGATACCCTGACGGACGGCTGGAGTTTGCTGGTGTACCCCGAGGGAACCACCACCTGGGACGGAACACTGCTCCCGTTCAAGAAGGGGCCGTTCATGATGGCGCTTCAGACGGGTGTGCCGATTCTTCCAGTGACTACCAACGGCTCTTTCAAGATGCTGCCCAGAGGCGCACGGATAGTCCGTCCAGGGCACGTGACGGTGACGATCGGCGATCCCATTCCCACAGGAGGGCTCGACCTGAACGATCTCCCCGCGCTCATGGAAAAGACTCGTACCGCCATAGAGAAACACCTGGACCCCAACCATGATCCTTTTGACAAAACACGCTTCCGGGGTTAGGGCTGTATGGACAGAGAAATGCGCGGCCACCAAGGCCGGATTTGCCCGGAGGTTGGATTGAAAGTAGGTTTCAGAACGGATCCAGGCCGCCGCAGAGAAATCAATGAAGACAGCGTCCTTGTGAACAAGGAATTGGGACTGTTCATAGTGGCGGACGGCATGGGCGGACACAAGGCAGGTAAGGTAGCCGGCGGCATAGCGGTGGACGAGATTCAGGAATACGTGAGTGCGGACCTTGCACCGGGAAGAGACCTTGCAGCCCTATTGGATGAATCGATCTTGGCGGCAAACAGAGCCATTGTACGTAGTTCCGCGGCCGACCCCGAGGGGAGAGGCGACATGGGAACTACCGTAGTCGCAGCGTTACTAAGTGGGAACCGTTTGTTTGTGAGCCACGTTGGGGACAGCCGAGCGTACCGGATCAATGACCGGACAATCCGACAGCTTACACAGGACCACACATTTGTGGCCGACTGGCTCAGAGAGGGCCGGATCACTCCCGAGGAAGCGCGAATTCACCCGGCACGGCACGGCCTGTTTATGGCACTGGGGTTTGAAGACGACATCGAGTCTCAGACAACAGAGTGGTCATGGGACGATTTCGACTGCCTGCTCCTGTGTTCGGACGGACTCACCGACATGGTGGAGGACCAGGAAATCCGCGATATCGTCGATGGAGCCGCAGATCCGCAGGAAGCTTGTGATTCCCTGGTTGACAAGGCAAATGAGAACGGAGGCGACGATAATGTCAGCGTCATCATAATCTGCTGACTGCTGTTGAAGTAATGGCCCGCGAACGATCCGTGGACCAATACTGGAGTTTGGAATGACCGACCTGCCAAGGCGCTTGAAGAAAAGGAAGATGTCCCCGGAGGACTTCGAGTTTCTCATGGGAACGGATCTCTTGGAAGCCGCCCCCGAGGAAGCCAAGAGCCAACTGATGGCCTCCATGGCAAGCATGGAGATTGACGCCGGACAGAAATTCATCAGCCAGGGAGACAGAGGGGACAGCTTCTATTTGATTCAAAGCGGTAAGTGCATTGTCGCCTTGGAAAAAGACGGAGAAACCCACCCTGTGTCCAGCGTTAGGAGCGGCGATCTCGTTGGCGAAATGGCCATTCTGACCGGTGAGCGGAGAAACGCCAACGTGTATGCGGAGACCGATGCCAAACTTTGGCGAATAAGTAGAAGGGAATTCGAGGAAATTTGCCTGGCCCATCCTGATCTCAGGGAGTTCCTCACCGAGGTGGTCACCAACAGATTCGCGGGCGCGAAACATACGATCGAGAGAACCATCGGAAAATACCTGATAACCGACGTAATCGGTCAGGGGGGTTGGAGTATTGTTTACAGGGGGATCCATTCCAGCCTCAACATGCCCGTGGCCATCAAGATGTTGAAACACAACATGGCCATGGATCCGGACTTCATGGCGAAATTTCAGAACGAAGCCCAAATAATAGCCAGCCTGAACCATGACAATATCGTGAGGGTGTATGATATCGAACACCTTTACGGAACCGTCTTTATTGTGATGGAGTTTCTTGCAGGAATGTCTCTTGAATACATCCTGGAAGACCTGCCTCATCTGACATTCAGGAGGGTGATGGACTTCCTGATTCAGGTATGCCATGGCTTGGGTTACGCGCACGGGCAGGGAATCATTCATCAAGACGTCAAGCCGGCCAATGTTTTCATCCAGGGAGGTGACCGAGCGCGAATCGTGGATTTCGGATTGGCCTGCGCCACCGGTTCCGAGGACAGCCTCGACTTTGCCGGCACTCCCCATTACATGGCGCCGGAACAGATCGAGGGTGATCCTGTGGATGAGCGCACAGACATCTATTCCCTCGGCATTACCGCATTCGAGATGGCAACGGGCCGACGACCCTTTCCCACGGACGACATCGGAAAGGTCTTACAGGCGCACCGGGAAGAACCAGCGCCGGATCCCCGGTCTCTCAATCCGGATCTCCCTTCGGAATTCTCCGATTTCATACAGCGGGCGACCCACAAAGACCCTGATAACAGATACAGGAACATGCGTGAAGTTCTCCGAGACCTTGATCCGTTGGCCAAGAAGAGCGGTGTGAAGACCAGACCTGAGACCAGGCAAACAGGCAATATGATGAGCCTTTCCGTATTCTATCAGAACGACCACAAAGTGGAACTGACTCACCTGGTAGAACAATTCACCCAGGAACTCAGGGATTTGGGGGCCGACCTACGTGTAGCGGATTTCCAGGATCTATAGTATATAACCGTTGCCAAAAGGAATTTCCGATTGGGTATCGGGCGCCACAGCCGGCTTGTCCGGCAGTGCGAGGGTATTCGGACAGAACCTCCGGCAACAGCTACAATAGGCGCCGAAGACCCAGCCGGCAATGGCGTCTAGGGGGCATGGCTCACCACGGACTCCTGTCTCGCGTACTGCCTGCTTTCCAGCAGTAGGGTAAGGCAACTGACACGGCCATGCCGTGTCAGTCTTTGGCCGCGGGCAGCCAAATTCCCTCGGGTACAGTATATGATGAAGTCTTTTGGAAGGGGCCTGGGGGAACCTTTTCTACCGAGAAAAGGTTCCCCCAGATTACTCTCCAAAAGTCGAATCCGCATCATGAGGTGCGCAAATTTTTCACGGTCCCTGGGCCGCTTCCCCCCAGTATTCGGCTCCAGCGCAGGGCCGTTGCTCGATTGCGAAGAAATTACCCGGCACTGTCCGGGAACCGGGGCAAGTGCGCAGGATTTTCGCGGTAGCGAAGGGCCTGGAATAGCCCAGTTTTACGTATATCCCATCATATCACCCACTTCTGTATGTTGGCACGCGGGTTGCATATGTAATTGACCACGAAAACAATCCATACCCTACACAGCAGTCTTACGAGGCTGCTTTTTTTTTGGCCAAAAATGGCGACTTACCCGGCCGCTCTGAAGAACCTGTACCCCATGCCCCAGGATCGTTGTTCACCAACAGTGGGACCCCTCTCATACCTACTGCCTTGCCTCGAGAAATCGTAGGCAGAACGAAACATGAAAATGGAGGCAAGGCGCCGGGTCCCGGCCGTAGGGGGTACGCACGCGTCGCCCTCTTCATACCGGGTATCACCCCGAGCCGACACGCAACCGGCATTGTGGGATTAGTCCATGATTTCAGACCTCTTTGCGATCGAGCCGTCGGCAAGTGAATGGCTACCGATCTACCGACTTACTGCTTGACAACTTCCCAACAACCGACTACAAATCATGTTGGTGCTATTTCACGTGCGCCCTTGGCTCATCTGAATAGAGCGGCCGACTTCAGATCAAAAGGTCTGGAGTTCGATTCTCGCAGGGCGTGCCAAAGAACCGCCTGCAAGGCCCCACCACATTGGGAGCCTCCACCTGGAGATCCTCTCCGTTTTAGGAAAACAGATGCGGGGGCTTGGCAGGGGAAGGGTATTGGAACTGGTCCAATGGTCAGGGATCTGGCCGGGACCTGGAGGTGGTTGAGATACGGAGACGATCCCGGTCGTAGGCCTTGAATCGGGCTGGAGGTTTGGGCGTGGGATCACAGATCGAACAGCGCGCGGGGGACTGCAAAGGCCCTACGCGAGTCGTTTCCGCCGGAACAACAAGGCAAGGGGAGACTTGGCTCCGTGCAATTTTCGCTTTTCTGGAGGGTGAATATGTTTAGGGAATTCCTGGCCAAATTCTGGAGCAAACAAACAGACATTACAAAAGCTTTAGTTCGTTTGTATCACATTTCGATTGGACTGGTGATGGCTTGGTTCATCCTTGCTTGTGTGGGGGCTTTTGTGTCCGGATGTCAGCAGTGGCCAGAAGGCCAGGGACTTACAATGAATTTGGCAAATAGGTTTCTATACGGAGTGACGTTTGACACATTCAACTACTTAATTATTTCCTTCCCTGTGTTTTTCATATTTCTATATGTTTCACTTTCACTCTATTCCATGAGGGTGCTTCCTTTTTCTTCGGTAAAGCCATTGCTTGTATTTGTGATGATTCAAGCCTTCAATTTTGTTGTCCTTCTTCAGCGTGAGATTGGCCTAGGTGGATCAGAAACTGCGAGAATCCATTTGCCGATCGTTGTGTTCGTCATGTTTGTCTTGGTTAGTCCTATGCTAGTGTTCAGGCTGCGCGAGGCTAATCTGATGCCAGAGAAGCTGAATAGGCTTTCTACGATGTCGGACAAAATAGCGGAAGCAACAGCGGATAGGTTCCCCCACAACCTGTGTATTGCGGTAATTAGTATTATTGTTGCGCTTCAGTTTAACTTGAATCTGAATTTGGAGGAATATGCCGCGTCCATATCAGTTGGATTGCTTTTTGGGTTTTCCACGATTATGATCATGCTCCGCAAAGAGACTTTGCAAAGACTAATATTGTATATTATTAATCCCGAATTTTATGACCATGCATTCGAGGAATTGACTGCGTCTGCGAAATTGGAAATGATTAGAGCGCAGTCTGAGTTGGAAGAGAAGAAAGGTGAACTGGAGTTTGAACGTGCTAGAACAAAGGCACGCTCGGCAAAGGCCAGAACTGAGAGTCGGATTAGAATGCAGTTGGTTAGGGCCGGCGAGCAATATGTCGGGAAGAAATTAGGTGCTATAGAAAACAATGCGAAGGAGATTGCCGAGAGGCTTGATGCCGGTGAAGTAAGTATGGATGAATTTGAGGAGGAGATGGCGAGCATCCGTGTCCAAATAGAAGATACCTACAGAGAGGGGGCCGAATACAGGGCAAACCTGGACGATTAGAAAGCCATAATGACAACGGGGAAGGCAAAATCATTGAGAGTGGTGAGCAAGCAGTTGACGTTAACGACGACGGAAAGGAAGGTGAGCCTGAGGAAGAGGCTTAGGTCTTCTGAAGTAGTCTGGCAGGCTGTGCAAGGATGGTAGCGAAGAGAAGGAAGAAACGCGCGTGATTAAGTTTCAAGTAGTGAGATCTGTGCAGCCGAGTCAGGAAGGGATCTGATCACGTACGTCTATGAGTTTGCGGAGACATAGTATTTTGTTCATCTGGCACCAATGCAAACGGAGAAGCCACAGTGACTGAGGAGAACGGATGAGCAGGCAGGATATCTATTTGCCATCTGCCGACAAGCCGGTGGGCGATCCCGAGAAGGATGACCTGCTGGGATACGCCCCTTTTGTAAAGAATCTCGCAGATGGCTTTTGCAAGTTGACTACACCGGATGGCCTTGTAGTCGCGATCAATGGGCCGTGGGGCTCCGGCAAATCCACGGTCCTGCTGTTTGCCCGAAGTTACCTGGAGCAGAAGCCCAAGAAGGAACGACCCATAATTATGGAGTTCAATCCCTGGTGGTTTTCTGGACGGGAGGATCTCACCAGATTGTTTTTTGATCAGCTTCTCGCAACCATAAGCAAGTGGCGGCTTGGGCGACGGTGGTTACGGTGGAAGACCGCTGGTTTCGTAGATCTGGTTTCGTACGCCCCCATCCCGGGGGCCAAAACAGGCAAGCCTATTGGCCAGTGGATTCGGGCCTACAAGAGCAACGTAAGTGATCTCAAGCTTCAAATGGCAAAGATCTTGCGGAAAAACGGTAGACGCGTACTGATAATCATTGATGACGTTGACCGATTGGCTCCAGGCGAAATGCGAGACATGTTTCGGCTCGTAAAAGCGATAGCAGATTTCCCCAATGTTTTGTATTTGATGGCGTTCGATAAGCAAGTCGTGGCGAATGCGCTCTCTACTGCCGAAGGAGGTTCAGGGCCATCCTACGGGGCTTCGTACATCGAAAAGATCGTTCAACTTCCTGTGGAGATGCCCGTTCCAGACCCGATAGCTCTGCAAAAGATGTTTGCTCGCCACCTTTCGAACATAATTACCGACAAATCAGTTAGTTTGTTTGACAAAACCTATTGGCGCGAGGTCTATTTGGAAGGTGTGGACCACTTCTTAAACACTCCTCGGGACGTCGTGAGGCTCGCCAACGCGTTGAAGCTCATCTATCCGACAGTGGAGGGCGAGGTCAATCCAGTAGATTACTTCGCCATGGAAGCACTCCGACTTTTCCGGCCCAGCGTCTACGAGAAGATCCGTGCCCACACGAGCAAATTTGTGGGCGCTACTCCCAGGGAACAGCGGGACGAGCTTACGGCTTTTCACAATGCCTGGCTTGAAGAACTTGATGAAGACCCGAACGGGCCGGTTGGGCGAATGCTGCGAAACATGTTCCCGAAATTTGAGTCCGCCTTCAGGAATGTCCACTATGAGGTAGATGGAGACTGGCGCAGACAATTGCGCGCTTGCAGTCCTGACAAGATAGCGATATACTTCAGATTCTGCTTGCCTGGAGGCGAAATCTCCAGGGAGGAATTACGTACATTGCTGGGGCTGGCCAGCGACAGCCACGCGTTTGGAACAGCTTTGCTAGAACTTTCCAGCGAAGACCGCCCTGACGGCTTGAGTCGTGTTTCGCAAGCTCTGGAACAGTTGTCAGATTCTGGGGCGGCGGACTTTGAAGAGGAGACGATCCCCTTTGTCGTACGTTCTCTGTTGGATGTGGGAGATGAGTTGGTAAGGCGAGAAGATCGGGCTGGCCTGATGTTTGAGATCCGCAATATCGATAGGATTGTCTTCCTGTTGACGCGCCTCTTGGCCCGTGTCAACGAGTTGCACCGCTTTGGGGCCCTCCAAGATTCGATTTCTAGTGGTAGAGCCCTTTCAACGATAGTAGAGTTGGTATCGACTCTTGGGGATGAACACGGGAAGTATTCTGGCAGCGCGTCTCCTGAGGAACGCAGACTGGTTACCCACGAGCAACTTGAACGCTTGGAAGAAGAGGCTTGCCGAAGAATCGTTGACGCAGCCCAAGATGGGCGCCTCCTGGACACTCCCCAACTGCCAGTTGTTCTGTACAGGTGGAAAGATTGGGGCGCCGAGGAGGACCTTGCATCGTGGGTGAGCCGTGTTGTCCAAGACGATCGAGACTTGCTCACATTTTTGCAGGCACTCATACCTGACAACGAAATCTACTTGATCAGGGATCCAATTTCTGACTTGAGAGAGAGAAGGTACTTGGAGAGAGTCCGGTCCTTTGTGAATATCTCTGATCTGCATGACCGGATTGAGTTGATTTCACGTCGGACAGACCTGACTGAGAAGGACAGGATAAGACTGAGGTTGATCCTAGAAGGATAGACTCCAAGAAGAGGTCAGTTCCCTTCTTACCGGTTTTGTCCTGTCGTCCCGACGCGGTCGGGTCGGGTTTGACCCTTTTCACTTCTGTGGATCACGCATCATGGCACGCCTTGGAACGATATATCTTGGAGGCCGCCAGGCAAAAGATAGCCTTCAACACAATACGATCAGTAGTGCTGTGGCATTTCACCTCAGTGAGCCTGCTGCTCTCAACCGTCTTTATCAATCTGAAGACGGGATTTGGGAAGTAGAAGCAAAGTGGAACCAAAGCTGCGTTGTTGCAAGATCTAGGGAGGTGTTAGACCGACAAGATATCTTGAGGATCGGCTTTGAGCAGATTCAGAGGGCCCTTGACATTGCTTCATTCCAGTCCGCATTTCATGCCACTGTATCAAGTCCAGGGGACTGGCACGTCATTCTGTTCCTCCGAGGTGGAGACTTGATCGTTCAGCACGTTGGAGTCTTGGATTATGGCGTTCGTTCGCACGGCGAAACAGTGGCCCTAGACAAGGAAGGGAATCGCATTCCGGAAAAGCCTTCACCCCCTTCACAGTGGTCGCCTCCCCTCAGGTACTTCCGCTTGTCTCAGACCGCAAGCGACCTCTACGAGGCGTACAGAAACTTGTTTCTCGGGTTGGAATCGCTCTTGCACTCAATTTGCCAAAGAGATCAATCGGAAGGGGAGCGGCACTGGCTACTTCGAGCGTTTCGGTCGGTTGGCAACACAGTGGACTTGCAGCAATTCGTCCCGGTTGGAACCAAGGACCCAGCCGACTATATCGTGGAAAGCCAATACAAAGGAATCCGATGTCGGCTTTTCCATGCGAAAGATGAGTTGCCTGCAACCCACCAAGGCACTCTGAACCCCGAGGACGTTGCTGCTGCCTACGAGCAACTAGTGCGATTGTGGCGGGCAATCGCGCAGAAACACTTGTGTGTGCGGGGGAGTCGTGAGATCGGGGCAATGACTTATGGTGGATTTCGGCGCAGCATGGACGACACCTATTCCAGAGACTTTGGTATGTTTTACACGGACGATGCTGCTCCCGCCAGCTGGGAGGACAAGGAGGTTAGTCCCTCGGGACGGCCCGTCCATCCCTTCGACCAAATTAGATACCTTGCTGAAACGTCTCCAGGTCACGCCTCATTCCAGGCCATTAAGAGGATCGGTCCGGACTCAAACCCTACTAAGGTGCATCGCATATGTTCTGTTGAGGAAGGCCGGCTAGGTACGGTACACTTCGTTGCGGACGGGCTCTACCTTGACGACGTGGACATCTTCGAAAGTCTGCTGACCTGGCGACTGGTAAATTTGGGTCTACCAAGGACGTCATTTGAAACGGAAACGGTACCATAGCAAGAGGCACCCAGCAATTGTGTCAAGTTGGACTGCTACAACGCTGCGCTCCGTCGTAGCCGGTCACGCAATCCATTGGCGCACCAACCACATTCGGTATCAAGTAATGTCTTGGACCTCGGAAGAAAACGGGACGCGCTCAGGCGGAATAGACTACAAGGCAATCCTCGACCCCGTAAGAGGCTTCCCTACTGAAGGGATGATTGCCTTCCTATTCGAGCATCTACCCTCTGTATGGCGGGATGCGTATCTTGCCATGTCCCGACGGCAGACCGACATCTGTTCTTTCTGGCGTGGATCTTTTCAGTTTGTTTTTGACGATTACGCGACTCTCGAAGCTAGCGGGAAAGTCCCCTATCATCCGGAGTTCGAAGCTCGAGTTGTGGCTGCGCTGGGACGCTCCACGCCGACGACACAGTGCCGTGACGATTATAGGCTAAGAGGATGGATCGGGCCAACCGAAACATACTTTGGAAAACGCTGGGATAAAGGCCATTTTATTGCACACTCAATCGGTGGTGAGGTGGACCGGAGCGAGGTGAATGTGTTTGTTCAGCGCCGCGATCTGAATCGAGGCTGGTCCGCTGCAGGCAAACGGTTTCGCACCATGGAGCAATACTGCTCTGCAAATCCCGGTACTTTTTGTTTCAATCGACCACTATATACTGATGGTTCGGCGAGACCCGCCATGCTTGAATTTGGCATCCTCACTTCGGATGGGGATATATGGGTAGAGTTGTTCGATAATCGGTAGCTTGCAGACGGAGCTGTCCAACAAAAGTTGACGGGGCAAGTGTGCCCTTGGCTCATGTTGAGGCCCATTCGCCAGATCCAGGCGTCTGACGTCACAATGCCCGCAGTTCATAAGATGTCACAAGCTGCAAAGCGTGATCACCGTATCTCCCAGCGCCTGCACCAACAATCCAAAGACTCGTTGCGGGACCGGGGAATCGTTTTTGGTCGATGATCCCGCAAGGTGGTGAGCCAAAAACAGAGGTGACCCCTTCAAGCAAAATACTCCTTCCAGACGGTCACAGGCGCGGCATGATAGAGATGATGGAGGTTGTCATTGGCAATCGCGTAACGGACCTGACTGTCGACAACGTCAATAATGTCCGCTTCCGCCTGGTCACGGCTTTCCGCAACAGCTACGAGAACCAACTCCAGGCAATGGGCCGCCCACGCGTCGTCTTCCTGCTTGACCAGAACCTTGAAACTGAAGGTCTCTTCTTTGGCCATGGGTGTTCCTCCTCGGTGGGCACGAAGCAGCGTACCAGATGCGCGTTTGTCGGTCAATCGGTATATCCGGCAAGAGGTAACCATTCAGAAACGTGCGGCTGAACCGGAAACGCGTCCAAAATCGTGGGACGAGTCCCACAGAGGCGATTGGAAGTGGGCTCTGCGTCATAAGCCGCATGAAGAGGGCGTAGCATGCTACGCCCCTACGCAGACCTACACTCGCCGGCTTCTGGCCGGACACCTGTTCAGCAGAAATCATAAAGAAGAAACAGAGGCGACACAGTGCGAGGCGTTTCCCCTTTGTTGACTTTCCGTCGCATGGTGTGGCAAGGGAGGCGGAGCCTCCCGATGGGCATTCCCAGGCTGGAGCCTGGGAACGAGAAGAAAAAGTGAGAGTCGTTCCCCCGTTCTGCGGGCCGGCGCCTGGAAACGAGGAAAGACATGGGCCACGATGATGACCGGGGTAAGCAATAGCGGTAATGGTTCACCGCGCTTGAAGCGGTTCTGCGCCCTGTGAGAATGGAGGGCCCACTCCACGTGGTGTCAATGGGTTCTCCACGATATATCTCTTGGACCAAGTAAGCCCATCCCTCGATATCCCCGTGTCTCCGTGCAAAGCATAACCCAGAACCTTTCTCGAAGCACCCACGCCCGGCGGGCCGCTACGGACTGTAAATGAAGTTCCCACACTAACCGGCTCGTAAATTGGCCCTACGCCGAGTAGGTCCCCCCGGATTACTCCTCAACTCCCACCGGCTCATCTCTATCAGCCGGTATGGGGGGGGAGTTGGGCTTTGGCTTTGGCCTTCGGGTTTTGCGCTCCAACTATTCTGCGCAATATCCGCCAGATGCGTCGGGGTTCATAGGGCTGTGGAAGAAGATTCATGAACCCGTTTCGCCTGAACTTGGACACCAGTCGATCGCCGGCGGGCGGTGTGGCAGTGATGACCAGAGCATCCGGATTGTACGAGAGTGCGCTCGCCATGACATCCTTGCGCATCTTTTCGTCTAACAGTTTTGTATCTACGATCACGGCTTGCACTCGATTTCCTGCTGCTTCGGCCTTCTGCATTTCCGTGAGGACAGTATCACCGCCGACAGGAACGTACACTTCATAGCCCAGCATCGTTAACAAATCTGAGGCCAGATCCATGGTCCCCAGGTCGTCGATGGCAAGAACAGCCGCTCCCCGGTATATGCTCTGCGCTCGCAGCCAACGATCGTTGCATTGATTTACTCCTGTATAGTAACGGCCCTCCCTTATCAGTGCCGCGCTAACTGAAGGCTCTGCCAGGACATCTACCACACCTCTGTCCAGAAGGCGCACGATCAGGTTTTCAGTATTTCTTTGGGCCTTCTCAAGTCCCTTGATCGCCTCGCATACCGGCCCACGGACGCCCCAATTCCTGAAGCGTGCCTCCCAACCGCGAAAGAAAGCATCCAGTTTCGCGATTTCCGAACCATCCAACGGCATCCAGGCGCGGGAACAACACCACGGATTCCGTAGGTTGGCGCATTGGTATGTGATGCCACACAGCCCGGGGGCCGTATGATCAGGAATCGAACAAAAGTTTCCACCCGCTAAGGCCCCGCCTGACAGCAGAACCACGAGACAAATAGCTGTGCCGGCGACTTTTACCCACATGGATACACCCTCCTTCCATCAATCAAGCGGCCATGATCCACCCGAACCGAGTGAGCGACAAATACAGTAAGTACTCAAGCATACTCTTGAAAGGGCTCATCCGTCAAGAGTTGATGCGAAACCCGAGTAACCATTCAGTTTCGGGGGGCTTTGAAGGTGAGGGCAGACACATGGAGCCTGCCCCGGACGCCGATCCGGGGTCTGCCCCTACGTCTGAGTCCAGACGCGTCGTGGAGCAGAGTGTACGGCGCGCACCTGTGTGTGCGCCCTCTTGCCATCCGTTAAACGCAGGAACGTAGTCGTTCCCGTCGCCCCCGCGAAACTGAAGGATTACAAACGCGGGTAGCCGTTCAGTAACGTTCCGCTCGATCGGAAACGCGTCTGAGATTCCGGGACTAATCCGGCAATGGCGATTGTAGGTCTGCTCTGCGTGATACCCGACATGAAGAGGGCGCAGCATGCGGCGCCCCTACGGCGGGGACCCGCGACTTTGCGAGAATTTTCATGTTTCATTGTACCGCCATTTCGCGGTATGTAAGTTCCTGTGAAATGGGCGCGGTTGATGGAAGACGGCCCGGGTTTCCGCGTAGGGAGGCAGAGCGTCCCGTAGACACTGTCGGGGGAAGACTCTCATGGAACCACACAAGACTCCACTTCATAGTCGGCACAAGGAACGCGGCGCGAAGATGGTCGAATTCGGCGGCTGGAGCATGCCGCTATGGTATCCCTCCGGCGCGGTGGCCGAGCATCGAGCGGTTATCACAAACGCGGGAATTTTCGACACCTGTCACATGTCCGTGGTGATGATTGCGGGACGCAAGTCCTTTGATCTGCTGCAATATTGTTTTTCACGTGATCTAGCCGGTTGTGTGGGCAGGGAAAACCGACCACTGGAGCCCGGTCGCGCGGTGTACGGCGCATTCCTTGACGAGCAGGGCTGGGTTCTTGACGATGCTGTCTTGTATCAACTGATGCCCGACAGTTATATGGTTGTCGTAAACGCGGGCATGGGTGCTGATATTGCCGGGCGCCTGAAAGACCATTCAGATCCGCTGGACGTCCGGATCGTAGATCTGACGGGGCAGGTGGGCAAGATTGACTTGCAGGGTCGGCACTCCGCAAGGATCCTCATGGAGGTCCTCGATCATCCGGAGAGTTTTCTGCCGGATATGCGATATTTCTCTTTTACTGGCCATTTTGACGTGGAATCAGGGATCGCAGACCGATTCTTCATTGACAAAACACCTGTTCTGCTTTCCCGGTCCGGTTACACTGGTGAGTTCGGATTCGAGATACTTGTTGGATCAGAACATGTGGTCAAGGTCTGGGAGATGATAGTTTCAGCGGGCGAGACCTTCGGGCTTATTCCATGTGGGCTTGCGGCCAGGGACTCGCTCAGGGCCGGAGCAATGCTGCCTCTTTCTCACCAGGATATTGGACCGTGGCCCTTTATCAATCATCCCTGGTCCTTTGCTCTGCCGTTCAATGAGCAAGGCACGGAATTCACAAAAACCTTCCTGGGTGATCGAGTACTTGAAAAAAGAGACAAAACAGAGTACACGCATGCTTTTGTAGGTTATGATCCGCGAAAGGTATCTATTGGTGATCCCGCGGTCGTACTGAATTCCGAGGAAGAGCGGATCGGCGAGGTTCTGACGTGCGTAAGCGACATGGCCGTGGCCCGGCACCGTGACCGGATCTATAGCATGGGCAGTCCCGACAAGCCGGTGGATTTCAAGCCGAGCGGATTGATCTGCGGATTCATCAGAACAACATCAAAGCTTAACGCCGGCCGGATCGTTGAACTCAAAGACAAAAGACGCAAGGTCAGAGCGATGGTCGTGGATGATATTCGTCCCGATCGAACCGCTCGGCGCTCCATGCGTGAAATGATCTAAGAAAGGTGGTACGGATATGGCGAACATCAGTGAATTGACTTTCCCCGATGACCTGAATTACACGGATGAGCACGAATGGGCCAAGCCCGAAGACGACGTGGTGATCGTCGGCATTTCAGACTATGCTCAGGATCAGCTTGGAGACGTCACCTTTGTCGAACTCCCCGAGGTGGACGACGAATTTGAGAAGGGGGAAACCTTCGGGACTGTGGAATCGACCAAGACGGTCTCGGATTTGGTGATGCCGGTGGGAGGGCAGGTCGTTGCCATAAATGCGGAGTTGGGAGAGTCCCCCGGTCTGGTGAACGAGGCCCCCTACGCGGGTGGATGGATGATCCGTCTAAAGCCGGACCATCCCGCAGACTTGGAAGACCTGATGTCAAGGGACGTTTACGTGGAGCTGCTGAAAGGTCTCGAATAGATGCGCTACTTGCCCCATACCCCGGAGGACATCGCTTCCATGTTGGAAGTGGCCGGCGAGAAAAGCCTGGACGACCTGTTCAAGACGGTCCCGGATGATTGCCGACGAGCCCGCGGCCTTGATCTACCGGAACCCATGACCGAATGGGACCTGGATCATCATGTGAGCGACCTTGCCGAGAAAATGGCCGCTGAACCGGAATACAAGGTTTTTCTGGGAGCGGGCAGGTACGAACATCATATTCCGCACGCGGTATCCTATTTGCTCGGGCGTTCCGAGTTCAGCACCGCGTACACGCCTTATCAGCCGGAAATAAGCCAAGGAACTCTCCAGGCCGTTTACGAATACCAGACGTTGGTCAGTCGGTTCCTGGGAATGGAAGCTGCCAACGCGTCACTGTATGACGGGGCTTCCGCGCTCGCAGAGGCTGTGCTGATGGCCGTTCGTGTGACGCGGCGGAAAAAGGTGGCCCTATCACGAGCCATCAACCCGTTTTTCCGTAACGTGGTTCAGACATATTTCCGATCCACGGATTATGAACTGGTCGAGCTTCCTTATCTTGAGAACGGTAGGACCGATGTCTCGGAAATCCCCGGAATGGATGACGTGGCCGCGGTCGCGGTTCAGTCACCGAACTTTTTCGGTTGCATCGAGGATCTCCGCAGGGTAGGGGAGGGTTGCCGCCAAGCCGGATCGCTCTTTGTGGTTGCCTTTTCGGAGCCCCTTGCGTACGGGCTCTTCGAGAATCCGGGCAGCCAGGGCGCGGACATCGTTTGCGGCGAAGGTCAAAGCTTCGGGATACCCGTATCCTTCGGTGGGCCAGGGTTGGGGATCTTCGCATCGAGAATGAAGCACATTCGCAATATGCCCGGCCGACTCGTGGGTCAGACCGTAGACATTGACGGCAAAAGAGGCTTTGTCCTGACCCTTGCCACCAGGGAGCAGCACATTAGGCGAGAAAAGGCCACCTCCAACATTTGCACCAACAACAGCCTCTGTGCGCTTACGGCTGTAATGTACATGGCATGCGTCGGCGGGACCGGAATGCGGGACCTGGCCCGTCTCAACTACGACAAATGCGAATACCTCAAGAAAGAACTGCCGGCGGCCGGCTTTAAGACGAGCTTTGACAGCCCCACGTTCAATGAATTCGTGGTGGAGTTCCCCTCGGACTTTGAAGCGACACGCAAGAGACTGGCTGAGAAAAGGATTGTCCCGGGGCTGGACCTGGCCCCGTACTATCCTGAATTGGCCGGCCGTTATCTCCTATGTGTAACTGAGACCAAGACCAGAGCGGACATGGATGCTCTGGTGAGGGAGATCGTGTCATGACGGAATTCCCCGGGGCTTCAGGCCTGGTACTCAATGAGCCGCTGCTATGGGACAAAGGGAAAAAGGGAAGAAGCGGGTTCAGCCTTCCACGTCGAGATGTCGAATCCGCAGCAGTGGACGAAAGCCTCCTGGGGGACGCTCTGAACTTGCCCGACTTGAGTGAAGTCGACGTTGTACGACACTTCACGAGGCTGTCCCAGTGGAACTTCGGGGTAGACTCGGGACTGTACCCGCTGGGTTCGTGTACCATGAAGTACAATCCCAAGATCAATGAGAAACTGGCCGGGCTCTCGGGATTTTCGTCCGCGCATCCCTTGCTTGCCGAGACCCTGTCCCAGGGCGCCCTGGAACTGATGTTCAAGCTGGAGCGTTTGCTGGCTGAGGTTACGTGCATGGACGCGGTATCGCTCCAGCCTGCGGCCGGGGCTCAGGGCGAGCTTACCGGGATGCTGATCATCCGTGCATGGCATCGGAAGGAGGGCTCGTCCCGATCCAAGATTATTGTCCCGGACACCGCACACGGGACCAACCCGGCCAGCGCCGCGTTATGTGGCTTCCGACCCGTCAAGGCGCGGTCCAATGAGCAGGGGATACTGGCGCCCGAGACCATTGCGGATATCATGGACGAGGATACGGCCGGTATCATGGTCACCAATCCCAACACCCTTGGTCTTTTCGAAGAGAACGTGGCGCAAATATCCGACATTATTCACTCAAAGGGTGGTCTGGTCTATTGTGACGGGGCAAATCTCAATGCTGTCATGGGCCTGGTTGACGTGCGCCGGACCGGCGTGGACGTGCTCCATCTTAACCTGCACAAGACTTTCTCCACACCCCACGGTGGGGGCGGTCCGGGTTCGGGGCCGGTCTGCGTGACAGAGCAGCTCGCGCCATTCCTTCCGGTCCCCCGTGTGATCGAGGAAAACAGCGCATATGTGCTCTCTGAGGATTTCCCCGAGTCTGTGGGAAGGATGCAGGCGTTCTACGGAAACTTCGGAGTAATGGTAAAAGCGTACAGCTACATCCTCTCCTTGGGTGCGGATCTGAAAAAGGTCAGCCAACTCGCTGTGTTGAACGCCAATTATGTGAAGGAAAAACTCAAGGGTATACTCCATCTCCCTTTTGACAGGCCCTGTATGCATGAGTGCGTGTTCTCGGACAAGTTTCAAACAGAGAGAAATGTGACTACGCTCGACATGGCCAAGCGCCTCATGGATTATGGTTTTCATCCTCCGACAATCTATTTTCCGCTCGTGGTCCGAGGCGCCATCATGATCGAACCACCTGAAACCGAGTCCAAGGAAGAGTTGGACCTGTTCATCGCAGCGTTAAGAGCAATAGTAAAGGAGGCCGAAGAAGATCCGGACCTTCTTCGGGATTCCCCCGGACGTTCCAAGGTCAGGAGGTTGGACGAGACTGAGGCTGCACGCCGGCCATGTCTCGGAGGCTGAAGTGAATGCTTAGAGCTATTATTTACTTACATGCAGTGGACGGTGTAACGAAGCATGAAAGTCGTTTCCGTTGTTCACTGGCCCGTGGTTTCCCTTCGGGCGACCGCCGGTCGCGGCTACACGGTCGGGATCCGGGCCGGCACGGGCATTTCCTCTCGTTCCCAGGCTCTGCCCTGATCTTTACCCATAAGTCTCGCTGGACACCGGGCTTGTGTCCCGTCGACTCGGACGCGACCTTGATTCAACGAGCAACAGGAAGGCGCAGGAGATAGAACGGGGAGTAAAGCAGAATGGTAATGGTTCACCGGGCTTGAAGCGGTTCTGCGCCCGGTGAGAATGGAGGGGGCGACTCATCTCCCCCTCCAAACCTCCCCCATACGTAATTCCGGGAGCTTGTACGGTTCACGGTGAACGGTTACGCAGAATGACTGCCCTGAAGGGGCAGACCACGAATAGCCGTGGGTTTCAACCCACGGTAAAGGGGAACACCATTAACTGGTCCGGACCCTGAAGGGGTCCACCAATGACACATGGAGGCGTATCATTCATTGAAGCGGGTCCTGATTGGTCGACCCCTTTGGGGTCGTTCGGGATAATTGGATGGGCGTTGCTTTCCACGGGTTGAAGAGACTGTCTCAAAAGGGGGCAAGAAGCCACAATCGTGCCACGGAAAGTCCCCGAGGTCCCATCACCCCGGATCGTCACCCCGGCGAAAGCCGGGGTCGAGGAGGGGGCGCAGAGCCTGGATTCCGGCTTTCGCCGGAATGACGGTGGCAGATGGGGCTTCATCTTTCCGGCAATCGTGGTACGATTTCTCCAGGAAACTGAGTTTTGAGACAGTTCCTGAAACCCGTGGCTATTCACAGTGCGCGCCGTCACTGACCGAGCATCCAAGGGGGCGACGCATGCGTAGCCCCTCCGGCCGCTACGAGCTGGCCATGAAGCTCCTAATCCTACCGGCCCGCAAATCGGCCCCACGCCCAGTGGCTGGTGGCCCAGCGGAGAACTAACATGAAAGAGTACAGTATCCTTTCTTTGGTCGGTAAGGACCGACCCGGAATAGTGGACGATGTGTCAGCCTTTCTTTTTGACCGAGGCGCGAACATCGAAGACAGTCGCATGGCGTACATGGGCGGATGCTTCTCGGTGATGACGCTGTTCTCGTGTGAGTCCACGCAACTGGAAGCCATAGGGAGGGATCTGGATGAATTGCGCAACCCGGGCTTTCAAGCGTTCCTCCACGAGGCCCGGGACCCCACCACGTCACCGGCGAGGCGGGAGTCGCCGTTCAAGATTGAAGTCACTGCCATGGATCACCCCGGGATCGTTCAGAATTTGGTTCATATCCTGCGCACGTACGATGCCAATATTGTATCCTTGACCACGGAGGTTCTCAGGGCCCCCCATTTCGGAACCCCTCTTCTCGATCTTGAACTGGAGGCGGCCATGCCTTCTGAAAAGCCTATGGCCGGACTCAAGGATGAGCTCGCTGAACTCGCGGAGGACCTGAATCTGGACCTGACCTTTCTGCGGTGAGCCTATCCTTGGCCGCGGCCGGAGTCACCGCCGGAAGGCGAATATTGAGTTCTCCCCGAGCCTGCCCCTGGTTCGACCAGGGGTCTGCCCCTACATCCGGCCCTGGGTCAGTGCTGGGATAGAGAGTAAGGGGGCGCCTGTGTGTGATACCAACTATCATCGCAAGAAAGCGACAACGAAACATGAAAGCGCTTTCCGTTGTTCACTGGTCCGTGGCTTCGCCTCGGACAGGGTACTCCAAGAGCGCGCACGCTGCGCATGGACTTGGAGGGGAGACTCATCTCCCCTCCAAACCACCCCATACGTTGACCCGGAAAGGGGTGGGTTTTTCCGCGGGACTTTCATGGGGATTGTGGAGGTGCCGGACTTGACATTGTTGCCAAAATGTCTAGTCTGTGGTTATGCATAGCAAATCGCGCATACATTATCCGGGCGCGGTCTATCATGTGATTGTGCGCGGGCACGGCGGTCAGGACATCTTCCTTCAAGACAATGACGGACATGCTTTCTGTCTGTTGTTGGAGGAAGCGATTAAGAGGTTCGGATTTCGGCTTTATGCCTTTTGTTTGATGCCCAACCACGTCCACCTTGCCGTCCAGGTGGGCGACATCTCATATTCACGGATCATGCGTGACATTTGTTTTCGGTACACTAAGCACATCAACGCCATGCGCGAGAAGACCGGGTCCGTGTTTGGAGATCGGCACAAGGCGATCCTGATTGATGACACGAATCATCTGATGGAATTGGTTCGTTACATTCACCTCAATCCGGTGCGTGCGGGAATGGTCAAGAAGCCGGACGCGCATCCGTGGAACAGCCACCATGCATACATGGATCAAGGAACAATGCCTTGGGTGTCAACAGACCGGGTCTTGTCCCATTTTTCGGCTCTGATACACACTGCAAGAGAAAGGTACAAGAGTTTCATCTCAGAGGGGATAAGAGAGGGGCATCGCCCCGAGTTTCACAGGGGGAACAGGGCGGGCCGAATACTGGGAGACAAGTCCTTTGCAAGATCCGCTCTTCGAAAGGCCGCGAAAGCACAAACGCGACTGCTGTCCCTGGACGAAACAATCGAACATGTGTGCAGACTGTACAACATTGACAAGGGGGTTCTGGCTGAGCACGACTGGCACATTGACCGATCTGAAGTCCGTTCAATAATCGCTCTTATCGTTCAGGATCAGGAGCATCTATCAGTTACCGATCTGAGTATACGATTCAATCGTAGACTGGTCACCATACTTGCCCTTGCCAGGCGGTTGCTCAGACGTATTGAAACGAATCCCGCGCTGGCCGAAAGAGTTGAGATGGTACAAGATCAGCTTGCACGGATACAAGCAGATCAAGCCCTCTCCCGTGCTTCAATGAAGCGGCCGCTGTCCATGGAAGAAATAATGGAACATGTGGCAGGATTGTACAGTATTGACCCAGCGGTTCTGCCTGAACCCGATCAAAGAACGAAACGGTCGGAAGCCCGCGCCATAATTGCCCAGATGGTTTGGGAGCGGGATCATCTGTCACAGGGCGAGCTGAGCAGACGAATGAACCGACACCCCGCACATATCAGTCGGATGGCACAGCGGCTGCGCAAACGTGTGCAAACGGATTCCACCCTGGCTGGGAAAGTTGACTCGGTAAGACGGCAGCTGGAACAGATGCAAAAGAGACCGATTCCCTTACCACCCGGACTCGATTCCACGTCTGAGGAACAACACCCGGGATTCACACGCTGGGATGACACCACAGATGGAACGAGCGGAATACATCGCTCCCGGTTTCTGAACATGGGCCAAGAAGGTCAAATGACCCACGCGGGCGCTCCTGCACAAGATGCTCCGCCGCCGGCCGGCTGGACAAAGAAGCTACCCCCCGTCTCCATGGACGGCATAATCCAAGAGGTGTGCAAGCTCTTCAGCCTTTCCCCCGGGGACCTTGCCAAACGCGATAGGCAGCAAAGACCCGCGGAAGCCCGTGCCATGGTGGCACTAATGGTTTATGACCAGGATCATTTGTCCTTGGACGATTTGGGTAAACGAATGAATCGTAGTGGTATCACCATGGGTCATGTGGCCGCGGGACTGCGGCAAGGTGCGGAAGAGGATACTGCCCTGGCCGACCAGGTCGATATGCTGAAACAGCATCTGAAGCACGTGCAATTGGATCAAATGCGTCCCCGATCCTCTGTGAAGACGCGGCTGTCCATGGACTGGATAGTCGAGCATGTGTGCAAAATGTACGCTCTTGACCCGGAAGTTCTGGGTGAACCCAATAGGATGCCGGGATTGGCGGAAGCTCGTGCCGTAATGGCCCTACTGATTCGTGACCAGGATCATCTTTCCTTGACCGATCTGGGCCGACGACTGAACCGCGATGTGGATGTCATCAATCGTGCCGCGAAACAACTGCTAAGACGTATGGAAACTAATTTGTCCCTGGCCGATAGAGTTGAAACGGTAAGGTACTATCTTGAACAAATACCGGCCGCTCCGGCCGCTCCTTTTCCACCCGTGAAGCGGCTGCTCTCCATAGACGAAATGGTGGAACAGGTGTGCGAAGTATGCGGCCTTGAGCCGGTCGCGGTGGTTCAGCGCAACACAATGCCGGAAGCAGAAGATGCCCATGCCATACTCGCCTTGATGGTTCGTAATTGGAACCACCTGTCGTTGACCGATCTGGGCAAAATACTGAATCGCCCGCCGGACAACCTGTATTTGCTATCGAGCCTGGCACGGGAACGCGCGGAATCGGATACTGATCTGGCCGGGAAGATCAGTACATTGAAACAGCGCCTGATACAAATGGACGCAGATCAAGCCCGCCCTCCATGTGCCTTACATTTGTCGCCCCCGGCAGAACACCCTGAAGCCAAGCCCCGGGATGTGGTCCCGGACGAAACGTTCGAGCCGCATCGTGCCGATATTCGCAGGGAGAACACACAACGTCCAACAATTGGAGAGGACACTTCCGTAGGAGATATTCCTGAGAAGACCGGGGAAACAGGGAAGCCACCCCTTTCCATTGACGCCATAATCGAAGAAGTGTGTAGATTGTTCAGTCTTACCCCTGTCGATCTAGCCAAACCCGGTAGAAAGGGAAAACTCGCGCAAGCCCGTGCTATGGCCGCACTGATTGTACGAGATCAGGATCACCTGTCCTTGACCGAGTTGGGCACAAGACTGAATCGTAGCGACGCTGAGATGCAAGTCGCTGCGAATAATCTTCGGAACAGAGTGGAAACAGATCACTTTCTGGCAGAGAAAGTTGTTGAAGCAAGAGAGAAACTGGGAGAGGGATATTCATTCCAACTCCCCTCTTCTGATTCAGCGAAGCCGCTCGTATCAATTGACGATATAATCGAACAAGTGTGCCTTGTGTACAATGTTACCTTGGCCCTTATGGCCAGCCCCGGTGACATGCCGAGAGTCACGGAAGCCCGTGCCATAACCGCCCTGATGGTTGATGAGCAGGATCATCTGTCCTTGACCGAGCTGGGGAAACGACTGAATCGCATTCCGGGAGTCTTGCGCAGCAGCGTGAACCGGATGCGCGAATGCGTGCAAACGGATTACTCGCTGGCCGAAAACCTGAAGACGGTAGCACAGCGACTGGGGCCGGCAAATGCCTTGCACATCCGTCTCCTTTCATCAATGGAGCTGCCCTTGTCCCTGGACCAAGTTATCAACGAGGTGTGCAGACTGTATAGCCTTAGCCCTGATGTCCTGACAGAACCGGGCGGTATGCCGAATGCTGCGGAAGCCCGGGCCATGATCGCACTGATAGTTGGTGAGCAGCGTCATTTGTCTTGGGTCGAGTTGGGCAGACGACTGAATCGCCACGACTCCACCATGTCTCATGTGGCCCGGCGGCTGCGCAAGCGCATGGAAAAGAAACCCTCTTTGGCCCGGAAAGCTGAAACAGTGCGATCCCAGCTTGTGCGAATCCAGGCGGGTCAAGCTCCCAATGTACCCTCGATAACGCCGGAGCTTTCCATCGACGACATAGTAGCAGAGGTGTGCAGATTGTATGGCCTTCCACTGGCTGTTCTGGCTGAACCCGGGGTTGAGCCGGAATACGTGGAAGCCCGTGGCGTCGCGGGACTGATTGTCCAAGACCTGGATCAGTTTTCCTTGTCACAGTTGGGTATACGATTCAATCGCACCATCAGCCCAATGGAGCAAGCTGTGAAGAAGCTGCTCACACGTATGGAAACCAACCCCTCTCTGGCAGGAAAGGTGAACACTCTAAGAGAGCGCATGAGACAAATAGAAGCAGGTGAAGCGCCTACTCCCACTTCCACGTACTTGCCTCCCACGGAAGAGCAAACAGAAGAGAAGCCCCGGGATGTCGTCTCAGACGAAACGACCGACACGCATCTCGCGGATATTCACAGTAAAGACAGAGAAGGTCGAACAATTGTAACGGACACTTCCTTGGCGGACACTTCTGTCAAGGACACTTCTGTAAGGGAGATTCCCTTGGGGGCCGGCGAGACGAGGAAGCCGCTCCTTTCCATTGACCACATAATCGAAGAGGTGTGTAGACTGTTCAGACTTAGCCCCGTCAATCTAGCCAAACCCGGTGGGAAGCCAAAATACGCGCGAGCACGTGCCATGGCCGCACTCATTGTTCGAGACCAGGATCACCTATCCTTGGCCGAGTTGGGTACACGACTGAATCGCAGTGACGCTGAGATGACAGTCGCGGTGAACGACCTGCGGAACCTAGTGAAAACAGATCGCTTTCTGGCAGAGCAACTTGTTGTAGCAAGACAGAAACTGGGAGTGGGATATTCATTCCAACTCCCCTCTTCTGATTCAGCGAAGCAGCACCTGTCAATAGACGACATAATCGAAGAGGTGTGCAGACTGTACAGCCTTGGCCCTGCTGTTCTGGCTGAAGAGGACAGGACGCCGGATGTTGCGGAAGCCCGCGCCATGATCGCCCTGATGGTTACTGAGCAGCCCCATTTGTCTTCGGCCGATCTGGCCAGACGACTGAATCGCCATGTCACCGCCACGGCACATGTGGCCCGGCGGCTGCTCAAGCGCGTGGAAAAGAACCCTTTTCTGGCCGAGAAAGTTGAAACCGTGCGATCCCAGCTTGTACGAATCCGGACAGGTCAAGCGCCCTCTGTTCCATCAATAACGACGAAGCTGTCCATTGACGAAGTAGTCGAAGAGGTGTGCAGATTGTACAGCCTTCGACCGGTCGTTCTGGCTGAACCCGGGATTGAGCCGGAACGGGTGGAAGCCCGTGCCGTCGCGGCATTGATTGTTCAAGGCCAGGGTCACTTTTCCGTTTCAGCGTTGGGTAGACGACTCAATCGCACCAGCAGCACAATGAGTGGAGGGATTAGGACGCTGCTCAAACGTATGGAAACCAATCCTGATCTGGCCGAAAAGGTTAACATGACGAGAGAACGGCTGAAACGAGTATGAGCAATGCAAGGGTACCGGAAATTTTGGAGTGACATTGGATACTACGTCAAGGGTACTCGTCTACCGATGGGTGATTTTCTGCATTATGGGCCTGGCTTACATGTCAGCCTTTTTCCACCGAATCTGCCCCGCTGTCGTCGCTTTTGACCTTCAAAGGGCCTTCGGACTTTCAGGCGGCGTCATAGGATTGTTGGCTTCCGCGTATTTCTATGGCTATGCACTCATACAATTTCCGGCAGGGGTGTCTTGTCCGATTCTCTAGATGCATACCCCAAGCCCCAACCCGGAAGCTATTCCCTTGAAGCGTACTCCGGAATGATATTGTTTCTGCTGGTGGTAGCAGTCATAGGTGTGATCTGCACCCTATTCATGAAGGAAACGTATTCCGACTAGTACTTATCGGCAGAAGTTCGCTGTCAGTATACTCCTATAACAGTTCTCGAAAGTTCTCACGGATTCGCAGGCTGGAAAGCCTGCCGCACAGATTGAATTTCGGAGGAATCCGAAATTGGCTTCGAGAACCACTATGGTATGAAAACTCCAGCCCCAAGCCGGTTCGGAGTCCCGAAGGGACGAAAGATAATAGCCCAGGGATTTATCCCTGGGTCCGCAATCCATTCCCCACCGGGAGTCCCGAAGGGACGACACATAGCGAGTGCGCAATGGTTCTGTCGTCCCTTCGGGACTCAGGTCTTCTGCAATGGCCCTTACCCGGCGATGAATCGCCGGGCTATTTTCTGACGCCCTTTCAGGGCTACGGTCTTTCGAGAAAGAAGCGAGAAAGAAGGGGGACGCCAATGAGTCAATCCAGGATTGCTTTTGGCAATCACTATAGCAGGCCGTTTCGTAAGTACCTTGCCATTGGTGAGTCCGGAAATCAGGCAAATCCCCGTCAAATCTCAAGCCTCGTCCTCCGGTGCGCTTTTCAGGCCGTCAGCGAGGGAGCACAATACAGGCACCACCACAAGTGTCAACATGGTTGCGACAGCGAGTCCGAAGATCACCGCGACGGCCATGGGTCCCCACCACTGGGAAGACTCGCCACCGATGTCCCATCTGAAATTGGTGAAATCAAAGCTTACCGCGGTGGCCATGGGCAGGAGTCCCAATATGGTGGTGATAGCGGTGAGCAACACGGGCCTGAAGCGTATCAGGCCCGTCTGTTCGAGGGCTTCGCGGACCTCGAGCCCGCGAGCCCGCAGCTGGTTGTAGTAGTCGATCAGCACAATGGAATTGTTTACCACCACCCCGGCCAAACTGATCACCCCCACACCGGTCATGATGATCCCGAAAGCGGTTCCGGTAATCAACAGCCCGAGAAACACCCCTATGAGCGACAACACAACCGATGTCAGTATGATGAACGGTGTAACCGCGGAATTGAACTGTGTGACCAGCACCAGGAAAATGATGAAGATCGTGGCCACAAACGCCTTGCTGAGGAAGTCGGTCGACTTCTGCTGCTCCCGTTGTTCGCCGGTAAAGCGGTATGTGTAACCTTTGGGCCACCTGAACGACTTTACGCGTTCTTCGATGTCCGCTATAATGTCATTGGCCAACCTGCCCGAGACATCCGCTGAAACGGTGACCACTCGCTTTTGATCCACTCGGGTGATGGCGCCAAAGCCGCTCCCCAGCTTAATGTCGGCCACCGAGGTCAAAGGCACAGGATCACCGGAAGGCCCCGCGATAGTTATGCGCTTCACGCTCTCGACGGATCGGCGAGCCTTCTGGGGCAGTCTGGCGATAATGTCATACTCATCCTTACCCTCGCGGTACACACCCACCTCGGCCCCGTTTATCGCGGTTTTCACGGTAAACGCCACGGTGAACGTGTCCAGTCCAAGCAGAGCCGCCTTTTCTTTGTCCACGTCCACCTTGATCTCCGGCTTGCCTTTCACAAAATCGTCCTTCAGGTCCACCATTCCGGGAATATCCTTGATGAGCTTGCGCACATTCGCGGCCACTTCCCCCAGACGGTCGATGTCTTTACCGTAGATCTCCATGTTCACCGGTGGACCGGTGGGCGGACCCTGCTCTTCCTTCTCTACTCTTACCTCCGCGCCCTTTATGGAAGCGAGAAGGCGTTGTCGTAACTCCTTGACGATCCCGGAAGAGGGCCTGGAACGATCGTGAATCTTGACAAAGTCCAGCGTGACCCGGCTGATGTGGGTCCCCACTCCACCGGAAGAAAAAGGATCACCGCCGATTGAGCCCACATTGGCAATTGCAAATCTGATGTCCGGATACTGAGACGCGACCGCTTCCACCTGTTTCACAATCGCGTCCGAAGCGTCCAGATTAGTGCCCACCGGCGCCTTAATGTGGACGACCGCGCGGCGGGGTTCCACGTCGGGGAAGAACTCGGAACCCTTCCCGAAGACCGAGAACGCGCCTATGGAGAGCACCAGCAGCCCGAACGCCCCGGCAAGGATCACCAGCCGATGAGCAAGGGACCAACGGAGCACTTTCAGGTAGGCAACCTTAATCAACGGCAGCCGGTCTTTCTCATCCTTTTTCCGGGGAGGGGCCTGCCGTACCTTCTGGTATCGCGCGGAGAGCACGGGATTGATCACCAGCGCTACGAACAGCGACGATGAGAGCGCCATCATGAGTGTCTTGGGCAGATAGCCCATGAACTCACCCATGATGTCGGGCCAGAAGAGCATGGGAAAGAACGCTCCAAGCGTAGTGAGCGTTGAGGTGGTCACGGGCCAGGCCACCTCGTCCGTAGCGCTGAGCGCGGCCTGACGCCGAGTTTTCCCTTCCTGTACGTGCCGGTAGATGTTCTCGACTATCACAATGCCGTTGTCCACCAGCATTCCCAGGGCGAGGATCAAAGAGAACAGCACAACAATGTTCAGGGTAATGTCAGCGGCCTTGAGCAGCGAAAACGTTATGAGCATGGAACAGGGGATCGCCAGAGCAACAAAGACCGCGGACCGGCCGCCTATGAAGATCAACACCACAGCGAGCACCAGCACCAGACCGGAAAGGATATTGTTTTCCAGATCAGCCACCATCATACGCACGTCCTCGGATCTGTCCGAGGTCAGGTCTATCTTCAGCGCAGGCGGCAGTTGAGAACGCATGCGCCCAACCAGTTCTTTGACCTGGTCGTTTATTATAACGATATTCTCGCCCGCGCGCTTTGTGACCGAGATGGTAACGCTTTTCCGGCCATTGATCCGGCTGCGGGTGGTGGGATCTTTGTAATGGTCGCGAATAAAGGCCACATCGCGCAGATAAATCGGCTTGCCGTCACGCACGAGCACCACGATAGAATCGATTTCAGATGGGTGCTGAAAATCTTCCGGCACGCGCACCAGATACCTGGTGGGGCCGATGTCCATTGATCCCCCGGGCATATTGACATTGTTGCGTTGCAGGGATGTGACCAGTGACGAAACCGGAATTCGATACGCGGCGACCCGATCCAGGTCGAACTCCACGTGGATTTCCCGTTCCAGTCCACCGATGATCTCCGCGTCCAGAACGCCCGGAATCGACTCTATTGCGTCCTCGAAGTCTTCGCCGAATGTCTTGAGCCGTTTGAGACTGAACGGCCCCGATAGGACCACCTGGAGGATGGGCCAATCCGAGAAGTTCAGTTCCTCTATAACGGGATCGTCGGGCAGATCGGAGGGCAAATCCTTCTTCGCTTGATCCACCTTGTCGCGCACCTTCTGCAGAGCGTCGTCCACGTCCACCTTGGGCAGGAACTTGATGGCAACGTTCGAGATGCCCTCGGCCGAGGTGGAACGGACCTCCTCTACGTCCGAGATCCCCTTGAGCTTGCGCTCCAGAGGTATGGTGATCAGAGTCTCCATATCCTTGGGCGCCACTCCCTCGTACCGTGTGGTCACGAACACATACGGAATGGTTATGTCGGGGTTGTCCTCCCGCGGAAGGGTTGCATAGCTGTACACTCCTGCAACTACAATCAATACAAGGAGGACGAGAACCGTGGCCTGGCGATCGACGGCAAAGTGGTTGATGATCATTTGGTGGAGACCTTCATCCCCTCTTCAACGTCATGCTGGCCGGTTACGATGAGGTTGTCACCCGCGGTCAGGCCCTTGGTGATCTGGACGTTTTCCATCCCGATGACACCGATGGACACGGTGCGCGCGTGTGCAACGCCGTCCTTTTCCACGAACAGGATGCGTTCGCCGCCCTTGTCCAATAGTGCGTGGAGCGGTGCTGTTATGGAGTCAGGGATGAGCTTGCGGAGGAAGGCCACACGGGCGATCATGCCCGGTCGGATGCGATGGTCCTGGTTGTCCACCACCAGCCTCACCTTGAAGGTCTTGCTCGCCGGGTTGGCCTTGAATGACACAAAGTCAACTTCCCCTTCCCATCGGCTCTTGGGATACGCGTCGATGGTCACCAATGCCTTTTGACCCACCTTCAGATATCGTATGTCCAGTTCCGGAACATTCACATTGACACGGATACGATTCACATCTACCAGTTCAGCTACCGGTTTGCCCATGTTGATGAATTCTCCGGGATCCACGTGGAGCTTGTTCACCACTCCGGATATGGGAGAACGAACAAAACCCTTCTCATATCTGATTTTGGCCTCGCGCAGAAGGAACATAGCCAGTTTCTCTTCGGTCAGGGCCTTATCGAGAACCTCTTGGGAGACGATCTTTCCCTGGTGAAGAGTCCGCCGGCGCTCGGCTACATCGTCCGTGAGTTTGTGACGGGCCTCCAATCGATCGAGAGTGGCCTTGAGGGCTTCCACGTCGATCTTGGCCACCAGATCACCCTTCTTGACCTCCTCGCCCTCGGTCGGGCCGATCCATTCCACCCGACCGTCCTGTTCGGCTGCGAGGATAACATCGTGGCGAGCTTCCGTGTCTCCGGGCAACAGTAGAATGTCCCGCATGGGCGCGGGCTCAATCTTGATCACACTTACGTTGACCGCGGGGGCTTCCGGTGGACTCTCCTTGGAGCTACTCTCGGAAGCCCCGCACCCGGCGAGGGCCACGAGCCAAAAGGGCAAGAGCAATGCGGCTATGATGCCCCTCAACATGCGGTCCGTCATAATTGTCCTCCCAAGTTCGTCTCTCTCACTTCTTCCCGGGAAGCGCAGCGGGAACCGGTCCTCGCGGGAAATGACGCGTGGACGAACGTCACAAATCCAATCAATCGCCTATACATACGCCTGACCGTTCCAAAAATCAAGGTCGGGAAAGGTTGGAGTGTAGGCGTTCACTTGCGAGAGGGGACTTCGAGCACATCCAATGATTTCGGAAGCTGTCGAGGGCAGGTCTTCGTAGGGGCGTACCATGCTACGCCCTCTTCCTCCCGGCCATGGGGACACATGTGACAGCCCACGTTCTGCTGTTTCCTCCTCTTTGCACGTAGCCGTACCCGATGCTCACGACTCACACTCCAGCCCGCGGTTGGAGTATTCCATTATAGAAGTGGAGGCTGAATCCCTTTGGTTACACGGTCACGCGATTCTTCGGCACAACCTCATGGGAATAGTTGCAGCTTGTCCATGTGGCTCCATCCCCTGTTCCTAACGGGATTTCCCCGGGCCACCCGACAAGGGAGTTTTCGGGTGAAGGGTCGTTCTCAGGAGTTGAGGTTGACTGCGGGGCCGAAGGTGTCGTATGCTCAAATTCGGAAGAAAGAGCGCCATTCCGTCACAAACGCGGAAACCGGCGTCATCTGGCCATTCTGAGAGCCGCGTCGCCGGCAATTCGGGGTTCGCAAGCCATAGGACGACCGGCCATTGATCCAAAACCATCCGCAGTGAGGATATCGAGGAATAATGCCCGGTGATACTATCCGCGTTGACATTCTATTCGATCTCAGCCCCGGGTACACCGAGAGGGCGCGATGCTAAGAAACTCCCTGAAAGACCCCGTAGTCTGGGTGACAGTGTGTATCGGCTTGTTACTGATGGCGTTGACCCTGTACCTGGATATCAACCCGGTGGAAGGGTCTGTGGTTCCGCGGGAAATCGCAGGGACCTGGATACACATCCTGCTGTTCGTGCTGTGCATGCCCGCCTGGATAGCGGGATTGTTCTTGAGTATGATCGTACCTCTCCCCTTCCAAGTGATGGCCTGCCTGTCACAAATTCTGCTCTATTTCCTCATCGGGATAGTAGCTCGACGAGTCTTCAAGTTCCTAAGCGGGGGAACCCCTGATGGAGGCGCACCGGGTTAAAGGTTCCCATTGTATTGCAGATTATTACATCTGAGTTGAGGATTTCTTGTGCGGGCGCCGCACCCTCTTTGGACAATACCTCGGTCTTTGACATCCGCGTTGTTAGCAGATGTCATAGGAAAGTGCTTGGTTATGAGTCAAGACGACACCCGCAGGTATTTCAGTATTTCCTGGAGTTGCAGCTTGAGGACAGGCAATTCAGCCTCAACCACGTCCCATACGATGTCATAATCAACCCGGAAGTAATCGTGAACGATGATGTGACGCATCCCAAGAATCTTGGGCCATGAGATTTCTTGATGGCGGCTTCGAAGATCGCCAGTGAGTTTGTTCGCCGCCTCTCCAAGAATTTGCAGATGGTGAACGATGTACGTTTGGACCAACTCGTCAGTGACGAAGCGTTCCCGACCGTACGACGCGTATTTTTCAATATTCGCGATGGCCTGAGGCATGTCACGAATCCGCGTACGATCGTCTCTCATAGGGGTATCGCTTCCTTGAGCACGTTCGGTCGGACGTGTTCCCGGAGCCCCTTTTCCGTCACCACGTCCACAGCGCATCCGAGCAGTTCCCGCACTTCGTAGAGGAATCCACCGAGGTCGAATAGGTTCCGGCCGGGTTCCAATTCCACTAAGAAATCTACGTCGCTCTCAGGGCCTGCGTCTCCACGCGCCACAGATCCGAAGACACGCAGGTTCCTGGCGCCGTAGCGCTTTGCTATTTCGAGGATTTCGTCGCGCTTTTCTCTCAGGAGATCATTCATGGTCATGGGTCGTGTCCCTTTGTGCGTGCAGGCACGTTCCTGATCCTTGATCTCACTATAACTCGAAATGGACACAGACCGGAAAGAAAAGATGCTTGATGTCTTGATCCGGGTTTTCAGGCCGATAAGGACAGGCTGGATCAACTCTCGTGTAGGCTAGTGTAATGCCGTGAAGCCCGTATACTGTGAATGTGGTATTTGCCGGAGCCGATTACGGGAACTTTCATCCGTGATGACGTTTTCATATGGCACGTGGATTACGTTCATTACAATCCTGTGGGGCGCGAGCGATGCGGTTCCCGTTGGTCACCGCATCCTACACGTGCTGTTCCGGGATGGGGGCGAGCAAATACACATAACTCAAGCCTGAGCCCGTGTTGCATGATGTGGTGGAGAACACCGGGAGCGTCTATGAAATGGGGTCAGGCTTGAAATATGTGCTTTCCTGCCAGTGGGATCAGAGTCAAAGCCCATAGCATGCAAACGACTCATTCATTGAGCCGGCGCTAATAGTCATGTGATGTTTCATGGCAATAGTGGGCGGGTCGTCTCAGTTGAAGAGTCGGAACACGCTCGTTTGGGACGGCTGTTCCGGGAAGGGGGCGACCAAATACACATATGTCAAGCCTGACCCCCTCCTCTCTCCCTCCAGAATCGGGTTACCATCCAGGTCATTGCGAGACTTGCCTTCGGCAAAACGTCCAGCCTCCTGGGCAGCCTCCAACATATGGCGCAGTCGGACCTGGTCTTCATTCCGCATACTGAATCTCAGCCTCGGCCACGACCTGATCACGGAAATAGCGGCTCAAATCCTCAGCGGTTCTCAGATCCACGGACCGTTTGAGGATCTCGCTCAACTCCCGTTCCATCGCGGCGAGTTCAATTAGGTTGGGCAGATGATCCGGGTGAAACTCCACCAGGAAGTCCAGGTCGCTGTCGGGTGTGGCCTCACCCCTGAGCGCGGACCCGAACAAAGACATTCTTCGGATGAAATGCCTCCTGCAGAAATCCGCTACCTCTTGGCGCGGAATCTCCGGGCGATGGAATTTCATGTGCGCTCCTCGTTGGAAGGTCTACCGTGCTCAAGTAGATTACCATGCCACGCTTGTTTCAGCAAAGGGGTCATCCATCAAAAGGCCCGCACCGGTTGACCCTTTCCTCCAGCCATAGGGGACAGGGCTCGATCATCACGTCGCTGCCGTGTCAGCCGTCCCCGCGTGGTCGATCACATGCCCCGGGATTTCGTAGGCCATTTGTCCATCGCGTCTTCCGCTCTTGAGCATTCTTATGAAAGCTTGGTCTGCGCCGGATAGTTTTCTGGCTTTGTCGAAGACTATGTCGATATCCAGGATGAATGGGCCTTCTTTGAGTTCCAGTATCTTGAGGCGGCCTTTGTTGATGTCTTCGTCTACGCCCATTCGGGCGAGCATGGTTACTCCGTTGCCTATGCTGACAAGCTCTTTGATGAAATCCACGTTTCCGGTTTCGATGAAAGCGGATGAAAAGAGTCCAAGGCTCTCAAATACGCCCTCCACCACCTTTCGAGTTCCGGAACCCTTTTCTCGTAGAATCAGGTTCTCGTCTATGAGCTCGTGGAGCGAGATCGGTTCCTTCTTGCAGAGCGGGTGACCGGGCGCGGCCAACAGGACCAGTTCATCCTGGATGTACGGGATTGCCTCGATCTTTTCGTCATAGGGCACTCTCCCGACTATGGCCAGGTGGTTTCGATCTTCCAGGATGCTCTGGACCATGCGCTCGGAGCTTCCCTCGTCGATCTGAATCTGGACCTTTGGAAATGATTCCTGGAACTTGGAAATATACGGCGCAAGCAGATGCCGCACCAGGGTCTTGGTGCTGCCGATCATGAGGACATCGGGCGCGAGGGATTTGGCTTGAGTCAGGACCTCTTCAGCTTCTCCCACGAGCGCGAATATCTTCTTGGCCACCTTGAACAATCGCGTGCCCAGTTCAGTGAGTTCGAGCTTCTTCTTCTTTCTCAGGAAGAGCCGAATCCCGAACCGCACCTCCAGGGCCTTGATCTGCATGCTGACCGCGGGTTGGGTAATGAACAGTTTCTCCGCGGCAAGGGTGATGCTGCCGCAGTTTGCAGCATAGTAGAAAGCCTTCAACTGGTTGAGGTTGAGATCGCCTTCCATATTGAACGCCCCTGGAGAAACATAAGAAATTCTTATGTCATCATAAAAATAAGTGCTTTGACTTGTCAAGTGAAATGTTGGCAAGCTAGTAAGCCCTCAATAACTTGCGGCTGAACCGGAAAGGAGTCCGAAATCGTGGGACCAGTCCCACAGCCGCGATTGGAAGTGGGGATTGCGTCATACTCCGCATGAAGAGGGCGTAGCATGCTACGCCCCTACGAAGACCGGCCCCCGACGGCTTCTGAATCTCTTGTATCTGCTCTGGTTCCCCGTGCAAGACTGAAGGACGAGTAGGAGTAACCCAAGACAGAGCCACACCCAAATCTGAACATCGAGCACAATAAGTCATAACCGGGCCTATCTCCACCGGCGACCGAAACAAGGAGGAACCGCATGACGGAAACGTACGACGGCATAATCTTGGGGGCCGGACCGAATGGATTGACGGTGGCCGCTTATCTTGCCAGGGCCGGTCTGAGGATACTCCTTTTGGAAAAGCGGTTTGAAGCAGGGGGCGGGCTTGCCACCGAGCAGGTAACGCTTCCGGGCTTTCTGCACAACACCCATGCGGTTTACATGCCCATGGTCGATTATGCCCCTCCTTTGAATGATTTCAGCGATTACCTCACACAGGATTATGATCTGGAGTTTGTGTTTCCGTCTCTTGTCATGGCCATGCCCTTTTCGGACGGCACGTCGCTGAGGCTGTATCAAGATGTGGACAAGACATGTGAATCGATCGCCCAGTTTTCGTCCAAGGACGCGGAAACATATCGGACTATCGCGGATCAATATCGGGTCCTCACCGAGGATTTCCTGGGACCCGCCACATATGAAGAGGCCAAGCCCGCATTCGAGCAGATGGTGACGCTCCAGCAAACCGATGTTGGCCGCGAGATCACCGAACTCACCGAAAAGACCCCTCAGGCAATCGTCAACGAACTCTTTGAGAACGACAGGGTACGATGCCTGTTTCTCTATCTTACCTGCATGTGGGGCCTGCACCACGATCTTGAGGGAGTAAGCTATCTGGTTCCACTGATGATCAATCGAGCGGTGAACTATCGGCTGGTTGTGGGCGGTTCGCATCATCTTGCGCACCTGTTCACCAAGGTGATCTATCGCCACCGCGGGATGATCATCTCACCGGTCAACGTGAAGAGGATTGTGGTAGAGAACAACCAGGCCACAGGCGTAGAACTCGAAGACGGAACCCTCTACAAGGCCGACAAGTTCGTGGCGAGCAGCTTGGATCCGTACCAGACCTTCCTCAAGTACGTTGGGGAGGACAATCTGGAGGAACGTTTCGTAACCCGCACAAATGACTGGCAGTGGGAGTCTTCGAGCCTCTTTCACGTTCATCTGGCCCTGACCGAGGCGCCCCAATTCGAGGCCGCGAAATCGAATCCGGACATGAATGAAGCACTCATCAACGTGGTGGGATACGAGACTTCCGAAAATCTGGTCAAACACTATGACGCGATCCATGCAGGCGAGCTGTTCCCCGGCGGGTTCAACTGCTCTTTTCCGTCTCTTCACGATCCCAAACAGGCGCCTGCGGGCTATCACACAGCGTTGATCTCATTGCACGCCCCGCACAACCTGAAGGACGGCGCCGAGCAATGGTATCGCATCCGCGAACAAGAGGCTGCACGCTGTGTTGACATGCTCCGGCAGTACGCCCCGAACCTGACTGAGGATAAGATCCTCTGGCACTACATCACCACGCCGCTGGATATCGGCAACAAGTTTGCGGACATGGTCCAGGGATCGTACAAGCAGGGTGCTTATCATCCGCTCCAGATGGGGTACCTTCGCCCCAATGAAGAATGTTCCCAGTACGCCACCCCTGTGGAAAAGCTCTACGTATGCGGCGCGAGCACCTTTCCCGGAGGGTTGATAACCTTTGGTCCGGGTTACAACGCGGCAAACAAGATCGCCGGGGATCTGGGGATCGACCCCTGGTGGAGCGAACCGGAGTGCGTCACCAAGGCAAAGGCCAAGGGGACTTTGTAGGAGGCATAACAATGAAAGTCAATTCCACCGGACTGGGCAAGACTACTATGGTGGCCCATTTTGCCGATCTGGCCAAGATTCAGGACGGCGAGAACGGCGCCATGACCCTCAATATCGAAGCCACCGAGCCGGTCCACTGGTCAATAAAGGCCACCGTTGGAGGCGAAGACCTGCGGCAATTCGTCCGTATGCTGCTCAAGCCCTCCATCCTGTGGTTCACGTTGCGACTTCTGATCTTCGGCAAGGAGCTTACTCCGCCCGAATCCAAGTGATCAACCTTTCTTCCGATGATGCTCTCGCAATCAAGGAGGTTTCTCCATGGCTGATAAGACCTATGACGCCATCGTAGTGGGCGGTGGACATCAGGGAACGATCATGGCCTGCTATCTGCAAAACGCGGGCATGCAGACCGTGGTATTCGAAAGGCAGCATGAACTGGGAGGCGGCGCGTGCGGTGAGTCGCTTCCTCTACCCGGTTTCATCCAGAATCCGTGCGCCCACTTCACCAGGTTCTACGGCCACCCGGCTTACCAGGATTTCAACCTTCGTGGAAAAGGGCTCTCCTATGTTTACCCCGAACACAGTGAGGGGATGATTTACGACGACGGCCTCAGCTTCATGGGCTACACCGCGTGGGAAGTGACCGACAAGGACACGGGCAAGGCCGAGTTCAACGAGGTGAACGCCCAGAAGACCATCGACCAGATTGCGGCGTTTTCCAAAAGGGACGCGGACGTGGCGTACGATCTTCTGGAGAAATACAAGAAGAAGTGGAGGGCCGCGTTCCATGACTGGAGGTACAATCCTCCCACGCCCTGGGGTGTTCCGGACGCGTTTGAGAAGCTCATCAACGACCCGGAAGCGCCAATTCCGCCTGAATACCAGTTTTACACTTCAGAGCAAGTGGCCGCGGACCTGTTCGAGTCGGACTATCTCAGGACCCTCTTCATGCGATCGTGCATGACCTCCAGCGGGGTCTTTCCATCCGACTGCATTGGGATCTACAAGATCTTGCACACACTCGGGCTCATTCTGTCCTGGGAACCCGCTTCCATAGCGGTGGGCGGCACACATGCCATAACCCACGCTTTGCAGAGAGCTTTCAGCTCAATGGGTGGTGAGTTCGTAGTGGAGACGCCCGTGAAGCGAGCCATTATCGAAAACGGAAAAGCCGTGGGTGTTGAACTGGAGGATGGAAGAGAGATAGCCGCGAGAAAAGTGGTGGTGAGCGATCTATCCACTCCCCAGACCGTGCTTCAGCTGATCGGCGAGGAGCATGTTGAACCGAAGATAGCCCACAGGGCCAAGAATGTGTTGTTCAACCGGGCCCAGCTCTTTTGGGGCAACTTCGCGTTGCACGAGTTGCCGCAGTATACCGCGGCCAAGGACAACCCCGATATCGGCATGTGCCCCAGGCTCAACTGGGGACCAAAGGACCCGGACTACTTCGCGACCCGGCATCAGGCCGAGCTGTTCGTCAAGGGCATACCCGACAAGCTTGTGGCCATAGTCGCGCCGGACAGCATCTGGGATAGGACCCGCGCGGCCCAGGACAAGCACAGCATCCTCATTGAACAATTCACTGCGCCCTATAGGTTTTTCAGCGACGCGGAGTGGCTGAAAATGAAGAAGGATATCGTCAAGATCATGCTGGAACAATGGTCCTGGTACGCTCCCAACATGACCGAGGATAATCTCATAGCGTCCCATATCACTACGCCAATGGACACCCAGATGAGGAACACCAACATGCCCCAGGGAGGCTGGACAGGTGAGGATATGATCGCCTCCCAGATGGGTCGCATGAGGCCGTTCCCGGAGCTGGCTTTTTATCGGCTCCCGGTGGAGAACCTGTATCTGTGCTCCGCGGCCGCTCATTCAGGACCCGGAATCGGGAGGGGCAGCGCTTACAACTGCTTCAAGACCATTGCTCAGGACTATGGTCTTCCCAAGATCTGGGAAGAGAAGGGTAGGGCTTACTAAGCGCGGTATCGCCCTTGCGGCGGACGCCTCCGGAGGATTTCATGGGAAAGCTTGAAGGTCGATCGGCTTTGGTGACGGGCGCGGGGAAGGGCCTGGGCAGAGCCTTCTGCATAAGGCTTGCGCAGGAAGGGGCCGACATTATGGCTGTCACCAGGGCGGACATGGACGGCCTTGAGGAGACAGCGAAACAGGTCAGAGCGCTTGGTCGCGAGGCCCTGACCGGCAGAGTGGATGTGTCCGACGAAACCGACACCGTGGAGATGGCTCAGAAGGCTGTGGAGAAGTTCGGTCGCATAGACGTGCTGGTCAACAACGCGGCCTATTACTATGGAGTCGAGAGAAAACCGTTTTCGGAATTGGCGGTGGATGAATGGGATCGCATGATGGCCGTCAATGTGAAGGGTCCCTGGCTTTGCGCGAAGGCCGTGTTTGCGCAGATGAAGGTCCAGGGCAAGGGCAAGATCATCAATCTGTCTTCCGAGGTGTTCTTCACCGGATCGCACGGTTTTGCTCACTATGTAGCGTCAAAGGGCGGCGTGATCGGCCTTACCAGGGCCCTTGCCGCGGAATTGGGTCCTCATGGAATCTGCGTAAATTCGGTCGCGCCGGGGTTTACCGACACGGAAGCGAGCCGGTCGCTGGCGGACGTGACCAAATACGACACCAGTCGCACTCCGCTGAAGAGGCTTCAGAAGCCTGAAGATCTGCTGGGAATAGTGGCGTTCCTGGCATCGGACGACAGCGACTTTGTCACCGGCCAGACCATCCTGGTCGACGGCGGGAGGGCCATGCACTAATCTGAAACAAAGCCGGACAAGTCGGAAGCAACGTGACCTCCAGGTACAGCTATGGCAAGCCGAGCTTGCTGATCCCAGAGCCTGCACACGTGGGAACAATCTCAGGTTTGGTTCACTTCTCAAACATCGATGCTTCCGGCCTGAGACCACCAAATATTGGAGTACGCATTTTCAGAAACTTGACCAAATGAGTCAACTAACAAGTGCAAGGAGGAGCGAATCATGAAAATGTACGATGTGGTTCCGGGACTGGAGTTTGATCCGGAAAGGGATCTGGCCCAATCCCCCGCGTGGTTTCTTGACGGCACACATTCTGTCCCACCCTGGACGCCCATGTTCGGTTGGTTCTGGATCAATTTCTGTCGCCACGGCATGCAGTGGGGCGCGGAAAAGCTGAGCCTACCCACTGTCAAAGGCTGGGACTGGCGTTTTAAGGATGGAGGCGGCTATTTGACGCTTCTCCTTGTTCAGAGCGATGAAGAGAAACAGGCGCGAGAGGTGGAGTTCCGAAAGGCCATACTGCCGTTCATTCAGGACTATGACGGCCTATGGGGTGGATTTGTCAAGGAGATTCTGGGGCATTACGAAGACCTCAAGAAGTTGGACCTGGACACCGCGAGCAACATGGAATTGCTCGACAATTTCGAGGAGACCATAAACACGTGCAGGCGAATGTGGGAAATACACATGTACATGATGTACGGCACGTACACAGCGTACATCCTGTTTGAGAACATGTGCCGCGACATAGCCGGAATAGACGACACTTCACCCACATTTCACCACGTTGTTTCCGGATTCGACAACAAGGTGTTCCAGGTGGACCGCAAGCTGTGGGAGTTCTCGCAACGTGCGCCCAAGGATGGGGTCGCGGACGCCATATCCAAGAACGAGCCTCCCGATATCCGAGGGAAGCTGGAAGAGACACCGGCCGGCAAAGCGTACATGGAGGATTTCATGGCCTTCATGAACGAGGACGGCTGGCGCATGCAGCGCATGTCTGAGATGAACCTTCCCACCTGGGTCGAGGACCCGGCCCCTGCTTTGGGCATGGTGAAGCACTTTCTAACCAAAGGCGGAGGATTCAACCTGGAGGATGAAAGGAAGACATTGGTCGGCAAGCGGGAAGACGCGGAGAAGGAACTCCTTGGCAAGGTGGCCGCTGAGCAGAAAGGCTGGTTTGAACAGCTAATGCGCCTGGCCCAGAAGAGCGGGGTCTTCAGCGAAGAGCACGATCACTATCTTGACCTCTACACCCACGCCATGATGAGAAGGAGCGCCCTGGGCCTGGGTAGACGCTTTGTGAAGAACGGGGCCCTGGACCATCATGAGGACATTTTCTTCCTCATCCCGGACGAAGTTCGTCGGGCGGGCATAAACCCGGACCAGTTTGATCTTCGATACATCGTAGACCGCAGAAAGGCTGACTGGGAAGAGTGGAATAAGACCCCCAATCCGCCTGCCATCCTGGCCGAAGGCTTTGACATGGATCAGGCAATGGGCGTGCTGGTGCAGTCCAACGATCCCATCGCCCTGAAGGTGGTGGTGGGCGCCATGCCTGATGTGCGTCCCGAACTCAAGGCGGACCTGTACGGGACCTGCGGCTCTCCCGGTGTGTGCGAAGGAACCGCTCGCGTGATCATGAGCGAGGATGAGCTTCATCTGGTTCAGGAGGGCGATATCCTCGTGGCCGCCAGCACGTCCCCGAGCTGGACGCCGGTATTCTCCATGATCCAGGGAGTGGTGGTGGACCGAGGCGCGAGCCTCTCCCACGCCGCGATTGTGGGAAGGGAGTACGGCATTCCTGTTGTCATGAACGTCTTTGAAGGTACAGCCAAGATCAAATCAGGCCAGAAGATCAAGGTGGATGCCAATCTGGGGGTCGTCTTCATCCTGGACAAGTAAGCAAGTCACTTCGGGAGCAGGTGTCCGATTCAGCCGCATTCCGGCTCTCTTCTCGGAAACCTGCTCCCAACCAGGAAGGGAGCGGCCTGCCATGTCGGAAAAGTGGATATACTGGTTTGAAGAGCTTTCCAGCGCTGAGAATGATCTGGTGGGAAAGAAGTGCGCGAACCTGGGCGAGATGACCAAGTTGGGAATGAGGGTTCCCCCGGGTTTCGCAATAGGCGTACACGGATATGAGAAATTCATGGAGGCCTGTGGCGCGGGCGAGGAGATCAGACGCTACGTGCACGATAATCGGCAATACATGGATAAAGTGGACAAGCAGGTGGAGGCGGGCCGAAAGATCCGGGGAATCATTGAATCCAAGGAAATGCCCGAAGAAATGAAGCTGACGCTGGATAGTCACTACGCGGATCTCTGCAAGAAGGTCGGGACAGAAAACCTGCCGGTGGCTGTTCGTTCCAGCGGCTCGGTGAGCATGCCCGGGCAGATGGAAACGTATCTCAACGTCAGAGGTCCCGAAGACCTTACCGAGAAAGTTATCCGGGTCTGGGGGAGCGCCTTTACCACCCGGGCCATAGCGTTCCGTCTGGAACAGGGGATGGAGATAGAGAGAGCGCCCATCGGAGTGGCGGTCCTAAGAATGGTTGACGCCAGAAGCGCGGGCGTCTGCCTGACGGTCCTGCCCACTATCGGTGACACTTCCAAGATAGTGGTGGAAGGAAACTGGGGCCTGGGTGAGAGTGTGGTCAGTGGAGAGATTACGCCTGACCAGTTCATAGTAGACAAGGAAGGCGGCGCCTACGAAAGCGTCGTAGGCGACAAGTCAAAGATGGTCTGCTATTCTGACACAGGCATCTGTATGAAAGAAGTTCCCGCGGACATGAGGAGCAAACTCTGTCTGGAAGACGCGGAATTGAGGGAAATCGTGAGCATTGCGAAAAACGTGGAAGCCCACTTCCAAATGCCTCAGGACATGGAATGGGTGCTGGACGACGCTCTCCCCTTTCCCGAGAGCCTCTTCTGGGTTCAAACCCGGCCGGCCAAGTATACCAAACCCAAGACGGACGACGCTGAATACCTGGCTGAACTTATGACGCGACTCTTCCAGACCTAGAACAAAGCGCCGGTCGAATCGAATTGTCCGGCATGGTGAGCGAAATGATGAGAGGCTTCCAAATTGAAGATTCGCACTCCAAAGGAGGTTGCACATGTACGTGCGCATGACCTTTTTCACGGTCAAAGACAACAAAATGGGCGAGCTAAGGGAACTCTACAACCGGGAAGTTATCCCCGCTCACAAAGATCACAAGGGAATTCGGTTTGTGCACCTTATCGAATGCCTGGAGGACAAGAACGAGGGGATATCGTTGACTGCCTGGGACACCAAAGCCGATCTGGACGCATACGAGAAGAGCGGCGATTACGACCGCCTCGTCGGGCTTTTCAAAGACTTGTACGCACAAGATCCAGGGCTCAAGTCCTACGAAGTTACGGCCAGTTCCGAGCCGATTCTTCTCAGGTTATTCTAGGCGGTCTTCATGGAGAGCAGGTACCCCCGCATATATGAACTGGCAAAGCCGTTGTTGGCAACGCGTGACAACGAGCTACACACCCGGATCGCGTATTCCTTCGCGCTGAAGCTCCTTGCGGCTGAAGGAGGCGATCAAGATGTGGTTTTGCCCGCGGTGATCCTGCATGATATCGGGTGGAAGAGCGTGCCCGAAGAGGATCACCTGAAAGCATTTGGTCCCGGGGCCAACGACATGGAAATCAACAGGATACATGAGGTGGAAGGCGCGAAAAAGGCAAAGGAGATCCTTGAAGCTGTTGATTATGATCCGGAAAAGACCCGCGAGATCGTTGAGATCATACTCGGGCATGATTCCAGGAACAAGCCGCTCTCTCTGAACGACACACTTGTCAAGGAATCGGATAGACTCTGGCGGTTTTCCGCGGAGGCCCTGGAAGTGGATCCCAAACGATTCGGTATCCATCCCGCGGCCCACGCGGACTGGCTCGGGCGCCGGATCGACGGATGGTTTTTCACTGAAACGAGCAAGAAGCTCGCCAGAGAAGAACAAAGGCTGCGGGTCATACGCTACGGCCCACCACCGACTGAAACCCACAAAGACAAGTAGACGGAGCATGACATGGATACCTATGCCGGCAGGCTCCTCAGGATAGACCTGTCATCAGGGTCGATCACCCGAGAACCGATCGCGGCTGATCTGCGCAAGAAATTCATAGGAGGCAGGGGGCTCGGAATTAGCTACCTCTTCCAGGAGATGCAGGCAGGCACTGATCCTCTTGGGGAACGGAACAAGTTGATCTTCATGCCCGGGGCCCTCGCGGGAACTCGTGCTCAGGGATTCGGCAGGTGGATCGTCATGACCAGAAGTCCCCTGACCGACTGCCTTGCAAGATCGGTTGGAGGCGGCAATTTCGCTGCTTTCATGAAATTCGCAGGCTGCGACCTCATTATTGTTGAGGGCAAAGCTGAAAAGCCGTGTTACGTGCTCATCGACCATGAGAATGCTGAAATCAAGGATGCTGCCGACCTTTGGGGTCTAGACACTCAGTTGACCCAGGAAGCCCTTGAAAAGAAGCACGGAGGCCGCACCCAGACCGCGTGCATCGGGCCTGCGGGAGAGCGGCTGGTGCGGTTCGCGACAATCACACACGGCACGAGGACGGCTTCCAGAAGCGGCGTGGGGACCGTCATGGGCTCGAAGAACCTTAAGGCCTTGGTCGTGACCGCTCGGGCCAAACCGCTTCAGGCCCATGATAAGGAACGCTTCGATGCGCTGCAAAAAGAACACAGCGCAATCCTCAAAGACCACAAGAGACGTGTGAAAATGCACACATTCGGGACCACCTTTCTGGCCGCGCTCACCAGGGAGACCGGAATATTACCGTTCAAGAACTTTCAGACCGGAAACATTGACGGAATCGAAAACCTGTTCACTGACGCGTATTCGAGTATGAGGGTCGGAACACACGGCTGCTTCAACTGCATGACCAGGTGCGGCCAGATCCATGAGGTCACCGAAGGTCCGTACGCGGGCGCGAAAAGCGAAGGCCCTGAATACGAATCGATCTGGGCATTCGGCCCCCAGGTGGGCAACACGGAAGCAGGCGCCACGGTCAAGGCCGACAGCATGTGCGATCTGCTCGGGTTGGACACCATAAGCACGGGGAGCGCGATAGGATTCGCTATGGAGCTGTTCCAGCGGGGCATACTCACCAAAGATGATACAGACGGAGTGGAACTGAATTGGGGAGATCACCGGGCAATCCTTGATCTGATCGAGAAGATCGCAGCCAGAGAAGGCCTGGGCCGGATTCTGGGCGAAGGTACCAGGAGAGCCGCGGCGGCCATCGGTAAAGGCGCCCAATACTATGCGATGCACTCCAAGGGATTGGAGCTTCCCGCGTACGAGCCTCGTGCCGCCAAAGCCCACGGCTTGAGCATGGCCACCTCCAATATCGGCGCAAGCCACATGTATGGTTACGCCAGACAGGAAATAGCCGGCAAGGGCGGTCCCAGACCAGTGGACAGGTTCGCGGATGAGGGCAAGGGAGATATCGCGTCATATAACCAGATCGGAAAGGCCCTGGAAGAAACAGGCATCCTGTGCAATTTCGCGGATTCGGGCATGACGCATGAACTGCTCGGCAAACTGCTGGCCGCGGGAACCGGGCACGAGGAATTCGCGGATGTGGATTACCTGGGACTGGTCGGCGAAAGAATAGTCTGCCTGGAACGATGTTTCAACGTCAGAGACGGATTCTCCCGAAAGGACGACACCCTGCCCGAAAGAATGCTCACCGAACCTCTTCCCGACGCGGGCCCCGCCACCGGCCAGGTGATCAGAAACCTTGACGGCCTCCTGGACGAATACTATGATTCGCTGGGTTATTCGCGAGACGGTATTCCTACGGACGAGAAGCTGAAGGAACTTGGGCTGCAACACGTTGACCTTGATGTGTAGTGGCCTGCGTTTTCTCGTAAGTCCCCGGGCCGTTGGGGCCTGTCACGAAATAGCGGTGGCATTCTCCTGTAGGGGCGGACTCCGATCCGGGGTCTGCCCCTACAATTGCCACAGCAACCTGTTGCAAGGTTTATCTTGTGACAAACCCTAAGATCACCCTCCCCCCTGGCGGGAGAGCGTTAGGGTGAGGGGGTTCCCATCTGGAAAACCCATTTTCAATGCGTTGCACCATAGAAATCGTGTGTTGCATGCAGTTCAGTGTTTCCGTGTCTCGCGTTGATCTCTCTCAGAATTCAGTTTCCCCGGTCCCGGTTTGCCGGGCTGTTCGACATGGAATCAAGGCCTATCTTTAACCTGGACTTCAGCGCTCTCAGTATGGAAGTCCGGACATCTCCACCATCCAAGAGCAGGTTTAGAAAAGCCAACATCGTGGTGTTTTCTGGGGCTACCGCGATCCCGATACGGTCCAGCTTGTCGGGAACCAGAACAAAGCGTAGCCGCAGCGCCAGCCTTGGATCGAGCAGGAGTCTCTGCACGACGTTCGGTTCCTCGTCATATATTCCATTTACTTCTCCGCTCAACACGGCTTTGAGCATAGGCTCAAAATCAGGATATAGCACGAGCCGGGCCTTTGGGAACAGTTCTCGGGCGAATTCAACGTATGAGGTACCGCTTTTTACACCTACTCGAGTGTCTGGGTGGTTGCATATGGCTAGAATGCTCTTGCCGCGCGCGGCCCCGAACGCAAATAATCTATCAATGAGCACGCCCGTGTGCAGGGTGGCGTAAGATTGCGTGAAGCCCAAGTATTGAGACCGCTGGAGGGTAATGCTCAGCTTGGATATTCCTAGATCGGCTTTGCCCGAGGCCACATATTGGCACACAGAGCTAAAATCCTTCGGAGAACGATCCAGCTCAAGCCGGACTGCCAATTTCTCAGCGATCTTCATCGCCAAACCAATGTCGCAACCAACGAGGCGCCGGGTTTGATGGATAAAGAATGGTTGATCGGGGTATCTTTGGGCATCGTCAAAATCAAAGAACCCGGGCTCAACGCCGCTGTACTGGGATACGATGATCTTGCCCCTGTCCTTTATTCTCTTAATGTCCGGCGGATAGGGATAGGCAGAGCAGAGCCCCGCTAAATTCTGAGCGAAAATAGCGCAACACAAAACTGCCAAGACTCTTCGCAAGTACATATTCCTACCTAACCTCGATCCCTGAGCATTTGAGCCCAAATCAGGCCGCACATTCCACACGTCATCTACTATTAGCGCCCCTCCATTCCCGCCGGGCGCAGAGTCGCTTCAAGCTATGCGAAGCATTACGTTTCAGCATACATCGACGGCGAATCGTCAGTCAACCTCAATTTGCCGGGCCATCTCCGGGGTAACCGTACACCGTGAACCTTACAAGCTCCCGGAATTACGTATGGGAGAGGTTTGGAGGGCATATGCGTTGACATAAGCCTTCCGCCCCGGAGTTCCAGTCAAGTTAATCTGGAAATCAACACCATGAACAAAATACAAGTGGAAACCTGTGCCGATTTCCAATATGCTGTTGCAGTCCCCAGCCGAGATTCTATAAGAGGTGGAATAAGGTATGTTTATGAAAAAGTTGGCGTGTCTGTTCATCATTTTCTTGTTGATAGTTCCGGTTTCCGTTGCCTTGGCGCAATCAAAGATCCCAGGTCTTGTTGGCGCCTGGAAGGTCGAAAGCGAAGGAGCAGTTTTAATCAAGGAGGGCAATGATTCAACTCAAACGAAGGACACAATTGAATTTAGGAAGCTTCATGCGGAATTTATTGTAGAGAAGCAGCAAGGGCGTGCCTTTTACGGCTATTTCAAAAGTCCCCAGAAAACGGAGAAACTCGTTGGTGTGATTGGCTATGACAACAAGACTGCCCATTGGGCGGGTCGCTTCGGTTTTGGGCAAGCTAGAATTGTGTCTTCCGAGAGGATGGAAGTGATATATCTTCAGGCGAATCCTAAAGGAAGTCAAGCCTGGATAGAAACCCTTACAAAACAGAAATAGAAGGAATTGGGTGGATGCCCCTGCAGCGATAGTGGGGCTGGATGAATTGTTGAGGTCGGGGAATTCCTACCCGAAATTCTCAGCCGTGATAGTCGCTGGAGAGTTGCGACCTCCCCTGGAAGGCACGAGCGCCGATTCAGGAAGAGATTGGCGTCCTCGCGCACCGAGAACGCCTTACGCGAACGTTCTCCCTTTCAAAGGGCACAACCCTTGGGCCGAGCCGTATCGTCGCGTAGAATTGCTCTCAGACCCCAAATCCGCGATGTCTCGGTCAGCGTCTCGCCGGTCTCCCGGATCCCTCCCGCATAGAGAGCGAGATACGATTCCGTGCCATGTCCACCTCCAGGACCGTGACCGTGACCTTCTGGCTCACCTTCACCACTTCTGTAGGGTCCTTCACATAGTGATCTGCCAGTTGGCTTATATGCACGAGGCCATCCTGATGCACGCCCACGTCCACGAAGGCTCCGAATCTGGTCACATTGGTCACGATGCCCGGGAGCTTCATCCCTGGCTTAAGATCTTCAATTGCGTTCACGTCTTCGGAGAATGCAAACGTTTCGAATTCCGCTCGCGGATCGCGCCCCGGTTTTGCGAGTTCCGTTACAATGTCGCTGAGGGTGGGCAATCCGACGGTATCGGTCACGTATGCCTTCAGTTGAATGCTGCCTCTCAGGTCCTGGCTCTTCATAAGGTCACTCACGGAGCAATCCATATCGCCTGCCATTTGCTGTACGATCTTGTAGCTCTCCGGGTGTACCGCACCGGCATCCAGCGGCTCATCCCCGTCGCGTATTCGCAGGAAGCCCGCTGCCTGTTGGAACGCCTTTGGGCCCAGTCGGGGCACCTTGAGCAGTTGCTTTCGCGACCGAAATGGGCCGTTTTCGTTGCGCCATGCCACGATATTGCCGGCCGGCGTTGGACCCAGCCCGGCAACGTAGGTGAGAAGCTCCTTGGAGGCAGTGTTCACTTCCACGCCTACCGCGCTCACGCAACTGGTAACCACATCGTCGAGGCTTAGCTTGAGATCGCCCTGGTCTACGTCGTGTTGATACTGTCCCACGCCGATGGATTTGGGATCGATTTTGACCAGTTCCGCGAGAGGATCCACGAGTCGTCTCCCAATCGACACGGCCCCTCTGACCGTAACGTCCTGGTTGGGAAACTCCTCTCTGGCTGCTTTTGACGCGGAATAGATTGAGGCTCCGCTCTCGTTGACCATCACTATGGGCAGGGTCTGGGGCAAACCCAACGATCTCACGAAGGACTCTGTTTCCCTGCTTGCAGTGCCGTTACCGATGGCGATGGCTTCAACCTGATTGCGCTCAACGATTTGATGCACTGTTTTGCCTGCCTGTTCCGCCTTCTGTTTGGAATGAGTAGGAAAAATGGTCTCGTTATGCACAAGCTTGCCTTGCCTGTCCAAAACCACCAGTTTGGCTCCCGTGCGAAAGCCCGGGTCCAAGGCCATGACCCGTTTGCGGCCCAGTGGCGGGGCCATGAGGAGCTCACGCAAGTTTGCAGCAAATACGCGAATGGCCTCCTCGTCTGCCCGCTTCTTCACCTCGTTTCTCGTCTCGGTTTCCAATGAAGGGGCCATGAGGCGCTTGTAACTATCTTCTACTGCCAGCGTGACCTGTTCGGATGCCGGATCAGGCGGCTTGACGAAGCGATTCCTTAATATCTGAAGAGTGCTCAGTTCCGTAGGTCGGATTTGAAGCGACAGGATCCCGTCGCGCTCGCCGCGAAACATCGCAAGAACGCGGTGCCCCGGCGCGTCCACCAAGTCTTCTGCGCAGTCATAGTAGTCGCTAAACTTGGTTCCCTCGTCCTCTTTTCCTGGCGCCACTTTGCAGCGAATCTTTCCTTTGTTGAGGAATATACTGCGGATTGCCGCACGCGCATCGGAGTCCTCGTTCACCCATTCAGCGATGATGTCACGCGCCCCGGCCAAACAGTCATCCACCGTTTCTATTCCCTTGTCCGGGTTAATGAAGGTTGCCGCCTCTTCCCCGGGATCGCGACCTTCTTGAGCCAGGAGAGTCTGCGCCAGTGGTTCAAGTCCCTTCTCCTTGGCTATGATGGCCCGGGTTCTGCGCTTGGGACGGTAGGGAAGGTAGAGGTCCTCCAGTGCCGTCATGGCTTCCGCAGCAAGGAGGGATTCTCGCAACTCATCTGTGAGAAGTTCTCGTTCCTCGAGCGATTTTAGGATCGCTGCGCGTCGCTTGTCCAGTTCCGCCAGTTGGTCGATGCGGTCACGAATGCTTGTTATTGCTACCTCGTCCAATGAGCCGGTGACTTCTTTGCGGTACCTTGCAATAAAAGGCACAGTCCCGCCGTCGCCCAGTAGCTCCGCGGTGGCCCGGACCTGGTTGACCTTGATCTTGAGTTCATCGGAAATCCGCTTCAGGTGTTCTTCATTCATCTTCTTGTTTCTCCCGGAACGTGTGCTGCGTGTTCACTCCAATATAAAGCACAGACTTCCGGGTGAGGTCAAACACCCATAATCCGCCACCTGTTTTTGGCGGAGGGGTTTGCTGGGTCGCCGGACCCTGAATTCCCCCCTGATGATGTTCCCCTGGCGAGCAAATCGGGCGTCGTGGCACGTATCACCACTTCGTGTGTCCTTACCCCCAAGATTCGGCATTTTGCGGGCACACTTCCCCCCGAACATTGTGTGGTCCCCCCATTTGCTCCGTCTCCCCCTCGGATGCGCTCTGACTAGCCCGATTCGCAAAGGCTCAGAGTTCCGGGGACACCATACTTAATTGCTGGAGTTCTTGCTCCCAGGTCGGGGCCATTGCCCGCGGAGCATCTGCCCGACGGCTGTCTCAAGCTGAGTGATGAATTCCTCAGGTCCCATCGGTCTCTCCCAGGGGGAGGTAGCCAAGCATCGTCCCCCCTTCCGCTGGTAGCTTACACTGGGACACACGTAACCCCGCGGGCGTCGCCAGTATTCTGTCGTCCCTCCGGGACTCTCAGACAGGGTTAGAGTGGATTGAGGAACCCGGCGCTGAAGAGCCTGTCGCAAAACCCGGAAAGACGTACCAATCGTGCCACGATCTGTGCATGGCGGAGCCATGCGTAGGGGCGCCGCATGCTGCGCCCTCTTAATTTCAATGTGTTACAAACTGTCCTCCGTGAAAGGCCTCATTTGGGTAGCACGATCAGTGTGCGAGATTGAGTTTTGCAACAGCCTCTGAAGCACCGGGCTACTTTCCAGTGTCCCTACGGGACACCTCTTCATGCCCCGTCGGGGCATCTGATAGTAGCCCGGTCATTTATGGCCGGGTAAAAGAAACCACCATAATTTCCCTTCTTTAAGTCCCGGAGGGACGACTGACTCTCCTTTCTACACCACCCACGGTGTCACGTGTGGGTAAGAGTAAGCGCTGATAGAGGGATAGACTGTGGGTTGCGAGGGATGCCGCGGCTTCTCGGGAGTAAGGGAAAGTCACTTGTTTGACCCCGCAGTGGCATCAGGCGGTATGGAACCCGCGAAACAACCACTCGTGGGATGAGAACCGGCCAGGGACCCCGTCTTTAGGAATTAGGTATGGTGTCCCCGAAGTCCAGGAATTCCGAGCCCTACAACTCTCGTTCTTCTCCGCCATAGTTTTTGGGGAAACTCCTGAAAACCGGGTATTGACAACTCCCTCAGAAGGGTCTACAAATCATACTTGAAACATACTCGGCTGCGCCCCTGACTGATCTATCTGGGATCTCGAGGCGGAGGAGATGGCAGTGACCAGAGAAAGTGTCGAACGCTTCTCGGCCATAGCTTGGTCCGTTTCTGAGGCAATTCGGGTGAACATCACTCAACGCCGGACCATTACGTTGTTTCTTGGCGCTGTTCTGCGCAAACTTCCTGCCGGTGGGACGCGATCCGCTGAGAAGAAACGGATCGCTCACGAGGCGGTTTGATGCCGGACCTAAACCTAACACAATCTGAGGCAGATGAGTTGATTGCCATGGACAAACACTGTGTTGATGACAAGCCGGTGGACTATCCGGGTCTCGGGGGCCGTGTCACCGTCCCGGTCACCTCCCGAAATAGGAGAGAGAACTTCCTGCTTGACGTGACCCGGGGACGAATCGATCTGTTGAGAGGCAAGTACCAAAACCGAGCTCGGCAGGTAGTCATACTCGTTAGACTCGATTTCGGGGGCGCCCCGCATCGCAACCCGGACGATGCGGTCATCGCTTGCCCACATCTTCACGTGTACAGGGCAGGCTTTGGCGATAAGTGGGCAGAGCCGGTTCCCCGGGAAGCTTTTCCGAATCCGGATGACCTATGGCAGACGCTCCATGACTTCATGCGGTACTGCAACATCACGCGTCCCCCACTATTTGAACGGGGGCTGTTCACATGATCGCCGAGATTCAACGTCTTGTGGACGAGTACACCGCCTGGTTGAAGGACAATACGACGCTCCGCGAGGTCAAGGATTGGATCGAAATCACCACCCCTTATCTAGATCGACATAACGACTATCTTCAGATCTACGCAAAACCCCAAAACGGCGCTTTCCTGCTTACCGACGATGGGCACACCATTGAAGACCTCGAACTTTCAGGCTGCAAGCTGGAGAGCCCCAAGCGGCAAGACTTGCTGAGAATGACTCTCAATGGGTTCGGGGTGCAGTTGAACAACGACGCTTTGGAGATTCAGGCGACACCGTCCAGTTTCGGCCTCCGCAAACATAATCTCATTCAAGCGATGCTGGCGGTCAATGACCTTTTCTACCTTGCATCACCGATGGTGGCAAGCTTGTTCCATGAGGACGTGATCTCCTGGTTTGATTTGAACGAGATCCGCTACACTCCGAAGGCGAAGTTCACCGGCAAGAGTGGATACGACCATCTCTTTGACTTCGTGATTCCCAAGTCGAGCAAACAGCCTGAACGGATCGTGCAAGCCATCAACCGGCCAACCCGTGACACGGCTCAGTCCGTGGCTTTCTCTTGGATTGACACAAGGGACGTACGACTGCCTGAATCAAGAGCGTATGCTTTCCTCAATGATTCTGACCACGTGGTATCGCCTCCGGTACTATCAGCTCTGCGGAACTACGACGTGTACCCGATTCTGTGGAGCAAGCGCGACGACATCAAGGAGGAACTTGCCGCGTGAGAGAAGAGAAGACCGGGGACGTGCAACACCCGGTCACGGAAACACACCTCTTAGGATTGAGATTTGAACTCTTCTTTTTGCCGATGTTGTGACGGGGCGGCCGTGTCCAAGACTTTGAGCACAGGGTTACTTGGGTGTCATGCAATCCGGTCAAAAGGGGCAGGCCCGATGGAAGCGGGGGCTTGGCACTGGGCGACCCTTGGGCTTTGTGAATCTTGTGACGCGCTGCGGTATTTCGTTCCCGCTGAAACAAAATGAGTTAAGAACAGACATGGCTCATATCAGACTTTGGCATCGTGAAGGAAAATCGTCATGGATTTGCCCGAGATTCCCGAAGAGTTGCTGAAAGAACGCTTTCCTGGTGGATTCACTGTCCGCGATGAAGCGAACGCCATTGTAGCCTATGCTTTTCGCAACGGTCCGGTCGAGGACTTGCATGCCGGAGAACATTCCGAACTCACGGAGAACCCAAATCTGAGCAGAATCACCCAAGACGAAATGAGACAACTTATGCGGTTTGCCTGCGAGAAGGTTGAGCTACTCCTGCGCATGCGAGAAAAGAATCCCCAAGGCTACGCGTCTTTCGTCAAATTGAACAATTACATTTACTGCGCCGACTGGGACCGTTAGTGCGTTAGGAGGTGGGTCAAATCAGCGGTTGGTCGCGTTGAGCTTTTGTGGGGCCCGGCAGGTGCTGACCTTGGAGCCCAAATCGCGGGGGCATAATCTGATGCGATCACCTTTGGAAGGCGAGATCGAAGCAGGCTCTTGAACACAGAATCACCGGGTCTTCGTCAATCTTGTCAGGCGCTTCGGAAATGTGTTGGGGCCCGAAGAGAAGTCCCGGCCTTGCCATCGCCGCCCAAAGTGAGCGAAGATCGGATTCGCACCCTATTGAATTCCAATTGTCTAAGCAACAGGAGCCATGAGGAGCGTGTCAAATCCGAAAGTTGGGAGAAACGCCCCATGTCCGTGTGGGAGCGGCAAGAAATTCAAACGGTGCTGCCTGCGTAAGCAGCAAATAGTCGTGTCAACGCCGCCAAGGCATGCAAAGGTGATCGACTATCATTTTGTGGAAAGAAATGGGGTATGGCAGAAGAAGCCGGGAAGGATTAAGGCCACAGTACTATACAAGACCGAGGTTGACATCGACACGAGCATCGAAGGACTCTTTAAGCCCGTTTTCTCACGGCTGGCAGACGTCAATTGCCCCAACCTAGAAGATGGACTTCATGACTGCAAGCACAAACTCTACGCAATAAGGTGGCACGAAAGATCGGTTCGGAAGGCCATTCAAGGGGAGATTGATGAATTGCGCGACCAGTTACCCAGGATTTCCGGCATCACTTCGGAACGGCTAAACCAGGCAATCATCAATCTCACAGAGGACTTCCTATTCCAGGTGGTAAGCAGTATTGAGATTTTGACGAAAGCTCTTCACTACGTAGTTCCGTGCCTCCAGACACAGCGCCAAGGAAGGGGAAATGATCGCACGAACTTCCTTGAAGGAAAAAGGCTCCTGGCAAAATTGGCTGAATCAGGAGAGGAAGGTCTGGCAAACCATTTTAGGTCGGTTTGGGATGAGTGGCTACACGAACTGACTGAAATGCGCAATACTGTGACTCACCGATCTGCCCTGGATGGTTTTGAATGCGTCCGAGTGGATCCATACGATGGCCAGAAGATAATTATCCGCCCTCCCGAGATGCCGAGTGGTCAACCTGTCCAGGACTATTGCGAGGAGATCCTTGAAAATACGCTGAATCTCCACCAATATGTTTTTGATGACATTCTACGACGAATGTAGGGTCCGTCTTGACGGAATTTGAAACTGGAGCAGAAGAAAGGGCGGACAAATGCTTATGAAATTTGCGCTTGACTCATGTTGGCTGCTTAGAAAGGGCGGACGGGTTTGACCCCTCTCACTTCCGTGAATTGTGTATGATGGCCACGATTGAAGTTCCGAAGTTCCGTAAAGTTCCGAAGTTCCGGGGACACCATACTTAATTGCAGGAGGTCTTGGTGTCCCCGGAATTGCTGCCCGGAATCACCGGGCCATTGTCAGGGGCAGATTCATGTGCCGGCGGACAAACCCGCCGATCCGGTCGAGGGCCTGCTGAGATTCAGGCACGATACCAGCGAGGAACTGCCATACGTGCCACATGCCCTCCCAGACCTCCAGGGTGACATCCACTCCGGCTTCCTTGGCGCCGGCTACAAGGCGAGTGGAGTCGTCCAAAAGGATTTCTCGAGTTCCTACCTGGAGCAGGATGGGCGGCAGCCCGCTGAAATCCGCATGGATAGGTGAGATCAAAGGGTTGCGCGGATCGTTGGCGCCGATATATCGTTCGGCATGGATTGAAACCGAATCGTACTTCAGCCACGGATCGGCTTGGGCCCTGGTAGTGACTGATTCGCCGGTCAGCTCCAAATCGGCCCAGGGAGACAGACACACTATGGATGAAGGCAAGGGCGCTCCAGCGTCCCGCAAGGAGAGGACCGTAGCGAGAGATAGGCCTCCTCCCGCGGAGTCTCCGACGATCGCGATCTTGTCGGAAGAAACTCCGTTGTCGAGCAGCATTCCATAAGCGGTCTTGCAATCCTCAAGCCCGGCAGGGAAGGGGTGTTCGGGGGCCAGCCGATACTCGATTAGCAGCGCTCGCATGCCCGCGGTCATGGAGACCCTTGAGGCAAAAGCCCGGTGAGTATTCAGTGAGCCCAGAGTGTAAGCCCCGCCGTGTACATAGAGAATCACTCGCTCGTCGTCCACACCTGGGGCGCGAAGCCATTCAGCACGAATATCCTGGATCGTTACCGGTTCCACGTCAATACCCGCAGGCATCTTGACGATCTTGCCCATCTGTTCGAGACCGGCTCGTTGCTCCTCTAATGTGGGTTTTTTCGGAGCTTTCGCCATCTGACGTTTGAGATAGGAAAGAACGATTCGACTTTTTAAGCTTTGCACTGTTGTGTTCCCTTTGTCCGAACTATGGGCCTGCCACGAAATAACGCCGGCATTCTCCCGTAGGGGCGGACCTATGTATCCGCCCTTTTGCGCGTACGCACCGCTGCATTGGGGCAGACACGCAGAGCCTGCCCCGGACTCCGATCCGGGGTCTGCCCCTACAATTGCCACAGCAACCCGTTGCAAGGTCTATTTCGTGACGGGCCCTATGTAAACTCCGGTATTGAGACAATGCCTTGGCATTCGCTACATCTGTTTACCGCGGCACGACTTGTATTGTAACAGATCACCCGGACGACGCGGAGCATTTCTTCCAACGTTTGACAGGGGGAACGCGGATGAGGTATGCTCCAGGATGCTCAAAAGAGCCGACAATCCCGCGCAAGTGTGCGAATTCCCGTGGTCGGCTCGTTTCACGGGACGAGGCGACGGCAATTCGAAATGCCGGAGACCATCGGACGGTTAATCACGGGTCTGCAAGTCTTCGACAGGGGTGGTCGCGGAATAATTCCCGCAAAATACTTCTTAAATATAATGTAGAGGAGGAATGAAATATGCGTGCATTGGTGTTAGGCGGAGCCGGCGGTATGGGTCAAGGCGTTGCCCGGGACCTGATAAAGCAACAACAGGTCACAGAAGTTGTCCTGGGTGACTTATACCCGGACCCGGAAAGATTGGCGCGGAAATTACGAGACAGTGAAAAAGTAAACCTGATCAAAATGGATGTAAATGATCATGACGCCATGGTGAATACATTCAAGGAAATTGATGTTGTGATCAACTGTGCAGGCCCCTTTTACAAGACCGCTGTGCCTGTAGCAAAAGCGGCTGTTGATGCAAAGGTAAACTATATTGATATCTGTGATGACTATGAGGGAACCGAGATTCTTTTCGGCTCTGAGATAGACAAAATGGCCAGAGAAGCGGGCATCACTGTTCTTACAGGCATGGGCTCCGATCCCGGGACCAACAATGTTCTGGTCAAATGGTATGCGGACCGTCTGGACAGTGTTGATGAGATTTACCTCTATTGGGTAGTCAGCATTGCCGAGCTTGCCGGAGCCGCCTGGGACCACAGCCTTCATATGACCCTTGGGAAGATCCCGCAATATCTAAATGGTGAACTGGTCCATGTGGAAGGTGGGACCGAAGAAACCGCGGAAGAGTTCCTGGAACCCCTTGGTACCTGCCATGTCCGGTACGTGGGTCACCCACAGCCTTTAACCATCCCCAAGTACATCAAAGGGGTGAAGAATGTGGTAATCAAAGGCGCACTCATACCCCTATGGGTGGATGAACTGATAAAGGAACAGAAAGATGCAGGCCTTTTAGGCCAAGAACCCATTGATATCAAAGGGACCGAGGTAACACCTTATGACGTTGCGCTCAAGCTTTGGGAGACTATTCCGGAAGGAAGGGATAACGGTCCCCAGTCTTCGGGTCTTAAAGTCATTGTCAAAGGGGAGAGAGCCGGCAAGAAGGTAACTTTCACTGCCGACATGGTGGGAAGGATGGCTCCCGGGACAGGACTTCCCGCATCCATTGCAGCGCTCATGATGGATGCAGGTGATGTGACCGAAAAAGGTGTGGTGGCCCCCGAAGGCTGCATTGATCCGGAGAAATTCCTTGGAGCATTCTTGAAGAGGGGCGCAAGAATCCATCAGACGGAAACAATTTCGTCCATGCTTGAGGTTTAGCATAGGGTAACCGTTCACCGTGAACAGTACAAGCTTCCGGAATTACGTATGGGGGAGGTTTGGAGGGTGAGCTACTGGGCGTAGGGCCAATTTGCGAGCCGGTTGGTGCGGGAGCTTCATTAATAGTCCGTACCGGCCCGCCGGGCGTGGGTGCTTCGAGAAAGGTTTTGGGTTTTTGCTTTGCACGGAGACACGGGAATATCGAGGGACGGGCCTACTTGGTCGAAGAACGGATATATCGTGGAGAACCTATTGACACCACGTCGAGTGGGCCCTCCATTCTCACCGGGCGCAGAACCGCTTCAAGCCCGGTGAACCATTACAGCACAGGACAGGAGACTTTCCATGAAAGAGATAGAAAAACTGAACATCACCAGAAGCCGGGAACTGTTTGAAGAGGCGACCGGGCTGGTACCGGGAGGCGTTCTGGGCGCCAGAAAGCCAACCGATTTTATCGACGGAGAATACCCAATCTTTCTTGAAACCGGCAAGGGCTGCCGCCTGACCGATGTTGACGGCAATGAATTCATTGATTTTCTCTGCGGTTACGGCCCCATCATCCTGGGTTATCGTGAAGAAGAACTGGATGAAGCGGTTTACAAACAGATAAGAGACAAAGGATTCTGTTTTACCCTGACACAAAAATACCAGAACCTGCTGGCAAAAAAGCTGACTGAACTTGTGCCCTCTTCTGAGTTGAGCTTTTTCATGAAAACAGGCTCTGATGCAACCACCGCAAGTATTCGTATTGCAAGAGCCTATACAAACAAACTCAAGGTGATGCGCTGCGGTTACCATGGCTGGCATGACTGGTGTGTTGAAATGAAAGGCGGGATTCCGTCAAAATTCTACGAAGATGTTCATGAGTTTCAATACAACAACCTTGATCAGTTGACAGACCTGATGGCAACCCATGGCGCCGAGACCGCTGCCATCATCATGACGCCTTTCGGCCATCCCAACCATCAAAAAATGCAGATACCAGCCCCAGGGTTTCTTGAAGGCGTAAGAGAGATTGCCGACAGGTATGGCGCGGTGTTGATCTATGATGAGATCCGTACCGGTTTCAGGCTTTCAATGGGCGGCGCCCAGAAACTCTATGGCGTCACCCCTGACCTGACTGTTCTTGGAAAAGCACTCGCCAACGGATATCCCATCTCTGTTGTGACCGGGAAAAAGGATGTCATGATGGCGGCTGCCCACAAGCTCTTTATTTCCTCAACCTTTTTTCCGAACAGCGAAGGCTTTATTGCCGCGCTCAAGACCATAGAAATCCTTGAACGGGACAATGTGCTCGATAATATCTGGGATAAGGGCGAAAGGCTCGTGAAAAAGATCCAGGCCGTGATTGACAAACATGATGTGGGAGCTGAACTGACCGGCGTGGCCCCCATGTTCTACATCACCTTCCAAAAGGATGAAACAGGCGCATACAAAGGCAAACGCACGGATTTTTACACCCAGCTCATACGCCGGGGATTCTTTTTCACACCCTACCATCATGCCTATATCAGCTATCGGCACACTGAAGAAGACCTGGAACTGACCTTGAACGCAATTGATGAATCCATGGCCTTTATAAAGGAACAATATTAACATCAGCTTACTAACGGAGGAATGGGGGGATTCCTCCTTTCCATCTTTGAAAGCCACACCGTATCAGTGATCCCTCAAACGATCTCTATAATCCCGTGGCAGAAACAATCGGTTGATCCAGTCCGTCAACGGGGGGTAAATCGTAAAAATCGCGCCGGAGAGTTTCGGAAGCCAAGCTGTACCTGCTTCCACCTTGCCCTTCTTGATTGCTTTGACAATGGCCCTGGCGCACTGCTCCGGTGATTGGGAGGGGGTATCAGCCAGCACGGGCTCCTCGTCCGCCAAGTCCGTCCGCACCACAGTAGGATATACGGTCAGGACACGGACACCCGATCCGTGAAGCTCTTGCCTGATCGTATGGCTGAACGCGGCCACCGCCCATTTGGAACACGCGTACACCCCGAGCCACGGAAACGGGTTGCTAATGATCACGCTGGCGATGTTGACTAACAGCCCTTGTGACTTTCTGAGATGGGGCAGAGCGCTCTTGGTGCATCGCACAACCCCCAGTAGATTGGTGTCCATCACGCGCACGTAGTCTTCCGGAGAAGCGTCTTCTATGCTCCTTTCCAGCGTGAGGCCCGCGATGTTCATAAACACGTCGATGCCGTCAAGCTCCTCAGCCGCGCGAGCCACTGCGTCAGCAACCGAATCATTGTCGGTGACGTCACCCACAATAGGCGCCACGAATGCGCCCGCGGCTTGCACCAACTCAGCGGTCTCGGACAGCTTGGCCTCATCGCGTGCAATTATCGCCAGTCGGGCGCCCTCCTCCGCCAGTTTCACTGCCACTGCGCGGCCGATGCCGCGACTGCCGCCGGTCAGCGCGACGGCCTTATTTCTAAGATCGTATCTCATTAGATTCCTTTCGGGCCTTCAGGACCAGGCCGGCCACGAGTAGGGGAGGCGGAGCCTCCCGGTATGGATTCCGAGGCAGAGCGCGGAAACGAGAACAAGAGGCCACTCTGACTACTTGTTATAGCAGTTCTCGAAAGTTCTCACGGATGCGCAGGCTGGAAAGCCTGCGCCATCAGTAAGAAGTTTCGGAGGAATCCGAAACGAATTACGAGAACCACCATAGCATGACAACTCCAGCCCCAAGCCGGCTCGGAGTCCCGAAGGGACGAAAGATAATAGCCCAGGGATTTAGAAGCTGTTGCAAAACCTCGACGGTGAGACAGCGGTCATCCGCCACGGATTGAGCTTCGGATGTCTCGGCGGCGGGACTACCTCATGCTGAACCGGCATATCTCACAGGATGCTTGGTTCACGTCT
>Ga0190284_1000044_pt1 | contig 109464 bp, 89 predicted proteins | sample 48691812_MG_FD_161668 | JGI IMG/M metagenome (GOLD analysis project Ga0190284, IMG submission 161668) | Hydrothermal vent microbial mat bacterial communities from Southern Trench, Guaymas Basin, Mexico - 4869-18-1-2_MG | ecosystem: Environmental > Aquatic > Marine > Hydrothermal vents >... | reverse complement strand
GTACCGGTACCGGTTTCGGCCTCGGTATCGGTGTCGCCTGCGCTCTCGCGCGGGGATTCGGCGGCGGTCGGGGACCGATCCTCGTCCTCCCGCTCCTCCTCCCGATCCCCATCGACCTCAGGCCGCACGGCACTCTCGCTCGCCGGCGCCTGCTCTTCTGCCGCTCGTTCTTCCTGAGACAATTCAGCCATTTTCTGTATTTCCCCCTCGGCCACCGGTCTTGTTTTGCGGTGCCCGGCGCCAGGCGCCTCCGCCGTTACGGTTCCTTGATATCGATGCCATAGCGGCCGCGCACGCACTCCTGCCAGTAGTGGATCGCGGCCAGATCGACGGGATCGCGACTCAAGCCGGCTTCCACGGCCTCGCAGAGCTCGTGATAGGCGCCTCTTTGCGGCGGAAGATCCTGCACGACCTTGATGATCCTGAACATCTTCTGCGAGGGCAGATCGATCCGCTGGACCTTCGAGACCGCGCCCTCCTCGAGATCGAGAGCTCCTGCAACGAGGGGATAGAGCGGATGGCGCGGATCCACCGGTATCGGCGCAAGGATTCCTCCCCGGGCAGCCGACTGGTCGAGCGAGTGCTGTTTGGCCAGCACGTCGAAGCTGGCGCCCTGGAGCAGCTTGCCGCGGACCTCCTCGCCCAGCTCAGGATCGGAGACCACGATGACACCCAGCTCGAGCCTCCGTTTGCCGATCTCCAAGTAGCGCACACAGCGATCGAGGAGCAGGTTGAAGAGCGCCGTGCGCCGCACGAGCTCGGTGTAGGCCGCGAAGGGCATACCATACTGCTCCTCGATGAATCGTTCCAGTGTCAGTGAGGCGTCGAGCAAGGCGGCACAGCGCGCGCGGTGATCGTCGATCATCTGACGCTCCACCTCGAGGGTTGCAGCCCGGTCCACGGTGATTCCCAGCCTGAGCGCTTCCTCGCGGGTCAGGATGAAGAGGATCTCGTTCTGCAGGGCCTGACGCACCCAGATCGGGTTCTCGAAAAAGAGGTTGCGGTAGAGATCTGAAGCCCGAATCTCCTGGCCGGCAACCACCGCCAGCAGCCGGTCTCCCTCCCCACCATGCTCCATGAGGTCCTGCCCCGCGTAGCGGCTTTTCCCGGCGGGCTCATTGGGTACTTCAAGCTCTGCTTCGGCCGAGCCCGCCGTGGACGTCACGGGAGCCGCGGGAGCCGAAGTCGACGGAGTCAGCGGCGGATCCCGCATCTCGTGCGCCAGCGCTCCTCCCGTATCGGCGGCCGTTTCCGGCGGGCTCGTACAGGCCGGAACCAGCAGCGCCAATGGAGCCAACAGCAAAACCTTCATGACGGTGCCGCAAAGGAGGCTCATTTGAAAACCACTATCCTGATGATGCCGAGCGTCTTGCACACCGGGCAGGGCTCGCGGCTGTCCTCTTCATCACCGGAGGAGAAATATTCGAGCCAGCCCTTGCCGTTGCAGTGATGACAGTTGCGGAACTTGACGCGCTCCACGCGTACGGCGCCCGATTTTTCGGCGAAATAGGCGGTCAGGAAGTTCTTGCGCGTCTTGATCTCGGCGTTGCGCCACCACTGCTCCGGGCTCTGGCCGATGTCATCGATCTGCAGCTTGGTCTTGCGCTTCTTGGCCAGCTTGGCCTTCTCGGCCTTGATCTTCTCCAGCCGTTCTTTCAGCCGCTCGTCGAGGCTCGAAGGCTTCTCCTGCTCTTTCTTCTCGTCGCCCTCAGCGTCCCCGGAATTCTTTTCAGGCAGCGTCTTCGCCTCTTCCCCGAGCACGAAGGTGCCTGTACCGTAGCTCACGGTGCGCGCCCGGCCGCCCTTGCGATTGGCCCAGAGCTCCTCGATCTCCTCGATCTCCATCCCGTAGATATCGGCCAGCTTCTTCTGGATGTCGAGACCCATCTCGTCGCGGGCATAGACCATGCAGTCCTCGAGCTCGAGTGTCCTCTCGGTGGCGATCTTGAAGGCGATCGGCTCCATGTAGGAGAAGTAGTCGCTCAAGATCTTCTGCTGGTAGTAGGCCGATCGCTTGGTCAGGATCTGCGCCTTGAGCTTCTCCAGCTCCCCCATCTGGCGGCTGTCGGGAAAGTCTTCGACGAAAGAATCGCAGAGAACCAGCGCCCGCTTGAACTGCTTCTTGTAGAGCCGGTTCTTGATCGTGCTCAGCATCTCGGTGGCCGTGCTCTCCGACTGCTTGATCCCCATCTGATCGATCTTGAGCGCCACCAGGTCGGGTTTGAATTCGGGATCGAGCTCTGCGGCGAGCTGAAAGTGCTCGAGAGCCCGCACATAGTAAGCGATCGATTCGCAGAACACGCCGAACTTGAAATGATCCAGCGCGGTCTCCGGAAACACCTCTTTCAGCTTCTGCTCGTAGAGCTCCTCGGCGGTGTAGACCTCCTGCGCCTCGACATCGACGGTCTCGATCCCTTTGACCTGGTTGTGGAGGTAGTCGTAATCCTTGCCATGGCGGTGGAGGGTCACCACCCCCGGTCGCGTCGATTCGACCTGGACACCGATGACGAAGTCACCGGTCGCCAGGAGCAGCTTCTTGGCGCGCACCATGATCGCCTCGGCTTCCATATCGCTGTAGCCGTGGGCCGCTTTGATCGCGCGCACATCGGCGTCGATGATGTGCTCCCAGCGGAGCCGCACGACACCACCGTTGTCATAGCGCTCGACGGTAATCCCCACCTCGGGCTCGAAACGCGTGAGCTCTCCGTGCAGCTCCACACCATTCTTCAGGCGGATGATCTCTCCCCGACCGACTGCGGGCAGGGTGAGCACGGCCAGCGCCGTCGCAATCGCCATATATATTGCTGTCTTCATGTTAAAACTCCTTCGAGTCTTTCGAGCTTGAAGATCTCGACAATGCACCTTCGTGAACGGCCTCAACCGCCCCTCAAGCGCATGACCTCGTTCCGCAGGCCCACGCCGGGGCGGAAGCAAAACGCGAACGTCTCCTTCATTTCCCTGCCACGGGCCCGCCAGCTAATATCGATCGAGGCCAGAATCGTGTCGGTACCCTCCTCGGCCGATTCCTGAAAGGTGGCGGAGAAGAAAAAGCCTGGATGCCCATCGAGAGGGACCTTGTCGAGGGCTTTCAGCAGCCCTGTGGAGGGGTCCCTCAAACCGCCGTCATCGAGCATCCGCGCTACCTTGGATACGGCCTGTTCCAGAGCGAAGGCGGTCACCGTCCGATCGTGGGAAGTCTTGTGGAGCACCAGCGCCGTGGTGAAGAGGGAGATGATCCCGACGACGCCGCACAGGAAGATGAAGAGCGCTGTGATCACCTCGAGCAAGGTAAATCCACGCTCGCCGTGCGCGTTCTCGATCGCACACACCGCCGCGGCCGAGCCGGCTCTCGAGCGGGGAACCAGCCTGTCAGTTTTCGATCGCATTCCAAAACTCCTTGGCCGCCGGGATCGCAATCTGCGCCGTAAAGGTGCGCCCCACGTAGACCGGGCTGCCCTTGCGATGGGGTCGCGGAATGGTCCGCCGTCCCCCCCTTTCGCTCACCACGAGGTCCTTGCCTTCGATACTCGAAAACCGAACCCACTCGCTCTCGATCCGTGCCCACCGCTCCCCGAATCTCCAGTTGCTGAAGGGACGCACCACATCGACGGGGATTCGGCGCTCGTCGTCCTTCACGTTCCGCACGACACGGGCGATCGGTTCCCGGCTACCGCCGGCGGCGATGGTCACCGAGACCTGCACGCGGGCCGGGAAAATATCGTCTGACACCACCGAGGTCGAACCGGGGCCCAGGGCCAGCCGGAACATATTGAGCGTTCCGTCGTCCTCGTCCGGCATAATCCCGCGGGTCGAGTCCCAGACGTAGCCCGCCCCACCCGCCTCGAGCGCCGGGATCACCGACTCGTCAAAGGAGAAGGTCTCCTGATCGGCGAAGCGGAACTCGAGATGTAACAGCCCGTCGAAGATCGGCGCCAGGAGATACGGCACCTCCTCGCCCTTGAGCAGCATCCCGGGGGCGAAGAAGGAATCTTCACCGCCGATCGGCGAGCGGTACCCCTTCATGAAGGTGAGCGTGGGGAAGAAGGGTTTCTTTCGCGGATCCTTCGGCGTCACCACCTGAGGAAAGGCCATGAAGAGCGCCTCGGCCAGCCCGCCTGTGGGCCTGAAGGCCCGCAGCAGATCCTCCTCGGCAGGGCCGCCGAGCGCGGCGATCGTCTCACCCACCGAGGCGGCGTCATAAGCAAGCTCATCGCCCGGCTCGAGCCGCACGTCTGCGCCTAGATTGGCCAGTGTGAAATAGCGGCTCCCCAGGGGAACGTCGCCCGCTTCTCTCAGCTCGAGATTTTCTTTTTCCTCACTGTTGATGCGCACGAAAAAAAGCCTCTGCAAGCGCGTCTCAGGCGTTCCGTCACGATCGAGGTCGTAGTCGACGAAATCGGAGTGGAACCGGATCTGGGCCTCTTGGGCTCCGGGATCGTTCTCGGTGAAACAAGCACGCAACTCGCGGGCGATCGTCTCGAGCACGAGTGAGCTCTTCTCCACCTCCTCCCGCTGCGCCTCGCCACTGCTCCACATGTCCATGCTGCTCTTCACCATGCTGAAGAGCATGATGCCCAGAATGCCGAAGATGGCCGCCGTGGTCACCAGCTCGATGAGGGTGAATCCGCGGCAGCGCCGCGGCTGCCCGTCATACTCCATGATCCAATCCTCACGCGCGGCGCCCAGCGATCGATGCTGTGCAACCGTCTCCGTCGCTCGCCGCCGGCGTCCTTCCATCATGTCGCTCCGTGTGCCGGTCATCAGCGCCACTCCTCATGGCGGTAGAGACGTGTCGGCTCGACACACTCCACGCTCAGGGCTTTCAGTTGCGGGGCGTACTTCCAGGTGTTGGAGGTGTAGTCATGGGGATCGAAGGCGCCCTGGCCGTAGCGCGTGAAGACGCGCAGCTCCAGGAAATCACCCTGTCGCAGCAGCTTGTTGCGACGCTCCGGGGTGGCCGGATCCTGGAAGAGGAACAGGTCGGCCGCCGCTTCTGGCCGCGCATGCCACCCGCCGCGCCCGCCCACGCGGGCCAGCACCACCAGATCTACCCCGTCGACAGCCAGCTTTTCGACCCAGTTGACCTCGGAGAAGAAGGCGCCCGGCGCGTCCACGCCGAAGGTGGCGTAAGCCAGCTCGGGAGCGTCGCACCCCGGTACATAACGGTCGGAGTAGCGCGCAGGCAGCAGGTAGGCCAGGCTGCCGCCGTAGTGCCGCGCCGGCTCGGTGCCGAAGCGCCCGCGGAACAGACCCCGGGCCTTCTCCTCGCCGAAGGGCTCGTAGAGCGGCATGTTGAGAAACTTGTCCTCCAGCCGGTTGTACCCGATGATCTCCTCATCGACCATCACGGCGCCTGAAAAAGGAAACCCCTCAGAGTCGTAGAGCAGCACGTGCGCACTCTCCTCCTGGATGTCCTCCTCCAGCAGCGAGACGACCGGGAAGTTCATCACCACCACCGGCTCACCTGGTGAGTGGTAGCCCGGCTCGGTTCCGAAAAGGCCCCGGCCCTCGGGCAGGATCGTGACGTAACCCTCCTCGAGATCGACCTGCGAACAGGCGATGATCTCGTCACCTATCAGAAAGAGGCTGGCGTCGCCGGGGATCGTGCCCACGATCTCGAACTCCTCCAGCAGCAGGTTGGCGAGCCGCGAGTAGTTGTACTGCAGCTTGTCGGTGGCCAGACGCAGGACGCTCTCGAACTCCTCCTCTTCGAGCTCCTCTTGCAGGACGTAGCGCGCGAAGCGCGGGAAGTCGCGGTGCGGCGTGTCGAAGGAGCGGAAGCGCACCTCGTCGATACAGCCTTTCGAGGGAGAAGATTCGCCGAACAGGTTGCCGCCGAGCACAAAATCCTCGGGAGCGTTCGTGGGCAGCTCACCTGAGGGGAACTTGACAATGCGCGTGAAGTCCCGCGACTCCAGGCTCCACTGGGTCAGCAGGTCCTGCTCGGAGGTTTCGAGCCTCGAGGTGTCGATGCCCACACCGGTGAAGGTGCCGTTCACCCCCAGGCGCAGCCCCAGAGCGACACCGGGAAAATCGCGGTCGTTGTAAGCCGCGAAGTTGATCTGCGCCGACTCGCGGTCCCCCTCGCGATCCACGAGGGTCACCGGATCGTAGCGCCCCGGCCGGGTCACGAGGTTGCGATCAACGCTGAAGACGGGCAGCACCATCTGTCCCCGGTCGTGGCGGCAGTTGACGGTGCGGTGCTGGGCGCGGAAACGGAACTCCTGGTTGTTCACCACGCGCGTGGCCAGCTCCTCCGGATCGGGAACCTGTGTGTCATCGAAGCAGAACCCGAGCAGATCGTCGCTGATGTAACGGATCCTCCGGGGATCGTCGCGGCAGAAGGAGGAGCGGCCCTGGCGGTTCTCGATGGTGTTGAAGCGGATCCACTCGGTGGCGTTCTGCTGGGCATCGCCGAAATCGAGGCTCACCTGGATCAGACCCGGCTTGGCCGAGTCGAGGTCGGCCGGTTCGTCGGCAAAGAAGTCGGCGGCAGCCACCGTGCTACCGATGTCCACGGAAATCGGAATCACAAACACGCGGGGGTGCGTGATGTCGATGCCGTCGAGGATGTTCTCGGTCCAGTAGGCGCGCTGGCGTACGAACTCCGCCGTGGCAGGGTGGTTGACCGTGCTCGACGGCGACGTTCCACTCTGCCAGTTCTCTTGCGGATTGTTGTTGTTGATGTTGTTCATCAGGGCCACGTCCGGGGAATTGAAGGGATATCCCACGGGAAAGGCATCCTGCCAGCCGCGTGTCACACCCCGGAGCTCGGAACCGTCGAAAGTATCGTAGCGGATCACCTCGAAGCCATCGACGAGCGAGCCCTCAGGAGTCTGGGGACGGATCGAGTCGAGCAAACCGAACTGGATGTTCTCCGTGCGGTTCGGCTGCTCAGGATTGCGCACCTGTATCGTCCGGTTCAGATCGGAAAAGACCACCGCATAGCCGCCGTTGCGCTGAAAGGCTTCGCTGTCGAGCGACCCGCCGTTGACCGCCAGCAGCGGGAGCGAATCGATGGTGTCGAACTCGAAGCCGCGGCCGATCTGGTGGCTGGCGCCGGCGGTATTGGGGATGATTACGCTGAGCGCATCGGTCTCGACCTCGTCGGGATCGACGATCGCCAGGGTAAAGGGCGGCACCACTTCGCCCAATTCGGCCTGCCCCGTAGGAATGCGGTCGGAGAGCAGGATCGACGAGTAGCCGTAGAGCTCGACCACCTCGGTCTCGGGGTGGTCGTAACCGAAGGCCTGGCGCACGGCACGACCACCGAAGCGATCGTCGAAGTCCTGGTCCACGAAGAAGGTGTTCTCGTCGTGGGACTGGTACTCGATGAGCTCCTCGCCGATGCGCAGCACCCCGCGCCGTGGAAAGCGCGTGGCGTCGAGCACCTCGATGCGCACCGTAGGCGCCCGCACCAAAGAGGCGCCGCCCGCGGCGGGATCGGTACGCACGACCTGCTCCAGCGGCGATCTGAGCCGCGTCTGGAAGGATCGCTGGCCCCGCGGCACACCGTCCACGAAGAGTGCCATGTCGGAAGGTTTGGTTCCCTTGGCCATGCAGGCGATGTGGTAGAAGACCCCCTCCTCGAGCGCCAGATCGCTGAAATCGTAGCGGATCTCGGCATGCTCGAGGGGGCTGTGTTCGTCGAGCGCCGAGAGCGGCTCGGTCACGTCGGCCACCCTGAAGACGAGATCCTTGCCGTCGTGAAAGAGATAGATGCGATCGCTCTCCTCTTGGAGACCGCAGTCAAAGATGTAGTGCTCCGCGCCGATCTCGTCGAAGCGATACCAGAGCTCGATCGAGAAGGGCCACACCCGCGCGTAAGGACCGGCGAGCAGCGAGACCGGATCGGCATAGGTCGAGAGCATCACCGCATCCTGGCCGGTGACAAACCCCTCGCCGCCGGCGAAGAGCCGCGGGCCAACCTCCTCGGCAGAGGAATTCGCTCCCGACTCGAAGCCACCGCGATCAGGCTGCTCATCGCCATCGCCCCCGGCACGCTCCAGCTCGCTGGTCAGATCGAAATGGATCACCCGCTCACCTGCGGCTCTTCGAGGCGCCAGTTGCAGCAGGGCTCCGTCGTCATCGTGGCTCGGTTCGCGACCGTCGGCGAGCAGGGGCCACAGCAGGGAGGGAGGGGTATTGGCGATATTGGTGATCGCCGCCAGGTTCTTCGAGAGGTAGAGCTCGGCAGGTGGATCGAGGTTCGCCGGGCCGGTCATGTACCCGCGCCCCTCGCGGGTCAGGCGACGCTGCTCCTCGAAATCCGCCTGGGTGTGGAACAGGTGCATCACCGGCTCGCGCGGCGCCGCATGGACCACCTCGCGCATGAACTGGCGCGCTGCTTCCTTGCGGCTGGCGCGATAGTCGAGGGCCACGGCGGTTTCGATCTGGAAGTAGCCGGCCGAGGCGAAGGTGAACGGCATGGTCCCACCGGTCAGCAGGGCATCGTTCGCGTTGAGCGCGTTGAGCATCACCACCTGGCGGTGGAACTGGGAGATCCGATCGTCCTGATCCACGAGTTCTAGGAGCACTCGATCCAACTCGAGCCAGCCCGCCAGGGTCTGGGCACAGATCGCCTCGGCGATTTGCCGGGCTTCGTCGCGATCGATCCGGCGCCGGCTCCCCTGGAGGCCGACCCCTTTGAGGCAGGCCGCGATCACCTGGGGTGTGGCGGTGTTCACGTTGATCGGGTGGCGCGCCAGAACATCGACGCAGGTGTCCTCCTCGTCGGTCACGGCGAAGGGGACCGGCTCCTGGAGCATCACTGCCCAGCTACCGCTGAAGACCAGCACGGTGGGGACCTCCGCAGCCTCCCCGCCACCGCCCGCCGGGATCGCGGCCGCGGCCCCCCCGGGGTCCACCACAGGAACCGCTTCGTAGAACGGTGTGGACCTGAGCACCAGCGAGTAGTGGGTCAGCTCGCCGGCTTGCAGGCGCACGATACTGCCCGGCCCGATGTAGCGGCCGTCCTCCACGAGGATCACGTTCTCCTCGTCATCGTCGTCTTCCACGGTGCTGAGAACGCGTTGGGTGTTGACGAAACGCCGGCCCTGAGGCTGCCCCGATCGCACGGTCACCAGAGACCAAACCCGATCGAGGGCTTCGCGCTCGAGTGTCACCTCGCCGTAGGCGCCGATGTTGCGGATCGATTCCACCGTGGGCAGCGATACCAGGTTCCCCGGCTGCCAGGTGTAACAGTAGGTAGCCAGCAGGAAGGAGCGATAATCGAGGACCTCCGTACCGGCGGCGTGGTTGGCGAGCAGCGGATGTTCCAGGTTGGCGAGCTCGTAGCCGCGTTCGATGTTCTCGAAAGAGTCGGAGGCGCGGTTCGTGTAGAGCACCGGCTCGCCCTCGATCCAGATCAGGCCCTCGTCCGGGAACCGCTCCGCGTCGCGCACCTCGATCGAGGTGGCGTCGGCGGCCAGATCCTCGGTCAGGGTGGTCCGCCGGCCGAAGAGGTTGGCCAGCAGATAGATCGAGGCCGTGTTCAGGTTGATACGTCCCTGCAAGTCCTCGGCGCTGCCGCTGAAGATGCGCATCAGGTTCTCGGTGCCCTCGAGGTCGAAGGGCAGGTTTTCGCGGTCGAGCCCCCACTCGCTCTCGTCGTCGGCCAGCGGGGTGAGGAGATCCCGGTCAGGATGGGTCTGCCCGACCCGGTCGAGGAAGAGATCCTTGACCAGCTCGCAGTCGCGCCGCGCCCGTTCCTGGTGCAGCAGCTCTATCGCATTGCGGCTCTCGTTGCGCATCGAAATCGTGAACGGCGTGGCGATGACGACCAACGCCATCAGCACCACGATCACCGTGATCAGCGCAACGCCGTCCCGGCCTTCAGCCCCACGTCTCGTCGAGGAACACCTCATGACTCACCAGATCTCCCCGAATAGGCCGACGGTCAGAGCCGTGGACGCCCGCTCACCGTAGCGCAGCACGAGCTTGACCGGGGCGGTATGAAAATCGCGATCGAGGTGGCCGTTCCTGTCGAAGTGGATGCGCAGCGATCCTCCCTCGAGGCTGATGTTCTCGGGCAGCTTCATCTCCTCGCCGGCCACGGCGCTGCCGATGCGGACCTCGTCCACGTAGCCGGAAAAGGGCTCACGGCGGTTTCCGATCAGGAGCGGCGTGGTCTGGTTGGTGGCCAGCCGCTTGCGCTCGGGAAAGCTCTCTTCGGCGCGAACCAGGCCGTCCACGGTGAGCATGGCGGAGTAGCCGTTGAAGTGCAGGGCGACCTTGACCCAAGTATTCAACGGAATGCGGTACTCCTCGGCGATGATCTGATAGAGCTCCGGTGCGGCCGTTCGCGATTGGTTCGGTTTCAGGAGCTTGAGATTGGCCAGCAGGTAGCCTTCCTCATTGATTGTGAGGTTGTAGAAATCGCCCTTGCCCATGAGAAAACGCGGTCCCTCTTCGCGCAGGCGCACGAAGAGCTCCAAGGCCACGCCATTGAGCGCGTTGAGCGATGAGACCACTGGGATCACGATTCCCGGTGTAGCAGCCTCGGTGAGATCGAGGCAGTTTCCCAGGACCCCGCCGGGCGCGATGAGCGAGCGGTCCACAGTGGCCTCCACCGGAAATCCAGGCGAATTGCCCCGCGCGGCGGTCTCGAAATGCCAGCAGCCCACGAGCTTCCAGCCCACGCCGCTGGTGGTGCCGGTCTCGGCGTCGAAGACCGCCACCGACGGAGCGCGCTCGCGCAGGGCGTGGAGGCGGGTGGTGCGCACCACCTCGCGGATCTGGCTGCGGGCCAGCGTGGGCCCGCCCCCGACCTTGCTGAAAGCCCCGATGCCGATCCCCATGAGCATCGAGATGAGCAGCAGCACCACCATGACCTCGAGCAGGGTGAATCCTGCGCTCCCCATCCAGGGGGCCGCGTGGTTCGATCGGGACGCGGTACGGCCATCACGGTCCAGGAACCCGAACCAGGCCGTCGCGCTTTTTTCGTCTGCAATCGTTGCTGCGCTCATCATTCCTGCTGCATGTTGAAATTGGCCACGTCGTCTTCGTCGCCGATCACGCCGTCGGGACCGGCGGAAATGATCTGATAGCTGTCGTGATTGAAGTAGCTGCCGGTGACGGGATTCTTGAAGGCCCTGATCTCCACGAACTCCTGTCCCATCTCACGGTCCTCGATGAGGTAGGTGTAGGTTTTGGCATAGTCCCGGCAGTTGATGTAGACGATCGGGTTGGCCCAGGCGTCCTGGAACTCGAGCAGAACGGGATTGCCGAACTCGCTGATGTTCCTGTCGGCGCTGTCCTCGTCGCTGTTGATCAGCTCCGATTCCGAGCTTGGCCGCGGCCCGGTATAGCCCTGCTTGTAGAGCGCCAGCACGAACGCCTCGACCCCCTCGTTGGCGGCGTCACCGCGCGAGATGACGCCCAGCTCATCGAGCGTGCTCGGCGGGAAGTCACCGGTCAGGTTGCAGTACTCCTCGGCGAAGACCTTCAGGTTGTTGATGATGTTCTCGGTCTTGTGAACCTCGCCGCGCTCGATCCATGTCGAGTAGGCCCCGGTGGAGAGCGCGATCAGCAGGCCGATGATCGTGATGACCACCAGAATCTCGATCAGACTGAATCCACCCCGTCCACTCATCGCCGTCAATTCGACCTCCTCGATCTGCTCGTTCACCGCGCTTCCCGCGGCCTCTCGAACCACGTCCTCTGCGACGAGGCACTGTTGCGTCGTTGCCTGCCCCATCATTCGGCTTCGGTCTTGACGATCCGCACGTAGCCGGTCTTGAACGCGTGTGTGCGTCCACCGGTGCCCACGCCGAAGATCCCCAGATCGACGGGCCGCGTGATCTTTTTGAGCCGCTTGATCCGCAGGCCGTTGATCACGGGGGTGTCGTTCACCAGCAAGCGCAGATCGCCCTGCTCGTAGTCCTGGATCTCGAACCCCAGCTTCACCGACTCGCCGATCGGAATACGGTAGCCCTCGATCACCTCCCAGTCGCGCTGCAGGCTGCCCAGATCGATCACGCTGTAGACGATCCGGCCATCCTGGTCCACACCCAGCCTGACCTCGGCCTGGGCCTTCTTCTTCTGCGCTCCATGATGGGGATAATAGCCCAGAAAGACACCCATCACCGCCTGGTGCCCCTCCTGGGCCTGGAGCTCGGCCTCGAGGCTGCGGATTTCCTTGCCCGATAGAGAGCGGCGCAGGAGTGTCATCTCGCCGCCGAGACCCTGCCGCTGCATGCCCCGGAAGTGCACGGCGTTCTGCATCAGGTCGACGCGCGGGCCGTAGCGCTGCACGACTTCCCAGCCGTTCTTGATCTCCTTGCGCTGGAAACGGTCGATCCACTGGCTCTTGCGCAGGTGCGTCTCGATCGCCGCGCGGGTGTCGAAGGCGTAGCGGAAGTGGGGATCTACCGACTCCTCGGGAAAGAGGCGCAGCACGCGCGCGAAGGTGTCGATCGACTCGATCGCATCTCCCGCCATGTAGTGGGCCACGGCCAGCCCGTTGAGCGCGGCCGGCGCCTTGCTGTCCAGATCCACGGCACGTGTGAAGAAGGTTTTCGCCTCCTCGATCAGGCCGAGCCGCAGGTGGGTGATACCCTGCAGGCAGAGGGCTTCTAGATCCTCTCCGCCGCGCTTGGCATACTCGCTGAAAAAGAAGGCGCCATCCTCGTAGAGCCCGGCATCGAGACAGGCGTGGCCCAGCTCGCCCAGGATCGCGGCGATCCGGCCGTTGAGCCGCAGGGCTCGTTTGAGCGTACGGAGCGCCTCCTCGGGATCGCCCTGGCGGCGTTGAAAGCGGCCCAGGAGATAGAGCGCGAAGGCATCATCCGGCTCGACGCGTACGGCACTCATGTAGCTGTCGCTGGCCCTCTCGGTCTCGCCGGTGAGCTCGTAGGCGAATCCCATCGTCCGCAGCGGCCCGGAGGAGTAGAGCGGATCGAGGCTGGCGGCCTCCTCGAGCAGCTTGAAGGCCTCGTCGAGCTCGCCGCGGCGCAGTAAACCAACGCCCAGATCGGCTAGCAGCCGACCGTTGTCCGGGGCGATCTCCAGGGCGCGCTGCATGGTGTTGAGCATCCCCTGAAGATCGCCGCCGGCCATGGCGGCACAGCCTCTCAGCAGGATGGCCTCGATGTTCTGGTTGTCCAGATGGGTGGCGCGCCCGGCTTCCTGAGAGGCGTCGCTCAGTCGGTTCAGCGCCAGCAGCGAGCGCCCCTTGCGCACCAATGCACCGGCCTTCATCTGCCCCGACAGGGAGGGCGACCGGAGCGACTCCTCATAGCTCTCGAGAGCCTGCTCGTAGAGCCCTTGCTTCATTTGCAGATCGCCGAGCGCCAGCAGGCAGGCCGCGTCGTCGGGACGAATTCTGAGCCCTTGGCGCAAGGCTCTCTCGGCACGATCCAGCAGGCCGTAACGATCGAGAAACCGACCGTATCGCTCGTAGATTCCCGGCTCCAGGATACCCCGTTGCATGGCGGCCTGAAGGATCGCCACGAGCTCCTCGAGGTTGAAGGCCAACTCGTGGATATCGGCGAGCAGCAGGTAGGACGCACCGAGCAGAGGATCCTGCTCAACCGCGCTCGTGACCATCTCCACGGCGTATGCAACCGCCGCGGGGTCTTCGTCGCGCCGCTCGAGGCACCAGCGGGCCAGCTCGTGCATGGCGTCGATGTTGGCGGCGTTGGGCACGATGGTGCGCTTCTTGAGCTGGTAGACGTTGCTCACCGTCTGCGCAAAGCCGAACTCGTTGATCCGCGACCGTTCATAGGGGAAGATCTCGGCCCACTTCTCGTTGCGCGGGTTGTAGCGCCTCAGCTCGATCGGCGCCTCGTTGAGCGCATCGAGGAGCTTGAACTTGTCGTCGTTGAGGATCTGGCCGAAGATCCGGTCCCTGCGGTCATTCAGCCTGATCCAGTCGAAGCGCGCCATGAGGGCCACGTCAGGGTCTTCCTCCTCGATCTCGTCGAGGTCGATCCGCACCCCCCCCGGCTGCCCGCGGACGCCGGCCACCTCTCCAGGCAGAATCTCTTCACCCTCGAAGTCCTCCTCCAGGGGCGCCTCCTCCTTCGACAATGCCGATTCTTCAAACGTCGGTTCTTCGAAGGGCTTGCGGTAGAGGCCGAAATGCTCCTCCGCCAGGCAGGGGATCGGATAGGGCCAGACCGGATCCAGCTCGACACCGGGAGGCATCTCAAGCAACAACTGTTCCAGCGGAAACCAATCGCGGGGCGGCGCGAATACGTTGCGCCCTGCGAGGGTGTAGCGCGCCTCGGCATCGCTGAGAAACTGGATCTCGGGACAAGCCTCCAGGGGTAACCAGGCGTAGCTCTTCGATGGGGGAACGCTTTTGCGCTTGGCCTGGTCCCCGTAGCGCAGATAGCCGAGTGAACCCAGAATCAGAAGGGCCACGAGGAAGAGGATCTGTTCCTTGTTGGTGCGGTTCATATCACAAAAAAACCTTTTGCTCCCTGATCGGCGCTTAACATCCGCGGCGCTGATCGATCTCGAGTCATGCAGTCGGCGGGGCGACGATCCAACGCGGGCGGCCTGCTTCGGACCCTGCGCTCTCAGCCGTCGCTCTGCTCCTCGAGGACGGTTAGAGCGGCCACGGTGAAATCGGCCTCGATCATCGTGCCCTCTCCTTCTAGGGCCTCGAGTCGGGCCCGTTCGACAGCCAGGTACTCCTCGCAGAGCTGCAGCTTCTCCAAGAACGCGGCGAGGGTGGCCGCGGTCCCGGTCATCTGGAACTGAACCCGCAGCTCTTCGACAAAAGCCTTCTTCCTGCGTCCCGGCTCGGCGACCAGCTCGATCGAGCCCACCTCGCGGATGTTCGATTCGATCGCCAGGCTCACGACACGATCGACCACATCGAGGCCCAGGAGGGCATGCTGGATCTCCTTCTTGCGTGTCGGAGAGAGCTCGGGCATGCCCAGGTTCTCATCGACCGTCATGTTCTGAGTCTTGGGGAACTCGACGAGCACCTCGCGCTCCTGGCTGACGAGGCGCAGGTACTGTGCCACCGCGCTCTCGTTCGGCTGCAGCAGGAACTCCTCGCGCGGAACGAAGTCGATCCGCCGCAGCACGTCGGTGTACTCCCGGGTAAGGCGATCGTTCTCGTCGGCGGCGTCGGCGAGCGTCGCCGGTGAGACCGCATCCAGCCGCTTGATGTCGGAGTAGGCCTTCTGGAGCGCCTTTTGCTCCCCGTCGACGGGATACATCTCGGAGATGATGACCTTGCCGATGATCAGGAGCAGGAGGCCGGCGATCACGTAGGTGATGAAGGTTCGGTTCTCCTGCCAAATACTCGAAAAATCCATCTAATCAGCCTTCCTGTCGCTGTCCGCTGCCTGGATGAGAGTGGAGGCGCCGGGTATCGACACCGCCGGCCTGGTCCTCGATATCCTCCTCCTCGTCTCCTTGCGACTCCGGGAACGCGGTGAAGCTGATCTGGAGGAGGAAAGAGAAATCGGAGGCCACATCCTGTGAAGCCTGGGGCACGAGCCCATGAACGAGGGGATCCTCGGAGAGCCGCTGGGTAAATTCGGTGAAGGATTGCTGCAACGGCCGGCCGCTCTCCCGGCCGCCGCCCTCGACGCGAACGACGACCCGCTTCTCACGGTCCCGGTTCAACTCCTCGTTCTGAACACGATCGAGAGAGATCGAGCTCACCCAGAGGTCTTGGGGCAGATTTTCTTGAACGAGGCGCAGGGTCCGCGCCAGCCCGGTGCCGGCCACGATCCTCTGCTCCAGATCGCCCAGTTTGCGAACCATGTTCTGGTTCTGCTCGTGCAGAGCCAGGGCATCGCTGGTTCGGCTCTGCCGCTGCCTGAGCTCCGTCACGATCCTGGACCGGCTGCGATGGAGAACGTCGTAGTCCTTCCGGGCCAGGTAGAAACTCACGCCCAGGAAGATCACCAACAGGGCCCCCGCCAGAATGCTGTAGACAGTCTGGTTGTAGAAACGCCGCTTCTTTTTGACCTCTTCCGGCAGCACGGCGATCGAGTAGACATCGTCGAAAACCGGCATCATGGCCAGACCGGTGGCCGTGGAGAGCTCCAATCCGTTCGTGCCGAAGGTCTCGGGATCGTCGAGGTGCGAGAGATCTACGTTAGGTGTCGGATCGAGCAGCGACACCTCTACGCCCAGATTGTCGGCGAGGTACTCGGGCAGGCCGCGCAGGCGGGCACCGCCTCCGGTGAGCAAGAGACGTCCGATCTCGAGGTCGGCCACCTTGATCTGAGCCTTGCAGAACATCAGCGAGGAGCGGATCATCGAGTAGACGCGGCCGGCGGCGCCGGAGAGGCTGCGGGCGAGCTTCTCTTCCTGAGGTTTCAGGCCCGCGGCGTCGTCGCGCACGAGGATCCTGCCGATCGTCTTTTTCAGCTTCTGCGCCTTGGCCGGGCTGAAGCCGAACGCCTCGATCAGAGCGGCATCGAAAATCGACGAACCGCCGGAGACGTTGCGCGCAAAAATCAGGCTGCCCTCTTGAGCGATGGCGATGTCCATGCTCTCGGCCCCGATGTTGACCGCCATCACGGTGCCGCTGTCGGCCTCGCCTGATTTCATCATCACGTTGTAGAGCGCGATGGCGTTGGGGGTGAAGGCACCCACCGAGACCTTCGAGCCCTTGAGCGCGGCCGAATGCTCCTCGATGAGCGAGTTCTTGATCAGGGTGAGGAGTATCGTGTCATCTTCGGAGAGCGAGTTGGCGATGTCGAGACGGTTGAAGTCGGCCGAGAGGTCGCCGCCCGACTGCATGGCCAGATCGGCGATCTCGAATCCCATGACCTGCTGGAGACGCCAGTCGGGCATGAGCGGCAACTGGGTGTAGCGGATGATCATATCCTTGCCGGTCACACCCAGAACCGCCTCGCCCTTGACCCCCCACTGGGAGAGCAGAGCCCCCAGCTCGACGAGCGGATCGCTCCCGGCGGCGGCGATCGTGGCCGCCTGAAGGACCTGAAAGGCACCGCCCTTTTCGCGTCCGGCGACGACTTTCAGAGAATCGGTGCCGTAATCAATTCCTATTCCTATCCTGGCCATTTGCTTGTTGATCCAGTTCCAGAGCTTTGCGGGTCCATTCCGAATCGGGGTATTTTTCCTTCAAGGCTTCGAGGACGACGGTGAGCGTCCGGTCGCGCTTCCCGGTGCTGTGCAGGTTGCGAGCGATGTTGTAGAGTCTCTCGGCTTTTTCAGCTTCGATCTCCTGGCGCAGCTCCCGGGACTGCTCCCGCACCTGTTCGAGGGAGGTCGTGAAATCCATGTCGCCAGGAAAGAGATCGAGGCACCTGCGGCAGTAGGCCTCCAGGTCGTTATAGAGCTCGGGGTTCTCCAGACGCAGGGCGCTGGCCAACCGCTCTCCGATGACGTCGAGAAGCTCTTTCTTCTCGGCCAGGATACGGGATTTGATCGCCAGCGCCGGGTTGAGAACCGACTCGATGAAGGGGAAGGACACCTCGATCTTGCCGATCAAGGTCAAGGCCTGGCCGAAGTGGCGCTGCAGCGCGGCTTTGTCGGCGTCGGTGATCAGGTCCTGGGCTTCCTCGTTGTCCTCGGTGAAATCGGTCTTGATTTCGATCCGCCTCTCGATCCCCGGTGACGGCGTCAGATGATACCGGAGCGTGAGGCCGCCTGATTTCTGTTCCACCGCCGAGACCTCGATCTGATTCTCGAAGGCGATCCGGATCCGATCGTGCTGGCCGCCGAAAAGCAGGGCCTTGGCCGCTGTCCTGGGAAAAGCCTGCGCCATCGTGAGGTAGTCGTCGGCCTGGAAAAGCCCGACACCGGTGGCGGCGTACTCGGGGTCGAGATCGAAGCAGTAGAGGATCTCGATACCCTTCGACGAGAAGGTGCCGGTCGAGCTCAGCGAAACGGCGAAGCCGGTGGCGGTCCTCTCGACGCTTTGAGCCACCTCGAGGAGCCCCACATCGGATCCCGCAAACTGCACACCCCGTCCCTGATAGCTCCCTCCCGCCTCGGAGCCGATCAGGTTGGTCTGCCCCTCGCCTGCCTGGCGCAAGATCTCGATGCGTCCCAGGTGCAACAGGAATCGCTTGTTGCGCTGGCGCAGGATCTCGAAGCCGCAGTTCTTGAGGACCAGCTCGAGTTGATCAGCGACCAGGCTCTGCGCCACAGCCGGGCTGGCGTCCTCAAAGATTTCCAGGTCGTCGACGTGCACGATTCCGCGGCCGGCAGCGACGATTTCGAGCTCCATCTCGGCGGCACCCACAGGAGGTGAAATCAACCCTTCGAGAAGGTGATAGGCACCGTCGTCGTTGCGGCTCAGGGCGATGTCATCGGTGCTGAGACAGGCGGCCGCGGTTCCCGCTGCTTCGCCGCGCACCGGTGCGGCGTAGAAAACGGCTTTCAGCACCACCGCGACCTCCCCCTGAAGGGCAGCCCTCAGCCGCGCGGTGTAGCTGCGCCGGCTATTCGCAGCAAGCCGCTGATTGCGACGAGCGAGCGCAAAGCCGCCGCTGTCGAGATCGGCCTTGAGCGAGCAGAGACCGGAGTATGGCTTGGCGTGCACCCGTGCGAAGTGCTCCGGCGCCGGCCCCTCCAGATCCCAGAGATCGCGGGAGCCCGGCCCTTTGGCGGGAGGTTCGAACGACCAGCCCGCGCCGGCCAGGTTGCCCTCGTTCGGTGTGAGAGCCGAGGTCGTGGCGCCGCCCCGGGTCTGGAAGAAGTAGTAGTACGCCGACGCGGCCAGGGCCACGAGTAGCACCATCAGCAGGACCAGACCGCCCAGTCCGCGCCGGCCGGGACGGATGTCGCGGATCACGCGCACGTCGTCCATGCCTGCGTCCTTCTCAGGGCTCGGTGTCGCCGGTTGAGGTCCGGATTCCTGTGCACCCGACGTGTGCAGCTCGAACCGGCTGTTACCGAGAGTGACGCAATCACCCTCGGAGAGAATGACCTCGTCCACCTTGTTGCCGTCCATGAGCACGCCGTTGGTGGAGCCCAGGTCACGGATCACGGGCACGCCATTCTCGAACACGATCTCGGCGTGGACCCCGGAGACATTGGGATCGGGAAGCACGATGGTGTTGTCGTTCTTGCGGCCCAGAGTGATCCGCTCACCTTGGAGGGGATAAGTTTGGCCTTCATGAGGACCGGAGATAAACTTGATTTGATAGGTGTCTTGATCGCTGAGGGCTGCCGGATGGCGGCTCTTTCCGTCGTGCATGAAATTCCCCCTTGCTTTCCAGGGAGTTGGAGTTGCGTATCCTCGGTACCGAGCGTCGAGCGTGAAGAGTGCTTTGTATCAGATCGAAGATACCGGCTCAATCGCTATTTCCGTCCACCGAAACCGTGACAATTCCAGGGTACTCGCGTCCTCTATCGGTTTCTACCTGGAGAGAGGAAGCGCGTGTCTCGCCGCGAAACTACCAAGCATTATAGAGAGGACCTGACGGGCAGTAACTCTCTTTTGTGGAGCGGGTTGGACGGTCGATGGCGGGACTGGACCCCGTCGCTGGCTCCGTGATCGGCCCGGATTGGTCCCGGCGAAGACGGCCTCTCGACGCCTGCCGCACGCCTACGGCGCAACGATCAGCCCGACTCCCAGGGCGCACAAAAATCGTTAGTCCATGTAGCCCAGACGGCGTAAGCGATCCTGGAGCTCCCCCTCTTCCCGCTCGCTGAACACGCCCTCGTCACCATCTCCATCCTCAACCCCGGCCATCGAGGCACCTTCGTACACCGGCTCGCGATCGGCACGGAACTCTTCGGTAAAGACCTCCTCGATCAACGATCCGTCGAGATCGGTGGGAATCGGAATGCCCATGTAATGGAGGATCGTGGGCATCACGTTGATCAGTTTGGTGGTATAGTCCCGCGTGGAGCGGATGTCGGGGCCAGCGGCGAGCAGAATGCCCTCGAGCCGATGGTTTCCCGTGCCGGTGCGCCAGGAGATATCGCGGAAGAGCTTGCCGCCGCCGAGTTGGATTTCGGCCAGGTAGGCGCCTTCGTCCAGGAAAAAGATGACATCCGGCGCGCGCTCCGTACAGGGCCCGGCATAGATCTCCTCACGGCGGTAGAAATGGGAGAGCAGCGGCTTGCCCTCGTCGTTTTCGAGCCTCTGCAGGGCTTCCTGGACTTCGTCGCGAACACGATCGTAGTCGGCGGGATCGACCGAGCCGAAGGGCTCGCGCCCTGCGAGGTTGACGTAGATCCCCTGTTCGCTGTTGGAGGCCATGTAGGCCTTGGTCCGGCTCCAGTCGATCGAGCCGTAGAAGATGTGATAGAAGGCGAAATTGGCCAGGGCGGCCCGCTGCTTGGCCTTCGGTTTGATCCGGTTCAGCAGCGGGATCGATTTCACGCGGCGCATGATCTTGCTGGCCAGCCGCATTCCCAAGGTGGCGGCCTGATAGGCCTTGAGGCGTCCGTGGCGGATCTTGAGCAGTCCCTGCTTTTCGAGCCAGTTGTTGATGTAGACCTTGCGCAGCAGAGGACCGAAGCCGTGATCGGAGATGAAAAAGACTGCCGTCTCGGGACCGGCTTTGGTGACGATCCGCCGAATGTTGTCGTCGAGCTGCCGGAAGTAGCTGTTGACGCCCTCCATCACTCCGGGATCGAAGGCCGGCCCGAGTTTTGCACGCTCGGCGGGATCGACGTAGTGCCATAGGGCGTGGTGCACCCGATCGGTCCCGGTGTACGTGGCCATGGTGAAATCCCAGTCGATGTCGTCCATCAGCCGCAGCACGTAGCGGGTTCTTTGACGGTTGCATTCCCTGAGCGCACCCAGAAAACCGGTCGCCGACTCCTCAGAATAGTCCTGCCAGTTGACGGTGATCACGTACTCCCCGAGCTCCGGCTTCAACCGGCTGTAGAGGTCGGGCGGGTGGGTCATATCGGAGTTCGTGTTCGGTGTCAGCATGCCTGTGATCATGGCGCCCTCGACCGGCGTAGGCGGGTAGGTCAGGGGGGTGTTCACCACGATCTGGGTTTTGCCGTTCTCGTTCAGGATCTCCCAGAGGGTCTTGCCGTGGACCTCACGCGAGTTGATCAAGCGGCGGCTCTGGCCGTCGCTGGTGACGCGGAAGAAGTCCAGGATGCCGTGGCTGCCGGGGTTGCGTCCGGTGAAGAAGGTAGTCCATGCCGGTCCCGTCACGGGGGGTATGGTGCTCAGAAGGGTTCCGAAGGCTCCCCTGTCGATGAGCTGCCCCATAAACGGCATCTGCCCGTCTTTTATCAGGGGAAGGAGCGATACAGCCGTCATTCCGTCGAGGCCGATGACCAGGACTTTGCGCCGTTCATTCATAACTTTCGTGTGACCTCAATTTCTGCTCGTTTTCTGCTCGTTTTCTGCACGCAACCGGTTCTTCAGCACGGGACGACCGGCGACCGCTGATGGACGGCGGTCACCGAGTACCATACCTTGCCATGCCAGGATAGATCAGACCGCTTCCACGTCATGTTCTGTCGCGTCATATGATGTCATGTCATGTCATGTCATGTCATGGCTGGACCGCGCCGGAACGCCGCGGGTCACGCACCGGTTCGATGCTGGCCGCCGCCAGCCTCACAGTCGACCTCGCCAAGGCCTTTGCCCCCTCGCCGCTCGGTTGAGGCGACTCAGTGAGAGGCAACGACTTTCTTATAAAGCTTATCGAGAGCTTTTGCCGAGGCCTGCCATGTAAATTGGGAAATGAATTGCGGCAGGTCGCGACGCACCTCCTCGCGCCATTCCTTGTCCCTGATAGCCTGCGTGAGCTTTTCTTCCAGTTCCTTCTGGTTGCCGGCCTCGAAGAGCAGGCCCCTCTTGCCCTGTTCGGTCTGCTCGACGAAGCAGGGGATTTTGGTGAGCACCGGAAAGAGGCCGCACGCCATGGCCTCGAGGGAGGAGATCGCGAATCCCTCCCAGTGACTGGCCATGACGTAGATGTCCGCGGCGTTGTAGTAGTCGGGAAGATCCCGGTTGTTGACGTATCCCAGCAGTTTGACGGCGCGCGAGAGGACCGGATCGTTCTTCACGAAATTCTGGACATCCTCTTCGATCGGTCCGTTTCCGGCCATGTAGAGGCGTGCCTCGGGATATCGGGGGCTCACGTTTCTGAAAGCCCGCAGGAGGTTGAGGGGATCCTTGCGGATATTCAAGATCGCCGCCCAGAAGAGCACGGGATCGCCCTCGAGTTTGGTCTTGCGGTGACACTCATCGCGATCGCGCAATCCGAAATACTGGTTGTATCCAACGGGGATCAGATGGGTCTTATTGCGATCGAGGCCGAACTTGCGGCAGTAGGCGTCGAGATGGAAGCGGGTCAGAAAAACTACGGCGTCCGACCGCCGCGCGGCCCATCCGAGGGCGAGGTTGTTCCACGGGAAGGGCGAGATCGGATCGCCGTGGTGCTGTCCTACGATCGGAATCCGCATACCGCGAGCCGTGCGGGTGAAGAGGGCGTAGTTGATGGCGTGTGAAATGATCTGGTAGTGGATCAGGTCGGGCTTCCACTGCCGCAGAGAGTCGACCAGCGCGGGAGCGTACTCCTTGCCGCCGCGAAGGCGCCGGTGTGAAACGAGGGGTTTGCGGAAAAACCACTCCACTCCCTTGTGCGCGGCATCGCCGTCGCGGCTGTACATGAGATGCACGGAGACTTCGTGAGAGAGGTCGGCGACGGCTTTGGCCTGATCACCCAGCCAATCCCCCTTCTTCTCCACCGCGGCCTGGAGGTCGATCTCGCCGGAATGACGGGGCGGCGTGCTGCCGAGCACAAAAGCGATTCTCATCGGATCAGAGCATCCTTTGAACAAAACCGGGGATGACCTGCCGCTGATCGTTGAATACGAGTCCGCTCAGATCACCGTCGACCGATCGAACGAAATCGACGAGGCGCGCCACCTCGATCTTCCTGGTGCGAGCGGCGCGCACCACGCCTACGACGTCGGGTGAAGCCTTGATCAGCGCAGCCGCATAAGAGCTGCTCGCGAGGGGCGGCGTGTCGAAAACGACGAGATCGAAGGTCGCCCGCATCCGTTCCAGAACCTGGAAAAAGGCCCGATTGGTGACGACCGAAAAGGGATTGATACCAGCGCTGCGGCCGGCGGGAAGCAGAGACACCTTGCGATCCGGCAACGCGATCACCAGCTCCTCCAGGCCACGCCCGTCGAGTACGGTGTCCACGAGGCCCGCGGTTGCGCCGACTCCGAGCATTTCGGGGATCTTGGCGTTGCCCAGGTCGGCATCCACGAGGAGCACCTCGGCTCCCACGTCGGCGGCGGCGATGGCCAGGTTGATTGCCGTAATAGTGCGTCCGTCACCCCGTGACGGGCTGGCGATGACCACCGATCGGCCCGGTCGCGTCGGCTCGTCGCTCGTGCCCCAGTTCAGTACGTCGACTGCCAGCGCGCTGTAGAGCTGAAAGGGGATCGATTCGGAGGGCCAATGGAGCAGGCACGGGTTATCGTGCCCGGTGCCGTCTCGGCGGCCACCTTTCCTGCTTTTTTTTGAGGCGTCGCTCATATGCCGGTTTTTCCTACTCTTTTCGTTGTCTTCAGGCTCTTAAGCCGCACCTGCGGGCCGCGCTCGATCGACGGGATCGGCCGAACCCGCCTGGTTACGCTCTAGGACTTGGGCCTTCGCAGCCGGGGTACCATGGCCAGCACCTCCACACCGGTCTCCGCCTCGAGCTCGAGGGGCGAGCGGTATGAGTTCCTCCAGTACTCGAGGAAAAACGCCAGGAAAATCGCGAAGAACATGCCGGCCACCAGCGCCACCGGAGCAACGAGGTTCCACAGCGGGGTGCTCGCCTCCTCGCCGTCGGGGTTGAAGGCCGGATCGACCACCTTGATATCGAACTCGCCCTCGGGACTCCGCGAGAGCGCTTCGAGCTCCATGGCGCGCTGCTTGAGTGAGAGATAATAGCTCTCCGCGGTCAAAACCCTGCGATCGAGCTCGGTGCGCCGGTTCTCGCTACGGATCAGGCTGGAATTGACCTGCTCGAGACGGGAGACGACCTCCGTCTGCTGGGCGAGGGAGGCATTCAGACGCGCATCGGAAACGGCGGCCTCGGCGATCGCGTCGGCGAGCTGCGAGATGGTCTGGATGTAGAGCGGATTGAATTCCTCGCTCGATGTACGCGATTGGATCTCGCGTTCCACCTCGGCGCCGAGGTAGTTCCGCGTGGTGCGGATCCTCTCCTCCAGCTCCTTACGTGTAGGATGGTCCGGTTTGAGCTGCAGCGCGATCGCCGCCAGTTGGACCTCGAGGGATTGGAGCTCGCTCTTCAGGGAGTTCACCAAGGGATTGCGGGCTTCCACCTCGGCGGTGGTGGCCACGCGGACCTGCTCGGTCTCCATCTGCCGGTAGAGCTCTTCCAGCTTGCGGCTGGCTCCCTCGCTGCGCGACCGCGCCTCGATCAGACTGGTCTGAAGCGCGTCGCGGCGGCTGATGAGCACGTCCTGCTCCTTTTCGAGCGCCGCCGGGTCAGCCTCTTCGAGAAAGGCGGCCAGCTCCGCGGTCGCGCTCTCCAACTCGCGCGAAGATTTGTCCATGTTCTGCTGCGCGAAGCTCTGCATTTTGATGAACTTTTCACGGGCCATGTCGCCCACGAGGTGATCGAGCCGTGCTACCATCCAGGTGGCGATCGACTTGGAGAGCTCCGGATCTGGTCCCAGGATCGTCACGTTGATCATGCTGGTCTCTTTTTCGACCTCGATCCGGTTCCAGTCGGTCACAAACTCCTCGACAGCCTCGTCGAACCACTTCTGCTCCGTTTTCTCCTCCGCCGGCTCGCCGATCCCCAGGCTGACGAAAATCCCCTTGAGCCCGGAGACGCAGCCGACCAGAAAGCGCTTGACCACGTCGCGCATCGCGGTGGATTCGGTCTTGCGTTGCTTGACCAGCTTGTCGATCTCGAACTCGCGCACGACGCTACGAGCCATATCCTGATTGGTGAGGATCTCCACCAGGTTCTGGGTTGGATCGACGGCCGGACTTCGTCCGCTGGGCTGGGTGAATCCGGGGAAGAGCACCACCTGGTAGCGCGGATTCAGGTCGACGAGGACCTGCGAAGTGCCATCGTAGCGGGGGGTTATGAGGCTGATGAAAAAGAGTACCCCCACGAAGATCAGCAGAAAACTCGCCAGAATCAGCCACTTTCTCGCGAAAACCGTGTAGAGGGCACTGAAGAGAAGCTCATCTTTCATGGGCTGCTGCACGCAAGGATCTCCATTATTTTCCTCGAGCCGGAAAGCGCCGGTCGGTCCCGGCCGGTGCCGCTCTTCGAAGCGAAGCAAAAACGCACAGGTCGCCTCCGAAGGCTTGCAATCTCAGATGCAAACCGGACAGGAGGATCATCGCCGATGCTCGCCACAAAGCAACGGGCGGCTGGAGACCGCTGGAAACCGCAATCCATGAAGCTCGCCGAGCGGGACTCTCCATGGGAAAAAGCACTGTTTTGCAGTAACGCACTGTATTACAGTATTGTTCCGGAAAGGGCGAGTCAATCAGGAAAATCGATCTCTTTCGCCTGGCGGTTGGCAGACCGGAGCTGGTCTTTCCGGGCAGAGACTTGAAAGTCAGTGCGAATCAACTTATCTAGAACGGGATGTTCAAACTAAAGAAGCAAGGGCTCCTGCAAGCCATCCTGACCCTCCTTGCGGGTCGGGGCGTTCAGATCGTTCTGGGTTTCGCCCATCTCATCGTGGTGCTGTACATTTTCGGCGGCCGGGATCGGACCGATGTCTACTTCCTGGCCTACAGCCTCTTCATCCTGGCGACGATGATCGCGATCCAGAGCCTCACCTTCACTTTTGTTCCCGTCTTCACCGACTGGCGCAAACAACGTGGCGAGCGGGAAGCCTGGGAGCTGGCCAGCACGGTCCTCAACCTCTCGGTCCTGGTGCTCGTACCGCTCTCGGCTCTCATCTGGCTCGCTGCTCCCTGGATCGCACGCGCGCTCGGCCCCGGTTTCGCCGGCCAGCCGGAAAAGATGGAGCTGCTCACCACGCTGCTGCGGATCCTCTCGCCGGTGCTCATCTTCACCGCGCTGGCCGCCGTCCCGCGTGCGCTCTATGCCTCGTACCAAAGCTTCGTGCTGCCTGCAGTCACGGCACTCTTCCTCGAGGTGGGCCTCATCGTGGGCGCGCTGGCGGGCAGCTCCCCTCTCGGTCTGCGGGCCCCGATGATCGGCGGCGTCGTGGGGGTCGCGCTCCAGGCCGGCCTGCTGGTTTCGATCGTGGTGACGAGACGCGAGCTCTACCGGCCTTCGATCCGGCTGCGGCACGAGGGGCTGCGACAGTTCGGCTCGCTGTTTGCCATCCGCGTGTTCGGCATCGTGACGTCGCAGATCAACCTGCTCGTCGACCGCGGCATGTCCACACTCGCCGAGGGCGACGGCAACGTGACCGCCCTGGTGACCTCCTTCAAGATCGCCAACCTGATCCCTCAGATCCTCATCTGGGGCGTCTGCGAAGCGATCATCGCCGTGCTGTCCAGCGCCTGGGCCGAAAAGAACGTCACCAAGATCCACAGACTCATGGAGCGGGGCATCAAGTTCCTCATCTTCCTGACCGTCCCGGGTGCGGTGGTCCTGATCGTCACACGCACACCTCTCATCGCGCTCCTGTTTCAGCACCACAACTTCACCGCCGATGACACGGCGCACGCCGCGCTTCCCTTGCTCTTCTACTCCTTCAACCTGCCCTTCGCGGTGATCAACATGCTGCTGCTCACGGCGCTGTGGGCGATCCAGGACAACTGGTCGGTGCTCAAGCTGGCCCTCGTGGGGCTGGTGATCAACATCTCCAGCGACTTCATCCTGCTCCATCTCGTGGGATACGCCGGGATCGCCCTGGCCAACCTGCCGCGCGGCATCGTCCTGCTCGTGCTGGCCACGGCCATCTTCAACCGGCGCGTGACGCGGCTCGACGTGCGGGCCATGACGTCGGCAGCTCTGCGCGTCACACTGGCAGGCTGCGGCGCCTACCTGGCCGCGACGGCGTGTATGCGCCTCCTCGGGACAGGTCAGAGCTTCGTGGACCGGCTCACTCTCGTGGCCGTCGGCAGCGTGGTGACCGGCGTGGTCTACCTCGGTCTCTGCCGGATTCTGGCCGCCGGAGAGGTCAAGGGGGCCGTCGAATTCGTCAGGAACCGTCTGAATAAGAAGGCCAGGTCTCCCTCCGGCAAGGGGGGAGCTGAAAAGAACACAGGTACAGGGAGCTCATGAAACGCTACACATACCGACAACTCGAGCGGAGCGACCACGAAAATCTGAGCCGGCTCCATCAACGCTACCTGGGCGTCGAGCGCGATAACGCCTTCTACGAGTGGAAGTACTGGAACAATCCCTGTGGTCCCCACGGCTGCACAGTCGCCGTGGAGAACGAAACCGGCGATATCGTGGGTCAGATCGGATCGATCCCCATTCTGTTCCGGTTTTTCGGCCGCGTCTTCCGAGCCTTCCACGAGGTGGATATCGTCATCGCCGAGAGGCCCGACCGGGGCCGGCTTTTCGTGGCGACCTACAAGAACCGCTGCGACCAGATCAAGTCGGAAGACGCGGAAACCCGGCTCTTTTTCAACTACGCCTTCACCATCCCGGTAACGCTCAAGATCACCAGCAAGCTCTGGCGGGTCAAGGATGTCGCGCCGGCACCCAAAATGGTGCGTATCCTGAAGCATGCGGCAATCTTGCGCCAAAAGCTGGGCTCGTCGCTGCTGAGCGGCGCAGGCGGCCTGCTGCTCGACGGCTGGACGGGGCTGCGCCATCCGATCGTGGCCCCGCGCGGCCTCGACGTTGTGGAAACCCCGGCGTTCGACGACAGCGCCGACCGGTTCTGGGATCGGATCAAAGACACCGATGAGATCTGGACGGAGCGCAGCAAGGACTACCTCAACTGGCGCTACGTGCAGCCCCCCCACTGCCACAACACTATCTTTACGGCACGCGCTGGTCGTGAACTGCTGGGATATCTCGTGATCCAGATCCAGACCGGGAAACCGTGCAAGGCGATCATCCAGGACTTCCAGTTTCTGCCCGACCGCAAGGACGCCGGACGGGCTCTGCTCCAGCGGGGGCTCAGATATAGCGCTGCCGAAAGCGCCGCCATGGTGATCAGTTGGACCTTCGCCCACTCCTACACCTTTGCGCTCCTGGAGGAGTTCGGCTTCGTGACGCGCGAAACCACCGGCCGCAACCTGGTCGTGCGGAACACCTCGGAGATTGTGAATCCTCACATCCAGGAACCCTTCGATGTAGCCCTCAAACCTGAGAACTGGCACATCTGCAAGGGCGACGCCGACGACGAATGAACGGAAGATCGAGCGCTCGACGAATGACCATGTGGATCAGTATCGCGTTCTAATCCTGACGAAGTTAGCCTGCGGCCGGATCGCATCGGGGGTCAGATTGCCTGACAAGGACACGTTCAGACCGGCACGGAAGCGGATGAACTGATACCCCGAAAGATCGGTGATGTCCGCCGTCCAGGGGGTCGCGGGCTCCAGCGGGAAGGAGGCTCCCGGGAACGCAGCCCGGGCGCCCTGGAACTCGACGCTCACCGCGTTGTCCGGTGCGATGTAGTTGGTCCGGGAAAGATCGGGCGAGTGGACCTCGATATCGTTGAGGCCGGGAATGTGAAAGTTTCGAACGTAGCCGTTCTGCGTGATCACCAGCCCGGTGAGTGGATCGGTTCCCTCGAAGCCCAGAAAGACCGGCGGCGCCACCAGATCCGGTCCCACCGGGATCGGCGGCCTCTGGATCACCTGGCCGAAATCGATCCAGCGTGACATGCCGTAGGTGAGCGAAGAAATCGAGGCCACCGTTTTATAGGGATCGACGACCGCCTCGGAGAAGTAGGTGAACTTGTAGTAGGGAAACCCCTTGGGGCTCAGGTTCTCCCAATCGATCTCCATCACTGTGGCGCCCACGTAGGCATCGGCCGCGATGTCGATCTTTGTCGCCGGATCATCCACCATGAGCTGGATCAAGCCGTGCCCGCCCTGACCGCCGTCGCCCTCAGAGTAGCTGCAGAACTGCGAGGGATGCGGCGGTTTCTCGTTGCACCATCTCGGTGGCAGGGCCGTGACCGAGCCGGTCTTTTCCTTGGCGTCGGAAGGACGACCGCCGGTAACGTTGATCTCGGCGGCATTGATCGGATCGGTGGCGATCACCTTGATAAGCGTGCCCGATTGCAAGATGATCGCACCGCCGCTGCCGCCGCCGGCGGCGCCGCCAAAATTGGACCCACCGATCATCTCACCGCCACCGCCGGCGCCGCCCACGGCCAAAAGACGGCCGGTCTTGCCGATCTGGATCGCACCCAACGCATGGATCGCCATGCTGCCCGCTCCCCCGCCGGCGCCGCCGCCCTTGGCGTCGTAGAGGCACTGGGGATAGATGGTTCCCTGGACCAGGTTGGCGCAGCTCGGATTCAAGCTGTCCCAGCGGGTGCCGGCTCCGCCGCCGCCCTGCCCTCCGATGAGGAACTGCAGCTCTCCGGTGCCGCCGAAAAAATCGTTCTGGCTGTCGCTATCCACGAAGATCGGATCACCGGGAAGCCCCCCGGCGGGAGGCGCGTCCCCCGGCCGGATGTAGGGCACCTCGTCCGGTCCCACGCCGTAGCGCCCCTTCCCCTCGCGGCCCGGGTCGCCGACCGCCAGGAACGATCCGCCGCCACCTCCGGCGCCGCGGCTTTCCTTGTCGCCCTGGTTGGCACCAAAGGGTACGCTCGTCGAGTTGGCGCCGGTTTCACCGCCGGCGCCGCCGATCTGTCTGAGGTTGCTATAACCCCAGCCGCGCTCGCCGAAGGGCGGTGTCTGGAGCTCTTTCAGGCTCTGGAAGTTCGCCGGGATCGAGGGCTGCCCGGCACCGCCACGGCCGCCACCCGGTCCGCCGAGCCCGCCCGGTACGGGGGTGAAACCGGAGTTGAACGTCACGTCGCGCATGCCGGCCAGACCGGAGACGTCGACCGTTCCTGCGATCGACACATGTCCCGTGGCCGTGAGCACGAGCGGGTTGGAGCCGCGGCCCAACACGGTGACGCCTTCGGGGATGAGGATGTCGTCGAAATGAAAGGTCCCACCCTTGATCGTGATCGACTCCTGAATGTCGGGAGTAGAGCCATCCCAGAGGGGAAAGTTCTGCGAATCGGTGTCGAGGACGATCACCGGAAAGATTCCGAGCGGCACAAAATCGCCCAGCTCACCCGAGCCGCCCAGACCGAAAGAGGCCAGCAGGCGCTCGAGCTTGGGAGGGGCGGGATCGACATCCTGAAAGTTCCAATTGGCCTGCGCCTGCCCCAGGGCGATCTCGCGGGACTCGTAGAGATTGTCGTCGAAATCCTCGAGGAACACGTCCTCCACCGTGGTCGGGCCGGGATCCCAGGTGGTGAACCGCGCAATCCGCTTGACTCCCTCGGCCAGCAGGCCCTCGGTCTGTGCCAGAGTGCTGAATGTGACGTTCTCGAGACCGTTCCGGACCATCACTTCGACGGGTGCGCCGAAGGGCAGAAGCCCCCTGGGATCGATCGACATCAGCGAGCCGTCGAGCCCGTTTTCCAGGAGCAGCGAATCCACCTCGAGACGATAACCGATCGAGGCCAGATCGAGCTGCAGATCGGGAAAAGGGATCGCCGCAACGCCCCGGGAGATCAGAATCTCCTGCTGCACGTCGAGGGTGAAAATCTCCTGAGTCATTTCTGCAAAGAGACAGAGGAGGGTGCTCTCCACGAAGGCCATCGAAGTGAAAGCATAGCTGAAGCCGCCTGTTAAGGGCTCGGAGGCGGCGGATTCGCGATCCAGAGCATCGATATAGCTCACCACGCTGGAATGGGTCTGTTCCTGGCGCAGGAGATAGAGTCGGTCATCGTCGCCATAAGCCAGGTCGACGGCCTGAGTTCCCTTGTCGACGACCCCTATCAGCTCGATGCTGTAGTCGGGCGGAAAAAAACGGTAGAGCCGTCCTGTCGCCCCGTCGATCGCATACAGGATCCCGTCGGGTCCAAAGGCCAGTCCCTCCAAGCTCGGTACCCCGAGATCGATCTCGTCGCTGAGCTCCCCGGTCGAACCGTCGACCTGGTAGAGGCGGCCGCCGGCGAGCCCCACGAGGTTTCCCCGCCCGTCGAGCCCCACGTCTTCGAGATCCACAGGCGCCGATTGATAGGTGGTGGCTACAAAAGTGTCCCACGTCGAAGTGCCCGGATCGTTGCGGTCGATCCTGACAACGCCGTTCGGAAAGATCCCCTGCGTGGCGGCGTAGAGCAGCGGCTCGTTGAACCGCAGGAATACATTGGGGTCCCGCACCTCGTCACCGTCGCAATCGCTGCCCACCAGGTTGGACAGCTCGGGATTGAGGGGCTGATCGAAGCGCACGCTGAAACCCTCGAAGGCCTGCCATCCCGGCACGGGCTGGAAGGGATTGAGCGGCACGTCGACCGCGCCGTCGGCGGGTTCGGTGGCGAGGACCCGGGGCGGCTCGGTATGGAAGTTGGAAAAATAGAGGTTGGCGATGTCTCCGGTTGTCATGGTGACCGGATTGGTAACGCTGGGATCGACACCACGGAGGTTGGAGATGGCACCCGATGTATTCAGGGGGATGTAGATCGTGTAGGGCCTCGGATCGGTTCCTACCATGCCGAGCACGCTCCCCGGGAGCAGACCCGGCACCGCTTGGGCCGGCGCATTCGGCATGAGATCGATCGTTTGCGTGGGCAGGAGCGGCGTAAAGACCACGATGTTGTCGAAAACCTCGTAGATTCCCCGGGCGGGAACGGTGTTGGTATCGAAATCAATGACCGACTCGGGGCCGGCGTAATCGCTACCCACATCGGCATAGATCACGATCGATCGGGGACCGATGGTGCCTTCGGGCGGTCCTGAAAAGGTGAACACCACCTGTTGCGACAGGGGCGCGGCCGGGGGCGGATAGATCGATCCGCCCGTGAGGTCTACGGTTTCGGGAAAGGTAATCGAGAGCAGTGTGATCCCCTCGGAAGGAGTCGATCCCGATCCCCCGGATAAAGCGCCGCCGCCGCCGCCACCGCCGCCGCAGCCGGTCAGGCCGACGAGCAGGGCGGAAAGAGCTAGCCACGTCAGGAATCCGGTTTCAGCAGGCTTTGTATTCGATCTAGAGTGCATGAACGCTTCCAATCAACCCGCTGCCGATGTCAGCTCTCAGGGCGAATACGGCCTGGGTTCGATCTTCGATAAGACGATTCTCGGGTTCAGCTTAACAGTGTCATCATACCATGTAGCCTGGTGTTGACAATCGGCTATAGAGCCGGCTTGCGCTCCGCGCCGTTCACCGGCTGCCTCGCGGGCCGCTCCGCTCCCGGCGAGAATCAGTTGCCAAGGGAGTTTCCTTTATGTAGAGTGTCGCTTTTGTCCCGGTATCATTTCTGGATTAGCGCTGGGAGCCGGTCTTGAGCCGGCGTCATTCAGGTCCCCAGGCGAACCGGCCTGCGTGGAATCCAACAATGTCGAGCTCGACGCCACCGGTGTGGTGCTGTGAGAACAAGCTGTCAACAGGCTCTGCAGGAGAATGCGATAGGAGATCGAGCATGGACCTCGAAAAGATCCTCGAAGCGGCGTCCCGGTTGGGTCACTTCCTCAATCAGAACGAGATCGTCAAGCGACACCAGGAACTGTCAGGCAAACTCGAGAAGGATGACGACACTCGAACGTTGCTTGATGAATACCTCGAATTCACCGCACTCTTTCGGCAGAAGGAACAAGATGGTAAAGTCATAGAGGTCGAGGAAAAGCAGCGATTCAAGGAGTTGACCGAAAAGGTCGGCGCGAACAGCCTGATCAAGGAATTCATGGCAACCCAGGCTTATTACGTCGACATCTTGAGGCAGGTGAACGAAGCGATCGCCGATCCCAAGGGGGAGCCCCCGAAGGAATCCTCGATCATTACTCCTGACAATGACAAACGGATCATCATCTGAAAAAAGGCCAAACCCTTGACAGTTTGATCCGTAAGAGGCTAATTAACGAGTTCTATTTCAGAACACGAACCCCTGAGAACGCACTAAACGTTGCCCTCGACATGGCCGAGGCAGCGTTCTTCTGTCGTTTTTTTCGTTGTTCTTTTGGTCTTTTTTTTGCTCAGGACACGAGAACTGCAATGGATGAAAAAAATCAGAAAATGATCGAGGCTGAAGGTCTGTGCAAGTACTACGGACCTTTCGCGGCGATCGAGGATGTGAGCTTCAGCATTCCCCGAGGGCAGGTGGTGGCTTTCCTCGGCCCCAACGGAGCCGGCAAGACGACGACGATGAAGATCTTGACCGGTTTTCTGACACCCTCCAAAGGTCGGGCGTTCATCGCGGGAATCGATGTGGCCAAAGACCGCATCGCCGCGGCCCGCAGGATCGGATATCTTCCCGAGACCGGCCCGCTCTACCCCGACATGACGCCTTTCGAGCTGCTGCGATTCTTCGGAACCGCTCGCGGGCTGCCCTCGTCGAGCCTCAAGAGCCGGATCGACGAGGTGGTTCCGGCGTGCGGGATCGGAGATGTTTTGTACAAGCAGATCAGCAAGATCTCTCACGGGTACCGGCAGAGGGTCGGGCTGGCTCAAGCCCTGCTCCATGAACCGGAGATCCTGATCCTCGACGAACCGACCTCCGGTCTGGATCCGATCCAGATCAGGCAGGTCCGCAGCATGATCGCCACTCTCGCTCGAACGCGGACCGTGCTCCTCTCCACGCACATCCTGCAGGAGGTGGAAGCCATGGCCAGCCGGATCATCCTGATTCACGAGGGCCGGATCCCCTTCGACGGATCGCTCGAGGAATTCCGGAAAAAGGGACAGTCCCTGGAAGATGTCTTCTGCGCCTTGACCGCAGGCCAGAATGAACAGGTTGTGAGCTAGTCGGCAACAAGAGAAGGGAAGCAACCGTGTCGGTCGTCAAAGCCGTTTTCAAAAAAAATCTGGCAAGCTTCTTCGGCAATCCCGCCGGTTATGTATTCATCATCCTCTTCGTGGGCATGACCGCTTGGTTCGCCTTCGTGACCGAGGATTTCTTCGCCAATAACCAGGCCAACCTGAACCCACTCACCGTGAGGATGCCGTGGCTGCTCATGATCTTCGTGGCCTCGGTGACCATGGCCACCTGGGCGGAGGAGAAGAAACTCGGTACCGATGAGCTGCTCTTCACCCTGCCATGTGGGGACATGCCGGTGGTGCTCGGCAAGTTCTTCGCCAGCCTCGCCGTCTTCACGGCGGCCCTGGCCTTCACTCTGAGCCATGTGTTCATCTTGAGCCGCCTAGGTGATCCTGACCTCGGCCTGCTGTTCTCCACCTATCTGGGCTACTGGCTGGTGGGAGCGGCGTTCATCGCCACGGGCATGTTCGCCTCGTCGCTGACCCACAACCTGACCGTGGGTTTCATCCTGGGCGCGCTGTTTTGTGCCATCTTCGCCTTCTCCCACGTCGTCGGTGTGCTGCTCCCTGGCCGCCTCGGGTCGGGTATCAACGAGCTGGCCGCCGTGACGCACCTGGAGAGCTTCGCCCGCGGCGTGGTATCGCTCAAGGATGTCTTCTACTTCTTGAGCATCGTGGCGGTGATGCTATTCTTGAACGCCTTGGTGCTCAGCAAACGCCGCTGGCCGGGCGGCAAGGTCGATACCAAGGAAAACCCCAAGATCCACGCGGCGGTGCAGATTATCGCCGTGGTCATCATCGCCGTGAGCGCCAACGTACTCGTGGGCCGTTTCGGCGGCCGCGTGGACGTGACCGAGGAGGGGCTCTCCTCCCTTTCGGGTGAGACGCGCCAGATCCTTACCGATATCCCCCGCGACCGGCCGGTCTACATCCAGGCCTGGATCAGCGAGGAGGTCCCCCCCTTCTACTCCACGACCCGCGACACGCTGGTCCACCTCCTCAAAGAGTACGACGAGCTGGGCGGCGACGCGGTTCGCGTCCAGATATTCCAGCCCGAGCGCTACTCCCAGGAGGCGCGCGACGCGAAAGACCGTTTCAGTATCACGCCCCAGAACGTCCCGGTCAGGGACGGCACGGAGAGTACCTTCGAGCCCTTCTTCGCCGGTGCGGCCTTCATCTGCGGCATCGAAGAGGAGGTGATCCCCTTCTTCCAGCCAGGGATCCGCGTGGAGTACGAGCTGACCCGCACGATCCGGGTGGTCTCCAAGGCCGAGCGTCCCAAGGTAGGGATCCTGGAGAACGAGCTCAAGCTCTTAGGCGGCTTCGATTTCGAGACCTACCAGCAGGCACCGCGCTGGCAGATCGTGCAGGAGCTGCAGAAGCAGTACGAGGTCGACTCGATCCGAGCCGACAGCGAGGTCCCTGACGACGTCAACGTGATCGTTGGTGCGCTGCCCTCGCTGCTCACCGACGAGAAGCTCGCCAACGTCATCTCTGCGATCAAAACGGGCAAACCGGCACTGCTCTTCGTGGATCCCCTGCCCTCGATCAGCGTGACCCTGTCTCCCGATCTGCCCCGCCCGAGCCCGCGCTCGAACCCGATGATGGGACGCCAACCCCCAGGTGAGCCCAAAGCCAACATGCAGGAGCTCATGAACCTGCTCGGTGTGCGCTGGTCGAACAACCTGATCGTTTGGGAGAGCACCAATCCGCACCCCGAGTACCGCTACCTCTCACCCGAGTTCGTCTTCGTCACCGACGGTGAGAGCGGGGCGAACGGTGAGGGCCGCTTCAACGCGAGCGACGCCACCACCTCGGGGCTGCAGGAGATTTTAGCTCTCTTTCCCGGTTCGCTGCGCAAGGGTATGGCCCCTCAGGGCGCCGACCTGACCTTCGAACCGCTGATCACGACGTCGGTGAACACGACCGGCGTGATCAACTGGAACCAGATCGTGGGGCAGTCGTTCTTCGGTCCCCAGGTGGCACCGCTCGACGCGTTGAAACGCTTTCCACGCCGCGTGAGCCCCCAGAGCTACGTCCTGGCCGCGCGGATTCGCGGCGAGATCCCGATCGAGGAGAAAGACAGCGCACCTGCGCCAAAGAGCGCGGAGGACGAACAAGATACGGCCATGAAAGGCGAGGGCGAGGCGGCTGGCGAAACTGCAACCGCCGAGGGGGCGAGCGAGAGCGAAGCATCCCCGGAAGAGCCCAAGACCGCCAAGATCGATGTGATTCTGGTGGCCGACCTGGACATGATCTCCGACATTTTCTTCCAGCTCAGGCAGAGCAAGATGCTCAACCTGGACAACGTGACTTTCGTGCTCAACTGCGTCGATGCCCTCGCCGGCGACGAGAGCTATATCGAGCTGCGCAAGCGCCGCCGCATATTCCGCACCCTCACGACCATCGAGAAACTGGAAACCCGTTTCCGCGAACAGAAGCTCCAAGAGGAGCAGGAGGCCGAGACGGTGGCCCAGCAGAAGCTTGCCGCGGCTCAGGCGGGCTTTGACGAGAAGGTCGGTGCCATCGAAGAGCGTACCGATCTGGATCCGCGCGCCAAGGAGGTCATGATCGCCAGCCTCAAGCAACGCGAAGAGGCCAAGCTGACCGCCAAAAAACAGGCCATCGAGGACGAGCAGCAGAAGCGGATCGATGACGCCTACTTCGCCATGCGACAGCAGATCGGACGGATCCACAGCAACCGCAAGTTCTTGGCCGTGACTGTGCCGATTTTACTGCCGCTGCTCATCGGCATCCTGGTCTTTTTCATGCGCCGATCCAAGGAGAATATCGGCGTAGCCAAGTCCCGCCTGGTGGGAGATTAGAACCATGACGAAAACGAGGACGACAACCACTCTTGTTTTGATCGCTTTGGTCCTGGGAATAGCGGCGCTCTTCGCCGTGCCCCCAACCGTTGTTCCCGAGGTCTTCAGCGACCAGGGTGAGGTCCTCTTCCCCGACCTCGAGGACCAGTTCGCCAGCAAGGAGATCGTCGTTTACGAACAGAACGAAGAGACCGGCGAAGACCTGGTCTTCCACGTCAAGTTCGAACAGGGTCTCTGGCGGATCCCATCGCACGACGGTTATCCCGCCGATGCCACCGAACGGATGGCCGCTGCCACAGCCTCGCTGATCGGCCTGAAGAAGGACATCTTCATTTCCGACCGGCTCGAGGACCGGGCGGCCTGCGGCGTGGAAGATCCCCTCGACAATTCTGTCGGCATGGCCGGCAAGGGCAAGCGGATCCAGCTCAAGGACGCCTCGGGCCACACCCTGGCCGACGTCATCGTAGGCCAAGAGGTCGAAGACAAGCGCAACTGGGCCTACATGCGGATACCGGACAAGAAACGCATCTACGCGGTGAATCTGCGCCCCGGCGGTGAAGGCCAGTCCGGTGAAGACCTTGCCGATCTCTCGACCACGTTTGGCGACTGGATCGATACCGACCTCCTGGGGCTCGCGCGCAACGACATCGAGAAGATCAATATTGCCAACTACTCGGTCGACGAGGAGACCAGCCGGGTCGACATGAAGGAGGAGATCGAGCTCTCGATGAGCGATGGCAGCACCTGGTCGATAGCCGAGCTCGCCGAGGAGGAGGAGACCAAACAGGCCACCGTGCGTGACATCGTCTCGGCCCTCGATGATCTCAAGATCGCTGGCGTACGCCCCATGCCGGAGACGCTCAATACTCTGACCCAGATGAACCTGATCAGCAAGGGCTTCTTCCCCGACCCGGAAGGTCATCTCTACGGCAACGAAGGGCACCTGAACGCCACCTCCAAGGACGGCATCATCTACACCCTCTTCTTCGGCGAGGTCGTTTTCGGCAGCGGGGAGGCGCTCACCGCCGGCACGGAGACGGCTGCAGCAGAGGAGGAGGAAGGAGGCGGCGCCGGGGATGAGAACGGCAAGTCCGAAAACCGCTACCTCCTGGTGCGGGTGCGCGTGGCTCCCGAGTTGGAGGAGCAACCCGAAGAGGTGGCGGCCGCCGAAAAAGCGGATCAGACCGCTGCCGGCACGGAAGGCGAAGCGACCACCGGTGAGGCCGAAGCAGGTAGCGCTGACGACGAAAAAGACGATCCCGTTGCCACGGCCCGCGAAGAGTGGCAGGCCAAGCTCGACACTGCCCGCAAAAAGGTTGACGAGCTCAACCTGCGCTTCAGCAAGTGGTACTTCGTGATCGATGGGGAGAGCTTCGACAAGCTGCACAAGAGCCGCGCCGACCTCATCGAGCCCAAGGTCCCCGATATCTCCAACCTGGGCGAACAGCCGGCTGAAGGCCGCCAGCCGGTCAAGAAACCCTCGGGACTGGCCTATTACGAGCTCGAGTACGGCTCGGGTCAGCCCGCGCTCAAGGGCGCGAAGGTGAAAGTGCTCTACACCGGCTGGCTCAAGGACGGCACCGAATTCGACAAGTCGGTCGACAGAAACGCGCCGTTCACCTTTACTCTGGGACGGGGCGAGGTGATCCCCGGCTGGGACGAGGGTGTCGAAAGCATGCGGCCCGGCGGCAAGCGCAAGCTGATCGTCCCGCCCGAGCTGGGCTACGGCGCCGCCGGAGCGGGTACGATCCCTCCCGATTCCACACTGATCTTCGATGTCGAGCTCATCGCCGCCGAGAATCCCGAGTCGGATGAGTTCTCCGAAGAATGGTAACCCTTAAGAATTCCGGCCGGCGCAACGGCGAGCGATAATCCGTCCCGCCCCGCCCGCCGGCTGGTGATCTCCAAGCCATGAAGGCACCGACCTCAGAACATACGGCCACGATCTCAGGAGGAGAAAGAGCATTCCCGCTCTTTCTCCTCCTTGCGTTTGTCGTGCTGACCCTGCTCGTCTTGCGGTTCTGGTTCGTCACCGACGACGCCTACATCTCCTTCCGATACGCAGCCAACTGGGCCGAGGGGAACGGCCTGCGCTACAATCTGGGGGTGGAGCCGCCGGTGGAGGGTTTCAGCAACTTCCTCTGGACGGCGGTTTTAGCCGGGGTACGGCTGCTGGGAGGCGACATGGCGGTAGCGGCGCCGTGGATCTCCTTGGGCCTGAGCCTGCTGCTGCTGTGGCGAATCGCGCGCTTCCTGGCGCGAACCATACGCCGTGCCGCTCCGGCGGGCGGGGAAACGGCTCCGGATATCGAACCTGCCGTGGCCGGCATCCTCTTCGTGGCCCTCTTTCCACCCTATGCCGTCTACAGCACGAGCGGGCTCGAGACGATGCTTTTTTGTGCTCTGCTCTTCACGGCCTTCGAGCAGCTCCTCGGCACGAGCCCGGCGCGCGGCGCCACCGCCGGCGTCGTGGCGGGATTGCTCGCGCTGACCCGTCCCGAAGGGCTGGTGTGGGCGCTGGCGCTGGCCGGGCTCTATGTCGCCCCCCGGATTGTACGACGAGAGCGGGTCCTGGACCGCCCCCTGCTCCGCTACACCCTGGTGCTGATTGCCCTGACGCTCATCTTCCTGGCGGCGCGGCTGCTCTATTTCGAGCGCTGGCTGCCCAACACGGCCTACGCCAAGGTGGGCTTCTCCTGGCTCATTGTCAAGCGGGGCCTGCTCTACGTATCGCATTTCGGTCTCACTTTCGTGACCCCGACTCTCTGCTGCCTGGCGATCCCTTGGCTCGTCCTGCGCGGCAAAGCCCCTGCTCCTATCTGGCAAGCCGCGGCGGTGCTCGCAGGCTTCGTGCTCTACGCGACCCTCACGGGGGGCGACTTCATGGTCATGGGCCGTTTCCTGGCCCCGGCGACCCCATTCCTGGCGCTGCTGGTGGCCGCGCTCTACGGCGCTTTCTCCCACCGGACGGCCCGGCTGCCCCGGCCGGCTCTGCGGATCCTGCTTGCGGCGTTCCTGGCAGCCCAGTTGCTGCCCGCCTTCGATCTCGACCTTATGCCCGCCGCGGTCCGCAAGACCCTGCGCTTCCGGTGGAACGACAGCGAGAACCGCAGCGAGTTCCAGCAGTGGCGCTACATGAACGACAACTGCAAAAAATGGGAGGCCGCAGGAAAAGCGCTCGCCGCGGCGTACCCGTCGAAAAACGACTCCCTGTTGTGCTCCAACATCGGCGCCATCGGCTACTACTCGCGACTCTTCATCATCGATGAGTGCGGCCTGATCGATCCGCACGTGGCCAAACGCGTCAGACCAGCCAACGCACCCCGCTTGTCGGCGGGCCACGACAAGCGGCTGCCCTCGGGCTACTTTCTCAAACACAAACCCACCATCTTTCAGACCCTGGTGATCAACAACCACGAGATCCCGATCCTCCTCGAACGGTTCGCGCAGGGCGGCCTGCCCCCTGGATACCGGATCAAAACCCTGCCTCTCGACCGGATCGAAGGCGCTCCGCCCCAGTCGACCCTGATCGTGATCACCCGTCGTGCCGAAAAATCCGATTGAAGCCGATAAAATCGGTCATTGAGAGCCACCAAAAAAAACTCGTGCCCGTAGAAGGAAGCGGTATGATGCGTGATCCGTCGCATTGAACCCGTTCGGCGCGCACGCCGATCCTGGAAGAAAGAACCGGACAGAACCGAAGAAACCAAAAAAATCCAGGACGACTGGACGATGATACGACTCGATGATGAGACCACAGGACCGCAGAATGACTGAATTGAACAAGAAACGTAGCGTCTACACCCTCCTGGCCCTTGCGTGCGCGGTTCTGACCGCGTTCGGTATCTGGCAGGGTTGTTTCCGATCCGGCTCGACGCCGAAGACCAATATCATTCTGATCACCTTGGACACGACACGTGCCGACCGCCTCGGATGTTACGGCGCGGGCAAAGCGATCACGCCCCACATCGACAAGATCGCAGCCGATGGCGTGCGCTTCGATCTGGCGATCGCCCAGGCCGCGGTGACCCCCGTGTCACACGCCTCGATCTTGACCGGGCTCTATCCCTTCGAGCACGGCCTTCGGGTTCTTCACGGCACTTCCTGTTACAAGCTGGAAGAGGGGATCTTTCCCACGCTGGCTACGATCCTGCGGGACCGCGGCTGGTCCACCGCGGCTTTCGTGAGCTCCTTTCCCGTGTCGGAGTATTTCGGCCTGGACCAGGGATTCGACGTCTTCGAGACCGGCCTCTCCGGCAACACCGAAGAGATCATGCAGATCGACCCGAAGGGGCGGGCCAATTGGGGTGTCGATGAAAACCAGCGCCGCGCCGACGTGACCACCGACCAGGCCCTCGCCTGGCTGGCCGGCGAGGAGGATCTTTTCTTCATGTGGCTGCACTTCTTCGATCCCCACGACAACTGCTTGATGCCGCCGCGCACGGTTCTGAAGGAGTTCGCTCCCCAGTTCTTAGACCCCAAATTCCGGGATCCGCGGGCCAGGGCGCGGGCCCTCTACGACGCCGAGGTGGCCTTCATGGACCGCCAAATCGGACGGCTCGTCGATCACCTCAAGGCGACCGGCCGCTGGGACAACACATTGATCGTGATCACCAACGATCACGGCGAAGGCCTGGGAGACCATCAATGGTGGTATCACCGGATCCTCTACCAGGAACAGATCCGCATGCCCCTCGTCATCCGCACGCCGCAGCCGATGGAACCACACAGGCAGGTGGTGGAAGAGCTGGTGCGCAGCATCGACATCATGCCCACGATCCTCGAGTATGTAGGTATCACCCCCCCACGCATGTCGGGCCGTTCGCTGATCGGACTCATGCAGGGCGAGCCCGAGCCGGAGCGCGTGGCCTACGCCGACGCTCTGATCCGTCTCGACAGCAATCGGCCGCAGCACGCCGAAAAGAGCCTCTACGACGACCTGATGTACTGCGTCATGACCCGCTCGTGGAAACTCATCCACCGTCACTTCCAGCCGGAGTTGTCTGAGCTGTACCGTATCGATAAAGATCCTGGAGAGCTCGAAAACCTGATCGACGATTTTGCCGACAAGCAGGCAGAGCTCTTGGAGTTCCTGGAGCAGCCGGGCGTGATGATCGAAAAGCTGATCCCCATGGCCGAGGACAGCGAGGCCCGCCGCCGTTTGGAAGCGCTCGGATACTAGCCAGGATTCTCAATGAACATTTGTTCACAGTCCCTCCCGCCAGTCCGATTGGGCCGAAGACGGCTTAGCAAATCGTGCCCAAAGAGGCGCAACGATCGCTCCTCGCCCCCCTCCGGCAAACCTCGCCGCGCCGAAAACAGGTATGAACAAACGTGCAAATTCGGCAACCGACTATTTCAAAAAGGCTTACAAAACTTTAGATAGATGTTAGGTAGAACGATAATTCACACAGGAGACGTGAGTTGAGCGTGATGGCGAGGTTTGGGAATTAAAAAAAAAAGCTTTATCGATTTAATGACTTACTTTGAAAGCGCTTACGTCGACAGACCTCGAAATAGGGCGGTGTTGGCACATACTTTGTTAATTAAGTTGGGTGTTACAGAAATCACCGAATGATATTGAACAAGAAAGTATAGAAGAGAAGAGAGCCAAGGTTTTTTCGGAAAGAACCTCCTTAGTGGAAATTCGAAATCGGGAGTCGAATTTTCCAAGAAAGGTTCGGGGGAAAAGATAAGGTCAATCCTTTCTGGCTGGGATTGACCTTGTCGCTTTTTTGGGGCGCTTTTTTGGGGCGCTTGTATCGGGGTAAGCAGTTCCGGCAGGTTACGGGGTAGTCGAGATTCAACGCTGCTAACGGGACGGGACACAACCGTCGCACAGCCGCGAAGGGCGCTGCTGCTGCAAACGGGTGCGGCAAGGCAGTGTTCCACGCTAAGCTATGGGCCGGGGGAGACGGGGTTTAAACAGGAATGTGGCGGGAGTGCATGAGAATCGAACTCACCCGGGACGTTATATAGCCCCACACTGGATTTGAAGTCCAGGAGGCACACCAGCACCTTTCCACTCCCGCGTGCCTTGTATAAGATACTCCCATATTACTGTTTGGACCGGCCCGGACACAATGTTTTTTTTTGACGCGCGCGCAATTCTCGTCCGCCAGGGGTACTGCCAGCGCCGGATCGCTCCCTCGAGATTGCGCCAGGACGTGGAACATGCCGCGTAGACGAGCAATGACAATATCCGTTCTCTTGCCCTTTCGGAACGAAGCCCCCTATTTGGAAGCCTGCTTGACCTCTCTCGCCGGCCAGCGGGGACCGGACTTCGAGCTGGTGGCGATCGACGACGGCTCGACCGACGCATCTCCCGAAATCTACCACTCCATGGCGCACCGTTTCGGCGCCTCGCTTTATCTGCGCACGAAAGGTGTGGGGCTAGTGTGCGCCCTCAATGAGGGGCTCGCTGCTGCGAGCGGCACGGTGGTCGCCCGCGCCGACGGTGATGATCTCTATCATCCCGACCGTCTCGCGCTGCAGGCAGGCCTCATCGAGCAGGGAGCCGACATGGTGGGCAGTCTGACCAGGTTCTTTCCCCGGCGCGAGCTCCAGGGCGGCTTCCGCACTTACGAAGCCTGGATCAATGGTCTCCGCACCGAAGCGGACATGGTCCGCGAAATCTACGTGGAAAATCCGATCCCCCATCCGGCGCTGGCCGCCAGGCGCTCGCTCCTCAACGACCTCGGGGGATATCGCGACATGCAGTGGCCTGAAGACTGGGATCTCCTGCTGCGCGCCCATCAGGCCGGGGCCCGTCTCGACAAGGTGCCTCGGCTCCTGCATCTCTGGCGCGAGCACCCCCGCCGCCTCTGTCGCCTCCATCCGGCTTACAACCAGCTCGCCTTCATCCGCTGCCGTTGCCATTTTCTAGGTCGTTGTCTGGCGCGCGGCCCCCTCGCCGACGGCCGACCGATCTTCATCTGGGGCGCGGGACCTCTGGGCCGTAAGATGACCACCCACCTGCGGGCGTGTCAGGTCCCCATCGAGGGTTTCATCGACATCGATCCTAAAAAGATCGGCCGTGTCGTGCGCGACCGGCCGGTTCACGCCCCTGCTTACCTCGAGCGGCACACGCCCTTCGTTCTGGGTTGCGTGGGAAAACGCGGTGCGCGGTACGAAATAAGGGAAGCCCTGGAGGCGTTCGGCTACGTCGAGGAGCGCGATTTCCTGCTGGCGGCGTGAAATGCGGCGGTGCTACAGCAGTTCAGGGTTCCCTCTCGAGCTGTTTGAGAGCCTCGACCACAACGGGGAACTCGCCTGCCAACAGGGTGAACACGTCGATCTTGATCGCGTCCCGCTCCAGGGTAACGTAGAGCGGCGGTCTCCCCTGCCGGAGCCGCCGGGCGGCGTCGTGGGCGCGCAGGGATGCCGGGGTGAGCGACAGGGCGTACGAAGGAATCGGCTTCACCGGCACCGAACCGGAGCCAGCGAAGGCCTGGCTGGAAATCACGTCGATCTCGATGGCCAACGCTGCCTGCCTCACGTCCTGGGCTAATTCCTCGGCGGCGGCGCGCAGGGAATCTGGGCTGCGTGCCAGCGCCTGGTAGAAGGGCAGTCGCGGAATCCCTTGCGGAGAACGGGGATAGCGGTTCAGCACCTGCTCGAGGAGGGCCAGGACGATCTTGTCGGGTCGCACCGCGCGGAAGAGCGGAGCGCGGCGCATCTCACCAATGAGGGGCTCTTTTCCCAGGATCAATCCGCTCTGGGGCCCTCCCAACAGCTTGTCTCCGCTAAAAGTGACCACGTCGACCCCCTCGGCCAGAGCCTCTCGGGCGGTCGGCTCCCCGTCGAGGGCCGCCATCCCGAAGCGGTCGATGAGCCCCGAACCGAGGTCTTCCATGAGGGGCACGCCACGTTTTTGCGCCAAGCTCACCAGCTCGACGCGATCGGGGCTGGCGTGGTCACCTACGATCCGGTAGTTGGAGGCGTGTACCCGCAGGATCAGCCGCGTGTCCGCCGTGAAGGCGGCTTCGTAGTCTTCGATCCTGGTGTGGTTCGTGGTGCCCACCTCGCGCAGCTTCGCGCCGGAGTTGGCGAGCACCTCGGGGATGCGGAATCCCCCGCCGATCTCGATCAGCTCGCCCCGTGAGACCAGCACCTCGTGTTCCGCGGCCAGCACCGTCGCTGCCAGCAGGATCGCCGCGGCATTGTTGTTCACCACCGTGCCCGCCGGCGCGCCGGTGAGGCCTAACAGCGATTCTACGACGGCCCGTTCGCGCAGGTCCCGCTCCCCCGTGCGAGGATCGACTTCGACCACGGTGTAGCCGGCGAGGGCCGCACTCAGGTCATCGAGCATGGCCTGGGAAAAAGGCGCTCGGCCCAGGCCGGTGTGGAGAAAAACGCCGGTTCCGTTGACGGCCCGCACATATCTCTGAGATTCAGGTGTCACCGTACCTTTGGCTCCTTTCGCAACCGCCTGACCTGTACCACGTTGAAGCCTCGATGATGTCGGTCAGAATTCCTTTGACACACACCAACCTGTATGCTAACTATTACTTGTTGAAAATCAAAGAGTTATATTCACATGAGCTACCGCGTTTACCATAGAAGTCGTTGAAGCAAAAACCATTAATGAAAATCTTAATACTCTATGATCAGTAAGTCCTGGAATTTCCTCCCAGACAACCTCGAGCTCCAGAGAGCCTTGTCATCGGAATTCGGAATTTCGGATATTCTGGCCCGACTCCTGATCAATAGGGTGGGATCGTACGAAAAATCGAGCTTCTTTCTCAACCCGCAACTGAAGGATCTCCACGATCCCTTCCTCATGAGCGGTATGCAGACGGCTGCGCTCCTGATCAGGAAAGCGGTCCAGCAGAAGAAGAAATTCCTGATCTACGGCGACTATGACGTGGACGGTGTCACTAGTACAGTCCTCCTGCTCCAGTTTTTCGATCTCCTCGGCGCTCAAGCCGACTACTACATCCCCGATCGTGTCACCGAAGGTTACTCACTGACCAAAAAAGGTCTCGAGGCGGTCCTGGCCAGCGGTGCCGATATGCTGATCACCGTGGACAACGGCGTCAGCTCGGTGGATCAGATCCGGTTCCTCCGTGACAAGGGCATCGACGTGATTGTCACCGACCATCACGAGCCGCCTGAAGTCCTGCCGCCGGCCAACGTCATCGTCGATCCCAAACTGAAGGTCTGCCCCTATCCGTTCAAAAACCTCGCTGGTGTGGGAGTCGCCTTCAAGCTGGCCTGGGCCGTGGCTCAGGAGCTTTCGCGCCCCCAAAAAAAGGTCAAACCCGAATTCCGCGCCTTCCTCCTCGATGCCCTCACGTGGGTCGCCCTGGGCACGGTCACCGACCTCGTTCCGCTCATCGATGAGAACCGGCTGCTCACCAAGTTCGGCATCGCGGCGATCCAGAGCTCGAACAATCCCGGCCTGCGCGCGCTGTGCGAGGTTGCCTGCAACGCCGGTGTTCATCTCAGCGCCGAGGACATCTCTTTCCGCATCGGTCCGCGGATCAATGCCGCCGGTCGGATGGGGCGAATCGACAAGGCTGTTCAGCTCTTCCGCACGACCTCCCCCGACGAGGCCCACTCGCTGGCCGTGGAGCTGGATTCTCTCAACCGCGACCGGCAGACGGTGGAGCGGCTGATCTTCCTCGAGGCACAGAACCGGGCCCGAAGCCTGGCTCACGACGTGATCGTCATGGGTGATCGCACCTGGCACCCCGGCGTGATCGGTATCGTCGCCTCCAAGCTGACCGAAGAGTTCGGCAAACCGGCGATCCTGATCGCCCTCGAAGGCGGCCTGGGCAAGGGTTCCTGCCGCTCCCTGCCGGGGCTGGACATCCACAAGGCCCTCACCCACTGCTCCGATCTACTCGAGGCCTTTGGAGGCCATGCCCTGGCTGGAGGATTCCAGATCCGCGAAGCCGCGGTCGATCCTTTCCGCGACAAGATCTGCGGCTACGCATCGAAGAGCCTCAAACTCAAGAACTGGAAGCCACGCCTCAACGTGGATGCCGAGATATTCCTCTCCGCGGTGACGCGCAAGCTGCTCTCGGAGATCGACCGGCTGCGTCCCTTCGGAGAAGGGAATCCAATCCCGCTCTTCGTGGCCAGCGATCTCGAGCTTGCCGCGCCGCCTCAGATGGTGGGACGCGATCAGAACCACCTGGTCTTTCACGTCCGCCAAGGTCGAAGCGTTATCAAGGCGATCGCCTACGGTCAGGGTCCCACCAAGGAGATCGTGGCTCAAGCGTCACGGCTGGCCGTGGTCTTCACACCCAAGATCAACTTCTTCAACGGGCGCACCTCGATCGAGCTCGAGGTCAAAGACATCAAGGTGGATCGGAACTGAGGTTTCTTCCCCGGACAGTTTTAGGATCTTAGGATCGAATCATCCACACTCGGAGTGGCCGCAGGAGCGGCAGAGCACACATCCTTCCTCGTGCTCGAGGATTCCGCCGCAATCGGGACAGGCGCCGCGAAGATTGAATCCCTTGCTCGCGTGCTTGACCCGGGAGCGTCCAGGTGCTTTCGAGGTACCGGCCGCCCCGGAGCCAGCGCCTCGATCACTTGCGGAGTTCTTTCCGGAAGTTTTCCGGCTGCGGCCGTTGTTTCCCTTTTTGTACCCCGCCGGCCCCGCCGATGTCTCCGGTTGCCGTGGTTCCGTGCCGTCGCCAAGGTGGGCCCGGCGTTTGTTGGAATCCTCCAGGAACTGCTCCAGAGCCTTGGCGATGGCATCGGCGCAGGAGAGCACCTTGCCCCCTTCGCCCCATACATGCGAATGGCAGGAGATCCCTTTGAGCTGCTCGATGATCGGTTCCACGCTGAGCCCGGTCCGCAGCGCGAGCGAAATGAGACGGCCGATCGCCTCGCTCTGGGACGCGGCGCATCCTCCGGCCTTGCCGATATGGTTGAAGAGCTCGAAGGGCCGGCCCTGATCGTCCTCGTTGATCGTCACGTAGAGATTGCCGCAGCCGGTCTTGATGCTCACCGTGGAACCCTTGATTAACGACGGCCTCGGGCGGGAGAAGGGCAGGAAAGGCTGAAATCCCCCATTGGCGCCGTGCGGAGCGACGTCTGTCCCTTCGCTGGCGACGGAGCTGTCCCGGGGGGAGCGAGAAGCGGGGGACGTCGCGGCCCGCCCGCCGTCCTGCGATGCCGATTCACCCGTCGCAGCAGCATCGCTCTCACCCGATCCAGCGACCTTGCCGATGTTGAGAACCTGGTTCTCGCGGCTTCCGTCGCGGTAGACCGTCACCCCCTTGCAGCCCAGCTCGTAGGCCGTGAGATAGACCTTTTCGATATCCTCGCGGCTTGCGTCGTGACAAAAGTTGACGGTCTTGGAGACGGCATTGTCGGTGAACTCCTGGAATGCCGCCTGGATCCGGATATGCCACTCGGGATCGATGTCGTGGGCCGTGACGAAGAGACGTCGCACCTCATCGGGAATCGTCGCCAGCTTCCGCAGGCTGCCCTCACGCGCCACGGTCTCGAAGAGCTCGGGGCTGTCGAATCCGCCCTCACGTGCGAGCTTGCGGAAGATGGGATTCACCTCCACCAGGTGCGTATTGTCCATCACGTTGCGTACGTACGCCACGGCGAAATAGGGCTCGATGCCGCTGGAGGCGTTGCAGATGATGCTGATCGTGCCCGTAGGCGCGATGGTGGTCACCGTGGCGTTGCGCATCTTCGGAGCCTCGGGCCCGGTGTTGAAGATGGAGCTCTCGAAGTTGGGAAAGGCGCCACGCTTCGAAGCCAGGGCTTGCGAGGCAGCCCGGGCCTGCTCCTGGATGAAGCGCATGACCGAACGAGCCATCTCCACCGCGTCCTTTGAGTCGTAGGGCAGGGCAAGCTGGACGAGCATATCGGCGAATCCCATGACGCCCAGACCCACCTTGCGGTTACCCTTGCAGAGAGCCTCGATCTCGGGGAGCGGGTAACGGTTTACCTCGATCACGTTGTCCAGGAAGTGCACGCTCGCGTACACCACGCGCCGCAGAAGGTCGTAATCGACGCGGCCGTCGGAGACCATCTTTCCCAGGTTGATCGACCCCAAGTTGCAGGCCTCGTAGGGCAGCAGGGGCTGCTCGCCGCAGGGATTCGTGCTCTCGATCTCGCCCAGCTCCGGAGTGGGGTTGACGGCGTTGATCGTATCCAGAAAAACGATTCCCGGCTCGCCGTTCTTCCAGGCCATCGACACGACGGCATCGAAGACCCGCCGCGCTTCGAGACGGCCGCAGGGCTCGCCGAGATGGGGATTGAAGAGCTCGTACTCCTCGTCTCGAGCCAGGGCGCGCATGAAGGGCGCAGTGAAACCGACGGAGATGTTGAAGTTACTGATCCGCTTGTCCTCGGCCTTGAGGCCGATGAAATCGAGGATATCGGGGTGGTCGACCTGCAAAATCCCCATATTGGCTCCGCGCCTAAAGCCCCCCTGGTTGATCGCTTCCGTGGCCTCGTTGAAGACCCTGAGGAAGGAGATCGGCCCCGAGGCATAGCCGTGAGAGGTGGCCACGATATCGTTCTTGGGACGGATCCTGGAGAAGGAGAATCCCGTACCTCCCCCGCTCTTGTGGATCAGAGCCGTGTTCTTCACCGTTTCGAAGATCGAATCGATCGAGTCTTCGATCGGCAGCACGAAGCAGGCCGAGAGCTGCTGGAGCTCCCTGCCGGCGTTCATCAGGGTCGGCGAGTTGGGCATGAACCGGAGCGAGGTCATGAGACGGTAGAACCGCTCCTCGACCTCGCGGGGGTCCTCTCCCTGAGGCACCAGTTCCTCCGCAGAGGCCACATTGCGGGCCACCCTACGGAAGAGCTCCTCAGGCGTCTCCACCGGGGTGCCGTCGCTGCCTTTGCGCAGATAACGGCGCTTCAAGACGGTGAGGCCGTTGGCTGACAGCGACAATGCGTCGCGCTCTCCGATCGATTTCTCGCCTGGGGATGTGCCCTTCGATCTCCCAGCGCCGGATCCGGATCCACCGTTATCGTCCCGGTGAAAGGCCTTCCGGGGCGTCTTGCAGCCAACCGGCTCGCGAGCGCTGCTCGTCGATGCGTTGCCGGTGACGTCTCCAAAGAGGCCCCCACCGTCCTGCCCGCTCTCTTCGTCTCGGGCGCAGGCCGATTGGCAATCTTCAATCCGTCCGGTCTCGATGTCTGCCATAAAATCCCACCTCGTACTCGCTCACCTCAGACGTATTTGAATGCTTATATTACTACTATATATTGTAGGCACAATTCGATTCTTACAAAAATATGGTGTCTCACAGTAAGTCAGATTCTGGCATGAGCTTAGGGGTGAAGGGGTCCTGGAACGTCAGGTTCGACGCTCTCGACACTACTTTTCTTGAGCAACCGCAGGAAAACCGATAAAGGCAGCCAGCATGCCATGATCAAAGGTTGATCATTTTACCGGCACGTCTTGAGAACAAGCCGCCCGCAGGAACCCACGTGGGCTACCACCGGTTGAGCTCTCTCGACTCATCGATCCACCCGCGCCCCACGTGGGTCGTCTCCAGCTCCGATTCCGCCGATACGGCGCGGACGAGGCATCCTTCGAGCAAAGGGTCAATTGCATGAAAAAAGCCGAAGGGATTGCTTGCCGGTCGGTGCGACGGATAGGCTCAGGAAAATCAAAATCGATCTCAATGAGGACAAAATTCGGGATTTTCACGAGAACACCGACATGCCGTTTTACGCATTAACATAATGAAGGCTTGTGGTCCATGAGGCCCGATATCAAGGAATCATTGTCTTAAAAAAACCAGCAAATCAGATCGGCTGTCGATTGATGGCCGGGCTGATCTTCCCTGCCGCTTCTCTTCTGGCTGATTGCCGGGAGACGAAGAGGGGGATCGTACCGGCATCACTGTCGGTAACAGGAAAAAGAGGTATCCAAAAAAGGAGGAAAAAGATGAGAAAGAGAAGAAGGTCCGCCTTGAATCAGCTCTTGTTGATTGTCTGTTTGTGCGGGTTCGGATTGGCCGGCGCTGTTAACGCCCAGGTCCTCTTTCAGGACGATTTCGAATCAGGAATGTCGAGCGAATGGGTCTCAAAAATGCCGAACCAGTGGGTGGACAACGGTTGGCTGCATAACCAGGATCGAGACGGATGGCCCCGTGACGCGATGGCAGTTGTTCATGACAGTGACAGCAATTGGACAGACTACACGCTATCTTTGACAGTCGATCCGATCGAGAATTCATCCTCGTGGACGCATGCCAATGTTCTATTCAGGACCGATAATTATGTGAGGTCGAGCGGCCCGTCTTCAGGACGTGCTTATCAACTCGATATAAAAGGTTGGGAAAACCGAGTCGTGCTTTATCGTTCCAATAACGATACACACAACCATCAACTCTTAGCCGAGCTCTACCCTTTCAGTGTTCCAGCAGGCCCTATGGACGTTATCGTATCCGTGGAGGGCGGACATATTCAGGTTTGGTTCGACGGCTTGCTGGTCGTTGATGTCGTTGACCCGAATCCACTTCTCTTCGGGGGGGTTGGAGTCCACAACATATGGGAATCAGAAGCAAGGTACGACAATATAATCGTTGAATCTTTCGTCACAAACGATCCGCCCACCGCCGATGCGGGACCAGACCAATCGACTCATCCTGGGGCTTTGGTTACTCTCGACGGCGGCGGCAGCTCTGATCCGAACGGAAACTATCCGCTCACCTATTCCTGGCAGATGGTGGCGATGCCGCTCTACAGCCAGGCTCAGCTCTCCGGCGCCACGACAGTTGATCCAACATTTACACCAGATCTGCTCGGAGATTATCGGATCGAGCTGATCGTGACCGACAGCCTCGGAATGGAGAGCTCGCCGGACGAGGTTTTGGTCAGTACCTACAACATCCCTCCCGTAGCCTGCGCTGGCGACGACATGGCAATTATCCAGATCGGCACGATCGTTCAGCTCGATGGCTCTCAGAGCTATGACGACGACGGTGACGATATCACTTATCTATGGACGATCACTCAAAAACCGGTCGGGAGCATCGCAGAGTTGTCGGACTCCACCGCTGTCGATCCTACTTTCGTTGCCGACGTTCACGGCGATTATATCGTCAGCCTGGTCGTAACCGATTGCTTCGGCGCACACAGCGATCCTGACAGCGTGTCGGTGAGCTTCGACAATGTTCGGCCCGTGGCTTGCGCCGGCAGTAGCCAGGCGGTTTATCTCTGGGAGACGGTTTATCTCGATGGAAGTGGGAGCTATGACGCCAATGGTGATCTATTGACGTACAACTGGAATTTTATCACAACTCCTGAAGGCAGTCAGGCGTTGCTTTCGGATCCCAATGCAGTCGATCCGACGTTCTTTGCAGATGAACCTGGAGAGTATATCGTCAGCCTCGTTGTCAACGACGGCTTTGAGGATAGTGATCCTGATAATGTCACTATTTTGGTCATCGCCGATGCCTCGCTGGTGACTAGGGAGCTCAAATGTGCCATCGATGTAATCAATTCCCTGGATGCAGCCGACTTCAAGAACAAGAACATGCGAAAGACGTTGGTCAACAAGATCAACGTGGTGCTGAAGATGGTCGGCTCGGAACAGTACTTTGAAGCCGATACCAAGTTGACACACGACATTCTAAAGAAAACGGACGGCTGTGCTTTGATCGGCGAGCCTGACAAGAACGACTGGATCATCACCTGCAGCGGCCAAAACAAACTCTATCCGATCATCATAAACGCGATAACGTTGTTGGAGTACCTCTTGGAGTAGCCGCAGGCCATCTCTGATTGTTGTGTTGTTTATCGATGGTGGCATTTCCACTATCGCCTCAGGGCGTATGGACATCATCGGGACGGTCAATACCGACAGTTCCGGGATGTCCACGCGCCTTCATAGCGAGCGGGTAAGGTTGAAATCACGGACTCTCGAGGAATCTCCCCTACCACAGCACCACCTCCGGTTCGAGGGTAACATTGAAGCACTCCTGCACGCGGGACCTGGCTTTCTCGATGAGCGCGTCGAAATCGGAGCGGCTGGCGCGGCCGGTGTTGACCATGAAGTTGGCATGCGTGGTGGAGATTTTGGCGTCGCCATGCCGGGCGCCCTTGAGCCCGGCCTTGTCGAGGAGTACCCCGGCGTGCCGCCCTGGAGGATTTTTGAAGACGCAGCCGCAGCTCCGGGCTCGCAGCGGCTGACTTCGGCGTTTTTCCTCCAGGATCTCCCGCGTGCGGCGGCGCACGTCTTCGGCGCGAGCCGGCTGGAGCTGCAGGGTCAGCGACACCACGATCGCCCCCGCGAGGTTCGAGGACCGATACCCGAAGCCGCAGGTCTCACCGGAGATTCGACGGAGGCGCCCATCTGGTGTCAAAACCGTGAGGCTCTCGACGAGATCCGCCAGTTGGCCGTAGCGCCCCCCGGCATTCAAAACCGCTGCTCCGCCCACGCTGCCCGGAATGCCGACGAGACCCTCGGCCCCCGACAGACCCAGGGCGGTACAGAGGCCCACGAGCTGTTTCAGTGGCGCACCAGCGTCCGCCGCGATCCTGCCCGCCCCGAGCTGCGTGATCTCTACGAGCCGCCGGGTGCACACCACTACGCCAGGCAGCCGGCCGTCGGCTGCCAGCACGTTCGATCCGCGGCCGAGGAGCCTGAAGGGGATCGACTCGGCTGCGAGGTGTGCCACGACTTGGCAGAGGGCTTCCCGATCGGCGGGCTCGGCGAGCAGATCGACCCAGCCGCCGGCACCGGCCGTGGTGAGCGTCGCCAGCGACCGGTTCTCAGAGACGTTGCAGCGCTCGTACAACCGATCCGGCCACTTCATCGATATCTCCCGCACCCATGAGAACCAGCACATCGCCACGCCGCAGAAATCCCGCGATGCGGTCCGCGACACCCTCCAACCCCCCGATGAAGGCGGTGTGCCCTCCCTCTTCTGCAATCGCCGCACTCAGCGCCCGACCGTCGGGCAGGTGGTCCACGTCGGTCTCACGCACGGAGAAGGTCTCCAGCACGAGCGTCAGATCGAAGCGCGCCAGGTTGACGGCCAGCCTCTCGAGAAAGAAGGCCGTCCGCGACCTTTGATGGGCCTGATAGACGGTCACCACCCGTCTGTCGGGATGAACCAGGCGCAGCGTCTCCTGGACCGCGGCGATCTCCGTTGGATGGTGGGCGTAGTCGCTATAGAGGGTCACATCGTGAAAGGTGCCGCGGCATTCGAGGCGCCGATCCACGCCGGTGAAACCAGGCAGGGCGCGGCGGACCGCCTCGACATCACACCCCGCCTCCAAGGCAGCCGCCACGGCAGCGAGGGCGTTGCGCACGTTGTGGTTCCCCGGCTGGTTGACGCGAAACTCGCCCAGGCTTTGCTGCCGGAAAACCAGCTCGAAGGAGCTGCCACGGCCGTCGAGCCTGACGTTGCGGGCATGGAGGGTGCTCGTCGATTGCAGCCCGAACGTCAGGGGCTGCCGCTCAGCGCCACAGCAGAGATCCTCGCGATCGGGAATGCCCTCCCAGAGGATGACGCGTTGCTCGCCGCCGACCCTGGCGATCAGTGCGGCGAACGCGGCCCGCAGATCCTCGAGATCGCGGTAGCAGTCGAGATGGTCCTCCTCGATATTGGTGATCACCAGGAGATCGGGCTCCAGGTTGAGAAAGGACCGATCGAACTCGCAGGCCTCCACCACCAGGATGTCACCCTTGCCGCGGGCGCCGCCGAGCCCCCCTAGAGAGGGCACCGTCCCGCCGATCACGAAGGAAGGATCGAGGTCGCAGCCGCGCAGAAGATGCGCGATCAGGGCCGACACGGTGGTCTTGCCGTGAGTTCCGGCCACGGCGAAGCCACGATGTGCCTTCATGATCAAACCCAGCATCTCGGCGTACTTGAGCAGCGGAACGCCCCGTCCGGTCAGGGCCTTCACCTCCGGCGTGGTGGCCTGCGCCGCTGCGGTTCTGACCACGTAGTCCATGCCGTCGCAGAGGCAGGTGGAGCGCCCGTTGGCAGGAGGCGGGGTGACCACGCCGTCGCGCACAAGAGCGCTCAAAGAGCCCGGATGCCGGTCGGTGCCGTGAACCGCGGCCCCCGCGCCGTGCAGATAACGAGCCAATGAGCTCATACCCGCACCGCCCACACCGATCATGTAGATCGACCGTCCCTCAAAAGACATGATCGGCTCCCTTCGTTTTCGGCACCTCAGCCTTCGAATGGCAGCGCTCGGAGCGACCCGCGGCCGCCAATCCGAGCTCCTCGGCCAGGATTGCCAGTACCCGGTTCGCGGCCTTCGGCCTGGCCAGGGACCGGGCCGCCGCACCCATGGCCTGCAGCCGCGTCTCATCCCGTAGCAGGCCGACCACGACCTGCCGGAAGGCCTCGGCCGTGGCGAGCTGCTCCTCGAGGACGACACCGGCGCCGCGCTGCGCCAGAACCTCGGCGTTGTGATACTGATGACGATCGCGATGGGCGGGATAGGGCACCATCACCGCAGGCAGCCCCATGGTGCAGATCTCGGCGAGCGTCATGCCACCCGCCCGGCAGACGATCAGATCGGCGGCACGGTAGGCCATGACCATCTCGTTGCAGAAGGGCAGCACACGCGCATCGAGCCCTGCATCTCGGTAATGGGCGCGTACCCTCTCCGGGTCGCCGCGGCGATCGCCGGTGATGTGCAGAACTTGCGCCCATCCCGCGAGGGCCCTCGCGTTGTCGAGCACCACGTCGTTCACGCCCTGCGCTCCCAGGCTTCCGCCTGCCACGAGCAGCGTGGGGCGGTCGGGATCGAGGCCGAAGCGGGTACGCGCCTCCTGCCTGGCTGGCAGAGGACCGGTCAAAGCGACGCCGAGCGGGCTGCCGCATGCGACGGCACGCTGACCAAGGCATGCCGCGGCTCCGTCGAAGTGACAGAAAATGCGACGCGCGAAGGGGCGCGCGAGCCGCGTGGCCCGACCGGGCCAGGCGTTCTGTTCCAGGAGATAGAGAGGTGTGTTCGCCGCGAGCGCGGCGGCGACCACCGGCAGGGTCACGTAACCCCCGGCGGCCACGACGGCGTGGGGCTGAAAGCTCTCCATGGCGCGACGGGCCCGGGATACGGCATCGATCCAGGCACGCGGTCGCAGGAGCGAAGGCCGCGAGCCAGATCCGGGAAAGAGCGGGGTGACTCCGCCGTCTCGGGGAGAGAGGAAGTGCCGCTCCACATCGCGGCCGGCGGTGAGAAAAGCCGTCGCACCGTCCCATTCATCGCGGATCGTTCGTGCCAGGCTCAGTGCCGGGCTGAGGTGGCCGCCGGTGCCGCCGGCGGCGAAGAGAACGCGCATCCCGTCCGCCCTCGTCGTCGTGTTCGGTCTCACATCGTCTCCACATCGGCCGTCGCCCTGCGGATCCCGCGCCGGCCGTTGCCTCGAGACGAAGCTCTCCAGCGGCAAGCAGCGCTCCCCTCGTGCGGAGCCAAAACCCGCGCGTGCCTCCAGCCCCTCTTCCCTGGCCCCCTCGAGGCCAAATCAGCGCGGGATCTGCAGCTTCATTCCCACCACGAGCCGGTCGGGATTTTCGAGCTGATCGGTGTTGGCGTCGAAGATCTTCTGCCATTTTTTCGACGTACCGTAATAGCGCAGGGAGATCTTACCCAAAGTTTCGTTCTTCTTCACCACATGTTCCGCGGCGAGAAAGCCCGACGTGTCGCCCGGCTCGGACCGGTCTTTTTCCTTCCCGATCTGAGGCGTCGAGGAGGTCGGCTTCTTGGACGGCGCGCGGCGTGACGGAATGACGATCTCCTGGCCAGGTTTGAGCTTGCGCGGCGAGAGCCCTCCGTTGGCCTCCGCGATCTCGCTCCAGTGCCTGGACGATCCGTAGTAACGCTGGGAGATCGAGATGAGGCTCTCTCCCCGCCGGACCGTGTGCCGCAGCGGAGCCGCCATCCGCCGCTCCGAGCGCTGAGGGTTCGGGACCGCCTCGGAACCTGGATACTGCACGGGATCTTCGTCGAAATCGAAGTCCTCCCGTGCCCCTCGAGTCTCCTCCGCAGCGGCCGGCGGCGCGGTTACCTCGCTCTCGTGGTTCCCGGTTCCCTCGACACGCAGGGAGGGTGTATCGGGCTCCGTTCGAGGGATTGTCCCTGGAGAGTCCTCGCCCTCACAGGTCATCTCACCGAGAGCGAAGAAGAGGATCAGCAGGATCACCACGGCCAGGGCGAAAATGCCGTAACGGTCAAGATCGGTCATCGATCCCTCCCTTTCTCAGAAAACGGGCCAATATGTCATGTTTTTCGTGTATCCCGGAATCGAATCGAGGCAGACGCCAGCCCCGTGCCGGCGGCAGCTCGCGTTCGCCGGGATCGCGGGCGATCCGCAGCAGGATGCCCACACCCATCATCAGGACCATCATCGACGACCCGCCGGTGCTGACGAAGGGCAGGGCGATCCCCTTGGCGGGCGCAACGCCGAGCACCACCGCCATGTTCGCCATGGCTTGGGTGGCGATGAGCAGGAGGATGCCCAGGGCCAGCAGGAACCCGAAACGGTTCTCGATGCCAAAGAGTACCCGCCCGCCGTGGTAGATCAGCAGCAGATAGATCACGAGGATTCCCGATGCCCCCAGGAAGCCGAGCTCCTCGCCGATGATCGAGAATATAAAATCGTTCTGGCAGAGGGGCACGAAATAGAGCTTGGCCAGCCCGTTGCCCAGCCCCTCGCCGAAGATCCCACCCGAGCCCAGGGCTTGGAGTCCGGCTTTGACCTGATCTGGCGGGGATGTGAAAAAGGACCAGAATCGGTATTGCACATGATCCATCCGGGAGTAGGCCAGGAAGTAGAGCGCCAGCAGACAGAAGGGTAGGAGGTAGAGAAAATGGCGGATCCGGGCGCCACCGATGACCAGCACGATCACCGCCAGGCAGCCGGTGAGAACACAGGTGCCGAAATCGGGTTCGATCAGAATCAGCAGGCAGACCAGCCCGGTGAGCAACACAGGCGGCAGAAATCCGATGTAGAGGTGTTCGATCCGTTTGCCGGCGCGTACGATCATGTCGGCCAGAAGGATCATCAGGCCGAGCTTGGCAAACTCCGAGGGCTGGACCATGAATCCCCCCAGGCGGAACCAGCGATCAGCGTGGTTCACCGTGGGGCAAAGGCCGGGGATCGGAAGCAGCACGATGACGAGCAGCGCGAGGGTCGCCAGGAACATCACCCTGGAGTAACGTGCCAGGACCATGTAGTCGGTGCGCAGCATGAGGAGCATGCCGCCCAGGGCCGCGGCGATCTTGACGAGCTGAACCAGGAGGATCATCGTCTCCGTGCCCCCCCCGCGCTCACTCTTCACCGCGCTGGTGCTGTAGACCATGATCAGACCGAGACTCAGCAACAGCATGACGAGAGTGAAGATCCACCACGCCGATCGCTCCATGTCCTCCTTGGATGGGTTTTGAATGCTCGAAAGCGCCACCGTTCCTCCTCTAAATACTCCTCATCGGAGCTTCAACGTGGCCAGCCCCACCACCGCCAGGATGCCCGCGATGATCCAGAACCGCACCGTGACCTTGGTTTCATGATCCCCCTTGAACTGGAAGTGATGATGGAGCGGCGCGATCAGGAAGATGCGCTTACCCCTGCGAAGCCGGAACGACGCCACCTGGAGCACCACCGAGAGCACCTCGATCACGAACACCCCACCGATGATGACCAGCATCAGCTCCTGTTTGGAGGCCACGGCGATGAACCCTAAGAGCGCACCGAGCGCCAGGGAACCGGTGTCCCCCATAAAAACCCTGGCGGGATGGCAATTGAACCACAGAAAACCGGTGGCCGCGCCGGCGATGGCGGTGCAGAAAATGGTCAGTTCCGAGCTGTCCCGCACGTAGACCAGGTTGAGATACGCCGCGGAATCGACGCGCCCCACGAGGTAGCAGACGATCGCCATGGCCGCAGAGGCGATGAGCACGCAGCCAGCGGCCAGCCCGTCGAGCCCGTCGGTGAGGTTGACGGCGTTGGAGAATCCCACGATCATCAAGAGGGTCACCAGGAAGGCTCCCGCGCCGCCAAGCAGGCTCAGATCCAGAACCAGGTCCTTGAAGAAGGGGAAGTAGAGCTTGAGCGATTCAGGTCCCGAGGCCTTGACGAGCAGGTGGAAGATCGCCAAGGAGAGCGCCGCCGAGAGCACCAGTTGGAGCAGGAACTTCCGGCGCACGCTCAGACCATGCTCGTCCACGTACTTGAGCTTGATCAGATCGTCGACACAGCCCACAAAACCGAAACCGAGGGTGCAGAGCAGGCCGAGCTGGATGAAGGTGTTGTCCAGCCGTCCCCAGAGGATCGAGGCGCCGAGGATCGCCGCCAGGATGATCAACCCCCCCATGGTGGGTACGCGCGACTTGTGGTCGTGCAGGTTCTTCAGCTCCTCCGAATCCGATTTGCTCGTGTCTTCCCTGATCCCCTTCCTGTCCAGGAAGGTGATGATCCAGGGCCCAATGACCATGCAGATGAGAAAGGCGGTCACGGCGGCCATGGCAGCGCGGAACGAGATGTAGCGGAACACGTTGAACGGCGAGACGAGGTCCTTCAGGGGATAGAGCAGATAGTAGATCATGCCGCACTCCCCCCGCTGTTGCACACCCCGCCGGGCTCTGACTCTGCTGCGCCAGGCGGCGCCACGGGGCTCAAGGCCTTCACGAGCTCCTCGAGCCGCAGTCCCCGCGAACCCTTGATGAGAACCATGTCTCCGGCGCGCAGCAGGGGAGGGACTTCGCGCAGCGCCTCGCCGGTGCCGCGCAGGCTGACCACACCGGTTACGTTTCCTACGCGCCGCTGCATGCCGGCCAGGATATCCCCGGCATGCTGGCCGACGAGCACCACCAGATCGAAACCCTCAGCCGCCAGCTCGAACCCGATCTTCTCGTGGAGCGCTCCCGCGGCCGCTCCCAGCTCCAGCATGTCGCCGAGAACCACGACCTTGCGGCCTGTGGCGCTCAAAGCCGCCAGGGTTTTGAGCGCCGCCGTCGTCGAAGCGGGATTGGCGTTGTAGGCATCGTTGATGATCACCTTGTCGCCAAGCCGCAGCACCTCGAGACGCATCGAAGGCGGCGGGCAGTGGCGCAACGCCGAGGCCACATCAGCGGGCGGCATACCCAGCTCCACGGCGCAGGCGAAGGCCGCCAGCGCGTTGGACACGTTGTGCTCCCCCACCCAGGCCAGCTCGATCGGAGTGCCGTTCACCTCGAAGGCCACACCACCCTCCGGGCGCTCCCGCACCCCCGTGCCCCGGTAGTCGACCCCGCGCTGCCGGCCCCAGGTCACCACTCGGCCGGGCGCCACGCCGCGCAGCGACTCGAAAGAAGGATCGTCCCGATTGAGCAGCGCCACTCCGTGAAGCGGCAGGCCCTCGATGAGCGCCGCTTTTTCACGCACGACACCCTCGAGCGAGCCGAGCCCCGCGAGATGCGCGGCGCTGATGTTGGTCACCAGTCCGAGCTCCGGCTGTGCGGTCCGGGTCAGGTCGGCGATCTCGCCCGGGCTGCTCGTGCCCAGCTCGAGCACGAGATGCGCCGTCGTGCCGGTGATCTCGAGCAGGGTCAGGGGAACTCCCACCCGGTTGTTGAACGATCCCGGCGCCACGACCGTCTCGCTCCAGCCGCCAAGCGCCCGTCCCAGAAGCTCCTTCGTGGCGGTCTTGCCGGTAGAGCCCGTGATCCCCACCACCCGGGGCGCGAAACGCCGGCGGTAAGCGGCGGCCAGATCGAGGAGCGCGCGGTTCGTGTCGCGCACCACGATCCGCGTGAATCGACGCGAAGTCAGCTCGGGCGCGATGCGCCCTTCGTCGAGGATCACCACGCAGGCGCCCTTGTCGAGGGCTTCGGCGACGAACTCGTGCCCGTCGAAGCGCTTGCCCTTGATGGCCAGGTAGAGATCCCCCGGCTCGAGAGCGCGGGTGTCGATGGAAAGCGCATCGATCCGCTGCTCGTCGCCGGCTCGCAGGTCGTCCAGACCTTCCAGCCTGCCGTTGAGCGCATCTGCGATCTCTCTCAGAGTGAGCGCTTCCATATCGCCTCTCTTGCTACCTCGCGGTCGTCGAATTCGATCGTGCCCGAGTTCAGGATCTGGTAGTCTTCATGGCCCTTGCCGGCGATGGCCACGATATCCCCTCCGCGAGCCAGGGAGATGGCCAGCTCGATGGCGGCACGGCGGTCGGGCAACACCTTGATCGGAGCCTTCTCGCGACATCCTGCGAGAATGTCGTCGATGATGATGCGGGGATCCTCGCTCCTCGGGTTGTCGGAGGTGATCACCGTCAGATCGGAGAGCTCGGTGGCCGCTGCGGCCATGCGCGGCCGCTTGAAAGCGTCGCGATCGCCTCCACAGCCAAATACGGTAATCAACCGTCCTCTGGTCAGCTCTCTCAGGTTCTCGAGCAGCTTGCGCAGCGCGTCGTCGGTATGCGCATAGTCGACGATCACCCGGAAGTCCTGACCCAGGTCGATCGTCTCCACCCGACCGGGAACCGCCCGCAGCGCCTCGAGCCCGCTCTTGACCGCCGGTAGTGACACCCCCAGGGAGAGAGCGGCGGCGGCGGCGGCCAGGGCGTTGGATACGTTGTACCGCCCCAACAGGCGCGAGGTCACATCCACCTCGCCGGCCGGCGACTTCAAGATCATGGAAAAGCCGTCGATGTCGAGCCGCCGGATGATCCCCCGCACCTGGGCGTCCACGTCGACCCCGTAGCTGAGCACGGGGCAGCGGCAGGCCTCTTTCATGAACCCTGAGCTCTCATCGTCGCCGTTCAAGATCGCCGTCGAGGAGTCGGGCAGCGCGGCAAAGAGTCGCGCCTTGGTGCGGCGGTAGTTGTCGATGCCGCCGTGGTAGTCGAGATGCTCGGCGCTGAGGTTGGTGAAAACGCCGGCCTGGAAGGCGACCGCCTCGACGCGCGCCTGGTGCAGGGCATGGGAGGAGACCTCCATCACGGCGGCATCCTGGTTCTCGTCGATCATGCGTGCCAGGTAGCGGTGGATTTCGATCGTGTCGGGCGTGGTCGTGCGCGCCCGGATGGTCTCCTTACCCACGAGGTGGTGGATGGTGCCGAGTAGCCCCACCGACCAGCCGTTCTGCTCGAGGATCGATTTCAGCATGTGGCTCGTCGTGGTTTTGCCGTTGGTACCGGTGACGCCGATGCATTTGAGCCGCCGCGAGGGAAAACCGTAGAAGGTGGAGGCCAGACGGGCCTTGGCACGGCGCACGTCGTCGACCAGCAGGAGCGGAACGGAAGCGGGCAGGGCCAGCTCGCGCTGCGCGGCCACCGCCACGGCACCGCGCTCGAGAGCCTCGCCGACGAAGGCGCACCCGTCGGCGTTGTTGCCTGCAACGGCGAAAAAGAGATCGCCTGGCCGTGTCTCCTTGGAGTTGAAGGAAAGACCCTCTACGATCTGCTCGAAGGATCCGATCAGGCGTATATCGCGCTCATCCCGTAGAAGCTCTCCGATCTTCATCCGCACCTCACTGCTTTTCATGAGCCTCCTGAAGGCTGGAATCTCATCGACCCACAACATATCTCTCCCCCTCCGTCGTGTGGATGCGACCTTTCGAGTGGATGCCCAGGTGAGCCAAACTCTTTCTGAGGATCGCCCCAACCGCCGGCGCGGCGACCTTGCTGCCATACATGGCACCCTTCGGTGATTTGACCACCACGAGCACCAGCAGCGCCGGATCGTCGGCCGGAGCGTAGGCCACGAAGGAGGCCGTGTGCCGGCTGCGGTCCTTGTCGTTCTGCGCTGTTCCGGTCTTGCCCGCCACCTTGCAGCCCGGGATGCGTGCCGGTGTGCCGGAGCCCTCTTCGACGGCCCGTACCAGCATCGAGGTGACGTTGGCGGCCGTGCTCCGCGACATCAGCCGGCGGGAGGGAGACCGAGGGCCGGGAACCACCGTCCCCAGGGGATTGATGTAGGACTCGATCAGCCGGGGCGGCGTGTACACCCCGCCGTTGGCCAGGGTCAGTAAGGCGCCGGCCATCTGGATCGGGGACACGACCATCTGGTAGCCGAAGGAGACCGAGACGAGGGTATAGATGCGGTCCCACATCCGCAGCGGTGACAGCTTGCCTTCCGCCTCCTCGCAAGGCGAGAGCACTCGAGGTTTGCGACCGAATCCGAAGAGGCGCAGCCGCTCCAGGATCGGGGTGAAAGCCTCGCTGCCCTTGTGCACATCCTCGGGAACCAGGCGTAGCGCGATCTTGGCGATCCCGATGTTCGACGAATGGATCAGGATCTCCGCCGGCGTCAGGTTTCCGTAGCCGCCGTGGACATCGGTCACCCGGCGAGCTCCGATGCGCCAGGATCCCCGCTCGCAGTCGATCCGCTCGTTCAGGTCGACCGCACCGGCCTCGAGGGCCAGCGTCATGGTGAGCGGTTTGAAGCTCGATCCGGGCAAATACCCCCCCTTGAAAACCTGGTTGGTCCAGTGGTTGGTAGCACCTGCGCCCGGGTTGGCGGGATTGAGCGCAGGCACCGAGGCCGAGGCCAGGATCCTGCCCGTGCCGACCTCGAGCACCACGGCGGCGGCCCATTCGGGTTCGAAACACCTCTCGATCTGCTCCAGCTCCAGCTCGGCGAAGAGCTGGATCGACGTGTCCAGGGTGAGCTGTACGTTGCCCCCGGGACGTCCCCGGTCGAGATGAGATTCGGACGAGAAGATCTCGTTCTGTTTGCCGTCGCGTTGGTAGAGGCGATAGCCGGGCTCTCCGCGCAGAAAGGCGTCCGCCAGCGCCTCGACACCGCAAAATCCGAAGCCGTCGTAGTGGACATAGCCGAGTGTGTGTCCGAAGAGGGCGTTCTGGGGATAGCTCCGAAGATAGCCCTTTTCCAAAAAAATGCCGCGCAAGAACGGCCCCTTTTTCAGGCGATACAGCGTCTGGATAACATCGTCATCGGTCACGCGGGCGGCCAGTTGACGGTAGGCCTTGGGATCTCTATCGATCTGTTCCCTCAGGGCTTTTTTATCGATCTGCAGCAGCTCGGAGAGCCGTTTCAGGGTTTCCTCCTTCTCGGTCCGCTTCTTGGTGTGGGGATTCTCTAGCTGATCGCAGTCGGCGTAGACATCGACATAGGGCACCGAGAGGGCCAGCACGTCGCCGCGGCGGTCGAAGATGCGCCCCCTCGAGGACTCGACCGGTTCTCTCTTGAAGTGCAGCTTGCGCGAATTTGTGGAGTGCGCTCGCCCCTTGGCCAGTTGCACCCAGATCAGGCGAACCTCGAGAAGGCCGAATACCACGACGATGACAACCAGGATCTTGAAAGCGAGTTGCCGGGCGTTGTCGAAAATCATGGTCACACCTCGAAGGCCTCTATGTGGAAACGGCGAAGCGAGCGGCGCGGCCGTCCAAGAACGTTTTCCGCGGAAGGCAGTGAGAGCTTCCACTGTCGGGAACAGGTGTTCCCGTTGTCAGTTGGCGCGGTGAGTCGCATTCTTCTGCAGGGGGTCGGGCCGTTCAGTCCCGGGTGGGGTTCTTCGTCCCGTTTACGTCGACTAACATCACCTGAGATCGATCGAAACCGTCCATACAGAGGACGATATTGAGTTCCATAGCCTTCTGCAGCAGTTGAGGTCCTGCGGCTTTGGCTGCCGCCTGGGCTCGCAGCGCCATGAGATGGTCGCGCAGGCGTTGCGAGTCCCGCTGGAGTGCGGCGATCCGGTATCCTGCGAGGAACTCCTGGTTCCGGAGCCTCACCGTGAGAAGCGCCAGCATGCAGAGCGATACCAGAGCCAGAGCCAGCAGAATCTTCATACCTCGACCTTTACCGCGCGCACGTCGGAGACAGGGTTCATTCAGCCCGATCCTTGACGGCGACCCGCAACCGAGCGCTACGGCTGCGCCTGTTCCTCTTGATCTCGGCGACCCCGGGTTTGATCACCTTCCGCGTGAGAAGGGAGATCTCGCCTCGCGATCGCCGTGTTTTCATAAACTCCTTGACGATGCGATCCTCGCCGCTGTGGAAGGCAATGACCGCCAGACGTCCGCCGTTCTTGAGCAGCTTGAGCGCAGCCGCAAGCCCTTTCTCGAGCGACTCGAGCTCGGCATTCACGACCATCCTGATTCCCCTGAATGACCGGGTCGCAGGGTGGATGCGTCCTCCGCGGCGGCCGTAGATCCTTTCCACGATCTCGGCCACCTCGCGCGTCCGCAGGAGACGGTGCTTGCGCCTTTCGTCGAGGATCGCATTGACCACGGCACCGGCGCGGTTCTCCTCCCCGAGCACACCGATGGCATGGATGAGCTGATCGCGGGAAGCGGTGTTGAGGAACGTCTCGGCTGTCAGCGGACTGGAAAGGTCCATGCGCATGTCGAGGGGACCGTCCTTCTGGAAGGAAAATCCGCGCTCCGGCCGGTCGATCTGAAGAGAGGAGACGCCCAGATCGAAGAGGACGCCGTCGGCTTTGCCGGTCACGTCACTCAAAATGATCCCAGCATCAGCGGCGTTCCCCTGCCTGGTTCGAATCCGCTGGCCGAATCGTTCGAGACGTGAACCGGCGATCTCCAAGATCTGGGAGTCCCTGTCCAATCCGTAGAGTATTCCATCGGGAGCAGAGCGTTCGAGGATGACCTCTGCATGTCCTCCAGCACCGAGCGTCAGATCACAATGGATCTGTTCGTTCGCCACCTGCAGGAAGTAAATCACTTCCTCCAAGAGGACCGGTTCGTGAACTTCATTCTCCCTCACACACACCGAGCTTCTCTACCAATCTCTTCAACTTCTCAAATAACACAATTGATCGTTACCGACCGCCCTCTCAACCCAAGATCTTCTCGGCCAGGGCATCGTAGTCCTCTTCGTTGGCGTCGATGAACTTCTGCCAACTCTCGACGCCCCAGATCTCGATCCGGTCGTTGACCCCCACGAAGATCAGCTCGACCGCGTTCTTGATCCACTTACGATGGCGTGGGAGGAGCACGAAACGCCCCAGGGAATCCAGCTCCACCGGCTCGGCGTTGCTGAAGAAGAGGCGCAGCAGCTTGCGCACCTCGGCCTGTTCGTTGTCCTGGTCCTGCAACTTCTTGCGCCGTTCTAAAAACTCCTCCTCGGTGTAGAGCGACAGGCAGCGCTCATAACCGGGAGCCAGGAAGAGGTTTGTGTTGTCGCAGCTCTTCTCGATCTGACGCCACATGCGCTTGGGGATTTTGACCCTGTGCTTGACGTCAAGCTTGCTTTGGTACTGTCCGACGAACATCTTTACCACTTCCGCTCACTTCATTCCATTTTGCTCCACAATAGTAACTCTATCGACCAATTAATCAAGTGTGAATGAGCTTTTTCACCTCTCACGAAAACTCTTGAAACACACCCTGAGAGGTGTACTTCGCATAAGACGCTTTGCGATGTAGCCTTAAACGCAAAGCAAGTCGCTTCGAGCGGCCGAAGATCGCGGCGCCCACTTTGCTCCATTCCGGTCCTCCGACCGGCGCGCACGGAAGGCACACGCATTCGAGATACGGCACGGTAATTGCGTATGGAACGGCGAACATCATCGAGTCAGGGATCTATGAGGGATATTCCATTCTCCCCTGACCCGTCCCTTGGCGTGGAACGCTGCCGCACGTCCGTGTCAGCAGCGTCAGCGTGGTAAGCAGCTCTTCGGCGGCTGTGCTCTGTTTCGTTTTAGCAGCGGAAGCCCGGTGAGCAGCCTGTTATTCGGAAGCTTTTGAATCCTCCTGATCGACTTCTTCTTCAACCTCCTCTTCGACCTTCTCCTCGAGGCGGCTCAGGTCGAGGCTGTCGTCCAGATCGGTGCTCAAAATCGTGGAGAGCCGGTCCTTGAGAGCCACGATCTCGTCCTCACCGAGGAGCGGAATCTCGACGTCGAAGTACGGCTCGCCCCGACGGCGCTGCACCTGCATGCAATCCTTGCCCTCGTGGGTGATGAAATCGACGAGCCTGAGATATTTCTTCCGGATGAGCACCAGGCCGATGAGGTAGGTCATCGGCATCAGGGCCGCCGACTTGCCGGAATACATCTTGAAGAACAGATCGCGGAGGAGCTCGAAATCGACGACCCGCCTGGTCTCAGGCTCCGAGTCGGGCTTGCGCGTGCGCCAGAAGATATTTTCCCCGGCGCCCTCGCGGGACTCGAAACATCCGGTGCAGCAATCACGGCGCACGATCTCCTCGGTCCCCACCTCGAGGAACGAATAGATGACCTGTCCCTGCTCGAAGGGGCGCTGGCATCCGAAACAAACCTCCTGCCCTCGCGTGATGTTCCAGGTCATCGTTCAGCTCCGCTCCGCGTCTCGCTCGTTCGTGGCGAGGGGTCCGCCGTCCCTTGCAGCCTGGAGATCGCCTCGCGCGCCTTGCCGGCCACGAAGGGATCTTCATCGCCGAGCGCCGAACCCAAGGCGGCGCGGCAGGCCGCCGGGTCCTTTCTGCCACAGGCGCCGAGGCTCTCGGCGGCGGCAGCACGGATCTGCCACGGCTCGCTGGAGACCACTAGTCTCAACAGCAGGTCGAGTGCCCGGGGCTCCTCGGAGCGCGCCAGTAGCCGCACGGCCTGCGTACGGCCCAGGATCTCGGCATCGTCGTCCAACACCAGAGGCTCCAGATCCTCAACCTGTGCTGTCGCGCCCAGCACGTGGCTGCAGGCCTCGATCAAGAGACGATCGCGGAGCTTTCTGAGGGCTCCCACGATGAAGGGCACACCCTCGCCTCCGATCTTGATGAACTCCTGGGCAGGCCGCAGCCAGCCCGGCTGCTCGCCGTCAGGAGTGGACACGCTACGCGCAGCCAGGCGGTTCATATCGATGAACAGATTGTCCATCAGACAAGCCCGTTCAGGCTGTCCCAGCGACAGCCAGCGCTCCCGGGCATCGGGCCAGCGGGGATCATGTCTCTGGTAGAGCGACCAGCTCTCCTCGATGAACTGCTTGTTGTCGGGCGAAATCCCGCCTGGTATGGCGTCGGCGGTGCACCCCGCCGCCACCAGCAAGAGGAGGACCGGCCACAGCAGCACGGGGAACGCGGAAAGGACGACGAGAACGGGTCGTAGCATCTCGATGCCTCCATCTCGATGGGCGCGTCAAAACTCTACCAGGTATCACAAAAAGCGAGCCGCTGCAACCGCGAAAGAGACCGAATCCTTTTCTCCGTTGCGACAGGTGTCTTCCTGGATTAATCTGAAGATCGGCTCGGGGCCTCCCGCGCATGGCAGCTCGAAAGACCGAGAATGAGCGCTCAGACAGGTACCGCTATGAAACCCGAAGATTTCGTCCATCTCCACGTCCACAGCCATTTTTCGACCCTCGACGGTTCGATTACCGTAAAACGGCTGCTCGACAAGGCCCGTGATCTGGGCATGAAGAGCCTGGCACTGACCGACCACGGGACCCTCTCCGGGATCCTGGAGTTCTATCAGCAGGCGAGGAACAACGATCCCGGGATCAGGCCGATCCTCGGGATGGAGGCCTATTTTGCCGAAGGCTCGCGGCTGGAGAAACAGGTCGACAACCGCCCGAGCCGCATCTATCACATCACGCTGCTGGCGCGCGACCTCACCGGCTACCACAACCTCGTCAAGCTCTCCTCGGCCGGTTACGTCGACGGATTCTACCGCAAGCCGCGCATCGACCTCGAGCTTCTCGGCAGTCACGGTCAGGGCTTGATCGCGCTCTCCGGCTGCCTGAGCGGGGTTCTGCCACGCAACCTGCTCTACGACGAGCGCGACCGAGCCGACAGGTTCGCCGAATCCTGCCGGGAGATCCTGGGCCGGGACAATTTTTACGTCGAGGTCATGAAGAATGGCCTCCGCGAGCAGGAGAAGGTCAATCCCCAGCTCATCGATCTGGCCCGACGCCTCGAGATACCGCTCGTGGCGACCAACGACATCCACTATCTGGAGCAGAAGGATGCGCTGGTCCAGGAGGTGCTCGTGTGTATCCAGCGCGGGCAGACGCTTCGCGACGAAAAGCGCCAGCGCATGGATTCGGACCAGTTCTACTTCCGATCGGGTCAGGAGATGATCGAGCTCTTCGCTGAGCTGCCCGAAGCGGTGGAGAACACGGCCGAGATCGCCGCGCGCTGCGACGTGGAGCTGTCGTTCGGAGACTATCACATCCCGGTTTTCGAACCTGACGACGGCTCTTCCCCCGATGAGTTTCTGCAGCGTCTCTGCTTCGACGGCGCCGAAGGCCGTTACGGCACCGTAAACGACGCCGTGCGCGAACGGATGGACAAGGAGCTCAGCGTGATCCGCGAGATGGGTTTCTCGTCCTACTTCCTGATCGTGTGGGATTTCATCCGTTTCGCCAAGGAGCATGCCATCCCCGTAGGGCCCGGGCGCGGCTCGGCGGCCGGTTCGGTCGTGGCCTACTCGCTGGGCATCACCGAGCTGGATCCCCTCGAGTACGACCTGCTCTTCGAGCGTTTCCTCAACTCCTCGCGCGTCTCGATGCCTGACATCGACATCGATTTCTGCATCAAGGGACGCGAGAAGGTGGTCAACTACGTACGCCAAAAATATGGCAGCGAAAACGTCTGCCAGATCATCACCTTCGGGACGCTGGCGGCCAAGGCGGCGCTGCGCGACGCCGGGCGGGTGCTCGACATCGACCTGCCCACCGTGGACAGGGTGGCCAAGTCGATGCCGACCCAGAGGCCCCAGGACGACAAGCGCTCGCTGATCGAGATCGTCATGGACACGGAGCCGACGATCCACGATCTGGTCGAATCCGATCCGAGGGTCAAGGAGTGGTTCGACACATCCCTCAAGATCGAAGGGCTCAATCGACACCCCTCGACGCATGCCGCCGGGGTGGTGATTACCGACAAGCCGCTCACCGAATACGTCCCACTCTGCCGCGTCAAGGATGACCTCAACACCCAGTTCCAGATGAACGAGCTCGAGGGCATCGGGCTGCTCAAGATGGACTTTCTGGGGCTGAAAAACCTCACCGTCATCGACAAAGCTCTCGATCTGATCCGCCAGAACCGCGGTGAAACCCTCGATCTCGACAACCTGCCCCTGAACGATCAGAAGACCTACGAGCTGCTGCAGAGCGGCAAGGCCAAGGGCATCTTTCAGCTCGAGTCGTCTGAGGGCATGAGCAACCTCCTGGTGCGGCTCAAACCGGACTGCTTCGAGGATATCATCGCGCTCCTGGCGCTCTACCGCCCCGGTCCGCTGGGAAGCGGCATGGTCGATCTCTACGTGGAGCGCAAACACGGCCGGCAGGAAGTGGAGATGCTTCACGAGTCGCTCTCCGAGATCTTGAAGGAGACCTACGGCGTCATCGTATACCAGGAGCAGGTCATGCGCATCGGCAATGTCATGGCCGGCTTCACGCTGAACGAGGCTGACAAGCTGCGCAAGGTCATGGCCAAGAAGAAGCCTGAGCTGATGCAGAAGTTTCGGACCGCCTTCATCAAGGGCGCCATCGAGCGCAAAGTGCCCAAGAAGACCGCCGGCGATATCTTCGACAAGATCGAGTTTTTCGCCGGCTACGGCTTCAACAAGTCGCACTCGGCGGCCTACGCCCTGATCACCTACCGAACGGCCTATCTCAAGGCCAACTATCCACTCGAGTACATGGCGGCGCTGATGTCATGCGATGCCCACAACTCGGACAAAATCTCCGAGCTGATCAACGATTGCGCCTCGCTGGGCATCGTGGTCCTGGGACCGGACTACAACGAGAGCCTGCCCGATTTCAGCATCTCCGGCAGATCGATCCGCTTCGGATTCAACGCCATCAAAGGGTTGGGGGAGAAGACGGCCGAAGCCATCGTGCAGGCGCGCACCGGAAAGCAGCCTTTCACCGACACGCTGGACATGCTCGAGCGGGTCGACCTCAAGACGATGAACAAGCTCTCCCTGGAGACGATGATCAGAGCGGGCGCGTTCGACTCCACCGGAATCAATCGCGCCTCCCACTTCCAGGCCGTCGAGCAACTCCTGACGCGCGCCGCCGAGGCGCAACGTGATCGGATCAGCGGACAGGCCTCGCTCTTCGGCGGCGCAGGAGCGGCGGAAGAAAACCACAGCTTCGTACACGAGATCGACGAATGGGACGAAATGTTCAAGCTGGGCTGCGAAAAGGAAGCCTTCGGCTTCCCCTTGACCTCCAGCCCCCTCAAACGATACCGGCCGTTCCTCTCGCGTCTGGCGCCCAAGGGCCCGAAAGAACTCGAGAACTGCGACGAGGGTACTCAGTTGCTGCTCGGTGGCATCCTCGAGCAGCATCGCGTCACGACGGCGCGCAGAGGACGCAACGTGGGCAAAAAAATGTCGTTCTTCAAAATACGCACCCTCACGGGGCCGGTCTCCGGAGTGCTCTTTTCCGAGGCCCACGAGAGGTACGGAGAGGCACTGAGCGAGGATTGGGTCTACCTCTTCGACGGCACGGTCGATCGCCGCAAAGAGGAGCCGAGTCTGATCGTCTCCGAGGTGCTCCCCATCGATGAAGGCTTCAAAGCCCGCTGCCAGGCGCTCCTGCTCAGCCTGGGGCCCTGCGGCCAGCAGAGCGCAGAACGTCTGGAGACGATCAAGGCTGTCTGCCTGGCCTACCCGGGAGAGTTCGATCTTCTTCTGCATTTCAACGGAGAGGGGCGCAAAGGCTACATGCTCAAGGCGGGACACGCTTTCCGGCTCAATATCACCCCCGAGGTAATCACCGAGTTCGAGGAGCTCGTCGGTGCGGAGAACGTAATGTTCCGATAATTGCCGTTTATCCGACCTAGTACCTCAACGGGGGATTGTGCCGGTGGTGTCGAGGTAAAAGCCGCCTGTTTCAGCGGAGAGCGACAATCCGCACGTCACATCATCCCCCCCCCGCTCTTTCCGATAGCCCCAACCGTAGCCCGACGGGTTTAGGGAGGGCGAGACCAGCCGACATTCGTGATTACTTGTGGATTGCTCCACCCAACCTTGGAGCCAGGCAAGAAGAGCAATCGGCTTGCGCATCGACGTCTGATCGCACCTCGTCGCCCTCCCTGACGGTCGGGCTACTGCTGGCCATGGCGGATGAGAGAGGGGTGTGGGGAGCGGATCGCATTCACGTAGAAGCCGCCTGCATGGCGCGGACGCCAGATCCCCCGGGGAACTAACAGGCTCGCCTGAGAGCTGCTGTGAAGCTTGTCATCGTGAATGTCGTATATTACGCTTTAATTCAATCTTCGTGTTCCTTCGTGGTCTTCGTGGTGCAATCCAAAATCGGATCAACCACGAAGCGCACGAAGTGAGAGCATGCCAAGGTTGTTAGATAAGCAACGGGACACCGCCTCGTGGCAGTGTCCCGTTGTTGATATCCAAGATTTGGTCTTTGCCCGGTCCTAATCCTCCTTGGCCAATGGCTCTGGCTTTTCGACGAGCTCGAAGATGGCCTGCTTGCCGTTGTCGCCGAGCCTGCGATTGGGAAGACGGAGGATCCGCGTGTAACCGCCGCTGCGATCGTTGAACCGGGGAGCAATCTCTTCGAAAAGATGTTTCAGGAGGCTCCGGTCCTGGATGTCCCGCGCAACGATGCGGATATTGTGAAGGTTTTTCGTCCTGGCAAGGGTAATGAGCTTCTCGGCGAAGGGCCGGTATTCCTTGGCTTTTTCCAGGGTTGTGACGATCCGTCCGTGCCTGAATAGGGCATCCAGAATGTTGCGTTTCAGCGCGGTCCGGTGGGCTGTGTTGCGCCCCAGTCGTCGTCCTCGTAACTTATGTCTCATAACTCACCTGCCTTTCACCAGGTTGTCGACGTCCATGCCCAGGGTGAGTCCGAGCTCGGAGAGTTTCTTCTTAATCTCTTTCAGCGACGTCTTGCCGAAGTTTCTCAGTTTCATCAGGTCCGATTCGTTGTTCCTGGCCAAATCGCCGACCGTTACGAGATCAACCGAATCTAGACAGTTTTTGGCTCTCACCGAGAGATCGAGATCCTCGATAGGAACGGAGAGGCTCTCTTGCAGCTTCTTGCGCCGCTTCTCATCCTCTTCAGCCTCGGAATCGCCCGATTCAAAGGCCGGAACATCCCGGTCGAGCTGGTTGTAATGAACGAACGGATTGAGATGTTTGCGATAGATCTTGGAGGCCGCGATGATCCCCTCCTCGGGCGAGATCGTACCGTCCGTCCAGACCTCCAGGTTCAACTTGTCATAGTTGGTGATCTTGCCGACGCGCGTGTCTTCCACACTGTAGCGCACCCGCTTGACCGGTGAAAAATTGGAGTCGATGTAAATGACACCGATCTCCTTCTCTTCGTCCTCGTTCTCCTCGGCCGTGACATACCCCCGCCCCATCGCGATCTGCAGCTCCATCTTGAGCGGCACCTCGTCGGTCAGGGTGGCGATATGCTGGTCAGGATTGACGATGGCGGTGTTGTTGTCAGTGGTGATGTCCTTGGCGGTGACTGGTCCCTTCTTGACCACATCGAGCCGCAGGATCGCCTCGCGACCCTTGTGGATCTTGATCAGCACCATCTTGAGGTTGAGAATGATATCGGCAACATCCTCCAGCACCCCGGGCACCGAGGTGAACTCGTGCAGCACGCCGTCGATCTTGACGGCCGTGATAGCAGAGCCCTCGATCGACGACAGCAGAACTCGCCTGAGTCCATTTCCGATGGTGTGGCCAAACCCTCTCTCGAAGGGTTCGATCGTAAACTGACCATACACATCGGTCTTAGTGCTCTTTTCGAGCACCACCGAAGTCGGAAGCTCGAAATTGCGCCATCTGATTCTCATGCGCCTCGTCCTCCACAGCGGCCACTCAATCCCCTCTCCCGCAAGGGTCCTCCTCGTCCTCTATCTCGACTGGTCTTTTACTTGGACATCAGCTCGACGATGAGTTGCTCGTCGATCTCGAACTGAATGTGTTCCCGCTTGGGCAAGTCTTTCACCACACCTCCGAGCTGGGTTGGATCGGATTCCAGCCATTCGGGGATGGCGCGGCTCTTGTTCTGCTCCAGCGATTCACGCACGATCTTCTGAATCGGTTCCTTCTCCCGCACCCGGACTACATCACCCGTCTTGACCAGCGCCGAAGGAATGTCGCATTTCTTGCTGTTGAGCATGAAGTGTCCGTGGGTGATCAACTGGCGTGCATGCTTGCGGGAGTAGGACAGCCCGAGAGAGTGCACCACGTTGTCGAAGCGCCTCTCGAGAAAGATCAGGAGGTTCTCGCCTGTGTTGCCCTTTGCCCTCGATGCCCTCTTCATGTAGATCTTGAATTGGCTGTCGCGAACGCCGTAGAACCTCTTGGCTTTCTGTTTCTCGCGCAGATGTATTCTGTATTCAGAAGGTCGTCCCCTGGTCCACGGATGCATACCTGGCTGGTAATTGCGCTTCTGCAATCCGCATTTGGGGGTCTCGCACCTCTTGCCTTTCAAAAAGAGCTTCTGGCCTTCACGCCGGCATTGTTTACAGGCACTCTCAGTCTTTGTGGCCATCTCTTACTTTTCCTTCTATGGACTGTTCCGAACCCGATCGGTTCTCTGTCACTATATCACTATATCACTCCCGTCGCCGTCGCGATGGGAGCCAGACTGGGGAGTCGAGACCCTAGACGCGACGTCTCTTGCGGGGGCGACATCCGTTGTGAGGCAGTGGTGTGCGATCTTCGATCGCTTTGATCTTCAGGCCTGTGGCTTGTAGCGACCGGATGGCTGATTCGCGTCCCGATCCAGGCCCGCGAACGTGGACCTCGACCTCACGCACTCCCATCTTCATCGCCTTCTCAGCGCACCGTTCGGCCGCCTTCTGAGCTGCAAAGGGCGTCGACTTCCTGGATCCCTTGTAACCCATCGTGCCGGCGGAATCCCAGCACAAGGCATCGCCATTGGTATCGGAAACCATGATGATCGTGTTGTTGAAGGTGGCTTTGATGTTCACGATCGCCTTGGAAACCGTTCTCTTGATCTTCTTGCGTTTTCTGGACGCCGCCATGTCAACTCCTCAACTCTATGCACGTGGACACGTCATCATGATGACACCGTGCCCGTGAGAGCCGCAAGGCTCTACATTCTCTTGATACTCTTCTTGCCGGCTACGGTCTTCTTGGGGCCTTTTCGGGTTCTGGCGTTCGACTGCGTCCCCTGGCCTCTCACGGGGAGTCCACGCCGATGGCGCAGCCCCCTATAACAGGCGATCTCCTTGAGACGCTGGATGTTCTGGACCACCTGACGCCTGAGCTGCCCCTCGATGGTATAGTTCTTCTCGATATGGGAGCCCAGCCGAGCCACATCCTCTTCGGTGAGGTCCTTGGCCTTCATGCTGCTGTCGAGCTCCATCTCTTTGCAAATCTTAATCGCCGTCGTTCGCCCAATACCAAAGACATAGGTAAGAGATACGGCAAGAATCTTGTCGTTGGGAATATCAACACCGACTATACGAGGCATTCATCTCTCCTTAACCCGACCAGTACTCTGTTCTCTCTGCTGGTCTCTTCGAGGTGCCGAGATCTATACTCTGCGGACTTACTTACCCTGCCGTTGTTTGTGGCGGCCGTTGGTGCAGATGACCCGCACGACCCCGCGCCGCTTGATGATTTTACAGTTTTCGCAGATTCTCTTGACCGATGCTTTGACCTTCATACTACCCCGCCTGCCCAACCCAATTCGGGTTCGAGCTTCATGTCCCATCGAGTTTCAACTCGATCGTTAATCGCGATAGACGATCCGCCCCTTCGAGAGATCGTAGGGGCTGAGCTCTACCGTCACCGAATCACCAGGAAGGATCCTGATGAAGTGCATTCTCATCTTGCCGGAGACATGGGCGATCACGATGTGCCCGTTCTCCAGCTCTACCTTGAAAACCGCGTTAGGCAGAGCTTCTCTAACAACCGCTGGAACTCTGATCGCCTCTTCCTTGGCCATATGAGTCTCTTGGTTTTCTCCACAAAAATCTTCGTCCGCAAGGGACCGATTGGTTGTGCTGCCTGTCAGTCACAATTCCTCGTCCAAGAGGAGCGAAGGACAAGGCACAACAGCCTCGGCAATCGTAACCTCTAACGTTTGCGCCCCTTAGCCCAGGAGCTCGAAGTTCCGCCTGCTATAAATCCGTCGTAGTTCCTCATCAAGAGCTGGGAGTTGAGCTTGTCCATGAGATCCAGAATCACCCCAACCACGATGAGTATACTGGTGCCTCCAAGAAAGACTGCGATGAAAGGCGGAATATTTTGCAGTTGCTTGGAGATCAAGTGGGGGAGCACGGCGATCGCCGCCAGAAAAGTGGCACCCGCCAGGGTGACACGGTACATCACACTCTCCAGATAATCAGCCGTCCTCTTGCCCGGCCGCATGCCCGGAACGAAACCGCCCGATTCCTTGAGATTGTTGGCAATCTCAGTCGGCTGGAACATCAGCGCGGTCCAGAAGAAGGCAAAGAAGAAGATCATGAGTACGTAGAAGATGATGTACCAGAAGCTTCCCCATGCAAACACGTTGTCGAAGAACTTGGTGTCGAAGATCTTCCCCAACAGGGGAGGAAGGATAAACAGCGCGGCGGCGAAGATGATCGGCATGACACCGGCCTGGTTCACCTTGAGAGGCAGATAGTGGCGTTGTCCGCCGTAAACCTTGCGCCCGCGCGTCAGCTTGGCTTGTTGGATCGGTATTCGTCGCTGCCCCTTGGTCACATAGACGATTCCGACGACGATGATGATGTACAACCCGATCAACGTGGAGAAGGTCGACATCCTTTCGGTCGCATCGAGGTCATTGAAGAGCATCTGGAACTGGGCCGGCAGGCGGGCGATGATCCCCGACATGATGATCAGGGAGACGCCATTGCCGACGCCATGTTCGGTGATCTGTTCACCGATCCACATGATGAAGACCGTCCCGGCGGTGAACGTGAGGATCATCACCAACCGGTATCCGATGTTGTTGAACAGCGCCGGATCGATGATCTGCATCTGTACGACGAGATCCTTCAGGTAGCCCTGAATGATGAACGTGCTCTGAATGACGCAGAGCAGGATCGTAGCCCAACGGGTGTACTTGTTGATCATCTTCTGGCCCTGAGCTCCCTCCTTGGAGAGCTTCTCCAGAGCCGGTACCACTTTCACGAGCAGCGAAAAGATGATCGACGCCGAGATGTAGGGCATGACACCCAGCGAAAAAATCACGATCTGTCCCAGGGCGCCCCCGGAGAGGGTGCTCATGAGACCGAAGATCAGCCCTAGGCCGCCGGATTCGTACCCTTTGGCCATTTCGGCGATCTGGGAATAATCGACCCCCGGAATCGGGATATGAAATCCGATCCGGTACACGATGAGCAATCCCAGTGTGAGGAGGATCTTCTGCCTGAGCTCTTTGATGCGAAACAGGTTGACAAGTGCCAGATTCATCGGCTTACCTCGATCTCCCCTCCGACGGCTTCGATCTTCTGGCGAGCCGACGCCGAACAGTTGTCGGCTTGGATCTTGAGCTTCGTTTTCAGCTCACCGCCACCCAGGATCTTCAGCTTTTTGGCGTTTTTCTTGATCATTCCTTTGGTCTTGAGAAGGGCCAAATCTACCTGGTCACCCTCGTTTAAGACCTCGAGATCGCCCACATTAATCGTGGTATAGACCACCTTGAAAGGCGCGTTAGTGAACCCTCTCTTGGGCAGACGCCGGTAGAGAGGCATCTGGCCGCCTTCGAATCCCATCTTGCCGCCGGTGCCGGAACGTGAACCCTGGCCTTTCATGCCGCGGCCGCTGGTCTTGCCCTTGCCCGAGCCCGGGCCCCTTCCGACACGCATTTTCTTTTTGCGTCCCGAGCCTTTACATTTGATCTCTTTGAGACTGACCATCAGATCTTCACTCCCCTGAGATTCTCCACCTCTGTCTGTGATCGGATGGAGGTAAGGCCCTGCAAAGTAGCCTTGGCCAGGTTGACGGGATTCGTCGAGCCATAAGCCTTGGTCAAGATGTCCTTCACGCCCGCGGACTCGACAACCGCCCTCACCGTAGCGCCGGCGATGATGCCGGTACCCGGTGCAGCCGGGATCAGTCGCACGGTGCTCGACCCGAAACGTCCAGAGACGGCGTGCGGAATGGTGGTGCCCTTCAGGTTGACCACCTTGAGCGTCTTACGGGCGTCTTTAAAGCCCTTGTCCACCGCGCTGGGCACTTCCTTGGCTTTTCCGAAGCCGAGGCCGACCCGTCCCGATTTGTTCCCCAGCACCACCAGGGCGCTAAAAGAGAACCGGCGGCCGCCCTTGACGACCTTGGAACAGCGGTTGACCTTGATGACGGTCTCTTCGAGAACGTTGGGGCCGCTGACATCAACGTCGTTCTTGTTCAACGTGCGTCCTCCCTGGTTGCTCAAAAGTTTATCCCCCCTTCACGGACCGCGTCGGCAAAGGCCTTGATCCTGCCGTGATAGCGATACCAGCCTCTGTCGAAGACCGCACGTCCGATCCCCTTCTCCTTGAGACGCTTGGCCATCTCCGTGCCCAGGACCTTGGCGCGCTCTCTCTTTCTCTCGCTCTGCTGGCCCTGGAAGCCCTTTTCGAGAGTCGACACGGCCGTGATCGTGTAGCCCGTCTCGTCATCAATCGCCTGGCAAGCAATGTTCTTGTTGCTGCGGAAGATGGAGAGCCGAGGTTTGACCGCGGTGCCGTGCAACTTCCTACGCACGCCACGTGCGACGCGAAGTCGCTTATTGATTCTGATTTTTTGCTTTCTATCCATGGTTCAAACGAATCTAACGCAAAGATTGTGTTTTCGAATACCTCGTTGAATACCGCAATGATCGATCAGGCATCAAGTACCAAGCGACTTACCGACCTTTCTCCGGACGATCTCGTTCTCGTAACGGATCCCCTTGCCTTTGTAAGGCTCCGGAGGCCTGACCCGTCGGATGTTGGCGGCAAACTGTCCCACGAGCTGTTTGTCGCCACCTTTGACCGCGATTACCGTGGGGTTGGGAACCTCGATGGACAGCCCCTCGGGGATCGGCAGATCCACAGTATGACAGAACCCGATCTGAAGAACGAGACTATCACCCTTCAACTGTGCATTGTAGCCCACGCCCACGATGGTGAGACGCTTTTCGAATCCCACGGTGAGCCCTCTGACCATGTTGTCCACGAGAACCCGGTAGAGACCATGCATCGCCCTGGTTCTGCGCTCGTCGTTCGTCCGATGGAACTGGACCTCTTTGTTCTCCTCGTCGATCACGACGTCGATCGCTTTGTCGATCCACTGCTCGAGCTTCCCTTTGCTCGTCTCAACGATCACATTGCGATCGTTCATGGTCACATTGACGCCGTCAGGGATTTTGACGGGTTTTTTTCCTATTCTTGACATGCTTCACTCTCAAAGGTCACAAGTTGTCCTGTATGCCTCGCTCAACGGATGCAGCCCTCGAGATCGTTGAGGGCATCTCCGGCGGCGGCTACTTCACCATCAGAAGAACCTCTCCGCCGACTTGCTTCTCACGGCACTCCCTGTCCGAAAGAATGCCCTGCGTGGTGGAGTAGATCTCGGCACCAAAGCCGTTCAGAACTTTGGTGATCTCATCCACACCACGATAGATGCGACAGGAAGGCTTTGAAACCCTGCGAATCTCGTTGATCACTCGCTCTCTATCGGGACCGTACTTGAGCGTAATGCGCAGCATTCCCTGCTTGTCGTCGGGGGTCATCAGGAACTCGGCGACAAAACCTTCGCGCTTGAGGGCCGCTGCGATACCCTCCTTGATCTTGGAAGACGGGACTTCTACAGTTATCGTTCTGTTGATGTTCGCGTTTCTAATTCTCGTCAACATATCCGCAATGGGATCAGTCATGGTCATGGCTCAGGAACTCCCTCGAGCTAGGTCCTCAAAACGACACCGGTTACCAGCTCGCCTTGCGCACGCCTGGAATCTCTCCCTTGAGGGCCAGACTCCGAAAACAGATGCGGCAGATTCCGAACTTTCTGTAATAGGCTCTCTGCCGGCCGCAAAGGCTGCAGCGATTGTAACGTCTCGTGCTGAACTTAGGTTTTCTCTTGGCTTTGACGATCAAACAGGTTTTAGCCACTTTTATCCCTCTATCGAAAAAACGGCGAAAAGCACCGGTTGCCGGTGATTCGAGATCTCTCGACTCATTTCTTGAACGGCATCCCTAAAAAGTCGAGCAGACTAAGAGCCATCGCATCGTTGGGTGCGTCGGTGACGATGGTAATATCCATACCCTGAACGAACTGGACGTTGTCGAGATCGATCTCGGGAAAGACGATTTGGTCGCCGAGCCCCATCGAATAGTTACCGCGCCCGTCGAAGGACTTCTTCGAGAGTCCGCGGAAGTCTCGAATACGCGGTATGGCGATCGAGATGAGGCGATCGAGGAACTCCCACATGCGATCACCGCGTAAGGTCACGCGGCACCCTACCGGCATACCTTCGCGCAGCCGGAACCCGGCGATCGAATTCCTGGCCCGCGTCATCGCGGCTTTCTGCCCCGTGATCACAGACAGATCCTTCATCGCCGCCTCGAGCATGGACTTGTTCTCGCGAGCACCGCCCACTCCCATGTTGACGACGACCTTCTCCAGCCGCGGAATTTGGTGCAGGTTCTTGATATCGAAGGTTTCCCGCAGCTTTGGAGCGCACTCGTCTGAGTACTTCTGCCTCAGTCGTGGGATTTTCTTTTCTGTCGCTGTCGATTTTTCCATCTTTAAAATCTTTCCCTAAACACGTCTTCGAATCAATTGGGGAAAGTCTCGGAGCAAACGGAACACACCCTCTGCTTGACGTCGTCCTTGACCGCAAATCTGACACGAACGCCCTTTTGACACTTTTCGCAGAAAGGCATCACGTTGGAGAGATCAATCGCATTCTCCCGCTTGATACGTCCGCCTTGGGGGTTCTGCTGACTGCGGCGTACATGCTTGTACACCAGGCTGACCCCTTCAACAACGACCCGGTTCTTGTCATCGATCACGCGCAAAACCTTTCCGGTCTTGCCGCTGTCGACGCCGGCTTTCACGATGACCAAGTCGTTTTTCTTAATCCTCCGCATTATTCATGCTCCTGGGCAACTCTGTCTTCTCTGTCTTCCTGGACCATCTGTGCATACGTCAAACGACCTCGGAAGCCAGCGATATGATCTTCATAAAGTTCTTCTGACGGAGCTCTCTGGCCACGGCTCCAAATATACGTGTTCCCTTGGGGTTGTTGTCGTTATCCAAAATCACGACGGCGTTGCTGTCGAACCGCACGTATGATCCATCGGATCTCCGGATATTCTTCTTGGTCCTCACGATCACACCCCGGATGATCTGTTTCTTCTTGACCTCTGACTTGGGCGCAGCCTTTTTGACCGAACCGACGATGATGTCACCGATGTTGGCGGTGCGCTTACCCGAAGCCCCCACCACATTGATGCACATGACAGATTTGGCACCTGTGTTGTCGGCAACGTCGAGGAGTGTCTGCATCTGAATCATTGTCGTTCACTCCCTTTCTGCAAGATCTGAGCCAAGCGCCAATTCTTGGTTTTGCTCAAAGGTCTTGCATAATAGACTTCGACGGTATCACCGACGTGCGCCTCGTTCTGCTCGTCATGCGCTTTCAAGCGCGAGTAGCGCTTGATGTACTTCTTGTATTTGGGATGCTTGACCAGCCGCATCACCTGCACGGTAATGGTCTTCTGCATGGCATCACTGACCACGGTTCCGACCTTGCTGGTTTTTTTCTTCTCGCCTGTATTCATCGACTGACCTCAATCCGTCTGCATTCGACCCCGGCATAGGGAGTCGTATCATTCATATTTAAATATCTCACCGGTGAGTGGCTTCGTGGATGCCTTTCTCCCGTTCTTTGAGAATCGTCAGGATCCTGGCCACGTCCCGCTTGATCTGCTTGATCCGCGCGGGATTAGAGAGGTTCTCGCTGGCCGACTGAAAGCGGAGTTCGAAGAGCTCTTTTCTGATTATCTTGAGGTCGTAATTGAGCTCTTTGTCTTCCTTCGATCTCAGTTCCTTGGGGTTCATGCCTTCATCCTCCTCTTGATGAACCTGACCCTCAGAGGAAGCTTGAAGGATATCCGGTTGAAGATCAAGACGGCCGTTTCCTCGTTGACGTTGGTTAGCTCGTACAGAACGGTACCGGGCTTGATCGCCGCGGACCAATGATCCGGTTCGCCTTTGCCCTTCCCCATGCGCGTTTCCGCCGGAGTGGTGGTGATCGGCTTGTGGGGGAAGATGCGGATATACAGCTTGGCATCCTTCGAGGCACGAGATGCTGCAATACGTCCCGCCTCGATCTGCCGCGCAGTGATGTAACCTCCCTCCAGCGACTGGAGACCGAAATCTCCAAATTCCACCGAGTTACCGCGTGTGGCTTGACCACGAATTCTGCCGCGTTGGACCTTGCGGTAACGGGTTCTCTTGGGCATCAAGACCATGTCTGTTTATCTCCTATCCGTTACCCTCGACGGCTGAACTTCTCGCCGCGGTAGATCCAAACTTTGATTCCGATGACGCCGGCTTTGGTGCGGGCTTCGGCGAAACCGTAATTCACATCGGCCATCAGCGTCTGGAGAGGGATCTTGCCCACGATGATCTTCTCCCGGCGGGCCATTTCAGCCCCGGCGAGACGGCCAGCTATACGTATCTTGATCCCTTCTGCACGTGCCTGCATCGTACTGAGAGCAACTTTTTTGAGCACCCGCCGAAAAGCGGCGCGCTTTTCGAGTTGCTCGGAGATACTCTCGGCGACAAGCTGCGCACAGAGCTCGGGTTTGTCGATCTCTTTGAACTCGAGCATGACCTGACGTTCTATGATCTTCTCCAACTCTTTGGAGATCTGATCGGCACGCGATCCACCCTTTCCGATCAAGATGCCGGGACGCGCCGTGTAGACCTGGATCTTGACGGCTTCACGGGTCCTCTCGATCTCGATGCGATCGATAGCGGCGCTGTAGCACTCTTTCTTGAGATACTTGCGAATCTTCTGATCTTCGAGGAGGAGCTGGGAGAAGTTCTTCTTGTCGGCGTACCAGCGCGACCTCCAGTTTTCGATGATCCCGATTCTGAATCCTGTCGGGTTGACTTTCTGGCCCATTATTTCTCCCTAGCTTTCGATTCGCCAGTTTTCGATTCGCCAGCTCTCGATTTGCCGGCGTCGCTCTTTGTCGCCGCCTCGGCCGGCTTCTCATCCACGACCTCATCGTCTTGAGCCTCGGTGAGAGTAACCTTGATGTGGCTCGTACGCTTCAGGATCGGAACCGCCCGTCCTCTCGAGATCGGACGCCAGCGAGCGCGACCACCGAGCAGAGGCCCTTCATCCACCACGGCCCTGGAGATGACGAGGCTATCGATATCCACATCCACGTTCTGTTCCGCGTTGGCCAGAGCGGAGCGGATCACTTTTTCGACCATCGGCTTGCCGCGCCGGTTGACGAACTTCAGTGCATCCAGGGCTTGGTTGACGCTCATACCCCGGACGAGGTCCACCACATAGCGCGCCTTGCGTGGCGAGATCCTTGCGTACATGTGGCTCGCGATAAAATCCATTTGAATCCGACTCCCTTGAATCATCTATCTCCGAACCGTTCCGGGTCGAGACGGCTGGTTTGTCCGTCCCGTCCACGCCACATCGGCGATGGCCGCACCCGCGAGGGTTTCGGGTTGGAGCGAAATTAGTGCTTCTTCTCTTTCTTGCTCGTATGCCCCCTGAAGGTGCGCGTGGGAGAGAACTCGCCCAACTTATGCCCCACCATATCTTCGGTTACGAAGACCTTGAGAAAATTCTTGCCGTTGTGAACGAGAAAGGTCTTGGAGATGAAGTCTGGTGGGATCGTGCAGGAACGTGCCCAGGTCTTGATCGGATCATGACGACCTGCAGCCTCCTGCTTGTCCACCTTTTTCAGGAGTTTTACGTCGATATACGGGCCTTTTTTAATGCTTCTGCTCATCTCATCTCCATACCGGTTCATTATCGCTTGCGGAAGCTCTCTTCCGAGTCCTGTAGAACAATGAACGGCTTATTTCTTTCTCCTCCTGAGGATGAAGGCGTTGCTCGGTTTCTGACGGTTGCGCGTCCTACCGCCCTTGGACAGCTTGCCCGTAGGCGAGCAAGGATGCCGACCACCACCCGAACGGCCTTCGCCGCCGCCCATGGGGTGCGCCACAGGATTCTGAGCCGTGCCTCTCACATGCGGACGACGCCCCTTCCATCGGGACCGCCCCGCTTTTCCCAGGGAGACGTGCTGGTGGTCCAGATTACCTACCTGACCGATGGTGGCACGACATGCCACCGAAACACGCCGAATTTCGCCGGAGGGCAGCAGCAGGTTGGCGAAGGCTCCTTCGCGGGCCTGTAGCTGAATCGTACAGCCAGCGCTACGCCCGAGCTGCCCGCCGTGACCAGCTTTCAGCTCCACGTTATGCACGGTCATGCCCAGCGGTATCGAGCGCAGGGGCATGGTGTTGCCCACGTTGGGCTCGACTTTCTCACCCGACTCTACGCTGGCACCCACCTGGATCCCGTTGGGAGCCAGGATATATCGCTTCTCGCCATCGGCATAGTGCAGAAGGGCGATGAAAGAGGAACGATTGGGATCGTACTCGAGCGCCGCAACGCGCGCCGGGATGCCGTCTTTGTCCCTCTTGAAATCGATGATCCTGTACATACGCTTGTGGCCGCCGCCACGGAAGCGGGATGTGGTGTGGCCGTGATGATTCCGTCCTCCGGTCCTCTTCTTGGGTTTCAAGAGGGATTTTTCCGGCTCCTTCTTGGTGAGCACCGAGTAGTCGAGCACGGTACCAAAACGGCGCCCCGGAGATGTTGGTTTGTATTTCTTGATCGGCATCTTATCTCTTTCTCCCGCCGAGCAGTCTCTGCAAAGGTCGGTCCTTTTTTTCCTCTGCGAAGGCCTTAGATGAACTCGATCGCCTGCCCTTCCTTGAGCTTGACGATAGCCCTCTTGACGTCGGGACGTCGGTGGGTGCGATTACCCAACCCCTTCTGCTTGCCCTTGCGTACCATCGTGTTGACCTTGACGACGTCCACGTCGAAGAGGGTTTTCACGGCCTTGATGATCTCATTCTTGTTGGCCTTGGGATGAACCAGGAAGTTGTAGGAGTTACCCTCTTCCGTCTGGATCGTGCCCTTCTCGGTGATGAGAGGCTTGAGAATGATTTTATAGGGATTATCCATCGCCGATCCGCTCCTTCATTCCTTCGAAAGCCTCGTTCACGAACAGAACGTTCCGGTGTTGGAGCACGTGCAGCGCGTTGAGATCGCTCGCCGTCATGACCCGAACATCGGCAATGTTCCTAAACGACTTGTAGAGGACGTCCTGCTGGGAGGCGAGCACCACGAGGGAGCTGCCCACTAGACCGAGCTTCTTGACGCAGCGCGCGGCTTCACGGGCGGAGGGCTTCTCCAGCTCGAGATCTTTGATGAAAAAGACCTCGCCGTCCTTCAACTTGGCGTACAAGGCGTTGCGAAAGGCCTCCTTCTTGGCCTTACGCGGCATAGAATAGGAGTAGTCGCGCGGCTTCGGGCCGAAGATGACGCCGCCACCCCGTCGCAGAGGAGACTTGAAATCGCCGCAACGGGCGTAACCGGTTCCCTTCTGGCGGTAGGGCTTGCGACCGGTTCGGCTCACCTCGGCCCGCGTCAACGTCGAGTGAGTCCCCTGCCGGCGGTTGGCCTCGTACATGAGAACCGCATCGCGCAGCAGGCGGCGCTTCACCTTGTCTCCGAAGGTCGACTCGTCGACTTCGGTCTTCGAAAGGGTTTCGCCCTTCGGTATATAAGTCATAATTTCAGCCATTGCGGATCCTCGCTCTACTTCACGTCGCCGGCCTTGCGAGCCTGCTTCGTCTTGGCCGTCGAAATTCGCAGGATACCATTGCGCGCGCCGGGAACCGATCCCCTGATCAGCAGAAGCTGGTTCTCGGCATCGATTTTCACGATGAGCAGATTCTTCTTCGTGATGCGCTCGTCACCATAGTGCCCCGGCATTTTCTTGCCCTTGAACACACGCGATGGATCGGAGTGCATACCGATCGCACCGGGGCGGCGGTCAAACATGCCGCCGTGGCTGGCCGGGCCTCCGCCGAATCCCCAACGTTTCATGACTCCGGCAAAGCCGCGGCCTTTGCTGCGCCCCACAACATCCACGTAGTCTCCAGCCTCGAAGGTGTCGACGGTGATGGCGTCACCGACCTGAATCTCCTCGGGATCATCGAGCCGGAACTCAGCCAGTACCTTCAACGGCGGTACCCCGGCCTTCTTGAAATGGCCGCGCAAAGGCTTCGTAACACGCTGGGGCTTCTGCTCCATGAATCCCACCTGAACGGCATGATAGCCGTCGGTTTCCTTGGTCTTGAGCTGGACAACCCTGCACGAGCCGGCATCCACAACGGTCACCGGGATCTGGGTTCCTTCCGGGTCGAAAATCTGAGTCATCCCCACTTTGCGACCCAAGATGTATTTGAAGCTCACGATCGATCCCTCTCTTCACTGAAGGCCAATTCTACCCCGCCGAGCGACGAAACCTGAACGCTATCACCGCCGGACGGCACGCTGCCGAGCCTGAACAAATCAGGCCCCAAACAGGTCAAGCCCAAAATTAGGTCAAGCCTTGACACGGATGTCGACACCGGCCGGAAGATTGAGCCGGCTGATGGAGTCGACCGTCTTCGCCGTCGGCTCGTGAATGTAAATCAAGCGCTTGTGGGTACGGATCTCGAACTGCTCACGCGACTTCTTGTCGATGTGCGGCGACCTGTTCACCGTATATCTCTCGATCCGCGTGGGCAGAGGAATCGGACCAGCAATTCGCGCCCCAGTCCTCTTGGCGGTCTCTACAATGTCCGCCGCTGACTGGTCCAGCGTTTCGTGGTCGTAGGCCTCGAGCCTGATAATAATTTTCTGATTCAGCATCTAGTGACTCCGAATCCGCTGCATTCAACGTCTTCGTTTTCAAGCCGATACGTTGGATGAACCGCCCAAGACACTTCTCTCGTGCGCTCCGGTCTGCGTGGTATGAAGGTCTTGATTTGACAGTAATTTAAAACTGGACGTAAAGATCGGCGATTCTACCTGAGCCCTCTCTGGTGTCAACTCTATTATTTTTTTTTAAAAAAAAGGAAAGGTTTTGATCTCGAATCCTATTAATCGCTGCCGTTACGAGAGTTAGCAGCCCGGCAGCAATGCCCGCCAATCGCGAAATATCCCGCGGTCCGAGGAAGACCCAATCGTGCTCGAAGGGGTGATCCCCGAATCGCAAGGTTTGAACCCTCAAATGGTTCCGATTAAATGATCGTTTTTGCCTCCGATTCCGGGACCGGTTGATACTCGAAGGGTTCGAGCGAGAAGGAGGCCCGGCCCTGCGAGAGAGACCGGATCGTGGTGGAATAACCAAACACGTTCGCCAGAGGCACGGAGCCACGTAGGAGCACGGGATCGACGTTGACTTTGACCTCGTTGATGCGCGCCCTGCGGCTGTTCAGGTCGGCCTGGATGCCGCTGAGATACTCTCTGGGTGTGCTGATTTCCAGGTCCATGATCGGCTCGAGGAGCACAATTCCGCCCTTTTGCATGGCATCCTTGAAGGCCATCTCGGAGGCCACCCCGAAGGCGATCTCACCGGAGCGGGAGGGATCATGCTCCCCTTCGAGCACGGTGATCTTGACGCTCACCACGGCGTAGCCCAGCGAAATGCCCGACTGGGCAGCGCTGCGGATCGAAAACTCGATGGAAGGCCAGAAGATCTTGGGGATTTCGGACTTGTCGAGCCGGCTCTCGTACACCAGCCCGCGTTCGCTCCCGAGCGGCTCCACATGGAGGTGGATACGTCCGAAGAGCTCTTTCTCGCCGACCTTCTTGTGGAAGGTTCCCACGCCCTCGGCTGCCTCTCTGATGGTCTGTTTGTACGCCACGCGCGGCTGTCCGACCCGCACATTCTGTTTGAACTCTTTCAGCAGGCGCCCCTTGATGATCTCGAGATGAAGCTCCCCCATGCCGGAGAGGATCAACTGCCCGGTCTCGTCGTCGAGGCGCCACAGCAGGGTGGGATCATCCTTGGACAGGATCTTCAGCGCGTTGATCAGATCGTCCTGCTCGGAAAGGCTCCTGGGCTCGATTGACAGGGAGATGACCGTTTCCGGAAAGACCATCCGCTCCAGCAGGATTTGCTTGTTCTTGGGACAGATCGTATCACCGGTGCCGGTCTCCTTGAATCCCACGACACCGACGATCTCCCCGGGACCGGCGGTATTCACGGCGTTCTTCTCGTCGGCGTGCATCAGATAGAGGCGGGTGACGCGTTCGGTCTTCTTCTTACGCGGGTTGTAGACCGCCTGACCGGCCTTGAGCGTCCCCGAGTAGATGCGCAGAAAGGCGAGCTCGCCGTGTTGATCATGGATCGTTTTGAAGACCACCGCGCAGAGATGGTCTTTCGGATCCGGCTTGCGGGTGATCTCCCGTCCACGGCCCGGTTCTTCTCCCACGATGGTGCCCCGCTCTTGAGGCGAGGGGAGGTAGTCGACGATCGCATCCATCACCTGTTGCACGCCCTTGTTGCGGAACGCCGCTCCGCAGAGGATCGGCACCATACGCTGCTGGCGCACGGCGTCGCGGATAATCTGGCGCAACTCGGCGATGTCGATCTCGGCGTCCTCGAGGTACTTCTCGAGCAACTCGTCGGAGTGCTCGGCCACCTGTTCGATGAGGTTCTGCCGGTGGAGCTCGGCCTCATCCCGCAGATCGTCCGGGATCTCGTCGATGGTGAAGGACTGGCCCTGGTCCTCCTCGCAGTAGCGGATTGCCTTCATCTCCAGCAGATCGACCACGCCTTCGAAGTTCTTCTCCGCTCCGATCGGAATCTGCAGCGGCACGGCCGGAGAAACGAGCCGCTTGCGCACATCGTTGACCACGCGGTGGAAGTCGGCACCGACGCGGTCCAGCTTGTTGACGAACACGATCCGGGGTACTTTGTAGGCGTTGGCCTGGCGCCAGACCGTTTCCGACTGAGCCTGTACACCCGCCACACCGTCCATGATCCCGATGGCTCCATCGAGGATCCGCAACGAACGTTCCACCTCGACCGTGAAATCCACGTGCCCAGGCGTGTCGATGATGTTGATCCGATGATCCCGCCAGTAACACGTCGTGGCCGCCGAGGTGATCGTAATGCCCCGATTCTGCTCCTCCTCGAGATAGTCCATCTTGGCGGTGCCCTCGTGCACCTCGCCCATACGATGTTCTTTACCGGTATAGTAGAGGATCCTCTCGGTCAGCGTCGTCTTACCAGCATCTATGTGAGCGATGATGCCGATGTTGCGAATGTGACTCAAGTCCGCCATAAGCTGTGTTCCTTCGCGCATCGCGCCGGGCAATGATCGCATCCTCGCCTTGCCTTTTCTGCGGAAGGCAGAGATGGGTGTATTGTGGCGCGAAGCCTTTTCAACGACCCTGTCACTCATCGTTCGAACCGAAGGAACCCGACAACTCCATGGACGGGGTGGGAAAGACCCAACCCGACCTAAGCGATCGCGCTCTTTTGAGCGCAACGCTCTCGAAAAGCTGGCGTTGGCGCCGACGCTAGAAGACTTTTCGGTTCTCTTCGGCTCGGAATGAAAATGAATCTCTTTTCAGAAAAAATAAGCCCGAACCATCCAATGTGGCACGGGCTCAGTGTCAATATCGCGTGCTGTGCTCGTCTCGTTTCGTGAAAACGCCGGCAATCCCCGAAGGGATCACCACGCGAAGTGCGCGAAGGCCTTGTTCGCTTCGGCCATCCGGTGCGTGTTCTCACGCACCGTCATGGCGGCTCCCTGCTTGTTGTAAGCATCCAGGAACTCCATGAAGAGGCGTCGCGCCATCGGCTTGCCCTTCTTCTTGCGCGCAGCTTCGATGATCCAGCGGATCGCCAGGCTCTGCTGCCGTTCCTTCCTGATCTCGTGCGGCACCTGCAAGGTCGAGCCGCCGACGCGTTTGGATCGAACCTCGATCATCGGTTTCACGTTGTTCACCGCGGTAATGAAGGCCTCGAGAGGTTCCTCATCGGGTATTTTTTTGCCGAGGAGCTCAAGGGCATCATAGAAGATCCGCAACGCGGTGGTCTTCTTTCCATCCCACATCAGATTGTTGACAAACTTAGCCACAAGCCTGCTGTTGTAAAGAGCATCCGCTCTCAGGTATTTCTCGGTAGACTCATATTTACGTGGCATGAGTGTTAGCTACTTTCTCTTTTCTAAAAACATCGCCTCGAAAGAAATCTGGAATCCGCACGCTCCCGAACTCGAACGGCACGACCGGGCGCGTTCACCCACGCTACTTCTTCGGCCGTTTCGTACCATAGAGCGAACGACCCTGTTTCCGGTCTTCAACGCCCGTGGCATCGAGGGTCCCGCGGATCACGTGGTACCGCACGCCGGGCAGGTCTCGGACACGACCGCCGCGGATGAGCACGATCGAGTGCTCCTGCAAGCTGTGTTTCTCTCCAGGGATGTAGACGGTGACCTCTTTGCCGTTGGAGAGCTTGACACGGGCGATCTTGCGCAGCGCCGAGTTCGGTTTCTTGGGGGTCTGGATCTTGACCTGCGTACAGACTCCGTGCTTCTGCGGGCATGACTCAAGAACGGGCGCCTTCGACTTCTTGACGATGCGTCTGCGTCCTTTACGGATCAGTTGGTTGATGGTGGGCATCAAAAACTCCGTCTCATTCGGGAGAACCGGCTCCCGCTCGAGGGAAAATTAAACGTAAAGAGTGCCAAATTATAGTCCCCGGCCTCGCTGGCGCAAGGATATTTTACGAGAAGAAAGATCTTTGTCGGAACGATGGCACGCTACCGGCCAGGAAAACTCTTCGAGAGCGGCGATCCGCTCTCGAGAACTTTGGGGGAGCCTGTCAGGCCCGCGCCTCAGCGTGCTGTTCAGGGTTCATGCTACACTACACCACGCCGCCTGCGCCTTTTTCCTGTTCGAGAGCAGGTTCGGGAGTTTCCTCGGGTTCCTCGCTGCGGCGCTCCTCCGGCACGGTGGTCTTGGTGACCCTAGTCTGATGATATCCTTTGAAGCCGGTGCCCGTAGGCACCATGTGTCCCAGAATCACGTTCTCCTTGAGACCCAAGAGATCGTCACGCTTCCCTGAGATCGCCGCCTCGGTCAGGACCTTGGTGGTTTCCTGGAAGGAGGCCGCTGAGATCATCGAATCGCTCTGGAGCGCGGCCTTGGTGATCCCCAAGAGCAGCGGTTCCGCGGTGGCCGGCTTCTTCTTCTGCTCGAGGAGCTCCCGGTTGATGGTCCGGAAGGCGATCTTGTTCACCCCCTGGCCGGGGAGCTGATCACTGTCCCCGGGATCAGCGACAGTCACCTTCTTCAGCATCTGGGCGATGATGATCTCCACGTGCTTGTCGTCGAGGGTCACACCCTGGGAGCGATAGACGCCTTGCACCTCGCGCAGCAGATAGTTCTGTAGCGCTTCCTCGCCGCTGATCCGCAGAATATCGTGAGGAATGAGCGGGCCTTCGATGAGCGGAATGCCGGCCTTGACATAATCGCCGCTCTGGACTCGCAGGTGCCGGCCGTGGGGAACGAGGTGCTCGTGCACCATTCCACTCTCGTTCTTCACGAGGATCGTCCGCTTGCCCTTCTTCATCTCGCGCACCAGCTCGACAGTGCCGTCGATCTCGGCCATGATGGCAGGCTCTTTCGGCTTGCGGGCCTCGAAGATCTCCGTGACACGGGGCAGACCGCCGGTAATGTCCTGCGTGCCCCCCATCGCCCGGGGCGTCTTGGCCAGCAGCGTGCCGGCGACGACCTCTTCGCCGTCGTCCACCTCGATGTAGGCGCGCTCAGGGATCGGGTAGTAGATCAACGGCGTGCCGTGCTCGTCCTCGACCACGATCTGGGGGTGCAGATCACCCTTGTGCTCGATGATCATCTTGCGGATCACGCCGCCTTTGTCCTTCTCCTCTTTCATCGTCTTGCCATCGACGATGTCCTCGAAGCGCACGAACCCGCCGCGGTCGGCGAAGATCGGGATGTTGTGCGGATCCCAGTGGGCCAGGATTTTCTTGGGCGAGACCTTCTCGTCCTCCTTGACCTTGAGCAGAGCCCCCAGTGGGACGGCGTAGTGATCGATCTCACGCCCCTTCTTGTCGACCAGAACCAGCTCGCCGTTACGATCGAGGACGACCATTTCCTTGTCCTTGTTCTCGACCACCTTGAGCCTGGAGAAACGCACCACGCCGGCGCGTTTGGCCACGATCTCCGAGACCTCCAGCGCACGGCTGGCGGTACCGCCGATGTGGAAGGTCCGCATGGTGAGCTGCGTGCCCGGCTCGCCGATCGACTGGGCGCCGATGATCCCCGCTGCCAGGCCGAGCTCGGCCATCTTGCCGCGGGAGAGGTCCATCCCGTAGCACTTGGCGCAGCATCCCATATTGGCCTCACAAGTGAGCGCCGAGCGCACGCGCACCTTCTCGTAGCCGAGCGCCTCGATCTTCTCGGCGATCTCGACTGTGATGAGGTCGTTCTCGCGCACCACCACCTCGTCGGTCACCACGTCGACGATCGAGTCGCGGGCCACGCGACCGGTGATCTGCCGCGAGAGGGGAACCTCCACCTTGTCACGGAACATGATGGCGCTCTTGGGGATACCGGCGATCGTGCCGCAGTCATCGACGGTCACGACCACGCTCTGCGCCACGTCGGCCAGCTTGCGGGTCAGGTAACCGGAGTCGGCGGTCTTCAAGGCCGTGTCGGCCAGCCCCTTGCGAGCGCCGTGGGTCGAGGAGAAATACTCCAGAACCTTGAGCCCCTCGCGGAAGTTGGCCTTGATCGGGGTTTCGATGATGACTCCGGAAGGCTTGGCCATGAGGCCGCGCATACCGGCCAACTGGCGCACCTGCTCGATCGATCCTCGAGCACCCGAGGTCTGCATGATGAAGATCGGATTGAGGTAGGGATTGCCGCTGCGCGTGTCGTTGGACATCACCTCGAGCATCGCCCGTCCCACCTCTTCGCGAGCATGGGTCCAGAGGTCGATGACCTGATTGTAGCGCTCACCCTCGGTGATGATTCCCTTCTGGAAGAGCTTCCTGAGCTCCTCCACCTGGCCTTGAATGCGGCCGATGATGTCCTCTTTCGCCGGCGGAACCTTGAGATCCGCGGCGGAAAAGGAGACGCCTGATTTGGTGGCCGCCTTGAAGCCGAGCTCCTTGAGCCGGTCTAGAAAGTGAACTGTATCGCGCCAACCTTTCATCTTGTAGTAGTCCATGATGATGCGGTTGAGCGCCTTCTTGTTCAGCGAGATGTTGTAGAAGGGAAAATCGTCGCCCAGGATGTCGTTGAAGATCACGCGGCCTGCCGTGCTGTCGACCGGCGTGGTGCTGGTCACGGTGCGCCCCTCTTTGTGCACGATCACAGTGCCTTCGGGGAAACGCACCCGAATTCTTGCATGCACGCCGAGCTTGCCCTCGTCATAAGCCCGGAAGACCTCCATGGGCCCGGTGAAACACATGCCGTTGCCCTTCTCCCCGTCCTTTTCGGTGGTGAGATAGAAACAGCCCAGCACGATGTCCTGCGAGGGCGTCACCGAAGGGCTGCCGTGGGCCGGCGAAAAGATGTTGTTGGTGGCCAGCATCAAGGTCGAGGCCTCGATCTGCGCCTCGAAGGAGAGCGGCAGATGGACCGCCATCTGGTCACCGTCGAAGTCGGCGTTGAAGGCCGAGCAGACCAGCGGATGGATCTTGATGGCGTTGCCCTCGATCAGGATCGGCTGGAAGGCCTGGATCCCCATCCTGTGCAGCGTAGGGGCGCGGTTGAGGAGCACGGGGTGGTTCTGGATGACCTCCTCGAGAATATCCCAGACCTCGTCGTCCTTGCGCTCGAGCATCTTCTTGGCGCTCTTGATCGTATCGGCGTAACCGAGCTCCTTGAGGCGCCTGATGATGAAGGGCTGAAAGAGCTCGAGGGCCACCTTCTTGGGAAGCCCGCACTGGTGCAGCTTCAGCTCGGGCCCCACGACAATCACGGAGCGCGCCGAGTAGTCGACGCGCTTGCCGAGCAGGTTCTCACGGAAGCGCCCCTGCTTGCCCTTGATCATGTCGGTGAGCGACTTGAGCGGGCGGTTGGAGGCTCCCAGCACCGGACGGCGGCAGCGGCCGTTGTCGAAAAGCGCATCCACCGACTGCTGGAGCATCCGCTTTTCGTTGCGGATGATCACATCAGGTGCGTTGAGGTCGAGCAGCTTCTTGAGGCGGTTGTTGCGGTTGATCAGGCGCCGGTAGAGATCGTTGAGGTCGGAGGTGGCGAAGTTGCCGCTCTCCAGGAGCACGAGAGGTCTGAGATCAGGAGGGATCACGGGAATTACATCGAGAGTCATCCACTCGGGCTTGTTGGGTGACTCAATGAGCATCTCTACTGTGCGCAGGCGTTTGATGATGTCGCGCTTGCGCTGTTTGGACCGCGTGGTTTTTAGCTCCTCCCGCAGGTCGATGGAAAGCTTGTCCAGATCGAGACTGCGCAAGAGCTTCTTGACCGCCTCGGCTCCCATGTCGGCCTCGAAGGAGAACTCCTCCTTGCGCAGCTTGCGATAATCGTCTTCGGTGAGGAGCTGATGCAGTTTGACCGGTGCGTTTCCATTGTCGGTGACTATATATTCCTGGAAGTAGATTACCTTGTCGAGATGGGCGACCTTGATATCGAGCAGGTTGCCGATCCGCGAGGGCATGGCCTTGAAAAACCAGATGTGCGCCACCGGCGCCGCGAGATTGATGTGGCCCATCCGCTTGCGACGGACCTTGGAGTGCGTCACCTGCACGCCGCAGCGATCGCACACGATGTTCTTGTGCTTGATGCCCTTGTATTTGCCGCAAAAACACTCCCAGTCCTTGGTCGGTCCAAAAATCTTCTCGCAAAAGAGACCGTCCTTCTCGGGCCGGTAAGTGCGGTAATTGATTGTTTCCGGTTTTTTTACTTCGCCGAATGACCAGCCGCGGATGTCTTCCGGGGAAGCCAGGCGGATGGTCACGAAGGCGTAGTCGTTGATCTTCCGAAAGGTATCGTCGAGAACCATGTGATCGCTCCTGCGCTTGTCAGAAAGCTCGCCCCGCAAGGGGGATTGAAACCGTTTGCCCCGGGGGAGGGGATCCGGGATCAGTACCTCTTCTTCTTGTGCAGCTCCATGTTGAGCGCCAGCCCGCGGATCTCGTTGGTCAACACGTCGAAGGAGACGGGAGTACCGGGTTCGAGCACGTTGGTCCCCTTGACCATCGACTCATAGATCTTGGTGCGTCCTTCCACGTCATCCGATTTGACGGTGAGCAGCTCCTGCAGGATGTTGGCGGCGCCGTAGGCCTCGAGGGCCCACACTTCCATCTCGCCGAAACGCTGGCCGCCGAAGCGCGCTTTGCCGCCCAGCGGCTGCTGGGTGATCAGCGAGTAGGGTCCCGTCGCACGGGCGTGGACTTTGTCGTCCACGAGGTGGTGGAGCTTCATCATGTACATGTAACCAACGGTCACCGTCTGATCGAAGGGCTCGCCCGTGCGCCCGTCGAAGAGCCGCGACTTGCCGTCAATCGGCAAGCCCGCTTCCTCCAGGCATCGTTGTATGTCTTCCTCGGTAGCGCCGTCGAACACGGGGGTTACGGCCTGAAAACCGAGCTCCTTGGCCGCCCAACCCAGATGGGTCTCGAAGATCTGCCCCACATTCATACGGGAGGGTACGCCGAGGGGATTGAGCAGAATATCGAGGGGCGTGCCTTCGGCAAGGAAGGGCATGTCCTCTTCGGGGAGGATCTTCGAGATGACGCCCTTGTTGCCGTGCCGTCCGGCCATCTTGTCGCCCACCGACAGCGTGCGCTTGGTAGCGATGAAGACCTTGACCAGCTCGAGTACTCCGGTGGGCAGCTCGTCCCCTCTGGAGAGCTTGTTGACCAGTTTGTTCTTCTCGTTCTCGCGCATCTCGATGCGGTCGCCGTGAAACTTGAAGCTCTTGTAGAGCTTCTCGCCCTTCCCGGCCTGGTAGTTGTCCATGCAGACCTTGCGGATCAACTCGAGTAGCCGCTTCATCTCGGTGGAGTCGGCTTCCTCGTCGAGAACCAGCTCCTTGCCGGTTCGATCGTCGATCAACGTGTCCGTGTAGAGCTCGCTCACGCTCTGGCAGAGCTTTTTCATCTCGCTGCGGATGAAGGCCACGTATTCCTTCTCGGCCTTGCGGATCGACATGAGGTTCTTGGCGCTCTGCTCCTCGGAGGTGTCGATGTTACGGGAGAATTTCTGGGCATCGATGACGATACCCTCGATTCCCGAGGGGACCTCGAGGGAGTCGTTCTTGACGTCCTCTCCGGCCTTGCCGAAGATCGCATGCAGCAGCTTCTCCTCGGGGGTCAGCTCGCTCTTCGACTTGGGAGAGACCTTGCCTACCAGAATGTCGCCTGGCTTGACCTTGGTGCCGATCCGCACGATGCCCCCCTCGTCGAGGTTCTTGAGGGCTTTTTCGGAGACATTGGGTATGTCGCGCGTGAACTCCTCGCGGCCCAGCTTGGTCTCGCGGATTTCGATCTCGAACTCATTGATGTGAACCGAGGTGTAGGCGTCGTCCTTGACCAGGCGCTCCGAGACGATAATGGCATCCTCGAAGTTGTAGCCGTCCCAGATCATGAATCCGGCGAAGACGTTGCGTCCCAGGGCCAGCTCGCCCTTGGAGACCGCCGCACCGTCGGCGATAACATCCCCCACCTCGACCTTGTCGCCTAGAACGACCACCGGTTTCTGGTTGAGGCAGGTTTTTTCGTTCAGTCCGCGGAACTTCTTCAGCTTGTAGACCTCGTCATCGACCCAGATTTCCTGGGCGTCAACCCTGGTGACGGCCCCGGAGTTGTGAGCCACGATCACCATGCCCGAGTTCCGCGCCACCTCACGCTCCATGCCGGTGGCTACGATCGGCGGCTCGGTCTTGATCAGGGGAACGGCCTGGCGCTGCATGTTGGATCCCATCAGCGCGCGGTTGGCATCGTCATGCTCCAGGAAGGGGATCAGGCTCGCCGAGACCCCCACCAACTGCTGGGGCGAAATGTCGAAGTACATCACCTCGTCCTTGAGGACCTCGGTGGTTTCACCCCCAACGCGGGCCAGCACCACCTTGTCGACGATCTGCCCCTTATCGTTGATCTCGGTGTCGGCGGGAGCCAGGCAGGTCTCGTACTCTTCATCGGCGCGCATGAAGCGGATCTCTTGGGACAGCTTGCCGTTCTTGACCCTGCGGTATTGGGTGACCAGGAAGCCGTACTCGTCGAGAGTGGCATAGATCGACAGCGAAGAAATCAAACCGATGTTCGTGCCTTCCGGCGTTTCGATGGGACAGATCCGGCCGTAGTGGCTGATGTGCACGTCGCGCACCTCGAAGCCGGCTCGCTTGCGATTGAGACCGCCCGGCCCGAGAGCCGAGAGGCGGCGCTCGTGAGTCAGTTGGGAGAGCGGATTGGTCTGATCCACTACCTGGGACAGCTCGCCGCGGCCGAAGAAGTAGTCGATCGCCGAGGAGATCGTCTTGGAGTTGATCAGCGCACGGGGGGTCATTGTCTGGATCTGTTCGAGGTTCATCCGTTCCTGAGCGGTACGCCGCAGCTTGAGAAATCCCTTGCGGAACTCGTCGGTGGCGAGCTCGCTGATGGTCCTCACGCGACGGTTGCCGAGGTGATCGATGTCGTCCACCTCGCCTCTTCCCTGCCGCAGGTCGATGATGTAGCGCACAGAATTGATGATGTCGTCGGGGGTCAGGGTCATCTTGTCTTCCGGAACCACCTGCTTGTACTTGCGGTTGATCCGGAAGCGGCCCACCGGCCCGAGGCGGTAGCGCGCGGCGTCGAAAAAACGCTCCTCGAAGAGCTCTCTGGCTTTCTCCAGATGGGGCGGATTGCCAGGCCGCAGGCGCTGGTAAATCTTGAGCAAGGCGTTCTCGTGGGAGTTGGTCTCATCCTCCAAAATCGTGTTCAGGATCAGCGGATCCTCGACGACCTCGATGATGTCGACCTCCTTGATGCCCGCCTCCAGGATCGAAGGGATGATCTCCTCGGTGATCACACCGGCCGAGGGGACCAGGATCTCGCCGGTCTTGGTCTCGACGATATCGGAGACGCTGTGCTTGCCCACCAGGCTGGCCTCAGCGCTCTTGAGGCTGCGGAACTTGACCTTCTCGGTGGGGTCGAAGAGCGAGATGAGGGCTTCGTTGGTTGAGTATTCCTCGGACAGCGCCCGAATGTAGAGGGTCGCCGAAAACTTGCCGCTCTGGTCGATCTTGATCTGGAGAACGTCTTTTTTCGACACCGAGAGCTCGATCCATGAACCGCGTTGAGGAATGATCCAGCAGGAATGAAGCTTCTTTTCGCTGCTGTGGATCTCCACCGAGAAATCAACGCCCGGCGAGCGGTGGAGCTGGCTGACGATCACCCTCTCGGAGCCGTTGATGATGAACTCCCCGCCGCCGATCATGATCGGGATCTCGCCGAGGAAGACCCACTCCTCGACCGGATCCGGCTTGTCGAGCTTGACGAAGATCTTAAACGGCATACCGTAGGTCAACCCCAGGACCTTGCACTCCTCCGGCGAGTAGCGCGGATGCCCCAGCTCATACCCGAGGTACTCGAGAGCCATGGTCTTGTCGTAGGAGTAGATCGGGAAGGTTTCCCTCAGGATGGCTTCGAGGCCCCCGTCGTCTCGGCGGTTGAATGGAAGGTCGGGCTGTAAGAACTCTTCGTAGGATTTTGTTTGAATTTCGGTAAGGGAGGGGACCGGAACTTTCGACAGAAAGGAACCGAAGTTTCTGATTTCCATTAATTTTTCCCTAAGAACAATCTCATTAGCACGCCCGGAGGGAGATCATCTCTGTCTTCAGGACTGGCGGCGACGCCGATACGCCCCTTCTGAGGGGCGGCAGGACGCCACACCTCTTTTTATTACGACCCGACCAGGATGATCCGGCCGGGATAACCTGGCCGATGCCGGCCGGATCGTCTCGGGAATAGTCCTGAACTCCCAAATGCTCTTCCCTGCCAATGACTCCACCCTTCTAGAACGCATCGCGTGGCCCGGATCTTGTCCTGCGGCCGTAATGTATGTGGCGGCGTCGCCATCGGACCAAGACACGCTCAGTGAGCATGCCACCGGCAGGCCGAAGATCTCCTGTGTTTCTCGTTGCGATCCTCGGCCTGCCAGGCTGGTTTCTGCTGAACAACTATCATACCATGATGGCTCGACTATTTGATAGAGACAGTTGCTCCTGCGTCTTCGAGCTCTTTCTTGACCTTTTCGGCTTCGTCCTTGGCCACGCCTTCCTTGACTGCCTTGGGGGCGCTGTCCACCAGATCCTTGGCTTCCTTGAGCCCCAAGCTGGTGACGGCCCGGACCACCTTGATCACCTGGATCTTTTTGTCGCCGATCGCGTCGAGAACCACGTCGAAGGCCGTTTGTTCCTCTTCCGCCTGGGCTTCGCCGCCGGCGCCGCCGGCCATGGGCATGGCGCCCATCATGACGGGAGCACTGGCCTGAACGTCGAAAGTTTCCTCGAAGGCCTTCTTGAGATCGACCAACTCGAGCGCTGTCATGCCTTTGATGATGTCGATCACCTGGGCGACTTTTTCCTCACTGCTCATCAGTTCCTCCGTGTCTGCTATTCAACTGGGTAATGCAGTAAAATCTCTTGTTTTTGAGTGGTTATGACGCGTCTTCTCCGTCTTCCTTCTTCTCCCTCACGGCATCGATGGCGTAACCGATCGATGTGAACAGGGAGTTCATGGCATTGTGGATGCTCTGAAGAGGAGAAGCGATTCCCGCCGCGATGCTGGTCAGCAGCATCGGCATGTCGGGAATGTCGACCAGAATGGTTACCTGTTTCTTGTCGATCGCCGATCGCTCGAGCAGGCCGCCTTTGATCTTGAGCTTCTTGTGCTTCCTGGCGAAGTCGTTGACCGCCTTGGAGAGTTGAACGATGTCCTGGCCTCCCCAGATCACCGCTGACGGACCTGAAAAGACTTCTTCGAAGTCGGTCACGTCCAGCTCTTCGAGGATCTTGCAGGCCAGAGTGGTCTTGACAACCTGCATGTTGATCTCGTTCTTCCGGAGGGTCGAGCGGAACTCGTTGATCGACTCCACGTTCAACCCCTGGAAGTCCACGACGATACAGCTTTGAGCTTCGTCAAATAGTGTGACCAGCTCGTCTCTGATCATTTGATTCAGGATGTTGGGCATCTCTCTGTCACCTCCTTCTGGCTCAGTTGGCATCAATCTTGATGCCAGGACCCATCGTTGAGCTCAACGAAACTCCCAGGATGTACTGCCCGCGAGCCGCTGAAGGTTTGACCGACTTGATGTGGTCGATAAAGCTCTGAATGTTCTCCTTCAAAGCCTCGTCGGTGAAGGAGCGCTTCCCCATTGGAGCGTGAATATTGGAACCTGAATCGGTGCGGAATTCGATCTTACCTGCGCAGAACTCTTTGACGGTGTTGCTGATATCCTTTGTCACTGTTCCGGATTTGGGCGAGGGCATCTTACCCTGCGGACCCAGAATCTTACCCAGCTTGCCCACGACCGACATCATGTCCGGTGTGGCGATGACGACATCGAAGTCGAGCCATCCGTCTTGAATTTTCTTGGCGAGCTCCTGGCCTCCCGCCTCCTGAGCGCCCGCGTCGAGGGCCTCTTGGTGGCGCTCTTCCTTGGCGAAGACGATGACGCGCAGTGTTTTCCCGATCCCTTGGGGAAGGGAAACGGCGCCGCGCACGATCTGGTCCGACTTCTTGACATCCACGCCGAGTTTGATGGCGATCTCGATGGTTTCGTCGAACTTCACCGCTTTCGCTTTCTTGAGCAGTGCCAGGGCTTCATCGATTGAATACCTGCGCGACCGTTCCACCTGGGAACGATTGCTCTTGTGTCTCTTACCTAATTTGACCATTTCGAAACCTCTCGTCAGGAACCGATGTTATTCCGGTCCTCCCTCACGGGGATCCCCCTGTTGTTCGGCCTATCAGCCCTCTCCGCCGGGGTCGAGCGGCTCGAGGGCTCTCGTCGACCTCTTAGAATGGCTTGGAAACCTGGAATCGCAACCTCGACTTTCGCGATCGCCGTTTGGATCGGAGAACCGCGAGGTGTGCCGGCTCAATCCTCGACTTCGATACCCATGCTCCGCGCCGTGCCCCGGATGATCCGCTGGGCCGCGTCCAGATCGGATGCGTTCAGGTCCGCCAGCTTGGTTTTGGCGATCTCCAGGACCTGTCCTTCGTTGACCTTGCCGACGATGTCGGTGCCAGCGGTTCCCGATCCTTTCGCCAGGCCGGCGGCTTGCTTCAGAAGCACCGCGGCGGGTGGCGTCTTGGTAATGAACGTGTACGTGTTGTCGACAAAGACGGTAATCTCGACAGGAATCACTGTCCCTGCCTGTTCCCGAGTTCGGTCGTTGTACTCCTTGACGAATCCGCCAATATTGACACCGTGCTGGCCGAGCGCCGGGCCTACTGGAGGAGCAGGGGTTGCCTGACCGGCAGGAATCTGCAGTTTGATTTTGGCCTTGACCTCTTTAGCCATTCCGAAAAACTCCTCTCTATGCGACGCAACGAAATCGCGATCTAACAGTTCGTGAAGCAGAGCTCGTTAAACAGGTTCAACCTGCCAGTACTCCAGCTCAACCGGTGTTTCCCGGCCGAAAATCATAACGATCACCCGCACGAGCCCCTTCGTTGGATTCACTTCGTCAACGATTCCGTTGAAATTGGCGAAGGCTCCTTCTTTGATCTTGACCCTATCGCCAACGTTGTATTCGATCTTCAGTTGCGGCTTTTCCTCGGTCTCCTTCATGCCCGACAGAACGGCCTCGACTTCGTGAGATCTCATCGGCTGGGGCATGCGATACGATCCGACGAAGTCACCGATCCCCGGTGTTTCCCGGACCAGAAACCAGGTATCCTCATCCATCTCCATGTGAACCATGATATAACCGGGAAAGATCTTGCGATGAACAAGCCTCTTCTTTCCGCGTTTGATCTCTGTCACCGTCTCCGTGGGAACGAGGACCTCCGAGATACTCTCTTCCATTTCGGCGCGTTTCACCGCAACGAGAAGATTGTCTCGAACGCGTTCCTCCCTGTTCGATGCGACTCGAATTACGTACCACGCCTTTGCCATTACGCTCGTCTTCCAGTCTTTCGAAAATCCACGAGACCGAGAGAGCCGGAATCTCTACAAGATATGCCGGGAACACTTCAGATGTTCAAATGACAGCTCCGAAAACGATTTCCGAGAAGAACTGATTGAACAGAAAGTCGCTCAAGCCGAGAAGGACCATGAAGAAGATTACGGCGATGAAGATCACGATCGATGAATTGAAAGCGTCATTCCAGGAGGGCCAGGTCACCTTTTTCATCTCGATCTCGGTCTCGATGAGGAGATCCCCGATCTTCGGTCGATTCACAACCCAATGAATAATGATCAATTCAAAAACGAAGAACAGTACGATTGAGATGATGAGTGCCGGGCTGAGGGGCGTGTCGATGATCGGAATATTCTCGTTGAGCAGGTTTTGCGTCGCCCAGTCCCAATGAAGGAAGTAGAAGAGGGTCCTGCAACCCCAGCCGGACAGTGCCGTCAGGAGCCAGAAGGCGATCCCCCTTGCAAGTTTTCCCTGTTCCGATTTATATCTGAAAATATTGAACGCCATATCGACCTCAGCGAGAGATTTTAATAAATGGCAGGTCAGGGAGGATTCGAACCCCCAACATCCGGTTTTGGAGACCGGCGCTCTACCAGTTGGAGCTACTGACCCACCAATCTATCTATATGATAAACAATGATGAGCTTACTTCTTCTTTTCTTTATGGATCTGATGACTGCGGCAGAACTTGCAGAACTTCTTGATCTCGAGCTTCTTGGTCTTCTTGATCTCGCGGTTCGTCCGGTAGTTCTTGTTGCCGCACTCCACGCATTCCAAGGTTATGTTTTCACGCATTGTCGGTTTCTCTTCTACCGGTGCTGTTGCGACGCGGTTCTGCTAACCTGCTAGGCTTAAGCGCGCCTCTCGGATCAGACCTGTCGTCCTCGAAGCGCGCTCGGACTATTCAAAGCGGAGTTGGACTAGAGGACTATAAGCCCCGCTCGCCTCCGTCTTACTCGTTGATCTTGGTCACACGGCCCGAACCGACCGTACGACCGCCCTCGCGGATCGCGAAGCGCAGCTCTTCATCCATGGCGATCGGCATGATCAGTTCGACATCGACCGTCACATTGTCGCCGGGCATCACCATTTCGACGCCTTCCTGCAGCGTCACGGAACCGGTGACGTCTGTGGTGCGGAAGTAGAACTGAGGCCTGTAACCATTGAAGAACGGGGTGTGACGGCCGCCCTCTTCCTTGTTCAGGATGTAGACCACGCCCTGGAACTTCTTGTGAGGAGTGATGCTTCCAGGTTTGGACAGCACCTGGCCCCTCTCGATCGAATCCTTGTCGACACCACGTAGCAGGACGCCGACGTTGTCGCCGGCAATGCCTTCATCGAGGGTCTTGTTGAACATTTCCACGCCGGTGCACACGGTCTTGTCGACCTCGTCCTTGAGACCTACGATCTCGAGGGTCTCCCCCATCTTGACGATGCCGCGCTCTACGCGTCCGGTGGCGACGGTGCCGCGCCCCTTGATCGAAAACACGTCCTCGACCGGCATGAGGAAGGGTTTGTCCGTGTCGCGCTCGGGAGTCGGCACAAAATCATCGACAGCGTCCATGAGCTCGAAGATGCTCTTGTACCACTCGCTCTCCTCCTTGCCGGCCTGCAGATCTTCAGTGGCCTTGAGGGCCGAGCCACGCACGATCGGCGTGTCGTCGCCGGGGAACTCGTACTTGCTCAAGAGCTCACGAATCTCGAGCTCCACCAGGTCGAGCAGCTCGGGATCGTCCACCTGATCGACCTTGTTCATGTACACCACGATCGCGGGCACACCCACCTGCCTGGCGAGCAGGATGTGCTCCCGTGTCTGGGGCATGGGACCGTCCGCCGCCGAGACGACCAGGATGGTGCCGTCCATCTGCGCCGCGCCGGTGATCATGTTCTTCACGTAGTCGGCGTGGCCCGGGCAGTCGACGTGAGCGTAGTGACGTTTATCGGTCTCATACTCGACGTGAGCCGTGGCGATCGTGATCCCGCGCTCTCTCTCTTCAGGCGCCTTGTCGATCGAGTCAAAGGACCGGAACTCGGCCTTGCCCTCTTTGGCGAGAAGGGCGGTGATAATAGAGGTCAAGGTTGTCTTGCCATGATCGACGTGACCGATGGTCCCGATATTGACGTGCGGCTTCGTACGTTCGAAGTGACCTTTTGCCATCTTTTTTGTTCTCCTTGCTCAAAGCGCCCTTCAGAAGGCACGAATTGAAAACGCAAATTAGATTTCCGTGAGCTTATCCCTCGCGTTGACAATATGTCCGATCTTTAGCTGCTGTCTCTTTTAAGAAGTAAAAGGCCCTGATGGACCTGTTTTAATTTGGAGCTGCTGATGGGAATCGAACCCATGACCTCGTCCTTACCAAGGACGTGCTCTACCTCTGAGCCACAGCAGCTACTATCAATGAATCGATGCAAAGCGTCACCGGCTGCCGTCGAGTAAGGTTGGAGCGGGTGATGGGAATCGAACCCACACAACCAGCTTGGAAGGCTGGGGCTCTACCATTGAGCTACACCCGCCCGCCGTTCAAAAACCGGATCTCGGCGGCTCGAAAGCTGCTCCACACCAGCTTCAACGCATATGTATAAAATCTCCGCCCGATATCCTCCCTCGTTCAGAGGCCTGAGACGGTGGGAATTTAAAACTGGTGGAGAGAGGAGGATTTGAACCTCCGTAGGCTTACGCCAACGGGTTTACAGCCCGCCCCCATTGACCACTCGGGCATCTCTCCACATTACTTGCGCTCGCGCCAATCACTGCTCAGCAAGAGGCCGGTCGCATTGGAGCTCGGATCGTCAGATACGCACAGTCACGCATCTTGCCATAATAAATCCGAAAAATACAATGTCAATTTCTCATTTGAAGCTAGCGGTGGGATTCGAACCCACAACCTCCGGTTTACAAAACCGGGGCTCTGCCGTTGAGCTACGCTAGCTCGAATCCTCGCAGATTGTCCTAGAGGATTAAAGCGCTTGAGATTAGCAAATTGCTCTACCCTGTCAAGACAAAAAGAAAATAATCCCCTCCCTGCGACCCACAGGCACGTTCGACCGCTGCACCAACACCTAACTCTCTTTCTCAAAGATTGTTAAATGATCCACTTCGTCTGAGGTCGACGATTTTTCGGCCGAGTTAGCCTCCACCAGCGGAGGGTTGAACGGGGATCGGCTCAGGGGCACTCAGGGGACCTCCACACCTCTTTCGCCGCCCCCATCGATCGAGGACTCAGAACCAGTGAGGCCACATGACTTCTCCGAAGGGTAGATCTACTGTCATATTTCGGTGCTCCACCTCGAGTTTGGCCTCTTTTTTCCTGATTTTTCTGACGCGGCACTTTTCGCGGAACCGCGGGATGTAGACGACATCGCCCTTTTTCAGGGTCTCCACGAAGAGCCGCCGCTTCTCGGCCAGGGTGGTACGTTCCAGCATCTCGTCGAGAGCCTCGGCGAGCCGATCGATGTGGACCTTCTGGGAGGCGGGAAGGTTCTTGAGCTTTCTCATGTGATCCATCGCCCGCCCGTGCGCCCGTCTGAGCGCCAGATCGATCTCGCGCTCGGCTTCCTCTTCGAGGAGCGCGCTCCGGCGGTCGATCTCGGCTTTCGTGCTGCTCAGCTCCTCTCGAAGGGATCGCGCCTCGCGGTTCGCCTTCACCGACTGATCCAACTCGGCTTCCACGCGCATCCGCGCCCGGGTGATACCGTCCATGAGCTCTCGCATGCCCTCATGATGCGAAGCCAGGGCCTTTTCAGCCTCGACCAGAATCGACTGGGGCACACCGAGGCGCCGCGCGATCCGGATGGCGTTCGATTCACCTGGCGTTCCGATGCTCAGCTTGAAGGTGGGACGCAGTGAATCGGGATCGAACTCCATACAGCCGTTTTCGACCCCGGCATTGGAGAATGCAAACTCTTTCAGCTTGGAAAGGTGCGTCGACGCCAGCACTTTGACGCCGCGCTGCAGCAGAAAGGCCAGGATCGATCGTCCCAATGCCTCGCCTTCCTGGGGATCGGTCCCTGAGCCGAGCTCATCGAGCAGCACCAGGGCTTGGTCGTCGGCGGTGCGCAAGATCTGGCTGATCCGTTTGATGTGCGAGGAGAAGGTCGAGAGGCTCTGAAAGATGTCCTGTTCGTCACCGATATCGGCCAGCACGTGGGAGAAGAGCGGAAACCGCGAGCCTGCACCGGCAGGTACGTGCAGCCCGGAAGCCACCATCAGACTGAGAAGCCCGGCTGTCTTCAGAGCCACCGTCTTGCCACCGGTATTGGGGCCGGTGATAACCAGAACATCAAAGCGCTTGCCTAGATGCAGGCCGAGCGGAACCACCGCCGACCTGGCGCTCTCGATCCGCTCATCCCGATCCCCCAACGCCTCGTCGAAGGCAATCTTGAGCAGAATCGGGTGTCGCGCATCGTGCACCTCCAAGAGCGGTTCACGGCTCAGCACCGGTGGGACCAGTCTGTATTCAACCGAGTAGCGGGCGCGGGCCAGGGTGAAATCGAGCCATTCCAGGGCGCGCTGGACCTTTCTGAGAGGCACCAGAGCGTCGATGACCACACGTGTTTTCTCCAGGAGAATGCGGGTGATCTCCCGGTTTTCGCGGGCCCCAAGCTCTTCCAAGCGATTCTGGCGCTCCACGAGCTCCTCGGGTTCTACGAACACCGTATTGCCCGAAGCAGAAAACCCGTGAACGACTCCCTTGACCATACCGCGGCACTCGGCCCGCACGGGCAGAACGAAGCGATCGTTGCGGATGCGCACCTGGCGATCCTGGAGCCAGCGGGCGATGGCCTGCCGGTTGAGATAGGCTTCAGCCTTGCTCCGAACCTCGTAGCGCAGATTCTCCAGGCTCCGGCGCAGCTCGAAGAGTCTCTCCGAAGCCGAGGAGAGGATCTTTCCGCGGCGATCCACGGTTCGGTCGAGATCGGCGGCCAGAGCAGCCAGGTCATCGAGGCCCTTCACCATCTCCCAGAGCGTTGCCAACACGTCGCGAGCAGTGCGTAGCTGGGATCTGACGACGGAGAAGCACATGAGCAGCTCGCTCACCCGGCCGAGACCTTCGGGATCGATGGCCCGGTTCATCTCCAGCGCTCGGGTCACCACGTTGACCACGTCGTAAGCACCACGCAGGTTCAGAGTTCCGCCGCTCTCGAGGAAGGCCTTCATCTCATTGGTCTCACCGACCATTTTGTCAGCCTTTTCGAAGCTACGCGCCGGTTTCAATCGCGCAGCGAGCGCCTTGCCCAGCGGCGAGGAGCAGTATGATGCCAGGATCTCACGGATGACCTGATACTCGAGTGTCTTTAGTATTCCCGTTTCCATCCTTCGGAATCCGTCCCCGGGGATTGACTGACCGGTGAATCACGACCGGCGAGAGCACAGGTGTCGATCGGTGCGCCATAATAGAGCGACGTTGAAAACATAAAAAAACGCAACACCCGGTCAAATCAGCCGGGTGGTGCGGTGTGGATCGGTTCGACGCTCCTCGAGGACCCTCCGGAGATGGTTCCCAGGATCGCCCGTTCCCAAGTCCTCAAGCTCCAGATCCCTCGAAAAGAAGAGCTCGATGTTGCGAGCTCCGAGGCACCAAGGTTCCCGAGTTCCTGAAACGATTACATGTTTCTAGTGTCAGGTGGAGAGCCTGCGGCAGTACTCTGCGACATCCCTCCGTCGATTCCCTCGACCACGGCGGCCGAAGCGGTGTCGTCGACACGCCTCACCGTCTGGTCGCCAGGTGGTGTCATGGCCGAGTCGTCGGGTTGATACAAGGAACTCACCTTCTCCCGCATGATCCGACCCACTTTGAACTTCACCACTTTTTTCTCGGGAACATGAACTTTTTCCAAGGTCCTCGGATTCTGGGCGCGACGCGCCTTTCGATCTTTGACCTCAAAAACACCGAACTCTCGGAACTCGAGACGATTTCCCGCAGCCAGTTCACGGATGATCTCATCGAGGAAGTACTGGATGATCTCTTTCGTGATGACCTTGGTCTGTCCGGTCCGTTCGGCGATGCGATTGACCAGTTCCTTTTTGGTTATGGTGGCCATGAAAGTTTCCTTTCAATTCCAACCAAACTTATGGCTTTTTGCGGCATTTTCGTTCGATACGGCCCCTTGGTGGGAAACTCCTGTTTTCAAAGAAGCATCGCAAACCAATAAGTGATTTAGTTATCAATAATTATAACACTTATCGGCAGTTTTGTACATGGAAAATACGAACACTCAAAAAAAGTCGGCGATGCTACAGGATCCCTAGCTCCCCTCGCGGGAGGCCCCGACGCATTGTGCGCTTAACAATGCAACACCAATTAATTATGTCTATTTCATATTGTCAACAGTCAAATTCTTTTTTACCCTGACATCGAGTCCCAACGCACGCCGAAGATTGTGTAGCCTACGAATCCTGTTGTCTTAATTGCCTATTATAAATAGAATTACAGAAATTTTAAATGGACTCACGCTCGCAACTGGTAAAACGCAGGGAGCCACAATTTCGAAGCTTCTCGCGCGGTGGAACGAGCGCAAATTAAAGAAACGGAGGGTCCTATGCCCATCCTGCACGTGTCAGACACGTTCCGACCGACGGTGAATTGCCACGGGCGTGAGGGCTTCGAGACCCTCTGGAACCTGGAAGCCGAAAAGGCCATCTCCAGCCAGAGAACATCGGACGTCGCCACGATCCGCGTTCCCCTCGGCGACGGCACGCACCTCGAGGCCTATCGCAAGAGGTACTGGTACCCAGGTTGGAAATCCCCGATGAAGGGTCTCTTGCGCAACACTTTTTTCGGTTCTTCTCGGGCCGCCAAGGAGTTTTGCAACCTCGAGGTGCTCAACCGGCTCGGGTGTTCTCTCGTACGTCCCATCGCTCTCGGCGAGGACCGAACCGTACGGTTCTTGAGAAGAGCCCTGATCCTCACCGAATCGATGCGGAACACCATCGCCCTGGACCGTTTTCTGGCGGATCCCCGCGAGACGCGCTGTCCGGTGCAGCGGCGACGCCGTCTGGCCGCGGCCCTCGGCAACTGGGTAAGGACGCTGCACGATCGCGGATTTTGCGATCGCGACTTCTTCGCCCGCAACATCCTCGTACATTTCGCGGAGGGCGAACGATTCGCCTTCTCGAAGATCGACTCGGGGGCGGCCTCTTTCGGGAAGGCGCAGCCCGGTTCGGGGCGCCTCTTCTACCGAGACCTCGCCGACCTCGATCGTGACGTGCGCCGGACGGTCTCGCGATCCGATCGGCTGCGCTTTCTGCTGGCTTACCTGGCGACATCCGGGGTCGACGGAGAGGTGCGCCGGTTGATCAGGGAGCTGGCTGCATTTCGAGGTGTCGAGTAGAAATCAGCGAACGGACTGGCGCGTACGCCGGTTTTTCCAAGGGACTACCATCCAGTTCAAGATTTCCTCTCGCCAAGAACGCCAAGAATTTTTGGGAGAGTGGAGGCGTTTCTCCACACACGACGGTCGCAGCACCAACGACCGCTTTGCCTATCTCTTTACTGTCTTTGCGCTCTTTGCGGCTCTGCGAGAGTTCTTTTTTTTCAGTGTCGAGAGCAGTTTGTCAGGAAAAAGCCACCTTCCTGGCGCGGACGCCAGATTCCCCAAGGGATTTACAGGTTCGCATGAGAGCTGTTGCGAAGCTTGTCAGAGTGAATGCCGTATATTCCACTTTTCTTCAATCTTCGTGTTCCTTCGTGGTCTTCGTGGTGCAATCCGAAATCGAATCAACCAGTAGAGTAGGAGAGGGCCTTCCTTTTCAGAAGGCTCCTCCCCCCTCATCGCACCGGACGTGCGGATTTCCCGCATCCGGCGCACCCAAGCACTTCACCGCAGGCATGCACGAGGAA
>Ga0190284_1000043_pt1 | contig 109478 bp, 127 predicted proteins | sample 48691812_MG_FD_161668 | JGI IMG/M metagenome (GOLD analysis project Ga0190284, IMG submission 161668) | Hydrothermal vent microbial mat bacterial communities from Southern Trench, Guaymas Basin, Mexico - 4869-18-1-2_MG | ecosystem: Environmental > Aquatic > Marine > Hydrothermal vents >... | reverse complement strand
TGAAGTCGAACCACAGACCGTCGCTGTTACGCCAGATCCGAATCAAAATTGTGGCGGACCCCGTGACCGGCGTGGCGGGATTGCCGCTGTGCAGCGGCTCCGTCCAGAACCGCCGCTGCACTCCTGATTTGGCGTGAAGCGTCATCGGTTACCCCATCGAAGCCGCGAGAAGCGGGCGAACCACGCCCGCCGGATCGGGGGCCTCCTCCGTTGTCAGAAAACTGTAGACCGCCGTCTTGATTACCTCGTAGCAGGTTGATCCCGCTGGAGCCGCGAGACAGAGCCGCTCGAAGCCATCATATGGCTGGATCGTCCCCGCACATCCATCCTCGGTACAGTCCCCCGCGGCTTGGTGGTGCCAGGCCCCGCAGGTATCGCACTTGCCTAACGCGGCCCCAGCTCCGGGCGCAGGCTGCCCCGGATAGGCCTTCTGTGCGTGGGGGTTGATCCCGGGCTGAATGCGGAAGAACAACGCCGTAGCGCCGTCCTCCGGGTCCGTCCTCTGCTCCCACACGCCGTCTACCAACCGCCCCAGGACAACGTAAACCAGAAGCCAATACTGACCGAGAAAGGGGTTGTGCTCGATCACGATGTTCGCGATCCGGGCCTTGTCAATGACAATGCTCGGAGCGGGTTCTGTCAGATTCACAGGCATACGGCGACCTCCTGGCTCGGCTCGATTGCCGAACGATAGACCTCCACGGTCTGGTTTGCGATGCGCCCCCAATCAAACGCCAGGACTCGGCGGAGCCCCAACTTCGTCAGCTCGGCGCGATCCTCGGGATACTCCCGAAGCTGCTTCAGAGCTACGTTGATCGCGTCCGAACTGTGCGAGGGGATAATCAACGCATACTCCTGACCGTCGTTGTCGACGACGATCTCCTTCAGCCCGCCGATCGGAGTTGCGATCAAAGGGCAGCCCATGGCCATGGCCTCAAGTCCGACGATTCCGAACGGTTCATGTGTACTCGGCATGATGCAGCAGTCCGCCAGCGTGTAGAGATCCTTCAGCTGCCGGTCCCCCTGGTGGCCGATCCATCGCAGTCGCTTGGGATGCCTTCCTTCGATGGAGCGGAGCATCCGCGTCACGTACCACTCCTCTTTCCCCACATCCGCGTTGACCTCGCCCGCAATGACAACCTGATAGCCGGTGTCCTCGTCCTCGAGTGCCTCCAGAAGGTATTCGATCCCCTTCATCGTCGCGATGCGCCCCACGAATAGCGCAATTGGACGCCCGGAGCTGAGCTGATGCTCGGCCCGGGCTCGCTCCCCATCACCAGCCCCAGGACGCCATTCCTCGATATTGATGCCGTTGTGGATCATGGAGATGGGCTTGGGGAGCATGAAGGCCTGTTCCTTTGAATGATCCGCTGGATCTCGCAGCGGATAGAACTCCCGCGCGATATCCACGTAGGCCTGGCTGCAGAGAATCAGCGCGTCATTCTCAATCAAGAGCTTCCCCTCCTGGTTGGCGACCCACAGATCGATCTCGCTCCACTCCGGCCCCGCGTCTTCTTTAGCCCCCTCATCGCCCCACAGCGGTTGATCGTAGATGCGGAGCGCCGCCATACACAGGTGCATCGTCGAGACAATTGGGATCCCCAGCGCCGTCCGGGCCAGATGTGCAAGCTGGATAGAAGACCATTCGTGCGCGTGGATCACGTCCCAACGCTTCCCCCTGGCGATCAGCTCCATCAGCCGCCCGGCCATCTGCAAATCGGCCTGGAGGACCGGGCGAAGCCCCAGCTCGATGGGTTTCTGCGAGACCACCTCCGCCCACCGGTGCTTCGTGAAGCCCAGGTACTCCTTCGACAGCTCCCCGGGCCCCGCGGTGAGGAAGTCAATCTCCACGTCCGACCGGCGGGCCATCGCCCGGTACAGCTCGCGGCAATGACGGCCCATCCCGCCCAGCAGGACCTCAGGGTCCTCTGTGCAGATCGCAAGCACTCGCAACCGTCCGGACATGTCCATCCCTATCCCATGATGTGGACCTCTCCATAAGCGGAGAGAGTCAAGTAACTTGCGCCGTAGTTCGTCCAGCTCGTCCGGAGCACTCGCGTACTTGGCCCCGTCTGCGCGATATAGACGTCCGTCAACGCAATCTTACCAGAACTGTCGAAGATCCTGTGGCTCAAGTCCAGCGAAGATGCGGGCTTGGCGAAGACACCGAAGTAGCCCCCGCTTCTCCAGTTGCTCGGGCCACCCTGAGAGAAGCTAGACGCCTGCAGGTATGCCGTCCTCCCGGCAATGACGTGGACACCGCCCATCCCACCCACATCATCCGTCTGCCACGCTGACCGCAACGACAACCGGACCACCTGAGTATCGAACGGGATCGCAATGTCCCAATCGTCAGGGCCACCCGGAAGCGGCGCAATCGACTGCGTGGTGTTCACCACTGAGATGTTACTGGGCCGGATGTGGTGCTGGTCGATCGTGACGTTCGTCAGCGCAGCGTGGGCGAGCGGATGGTCAAGGGGATCCCGGGTCTTCACTTCGCCGCCACCGTCCCCCAGAACCGCAAGATCTGGTTGCTAGCGCCGGTGTTGAAGAACTCCAACACAGTCTCGTCCCCATCGAGATAGATATCTCTCCAGTAGATCGACGTCCCGAAGATCGCGGTGGACAGGTAGGTATCCCCGTGGAGTCGGCTGAAGCTGGCGATGTACGTGTAGACGCCCGCCCCGCTGATGAAGCGGGAGTCCCCCTCACCCGACGTTTGGGATCCCATCCCCCAGGCCCCAATACGGCCGCCGGAGATAATCGTCGACACCCCGGCCAACATCGCCTCCGTAACCTCGTGACCATCGTGAGTCCACTGAACTCGATGCTCGTAGGCTCCCGGAGCTATCGATAGGCCATTCTGGATCACACGCTCAATCTCCGCGCCCGGATGGTGGTCCTCCGGCGTAACCACCAGCAGGTCGTGATCGGTGATTCCTTCTGGCGCGCGAAGCCTCACAGCAGAATCGCTCCTCCCTTGATCCAGACTGTCGCAGACGAGCTGTGTCCATTGACCATCACCAGCCGTAGCGTCGAGCCGGTGATGTAGGCGTCCTGGATCGCGATGTAACGGTTGTAGAGAGATGTCGACGAGTCGAACACGTACTCCGACAGGATCGCCGCCGAAGCCTGTTTGCTCCAGACGCCGCTGTACTGGCGGAAGGCCCCCGCGTCCCGCGCCGAATGCCCCATGGCGTCGGAGGACACCAGCGCTGCCAGGACGAAGGCCCCCTCATAGCCCGCATTACCCGGAAGGGTCCCCACGGCCGCCTTGGGCCCGTGGACCAGGACCCGCGCAATCTGATAATCCGAACGAGGGAGCGTTGTGTCTACATTGGCTGTTGAACCCGCGGAGATAACCGTAGCTATGTCGCTGATCGTGACGTGGTCCGGCGCAGCATGATGGTCATGGGCCCCACCGTCAGGCGGGTGGATCAGACCGTCCGTGCCCTCGCTGCCTGCCACGCTTCCTCCGTCGAGCCTCCATCAGCCGCGATGCAGAAACGCTACCGCTTGGAACGTTTGAGCCGCTGCCGACTTGGTCCAGAAGGATACCGCCTCCACCGGAAGCAGAACCTGGGCACCGGCTGCGACCGACACACCGATGTCCGCCGTGGCGTCTGCCTCGTTGAAGGACAGCACGATGGCCCCGGACCCCGTGTTCTCAAACCACAGGTAATTGGACCGACCGCCTGACCAGGGCCATTCCTCCGGAGCCGCCGGATTAACCGTGGTCCCGTTGATGTGCTTCGGGACCCCGCCCTTCAGCTGGACCACTGGGGGCATCGGCTACTCCTGCACGTTGCCGTGGATCAGGATGTGGCTGATCTCCGCGGCCGTCCCTCCCACGAAGCTGAAGCCCGTGGTGGCGATCGAAGACTCGTCGATGGAAATGGCGTCTCCCTGGCTCTCTGTGGACTCGCCCTGTAGGAAGATCCGATAGTCCGTATCCTTCATGTCGGGGAGTCCGTAGGACGCGAACAACACAGCGTCCGCCGCGCCCGCGTGGACGTGCTTGAACGACATGAACCGCTCGTTCGCCTGGGCCTTGACGCCGTGGAGGACTTCGTCCTCTTTGGTCGTGTTTCTCGGTGCCATGTCAGTCTCCTTGCGTGATCAGCTCCAGCAGCTTCGCCTTGGTCGCTCCCTTGGGGACTTCGATCCCCACCTGTTCGCAGACCTCCAGAAGCTGAGCCTTGGTCATGTCCATGGAGACCTCGATGGTCTCCTCTTCCGCCCCCTCGGGCTCGGACGCCTCCGCCGGAGCTGGGGGCAGATCGGGGGTGGTCTCGTCCTCGTCCTCGCCCTTCGGCTCGGGCGGCTTGATGGTCCGCCCGGACCGATCGAAAACCTTGGGCTCGTCGCCGGGTGGCGGAACCCCCGCGATGTCCGCCACGTCCAGCAGCTCCTCCCGCGTCCTGGGACGCCGGCCTGCGGCTCCCTGGATCATGGGCGGAGCTGGGGGAGGCTCATCCCAGGGGAGCTGCCCATCCGGCCCCAGTGGCCGCCAGGCTGACCCCTGGAGCATCTTCCCCGCGTGCTCCTCGCTCACCTCCACCACACCCCGCTCATCCAGAGTGTAGCGAGTCGTACCTACCGAGACACCGCCTTCGCGGCGGCGCTTGTGTTGCAGTTGTACCTTCATGTGACGCCTCCTTGTGTAGCTGGAGGATATCCCCTGGGGGCCGGAGCCGTCCAGCCCCCAGGGTCAGGTCCTACCTAGCTACTAGGCGCCGCCGCCACCCACGGAACCGACCGCACGGCCAACGTTCCGGTAAATCACGGACTTGCCCGGCGCGTAGACCGTCGGCGCGCCGTAAATCAACTGCATCCAACGGATGCTGGTGTCGATCGTGGCGAGCGGGATCTTCACGAACGGGGCCAGCTGCTTGAACGAGAAGAACTCCACGTTCTGCTGAACGAGGAATGCCGTGCTCGTCCCCGGCAAGTAGGCGTTGGTGTCGGTGATGACCGTCGGATCCGCCGTCCATGCCGTGGTGAAGGCCAGCTTCTCGGTGCCCACCGCGCCGTCCTTCGGGCTGCGGTAGACCTCGTAGGCCGTGGCGATTGGGGAACCGTCACCGATCGAGAAGGTGACCTGCTCACCCGTGGCGACCGTCACCGGACCGGTCAGAGCCAGCGCTGCACTCTTGCCGTACCGGTTGATGGCGACCACCTTGTAGTTGTAGTCGCCGGCGTCCGCCGCGGTGAACTGGGAACCCGTGCCGGCGGCCGCAGGGGCCACGTCCTCGGTCGGGGTACCCGGCCTGGTGGCCGCCGCGCCAACCGCTGCCGCGGCCGGGGCCGCGCCGAACTCGACGAAGACGTCCGGGTTGAACATGATGGGGCCGACCATGCTGTGGAAGCCCTTGATCTGCATCCCCACCATTCCATCAGTCCAGCCGCCGGGCGGGATGTTGTAGCGCTCCGCCGGGTAGAAGGACTTGGCCAGGTCGCTGTAGGCGCCATCGGCCAGGTACAGGTCGGTCGCCCGCCCGTAGTTGGGGGCGGTCTTGACCGTCAAACCGCCATCGTTGAGGACATCCTCCGACAACGGCTGACCCCGCAGGTCGATGATGTTGGCCGCCGGCGCGCCCGCCGTGATCAACACGTCGAGCCCGTCCCACTGGACCGGCACCAGGGACGAGTCCCCGAAGAACAGGGCCCGCTCGATCTGCTTGAGCAGCCAGGCAGTCCCGTTGATGGTTTCCTGGGCCACCACCGGACCATGGGCCGGTCGCACCAGGGACATGACGTGCGTCACGCTCCGGGTGGTGCCCAGGTACTTGATGATGGTGAACTCACGGCTGTAGGTCGAATCGTCCGTCTCGGGGAGGTTGCCCTCCGCGATGAAAGCGTTTCCGTCCCCGGAGCCGTAGCTCCTCAGCCGGTTGTACTCCTCGACCGTGTTGTAGGCCGGAAGCTTGGTGATGTTCCGCCACAGGCGGACATCGTCCATGCGATACGTGACGACCTTCAGCGTCCGCTCGAGCGACTCGATGCGGAGCGGGAAGCCCTCACCGGCGGCCGTGCCCGGGTTGTTGACATCCTGGCCCGCGGCAAGCGCCTTCCGCAGGTCCTGGACGTCCGCTTGGCTGGCCGCGCCGAAGCCGTCGAGACCTTCGTAGTCTCGCCAGCTCACAAATGCGTTGTCTCCCATGATCCTCTCCTTCGTTCAGGTTCGTTATGTGGAGGCCAGCCCTAGTGGACTTGGACCATTCCGTTGCTCTTGATGAAGTTCTGGACGTCCCGGTACAGCGACTTGCTGAGCTGGCCGCTGGACTCGAACATCGCCACCGCGCGGTCCAACTTCTCCCCGCAGGGGGCCATCTCCTGGCGACACGCCATGTCCGTCATGGCGTCCAAGATCTGGGTCCGGTTCAGACCGTTGCCACCGGCTCCGGTCGCCTCGTTGGGAATGGACTTCTGGAGCTGCTGGACGCTGGTCGCCCCAATGCGGGGGAGAGGCTGGTTCTCGACATGCTCCAGCCGGTCCGTCAGGCTCTTGATCAGCTCCCCCTGGTCCTGGGCCAACTGAGCCATACCCTTCAAGCTCTTGGCCAGGTTGACGTTGAAGTTGCGCTGGTTGCTGCCCTGGACGTCCATCGCCTTCTGAAGGTTGCCCTGGATCTGGTCCAGCGCCGCCGCCGTGGACTGGTGAAGTCTCTCCAGGTAGGGGCTGATGTCGTAGGTGTCGTGGTCCGCTTCTGCGTCTGCGAACTGCTCCTGGAAACTCTTGTCCATATCGTCCAGGTCCTGGACCTCATCGACCACGCCGTCCAGCTCGTCCACATCGCCGCCCTTGACCAGGGCGTCCTCGTCCTCGTCGGAGCTGGTCGCAGCCTTCATCAGGTCCGCCAGCTCCACCATCTCGTCCTGAGTCAGCTGACCGGCCTCCAAGCCCTTGGCCAGCTCCACCCGACGATCCTCCGTAGTGGGGATCCCCGCACCGGAGGCCACGGCCTCGAGCGTGTCCAGCGACTTCATCAAGTCGCCGGCGGAGACGGACTTCTTGCAGCCCTTCTCCTCGTCCTCGACCTCGTCATCCTCCTCGACCTCCGCCTTGATCAGGCCCTTGGCCATCATGGCGTCGTACTGGGCCTTGGACAGACCCATCTCGATGGCCTCCGCCTTGGAGATGCCGACTTTCCCAGCCTTGCGTCCACGGATCTTGTCGTCCTCCGACTCCGACAAGTTTCCGCCGCCAGTGGAACCGCCGCTGACGCCCACCTGGCCGGGCTTCCGCGCCCGGGTGCTGGCATCCCCATCCTGAGACAGGTTGCCACCGGTGCCGGCTCCGCCGCCCGCGTCCGCGCCGGGCTCGCCACTCATGGCGCGGCCGGTCTTGGGGTTCTGGTTCTGCGCGCCCGGCTCGCTCGTCATCTGGGAGCCCGTCTGGCCCCCCTTGTTGACCGCGCCTTCCACGCCCGCCGTGATAACCTGGCCCCCGGCGTCCTGGGTGAAACCGCCTTCCGCGCTGGTCTGCCCCTCGGGCAGATCGCCGGCGGCTCCCCCTTTCTCCAGCGGGGCACCCGCGCCGTCGAAGTTCATCGTCGCCGCCAGCTCTGCCGCCTGGTCGTCAAGGGTCAACTGCCTGCTCTCGTCCGCCATTGGATCCTCCTTACGCGGCCATCTTGACCGCGTGGCGATAGATTCGTTCCGCGTCCGCCTTGGACAGATCGCGATAACGGGATTGAAGGAACTTGATCGCCTCCGCCTTGGTCAGTCGCTTAGGCTTCTTTTCCATGGATTCGGTCCGCAACGCGAAGCCTTCGCCCGGAGATGCGCCCGGGTCGCTCACCGCCTGACCAGCGGACATCGCTTTCTCGGCGTCCGCGGTCTCGCAGCTTCCACAACAGTCGCCCTCCCCCCAGCATCTGTGGGCCGCCGCGGACTGATCACCCTCGGACTCCATGGCCATCATACTCTTGGCCAGAATCTCGAGACCCGTGGACGTGTTGACCGGACAATTCGTGATCGCCACGTTGCGGACCTTGGCCTGGGCAATCGTCTTTCCGTCGAGCCCTTCCCGCCTCATCACGGAGCCCTCGATGCTGAAGCCCAGCCGGCGGTTGGTCTTCTGAAGCGACTGAGCCAACTTCCAGATCTCGTCCGCCTTATCGAAACCCCGCAGCAGATAGCCTTCCACGTAGTGCTCGGGGCGCCCGTTGATGGTCCGCTTCTCCACCTTCTCCGGGTAACCGACGATCCCCGTCGTATCCTTGCTGTGGTTATCGTTGAACCACCCGTGATCGATGAATTCGGAGAAGTCCAGACCGCGCTGAAGGACAACCTCGCCCTGGCGGTCCTTGTCCTGAGAAGAGATAACGCCGCCGATCCGCCGCTCCTTGCCGGGATCGCCAGCCTTCTCCCATACCTCTATGGGCAGCTCGAAGTGAAACGGTATCTCTGAAGGATGGTTGGCCATGGGGTTCTCTTCCCATGCCCAAGTGCGGAACTTCCGCAGGCCACGCGGGACGTGAGTCAGAAACTACTGGGCGGATTCCGGATCGTCAAGACATTTCCGCAAGTCGCGGAGGACCAACTTCCGCGGAGGTTGGTCCAGGGCCTTCCGCAGGCCCTCCCCCAAGGCCAGGTCCACGGGGACTTCCCCCTTACATCGTGGGCAGATAGCCAGGGCCCGCCCCGACTTGAAGACCAGGACCGCGGACCGCAAGCGGACGGCGCCGTCCGCGGACTTGTAGAACAGCCGCTGGTTGCAGCTACAACGGGGGAGCTTAGACGTGGAGGACAAGCCTCGGCTCCATGGACTTCTTCACCTTCTTCTTGGCCTTGTGGCCCTTCCGCTTGCTGGGGACATCCAGCGGGATGTTGACCAGGTCCACCTGGTGCCCCATCCGCACCACCCGCATATCTCTTGGGGCCGGGTTCTCCCAGTCCGCGCCCGTTAAGCCCGCCACCAGCTCGTAGAACTTCTCGGCGCCGGCCTCCGTCTCAAAGCCGTAGATCTGGCGGATCCTGCTCGGCGGAAAGCCCTTGGAGCGATACTGCGCCTGGGTCTTCTCGGATTGGAGCTTCCCTCCGTGCTGCCCAGCCAGCTCGCCCAAGTTGTCCGCCAGAACCTTCCGCAGGTCTTGACCCAGCCCCCAAGGTCCGCGCTCGTCCTTGTCCATGCCGGAGCCGTGATAGCCCACCAAAGCGTCCTGAATGTCCCCCAAGTCGCGAGTCTTGAGAGCCTGGGCCGCGGAGCCCAAGACAACACCCTTGGCCGGATCCAACGCCATCGTCCGATGGAGACTGTCCAACTCATGACCCACGCCGCTGTGGACGTAGAATCCGCGATTGAAGTAGTCGGTCATGGAATCGGAGTCATCGTAGTTATACTGATCCGCAATCTGCTCCATCTTCTTGATCATGTCCGCGATCTCCGGACGCATGACCGGGACCTTGCCCCCTTCGGACGGCGTCTCATACCGATGCTCGAACTCGTCATAATCCGCGGCCTCGTAGAGCATCATCCCCGGAGGTAGCTCCTTGATCTTCAGATTCATGGACCAGCCGCCGGCGTAGCCCTCGTGGGACACGCTGACCTTCACACCCTCCGGGAGCCATCCCGCGGCCTGGGCCTGCTTGATCTCCTTGCGAACCGCGGCCGTGGTCTCCTTGGCTCCCAGCTTTCCCGACTTGGCGCCGCGCCATGCGTTGGGTCCATAGCCGTCGTAGTGCTCGACCGGCGCCAACTTGTATTTCGGCTTGGGCTTGGGCTTTGGCGCAGCGGCCTGCTTGACCGCGTGGACCGCCTCCGGCTCAGACTCGAACTTGCCCACGGTGGTCTTCTTCTTCCCCTCCACCTTGGTCACGGTGTTGTCCTTCGCAATCGCGAAGCCCGCCTTGTCCGTGACGGCCAGGGTCTCGCCGCCGGGCGCTTTGGTCCAGCTTGTGGTCCCAGGGACCGGCTTGGCCCCCTTGACGGAGCCGGCCTGGATCAGGTCCTTGGCCTCCGCGATGGAGCCCACCGCGACCTTGTGGTCCTTGCCCTGGGAAACGATGTAGTTCTTCCCGTCGTAGATGAGGCTCATCCCCTTCTGCTGCCCCAGCTCCTGGAGATTGGCCATCTTCTCCCGCTGGTTCATCGCCATCCACCGCTCTGCGATCCGGCGTTCCGGACCGGCGGGCTTGGCCGGCTCGAGCTTGACCTTGGACGGCTTCGGCTTCGGAGCTGACGCGGACTTATCGCCTCGGGGCTTCGCCTTCATGGACTTCAAGCTGTGCTCGGGAACCACGCCGGTATTGCCACTGGCGTACTCCACGACGTAACTCCACTGACCGTACCGATCAAACCGCTGGGACAAGATCTTCATCGTCGCGTTGGGATCGGCTGCCAGGGAGTGTGTCCAGTGATCCCCAGGCATCGCCTTGGGTCCGCTGATGTGCTGGGCATCGAAGCCCCGGCCGATCTCAAGCGTTGAGTGCCTCGGATAGGGCTTGGTCCGCCCGTCGAACTCGCCCGACGTGGGGACCCGGTGCGCGGACTCGGGCTTCGCCTTGGGCTTCGCCTTGGGCTTGGGCGGGCTCGAGCTGTAGCCACCCTTGCCGTCCGGGTAACGATAGACCCACTTGCCGCCTTGCTTCCGCCGCTGGCCGCCCTTCTTGCCGCCGGGGATCGCCTGCCAGCCGCTGGCCGCTGGAGCCTTGGGCTTTGGCTTCGCGGCGGGCTTCGCCGGTTGATCGAACAGGCCCATCTGACCCTCTGCGGCCTTCCGCTTCGCCTTCGCCAGGTCCAAGACCAACTTCGGTCCCACCAAATTGTCCAGCCAGGTGTCCCAATTCATCGCTTCTGCTCCCTTCGGATCAGTTTGGGGTTCAGCGTCAAACGCGCCCCCGCCGCGGTCTTCCGCCGCTGGCGTCCTATCTCCTCGACGGTCTCCAGATTCTTCTTGCCCGCGTCCGTCCGGGCCACAGCTTCGTTCAGGTCCGGACAACGGTCCAGCTTTGGCTTGTTGGCCCAGTCGTGGCTCTGCTGAAGCCCGCGGACGTTGAACCGCTCTGCGGCGGCCACGAGCTGGGTCAGGCTCACCCCTGCCAGGACCGGATCGGCGGCTCCCTCCGCGGAGACCACCTTGCGGACCTTGCGGATCCGCCGCTCCTGATAGGGCGGCCAGTCCTCGGTGTGATCCGCCCGGTTCTCGCGAACATTGGCCCCGGCCGTCCGTGGAGCCTTCCGATCATGCTGCCCCATGGTTCCTACGATCGACGTGGACCGCGGCTGGGAACCAGAGGCGTATCCGGAGTAGGTCCCTCCCGCCTTGATCAGCTCGCCCTTCATCTTGTAGACCTTCTTGCGAAACTCCTCCACGGGAAGCGCTGTCATCGAGCCGAAGAACTTGGGACTGTCGAAGTGGCGAAGGTAGGCCGCCTTGGCCGCCCGCGCCGACGGAAACCCCAACATACACTTGTCCTCATCGTATTCGGTGAAGCTCGGGGCCTTCATCTGATGGATAACGTAAACCCGCGGCGCTTGCTCGTCCTCTCCCAGGAAGACGTCCACATGGTCGCCGTCGGTTCCCTCAGTCAGACGGATGTAGCCGTAGGGGTTGACCATCTTGGTCTCGCCCTTCGTGTCCGTGGCCTTGTCGTACCAGTGACGGACTGAACCCACCCGGTTCTCGATCGAGATATCGAAGCCCTGGAACTTCCGCCGACCGTGGAGCTTCCGCGACTTCTCCACCTTCTCCACCTTCTCAAAATCGCCCCACAGAGCCTCCCAGGCGGACATCGCCGGCGGGGTGAAGCGCTCGGTCTGATGCTCGCGAGCCTCTAAATAGGCCTGCAGCGTGGCCGGATGGCGCTCCGCCTTGGGCAGCGCCGTGATTTTCTTCCCCGCCTTGATCTGCGTCCCGGTGATCGGGTCGTGCTGGAGACCGTACTGCTGCGCGGAACCCACCACGCGGCTGTCCATCTGCACCAGGTCCGCGGCCATCTTGCGGAACAACTTCGGCTTATCCTCACTGTCCAGCTCCAGGTTGAACTCCTCCGGGTGAGCCTCGTAGAAGTCGGGCCAGGCCTCCGTCTCGTCGAAGTCCGGATCGCTGGTGTCCAGGCCCTGCTCCTCCGCCCATGCCTCGAACCGCGCGGACAGCGCCTCGTCCGCCTCGCGCCCCAGGACCATGTCCGCGGTCTTGACGTTCCGTAGCGCGCGGGCTGCCAGGTCCGCGGTCTTGGTCAGCTCCAGGACACGCTCCGGCGCCACGCCCTGGCCGGCGAAGTAGGCCGCTGCCACGAGCTGCGCCGTCCGCTCCGCCATCTCCCGGGGACGTCCGCCGCCCAGGAAGTGGATCCGCGGGAACTTGCCGTGAGCGTAGAGCTGGGCCATCGCCGGGAGGATCTCCTCCATCGGCAGAACCGCGGCCGCTGTGGGGAAGCCCAGCGTCACGTCCTCCCCGAAGACCTTGGTCGCCGCGATGTAGTCCTTCCCGATCTCTTCTGCGGACCGGGCCTGGATTGGAACGATGACCTCCGCACCGCCGGCCTGCAGTGCCTTGACTCGCCCGGCGTACTGCTTCCGCAGCTCCGCGGTCTTGTCCGGGTTCGCGATGCGGTCCGGCGCCACCACGGTCAGCTTCCCCGCGGGGAACAGCTTGGCCATGGCCTCGTAGTTGTCGAAGACCTTGTTGAAGTCCAGCTCCGGAACCACCGGCTCCCGCTCCTCCTTCTCCGCCTTCTTGTACTCCCGCAGCTCCTTACCGAAACGGCCGAACTCGCCGGAGTCGATCATCAGTCGCATCCCGCGCTCCTTCGCCAGCTTGGCGAAGCGGGACCGGCCCTTGTCGGTCTTGGGGACTTCGTGGGCGGTGATCTGGGCGTGGACGTTCTTGGACGCGATGTCCACGCCCTCGCCTTCCTCCTGCGGAACAAACCGCTTGCGCTCGGAACCGCCGGACACGTTGACGAAGATCGACGTGACCGCGGCCAGGTCTTCAGCCCCGTGGACCTTCCTCCGGGTCTCCGCGCGGACCGGAGTCTGATAGCGGTACTCATAGCCCCCACCGGGCAGCCTGCGCCGCTCCGCACCCTTCCGGGACTTCGGAGCAGGCTCCCAGGCGAAACCCATCTGAGTGGGCTTCTTGGCCTTCTCGAGCTGGTCCCGTGTCGCAGTATCCGCGACTCGGGACTTCTCCGTCTCCAGGCCCTCGGGAACCAAGTCCCAGTCGGGAAACTCGCCGTCCAGCTTCCAGCCCGCCGGGACCCGGATCATCCGGCACTGGCACCAGGGGTGCATCGCTCCCAGGACGGGGAGCCAGTCCGCAGCCTTGCGGCCGGCGTTGCTCGCCCCCTGAGCTGCCCACCAAGACGCCGGACGGACGATGGGCTGACCATCGCCATCCAGGTAGAGCCGCTTGCAATGCTTGCAAGCGTTGGGCTCGGGGATCTTGGCCAGCAGCTCATCGTCCCCGTAACGCTCGCGGACGTCCTCCAGGTAGCCCTCCTGCTGGGCCATATGAATCTCAGTATTAGCGATTCGGCGCCAGTCGCGGGCCCAGTCGCGGGTCAACTTGCCCAGGGTTTGACCCAGCTGCTTCCGCGTCCCGCGTGTGGCGATGTTCTTGGCGGTCTCGTCAGCAATCAACTCTCGAGTAACCTTGGCCAGCTGGGCGTCCGCCTCCACCACCATCCGGCCCATCTCTTCGTTGTACCTCGAGCCCAGGCCCGCGCAGTATTGGCCAGCACGGTCCCTCGCGATCTGGACGGCCTGGCGTTCCGCGGCGGACAGCTTGATCGGGTTCCGCTGGATCTCCTTGATGAAGGCCCCCAGGCCCATGTCCGCGGCCCGGGGAAGGTGGCTCAACAGATTACCGTACTGGAAACCCGTCATGACGACGTCGTCTACCTTATCGGGATCCACCCAGCCCTCGTCCACCAGCCGCTGCAGCTCGTCATCCGTGACCGTGTGGCCCACGGTGGAGATTGCCACGGCGGTCGATGCGTCTTGAATGGCGCGCCGCAGCTGCTCCAGCTGTTCTGGTGTCAACAGGGCCAAGAGCTACCCCTTCAGGATCTGCGCGACCCGCTTGTCCAGCGCTCGCTTGATGCGGACGACCTGGCGCTGGTTCGCTCGGACCACCGCGGCCTGCAGAACCTCGTAATCCAGCGGCCGCGGCTCCTGGTCGGTATGCGTATCCGGGATCCCGGGCAGCGCCTTCTCCAAGGACAGCGTCTGCAGGACCTTGATCGCATCGCCCAGCCGCTCCTGCAGCTCGCCGGGCTCCGCCTCCACGCGGATCTTCATCCTAAGCCGTGGCGCCGGCAATCAGGAAGGTCACGTTAGCAACCTCCGAAGTGGCGTTGTCCAGGCTCGGTGCCGTGGTGAAGCTGCTAGTCAACAGCAGCTTCGCCTTGACCCCCGATTGCGTCGGCTTGATCGGAATGTCCTCCGCGCCGCCATCGAAGTTGAGGACCAGCTCCTTATCGCTCTCGATGAAGAGAAGCGCCCCGGTGGCCACCTTGCCCATGGGGAGACTGAAACCCGTCTCACCCGACCCCAGGACCGCGTGACCCGACTCCTCCGCCGCCAGCTCATCGTTGACGGTGGTCAAGGTCTCGTCCTCCCGCTTCAGCTGGAGGTTCTTCTCATCGCTGTCCATCGCGGCCACCACCACAACGCGGTGGCGGATATATACGGTGCTCATGATCTCTCCTACAGGTCGATCTCGTAGACGGTGACTCGGGCCTTCTGCAGTGGATCGTCATCCGGCTGGCCCGCCTCAAGCCGCTGACGTGATGCGCGGATCCGCTCCGCTGCGGACAGGGACTTCTCTTCCTGGTCAGCCTGACCGAAGATCTGATCGAAGTCGTCTGAACCGTCGTCCTCTTCCTCCTGGTCATCCACCCCAGGGACCCCCGGCGGTGGCGCCGGCCCTTCCTCGTCTTCTTCCCCCTCCATCCCCATATCGCCCTGGGCGGCCATCTCGGCGGCCTGTTTGTTCTGGAGCCAGGTGGGATCCAGGATGACGTTCCCCAGCTCGTCCGGCAGTGGCTCCAAATCCTCTTCCGCGCGCAGCTCGTCCACCGTCATCAGGTAGGAGGACTTCTTCTTGGACAGGTCCACCTTCTCATCCTCGCCCTTGGCGTCAAGCCCCTTGAAGACCAGGCGGTAGTTGGGGTCCAGCCGCCAGATCAGGTGGGTGTTGATCCACTTGGCGAAGTAGGTCAACAGCGGCCGGAGCCCGCGGTCCTTGGAGGCCTTCATCTTCTGCTCGGCCGGCGCCTGATACATCTGGCTGGCCTGACCGGTGTTGCCGTAATTGAAGTTCAGCTCCGCCGGATCCATCAACATGACCGCACATGTGATCTTGATCAGCCAATCCATCCACGCGGAGTACTCCATATCCGTGTTGGACTTGTGCAGATCGATCCACTGAACCTCGTCCACGGACACCATCGGGGTCCGGTGGGCGTTGCCCACGCCGGCAATCATCATCTGCCACATGCGGCGGAAGGCATCCATCTTGGCATCGGGGACGCCGCCCTTCAGGTTCACCACGCCCTTGGCGCTCGTCCCCTGGGAGAAGAAGCGCTTGTTGTACTCGAAGGCCCACAGGCTCGCCGTGATGACGTTGATCAACATCTCCAGCTCGGAGTAGCCGTAGCCGTTGGCCCGGATGTCAGACCGCGGGTTGCGGATCCCCCAGCACAGCCGATTGATCGGGAACTCCCCGATGATGATCTCATCGTAGACCTGTACGTACTTGATGTCCGTCGGATCAGGTCGATGCTCCGCGCCCGGCGGAACATCCGCCAGCCGCATGGTGGCGCCATCAAGACAAACGAACTCCGCTGGAACCCCCCTGCGGTTGAGCCCGACCTCGAAGGTCCCCTGATCCAGCTCGAGGCTGTCCCGGGACAGCTTGTGAAGGAAGGTCCGGAAATCATCGCGCGTCGGACCCCAGGCGGTCCCAGTCTGCTGGACCCAGTCCGTTATCTCGTTCATGCGCTTGACGTCTTTGCGGCTCGGGGTCTGCTTGAAGTCTCGCAGCTCAATCTTGAAGCCCGGATCCCGCTCGTCTTCCTGGGGCTGGGCGAAGCCGCAGATTTGGTTGACCCGGATCTGCTCGATGGCCGCATAGGTCGGGACCCGCTTGGCCATCTCCCGCAGCGTCTGATAAGTCAGGCCGCTGGGCCGGTCCCGGTAGCCCAACTGGTCAATCAGGGCGAAGGGATCGAACAGGAGCCCGGTCGGCTCGTCCATGGCCGGCTCAGGTGGCAGAGGCTGGGGCTTCGCCCCCTCCAGCGTCATCGGTTGACGACCATCGATGTCCCGCGCGTTGGCCTTCGCCATCGCGTTGGTCATCGCGTCCACCATGACGCCTTCCAGCGCCTTGGACAGGCCCTCCATGAAGTCGCCCATCAGGGCCTCCTATCGGGTGCCGCGGCCTTTGCCAGCGCCCTTGTATGCCATCAGAGCGCCCATCTGCCCCTCGCGCGGATCGGTGTTGACCATCGCCCGCGTGTGAGGGTCGGAATCGTCCAGGATCTGAACCGGGGGCTCCACCGCCTTGACCATCGGTCGGACCCCCACCGGGACGTTGACCAGGTGGCCCGCGTCCCTCCACCAGCTCGGAAGGCCGCCCTGACCCTCGAAGCCCGCCGGGTCATCCTCCACTACCTGGGCCAGCTCCTGGGCGCGCATATGGGCCTCCCGGGAGTCACCCTCGCGGAAACCCTGAGTGTTGTGCTCGCCCTCGAAGATCGTCCCGCCGGCCACCCCGCTCTTCTCGAAGGACGCCGCGCGAACGTTCTCATCGGGATCTCCGCGCCCCATGGCAGCCATCCGGTACTTGCCGTAGGGATCCTGGGCCGCTCCCTGGACCGATAACCCGGAGTCGCCCAGTCCCTTGAGGATCTCCTCTTCGGCGTCCAGGTGAATCACCATGGACCCCTTCTTGATCGCGTTTGGCTTCTTCACCGGCTTCTTCTCCTCCTCCGGCGGAGCTGCGGCCTCGCTGGCCTGCTGCGCCGCCTCGACGTTCTTCTGATGCCCGTCCGCGGATTCGAGCTGCTTCGCGGAACGGTGGGCCGTGGCATGGGCCTGGGCGGCCGCCAGATGGGACATCGCCTGGTCCTTGTGGTGCTCGCTGTCCCCGGGACCGTTCTCCTCCTCTTCCTCTCCAGACTTCTTCTTCACCAGACTGGTCTGGGCGTCCTTGCCGTCCTTGGGGCGCATGGATGCGGCCACAGGCTCCCCGTTGGCCGCCTTCATCAGATCGTCCATCGTCTGGTCCAAGCTCTTGCCCATCGCTGCCTTCTCCTCTCGGGTCGTCTTGGCCCCCGGCTTGTCGCTGAAGCCCTCGGGATGCTCTGCGGCTCTGGTAGAGCTGTTTGCCATCTCACTCCAGTAGCCCGCGTCGTCATGCTTGCTGTCGTGGAAATCCTGAGCATCCCCGTGGAGCTTGGACGCCATCGCGTGCATCATGGCGTCCTTCTTGTAGCCGTGAGCCAGCGCGTGGGCGGCCTGGCGCCCATGGTAGTCCTTGGACTTGCCGTGATGCTCAGCGGCTCCCTTAGTCCCTGCTGGATGGGCGTGGCCTCCGCCCAAGACGGACTCCTTGTTCGCCGGCGGTGGTGATGGGGGGAGCTTCGTGGGATCCCCGAAGGCCGTGGACGTGGCCTTGGCTGCCACCTTGCTGTGGTCATCCGCGGACTCGTGCCCCTTACCGTGCATCTCCGCAGCGTGCTTGTGGGCGGAGCTGGCCTGTTCGTGCTGCCGGGCCAACTTGTCTACATGGGAGCCGATCCCCATCTGCTTGGCCTCCTCCGCCGAGCTGCGGAGCCGGGCGGCATAATGCCCGTGGTCCTTGTGGCTATTGACGTGCGAGGCCTGCTTCCGGATTGCCCGATCCTTGTCGTGACTCGCCTTCTTGGTAGCCGAATAGGCAGCCTCTCGCGCAAGCGTAGTGGGCTTGGCCTTCATCGCGACCTTGTGGGCGTCCGCCGCGTCCAGGTGCGCGCCAGCCACCTTCTCGTTGCCCTTGTTGCGCGCGCGGACCGCCTCCCGCTCGTGGTGAATCACATGAGCCTTGTGGGCCCCCTTGTGTCCGGCTTTGGACGTCTTGCCCGCCAACGGCTTATAGGGGACCTTGTGCTCGGGATCAGCCCACAGCCCACCCTTGGGACCGCGGAAAGGTCCAGCCGCTTGGCCGGCTTTGAACAGCTCCTCCAACCCCTCGACAACAGCGTCCGTGGACTTGATCACCGGAAGGTTGATCGGCGTGGCCTTGTCCACGTCGCCCTTGCCCATCCGCTCCGCCTCCGCGATCTGGTGGTCCAGAAGCCTCTCCTCCAAACCGTCCATCTTCGCTAGGATCTTGCTGCTGCGCTGGTGGTGGACGTCCATGGCCTTGTCCTGCTTCTTCCGCATCTCCTGGCGCCGACTCCGCGGAAGCTCCTCCAGCTCACGCCAAGACTTATGCTTGGCCCGCGTGGCCTCCGCCTCCTTGTCGCACTGGGCTTTCTCTTTCAGGCAGCGCAACGCCTCCACGTACAGCGGCGTCCCCATGAATTGACCGGCCCACTCGGTCACGCGGTTGTACAGCCCCTTCCGCAGACCGCGGAAACTGATCAGAGACTTCCGCAGCTCGGCCTTGTTCATGTCCATGTTGTCCTCCATTGAGAATTGCAGGTGCGAGCCGGAGCCCGGTTGTGCGTGTGGTTGTGACACCTTCTTGGCTGCCGGTGCCCTCGCTCGCATCCCCGGCGGACGGTCCGCAGACGTGGGCCGCTGAAGCTTAGGACGCTGGGGCGCTGTCGGCCGCGCCCGATGGGCTCGCCGGCTGTAACCTTCCGCCCCCGTGCTCACCTTGTCCGCGTCCTTGTGCCCAATACGGTGGGCTGACGCGGCAACCTGGTGAGCCTTGGCCGCGTGCAAATGCTTGGTCCGAACACCGTGGTCCGTCGCCTTGGCTGCCGCGGTGGCATGCTCCTTGGCCTTGGCCTCGTGGTCCGCGACCTTCTTCTTGTAAATGGCCTTGCCGCTGGCCGTGTGACCCACAACTTCGCCACCCCTCGAACCCTCGCCGCCGCCGGCCGGCTTCGCCGCCCCAAACTGGAAGCCCATCTGCCCCGCGGCGACCTTGGCTCTGGCCTTCTGGATGTCCATCTCCCGCCGCATAGATTTACCGAAGGATACCCCGAAGGCCAACGGAATCATCCCCAGCAGCGCGCCGGTAAAGACCCCCAGCGGCTGCAGGAACTTCTCCATCTTCTCGTAGGTGTCCTTGCCCAGCTCCGCCTTCAGCTTCTCCTCGTCCGGTAGAGCCCGTTCGAGCAAGCCGCCAGCGGTCTCGCCCACCGCGTCAGAGATGGCGTTGCCGATCCCCGCCGTGGCCGCAGAGCTGAAGCCAGCGCCCTGGACAGCGCCGTCCACCGCGGAACCCGCGACATACATCACGAAGTTATCCACGAACCCGAAGACAAACGGCCGGATCATCATCTTGGCCACCGCGGCCGCCTTGGTCTTCCAGCTCGCCTTCTTCTTTTCCTCCGGCGGAACCGCGGCCTCGAGTCCCGACACCAAGGCGTCCGCGCCGGGGCCCTCAAGCGCCTTCAGCCCATCCCGGGCCGCCTTCTTGACGTTGGGGTCCTGGGCTGCGTGCTTGACCGCCTGGTCCACCTGAGACTTGCTAGGAGCCTCTCCGCCCTTCTTGATGCCCGCCGCGGCGATGGCATCGCCGGCGGCCGCTTGGACACCCTCAGAGCCCGCCACCTTCTTGGCCTCCGCCTGGAAAGCCTTGTCCAGCCCGGCCGCTGTGGCCTTGGCCGCCTTGCTGGTAGCCGCGGCTACCGCATCTTGGCCGTGCTCTTCCATCAGAGCCTTGATCTTGTCCTCCAGGCTCTGGGGCTCGACCGGGCGGCCGTCCTTGCCCTCGTAAGCCTCCTGGCTGGCTTCCTTGGCCTCCCTGACGTTGTCGTCATGCTTGGCGGCCTCTTCTTGCTCCTTGGCGCTCTGGTGAGCTACGGCGTGCGCCATGGCCGCCTGGGTGTGGACCAGGGCCTGCTGACGGTGATGGTCCGCCGTGCCCTCTGTGGCTGGCTCTGGCCCTGTGGGCTGCTGTTTTGCCCCCGACTGCGGCCCCGTCACCGGCTCCCACTTACCCGGAGCCACCTTCCGCATCTTGCCCCGGCCCCAGTCGTGGACCTCCCCAATCTGAGCGCCGCCGGCCGCATGTCCCGCCGGTGGAGCTGCCGGACCTGGAAACGCCTTCTCGATGGTCGCCAGCTTCTTGTAATATTGGGGGTCTTCGGTCAGGTGGTCCTTGGCGATCTCCTTCGCCACCGCTCGGCTGGTGGTGTGCTCGAACTCCACCTTGATCCCCTGCTTCAGCGCCGTGGCGTCAAAGTCGGAGTCCGGCCGCTTGTCCCCCTCGCCACCGGTCAGAATCTCCCCCTTGTTCCAGCTCGCGGGGATCCCCGGGATGGGCATCTTGTGGGCCTCGCCCTCGTCTTCATCCGGGTCCTTCGCCTTGGTCATCTGCTTGTAGATGTGCATCACCAGCGCGTAGTTCTTGGCCTTTCCCTGCTTGGCCGCCGCTGCCTTCGCACGGGCCCACCGGGCCTCGTCCGTCCCAGTCGTCACAACGTTAGCCGGCATACAAATCCCTCCAGCTGGCATGCAGGCTCGAGCGAGCCATGCTCTTGGCCAGGTCTGTCGATCGTGACATCGCGGAGGCCTTCAGGAGCCCCTTCAGGGCCTCCGAACTCAGGGGATGAGCGCCCAAAGCTTGGGCGAACTTCTGGTCCGCCGCGGCCTGGTCCTTGATGAAGGCCTGGAGCCGCGGCAAAAGCTGCCCGCCGCTCGGGGGCTTCCCGTCCACCACCGCCCCGCGGATCAGGTTCTCGACCTCCCACAAGACCGCGTGCATCAGGTAGCTGGTCAGCTCCGCGCCGGCCTTCACCAGATCCGGCTCCGGGAGGCTCATGGCGAACAGGCCACCCTGCTGGGCCTGCTTCTTCAGCCCGAACGCGCCGCGGATGCTGTCCTCCAAGGACCGCTCCTCCACGATGTCCTCGCCGCCCAGCATGGCCTGACCCTTAGCTTCACCGGCGGAGGCCTTGCGCGCCCGTTGGCGATCCGCCTCGAGCGCCACCTGACGCCACTTGGACGGCATGTTCTTGTCCGCCTTGTCCTGGATCGTCTCGAGCAGGAGCTGGGCCAGCGGGTTCCCTTCGATCTGGCGCTGAAGGCTGTCCCCCAGGGTCTGCTGCTGCCTGTAGGACTCGCGGTGCTCGGACATCGGGATCTTGATCTTGCCGCCTGCCTTCTTGGACGTCCGGGTCCCGCCGCTGAAGCCTTCCAGCCGCATGTCGTTGTCCACCTTGACGGCCAGCTCCAGCGCCTCCTGGACGCTCCACCCGTTGCGCTCCATCTGGATCAGGGAAGGGACGCTCTTGGCGATGGTCTGCCGGAGCTTGGTCCCCATCCGGGACAAGGCGCTGGCATCCGGGATCATGCGAGCGGTCAGAACTCGCTCCACCCGCATCCGGCCGTCCTCGTTCAGGACACCCTTTCCCTTCTCCACGAACTCGTCCTTGTTGTACTGGTCGATAACGCCGGCGCGCTCGAGCGCCTCCACGAAGGGGCGGGACTTGGCGGTCCGCAGGAACTCGGACATCGACTGGCCCGGGTCCATGTTGTGGGTGAGGCTGTCCATCAGCTCGGGCGTGACGTAGTTCTGACCCAGCGCGACCTCGATGGTCCGCGGGTCCATGCCTTGGGTCAGCGCCTCATTCATCCGCCGACCCAGCGCGGTCAGATCCTTGGTCTCCGCCTTCATCCGCCGCACCAGGACCGGCTGCTTCATCTTGGACAGCTCTGCGGAGCTAACGCCGAAGCCGCGGGCATGCTTGGCCAGGTAGTCCTTCATCTCCTGAGCCTTCTCTGGATAGAGCTGATAGGCCCGCTGCAGGCCCATGGTTCGCCCGTTGCCGCCCAGGACGATCCCCTCCTCGGTGACCATCGGGGACCCGTCGATGGCGGACGGATTGGTGTTGACCATCAGCGCCGGCTCCATTTCCCGCGCAATGCGATCGATCTTGCCCTGATCACCGGAGCCCTGGACCTCGTAACGCCGCTCCTGGACGCCCTCGGGATAGGCCGCCCGGGGCTCGAAGCTTGTGGGATCATGACTGGCCACCAGGTCCTTGGCCTCCATCACCACGTACTCCACCTCCACCTTGTCCAGGCTCTTGCCCTTGGAGCCCCGCATCACCAGCTCCGCCTTGTCTCCCTTGGCCTCCTTGACCGTCCCGCTGGCCTTGGCCCGGCTCGCCAGAACGTGACCACCGGCCTGGGGAATGATCGCATACTCCCGATCGCCCCCCATCAGGGACGCCTGCGTCTCCAGATCCTTCGGGTCGGCACTGAAGCCCTCGATCTTGTCGTAGCCACCCTTGCCCAGGTCTTCCAGGCTCGCCCGCGGAAGCTCCGGAACGGGCCCCTTGGCCTCCGGCTTCTTGGGGGCCTTCTTCTCCGCGCGCCGGCGCTTGGCCTCACTCGTGGCCAGCCGTTGGCGCAGCTCCGCCCGCTCTGCCGCGAACTCGTCCGGCTTCTCGGTAACCTTCTTGGTCTGCTTCTCGTGGTGGCTGGTGATCATCCGGTGTAGGTCCTTCTCCCGGATATGGGCGATCCTGCCCGACTCGTCATGCTGCAGCGTCACGATTCCGTTGTGGGCGTCGTGGCCCTTGACCTCGAAGTGACCCAACTTGCCGGCGTGCTCCACCTTGAATTTGGCGCCGGCCTGGATGTCCCTGGAGCTGGTGAGCCCACCCTTGGGCTGGCGGTAGATGTAGCGATACTTGGGCTTGGGCTTGCCCGTGGGGATCCGCTTCAAGTACTTGTGCCCCGCCGCCTTCCGCAGCTCGAAGAGACCCGTGGCCATCAGGGCACGGAACAGGTCGGTCTGCTTTGGCGCCTCACGCTCGCGAATCAAACCCTCCGCGTGGTCGAAGCTCGGCTTCCTGGTGGTGATGGGGATGGTCTCGCCGTAGTAGACCATCTCCCACTTCTTGCCCTGCTTCCGGATCTTGATGGAGCCGCCGCGGGCTTCGTAGCCGCCATCCGTCTTGGACCACTTGACCGGGCCACCCTTGGCCGCTTCGGGTGCCGCCGGTGCCGGCGGGGCTGCACCCCCACCACCGAACATCGCCGTCTGCTTCTCCCCCCCACCCGGATACCAGAACTCCCACTGACGGACCTTGCCGCCGCTCACCGGCCGCCGCATCCCGCCGTGTGGACTCTCCGGGATCTTCTCCCAGCCCGCGCCCGGCGGCTTCTCCCCGCCGGTGTAAACGGTCTCTCCCTTGGCGTTCTTGGTCTTCTTGTAGGGACCCCGCCTCCGAGGATCACCCTCCGGGTGCATCTTCTGGCGGACGGCCTGGACCGATCCATCGTCTCGCTTGTAGTAGTAAACGTAGTTTCCCGGCGAGCCCGTCCGCTTGAAGTACTTCGCCTTGAGGATCTCATCGGCGGCCGGCCAACCCGGAGGCATCCGCTTCCAGGTCTCGTGGAGATTGTCCGGGACCTCTTCGGCCATCCATACCAGCTCCATAGGGTGACTCGTGGGCTGAAGGATCATCCGCGGCCGCAGCCTCGCCAAATCATCATCCATGGACTTGGCCAGGCCGGCCCGCTTGAAGATCCACTTGGCTGCCTCTTCCCCCAACTTCTTGCGGATCATGCGAGCCCCCACCTCGGGTAACAGCTCCAACAGCTCCTTGGCGTTGACCGGATTCTCGCCGGCCTGGACCTTGGCATACTGGCGTGTAGCCGCGGCGGCTACCGGGTCCCCGCGCTTCTCCTTCTCGGGTCGTTTGTCGTCGCCGTAGCCGTCGAAGTAATCCCACGTCGTATACAGGGCGTCGTGGGGGATCTCGGCGCCTTCCTTCATCAAAGCCACCACAGCCTTGACCAGCTTCTTGCGGAAGGCCGACTGGCGCTCAGTGCCGCCTGGTGTTGGATCATAGGCCTCGTGCATCTTGACCTGGACGATTTCCTTCGGATCCGTACTCGCCATCCGCCGCGCCCGCTCCTTGCGGAACTCCTCGGCTTCGGCCTCGATCACAGACTGCCGCTTCTCCTCGGACAGATTCTTCACCTTCATGTGGGACATGAACGTGATGGTGTCCTTCTGATCCTTGAGCTTGCCGCGGAGCGTGACCTTGTCCCCCTCCTTCAGATCGTAGGCGTCTGTCTGGCGGAACCAGATCTTGTGTCCCTCCGCGTCCATCGCGGTCACCGAGTTGTAGGAACCGTAGTCCGAGTCCTTGACGGTGTTGGACAAGATCGTCCACTCACCGGGGAGGTTGTGCATCTTGGCGTGGGGAGCCTCGTAGGGCTTGGCCTTCGCCTTCTGTTCACGCCGCTGAACCATCTTGTAGTAGCGATGTGGAACCCACACCACGCGGCTGAAGTGCTTGGGCTCGATGAAATCGGAGCCCAGGAGCTTGTCCACCGTCACCGCAAACGCGATGTCCTTGGTGATGACCGCGTCCGGGTCCGTGGGGATGCGTTCCTGGATCCATTTCCGAATCTCGGGAAGGTCCTTCTTGATCAGCTCGGCTTCCCGATCAATCTCGGCTTGCTCCTCCTTGGTTGGGGCGGCCTTCCCCCCGGCCAGGATCTCCTTGACCCGATCGGGTGTGGACATGGTCATCTCGGCATCTGCATCCGCGCCGCCGATATAGCCCTCTTTACGGACGAGCCACAACGCTGTCCCCAGCAGATCGTGGGGCTCCGCGGACCGGGGTCCGCCACCACCACCACCGCCGAAGCCCTCTCCCTCGTCAAAGGCATCCGCGATGGCGCCGCCCAGGTCCACCTCCTCCATGGCGTTGGCCAACCGCCACAGATTGGCCCCCTTGAACTTCTTGGAACACTCTCCACCCACCAACAAGTGCTTATCGTCGGATTCCCGCTGCACCACGAAGACCGAATTCCGCCGACGCTTGGTCTTGCAGACGTCACAGACGCCCCTCTGCGCCCGCGCGTAATCGTCCTTGGAAACGGTAGCTTTGTCGTGGAACAGCGTCACCACGCCAGTGGCCGTTTCGATCTTGCCGGTCAACTGGTGACCGGGAATGGCAGCCTGGTGCTCGACCTCCACGTCCCACTCGTCATAGGCGGGGACCGATCGGCCGTCGTCATGCTTCTGGGCCTTCTCCCGCTTGACGTGCGTCACCTTGAAGCTAAATACCTCGGACTGCTTCTGGGCCTCGAGCGCCGCGGCCAGTCGCTGCTCCAGCTCCTCCTTGGTCGTCCCGTGACCGCTCGCGGTGACCCAGGTCCGCAGGCCCTTGTACGCCATCTTCCGGGCCTCGGGCTTCAGCTCTGGGACCTTCACCGGTTTGGGCTCAGCCTTCTGGGGCTGGCCTGACCAGCCTCCCTTACCATCGGGGTAGCGGTACTCCCACTTATTGCCCTTCCGCCGGCGCTGGCCGCCGTGCTTCCCCGCGGGGATCGCCTGCCAGCCCGCACTCGCCGCCGCGGCCTTCACCTGCTTCTTGGGCTTCTTGGGCTTGCCCACTGTGACGCCCTTGGGCAGCGTCCCCCCAAACAACCCCAACTGACCGCTGATAGGCTTGTCCTTCTTGGCCTTGCGGATGATGTCCTGGGGCTGCCCCTCCCGTCCGTAGGTCCGAGAGGGGTGGTTCCCCCTTGTGGCCTTCCAGACCTGAACCGCCCGGCGCGCCAGCTCCCCACGCAACGGACCGTTGCCGGGTGCCATCTTCCGCAGACCGCGGACCAGCGACTTGCGGAAGGACACCACGTTGGGCTCGCTCAACCAGGCCTTCATCGCCTGGAGAAAGTCCCGCTCCTGGTCGTGGTTGAGTCCCAGACCCTTGGCGACCTCATCCGCGGAGCGGTACTCATGCTCCCCGCCGGGTATGACCGGCCGGCCCAGGGGCTTCGGCGGCCGGGTCAACTCCGCCAGCGCAGACGTGTCCACGCGGACATCGTTCCGCAGGTTCCGCATACCTATCACCAGCTTGGGGCCTTGCCCCGGTATCAGGGGATTCCGTAGGTAATGGGACAAGGGCCTCTCCTAGCTAGGTAACACCAAGATCTTCGGCGGTTGGGGCGTGCTCCTGGGGTGCCCAATCGGCGCCTTGAACATACCTTCCGCGTTCCGCAGATGCAAGGTGGACGTCTCCAGCACGGACCCCGTGTAACCGGTCCAGCCGCTTGATCTCCTCCAGCACCACCACCGCCCGGGTCTCATCACCCCAGTCCACGCACTGACCGGCGTAGTGTTGCAAAGCATCCCGGCCCCCCATGATGTAGGTGTCCCGGTCCAGGCTGGTCTTCTTACCGCTGTGGACGGCGGCCAAAGCCTTCCTGGTGTCCTGCTCCAAAGTGTTGACCTCGTCTTCTCCCATCAGCTCCTCCGGCTTCGGCGCCGCCAAGATAGCCCGACGCTCCTCCGGACCGGTCTCGATCATGTCGAGCTTCGCGGCCGCGCCCATGGTGACCGCCGTGTTGCACATCCAGCAGGCCATCACAGTGTCGTCATGCTCGCCCACTGACTGGACCTTCCCATCGATCCAGCCAATGGCACCCATCTCCCCAATCCAGTAGTCAGTGGTCTCGATGGCCTCCGCGTCCCCGCGCGGAATCCGCCACTTGCCGTTCTCAAGGGAGATCCGCAGCGCCGGAACGCCACGGTCCAGGTGATTCTTGTTGACGCTGATGGACGTGGCTCCCTTCTTCCAGGGTTGATCCGGTTGCGTTCCACCCACGCCCGTCGTGAAGAACTTCTTCACTGGTAGGTCTGTCTCCCGGACAATCTCGTCGGCCCAGACCCGCTGCATCTGGTTCGCCTCAATCAGGATGGTCTCGGGCTTCAAGAGATAGTACTCGTCCTTGATCAAGTCGAGCTGAGCCTGGAAGCTGATCCCCTTCTTACGGGTGATGTTGGCGATCCAGCGGTTGCCCGCCTGGTCCACCGCGACCGTGAAGATCACGAAGTAGTCGCCCCCGGTCTCCGCGGACATCGCGATGTCCACGCCGGTATAGCGCAAGCAGCCCTTGGCCTCCCAGTAACTCGCAGGCATCCCCAACTTGTAGGGCACACGAATCGCGTCCCCGCTGACCGTCTTTCCCACGAACAGTTTTGAGGGGAAGAGGCTGGCCTCATCGCTCAGCGGTTCACACATGAACTCCCTGGCGAACCGGGCCTCTGACTTCAGCTCCCGCCGCTTACGGAGTAACGTGGCTTCACTGTAGCGCTCGGGGAACAACAGCTCCCCCGCCTTGTTCCTGCAGGGATACTTCCGACACTCGTACTCACCTGTGGAGTCCAGCGCCGCATAGAGATCCGCCTGGTGCATCGGAGTCCCGACGACCACTAGTTGAGCCCGCTTGTGCTCAACCACATGCTCCTGCATCGGAACCATGTTGGCGATGGCGGACAAGAAGTAGTCCACGTTGCGCCGGCGGATAGTCTCCGAATAGATGTCTTCATCGTCCAGGACGTCATCCGCAATGACCCAGTCGGGGTGCCCGCCCCTGACCTTGACCCCGAAGCCGCGCGCCCTGATGACCGACCCGTTGCGGAGCTTGATCTCCTTGGCCGACCAGTAGCGGTCCCGCGTGTAAGGGATCAGGTGGGCGAACTCCGGATTCTCGAGGATCTCGTCCTTGATCATCCGGAGGAACTTCTCCGCCTCCGGCTGCGTCGAACTGAAGATGTAACCCAAGCTCCCAGGCTTGTTGTAGCCGGCCTTCCAGATAGGGTAGGCCAGCGTCCAGAAGAAGGACTTGCCGTGGTCCCGCGCCGCCAGGATATTCATCCGGTCGTAGCGCGGGATCATCTTGTCCCACTCCAGGTGATGGCGTCCCACCAGGAACTTGCCGTTATAGGGCTCCTCCTGGGGGCCCCGGATCTTCTCCGTCGCGAAGAAGCAGCAGCTGGTCCGCAGCAGCTGATCGTAGGCGCAGCTCCAGCCCGGATCGTGCTGGGCCGCGGTGCCCGCCAGCTCCACCGCTGCGGCGATTCGCTCCGGCGTCAGCTCCGCGTTAACCAGCTCCCGGATGGGCGGAACCGTCGTCCCGTTGATAACCGGCGTGGGGGTGGGCTTGGTGTTCCGCAGCAGGACCTTGGGGACCCGCCCCATCACCGGGTATCGCTGCATCAAACCCCCGAACTGCGGAACTTGGCCACCAGCTCCCGGTAGATAGCGTCCACCTTCTTGCCCTTGCGCTTGCGCGGGATCCGTTTGCCGTACTTGAAGTGGGCCCAGAACGGATGCTGACCCTCACATCGGCCGGCGTGGTAGTCCCTCCAGATGGCCATCAGGCGGATCCCCAAACGGATGTTGAGCTTGGGGTTGTAGAGTCGTTCCGGATGATGGAGGTAGCCGGAGTAGGTCGTCTTGGAGACATGGACCTGCATCAGGCCATAGTCGGACGTCTTGGACCTGGCCCTGGGGTTGAAGCCGGACTCCCGCTTGATCACCGCCAGCACCAGCAGGGGGTCCAGGTCCCAGCGGGTGGCCTCTCGCTGAATATGAGTCGCGTAGAGCTTCGCGTCCGCCGGCTCCACCTGAGGCGCCAACCACAGGATCGCCGTGATGATCAGGGTGGTCATCGGCTAATCGTGGAAATAAAGCTTCTCGCCGGCGCCGCCCGGGTTACCGTTGGTCCCCTCATCCCGCCAATCCTTGCCCCGCTCTGAATCGGCGTGGACTTCCCGCTCATCGAAGATCATCCGGCCATCGTCCTTCCGCGGCCGAACTGCGTTCATGGTGGACATCGGCGGCCGACCGTCCACACAGGAGTACTTGGCCGCCTCGGGAGCTTCGCAAAGCGGACAATCCAGCGACCTCAACCGGCTATCGTAGGGGACACAATGATCCGTTGTCTCCCCGCAGGCTTGGCAGGTGTAAGCGTAAACAGGCATGTGACCCTCCTGGGCAGTAGAGTATCTTCCGCGGTGTAGGTCTGTCTAGGGGGTCCGCTTGGTCCGCGGAACCCGACGCCGCCTGACAGGCCGCCGGCGCCGCCTGCGAGCCCCCGCGTCCGGGTAGACATAAACCTTCTCCCGAACCACCACGGGCTCCTGAGGCTTCTTCAACTCCTGGAGGACCTGGGCCTGGACGGCCTTCTGAGCCTGACGGTCCGCAGCCAGCGTCCGCTCCACAGAGCCCACCAACCGGGACATGACCAACAGGATCCCTCCGACCATCCCCAACAGGACCAGGATCGCCGTGATGGCCTTGGCATGCTTGCCGGCGCGCTCCAGCAGCCCCGGTCCGCCTGGGGGGAGCTGAGCTGTCGGACCCTCCGCCATCTCCATGGACGCCTCCAGCGCGTCCCTGTGGGCTTCACACTCATCCGATGTGACCAGGCCCGCGATGGTGTGGTGGAGCCCGGAAACCTTGCCGTCCAGCTCCGCCTGCCCGCCTTCCAGGTTCGCAATCCCGGTCTTGATGGAGCCGATGTCCTTGAAGACCTGCAGCATTGGATGAGACGGCGTGCTGTCGTCAGACATGACCGATCTCCTCGATCACCGCCTCCACGCGGCTCGCGTACCCCTTGCGGGCCCACAGCCAAGCGAAGGCGTAGGCTCCCCCCTTGAGCGACTTCCCCCGGCGCTCAGCGTGCGCGCGGAGCTGATCCGGAGACCTCAATCCCTGCTTCAGCTCGTGACGCCAACGGGCCACGTCCGCTCGCAGCTCGAGCTTGTACCGCCCATAGGCCAAAAGAAAGGGGAAGAACACCAACAGGTAGACCAGGCCGTAGAACAACAACCCGACCCACGGATGGATACCCAAACCAGCCTTCCGCATGTCCGCGGCGTGGGTCCCCTCGTGGACAATGTAGCCCTCACCAAGCCGCGGCCAACGTCGAGGATTGGCCATCACCGGCCCGATCGTCGTCCCGTAGTCCTCGAGGAACTCTGTCCGCGTGGTCCCCCCGAATGTGACACCGTGAACCACAACCGCCAACGCCCGCCAGAACCACCCGTCCTTCGTGGTCAATCGAATCGCGGGCTCGATTTGCCGCGCCAGGTCCTGGTAACGGCTCAGGTCATCAGTCCAGCTCTTACCCATGCTGAATCCCCGACATCGCGGTCAGAAGCAGAAACTGACTCCAGGCCGTGGGGTTCTCGAGGGGGCCCAGGGCCAGCTCCTTTCGGACGGCCGCCACGGCCGCCTTGGACTTGGGACCGTAGTCCCCGTCCAGCTTGCCGACGTAGTGACCCCAGATGTCCTTCAACACGGCCTGGAGGAAGGTGATCCTGGTGGTAGCTCCGAAGCCCTCGGTCCAGAAGCCCACCTTGGTCCCCGGATCAATATGGTAATGATTCCAATGTTGGCGGTTGTGGAGGATTCCCAAGACGGTCCCAAAGTGCCGCCGGATCGCGGCTTCCACGGCCAAATACAGATGCCAATTCCAGTCTTCACCCAGCTTCCGCGCGGAGGCGGTCTGAATCAGGACCAGCTTCCGCTCCGGCCAGTGAAGCCCGCCCAGATCGTAGGCCTTGCCCTTACGATGCCAGCCCGGCTTGTTCACATAGGCGCCACCGCTGGTGATGGCCTGCAAGGGCCCCAGCAGCCCGTAGGTCAGCCAGTAGATCTCCGCGATGCAGGCATCCATCCGGGCCTTGAAGCTCGGCGCCAAACTCCGCATACGTCCCTTGTCGGTTCTGCTCGTGGTCCTCGCCAGGTCCCCATAGGCCGCGTTGACCCTCGCGTAGTAGCAGGGGATCCCGGCCAGCTCGTTGAACCTGACCATCTTGGGCTTGGCGGGCATGGCCCCAGCGTAACGCGCGAGACCTCGGTGGGCAAGCTTACAGGGTGATGGCCCGCTTGGCGATGTCCTTACGGGCGCGCTTGTTGCAACCCTTCTCCCAACGGATCTTCTGGCAAGTCGGGGCCTTGTCGGTGCGGGCTCGGCTCGGGCGATCCCAGCTTCCTCCCTCGGTGCGGTGCGTCGGGGTCCAGCCCGCAGCCACCAGGGTCCCGCCGGACTCGCTCGCCAGGGTGTAGGTGATGGCCCTGTCGTAGCGCCGAGTCTTGGCCTCCCGGGCCGCCTCAGCGTAGAGCTTCGAGCAAGCGTTCCACACCAGCTCCGGGTCCAGGTCGGGATTCACACACAAGCGGTTGACCTCGACGATCTTGGTGTGGTCCAGCTTCCGCGCCACCGGACGACCGACCCACAGGACTGCGATTAGCTCGTGGCCGTTGTAGCAGCCCAAACCCCACTTCCAGCCGGCCGGTGCGTTGTTGTGGCGGTGATGCTCGCTGATGAAGGCCTTGGCGTCCGCCTGCTTCACCGGCCCCACGGTCAAACCGAAGTCCAGGCGGAGAAAGTCGGGCTCCACCGTACTCTGGTAACCCTGACGGACGTAGCAACCAGTCACGCCCTCAAACCAACGACCGAAGCCCCGGGGGTCCTGGGCGGCGTGCTCACAGGCATCCTGATGGGAGCCCTCACAGCAGGTATCGAACATCCACGCCCGCTCCTCCGGCCAGTACTCCAGGACATCCAGGAAACGCTCCTCCCCGCACCAGGGGCAGATGGGCCCGGTTCCATCCTGGCAGGTCGGAATGGGCCGGGTGTCGTCCAGGGGCTCGATGGCAAGGCGGAGCTGGTGCATCGCCTACTCCTGCGCCTGCTGAGCCATCTGAGTCTGAATCAGCTCGATCTGGGCGTCCAATTCGTCCAGCTCGTCCACAGTCAGCTCGTCCAACATCCCCTGAGCCATCTCGCGACAGCCGGCGCACTGTGCGGTCAGGACATTCTGAACCAGCTCGTAGGAGCCGAAATTGGAGCGGAGAAGCTTGGCCAGGTCCCGGCCATCCTTGCGTTCCTTCGTAACGGTCTTGGTCATCGGAGCCTCCTGGGTTGTGGGCCGAAGCCCTGACAACCGATATGATGACCCCGCTGCGGAGTATGTCAAGGCTCTTCGAAGCAGTCCATCCCATGAGCCCGGTAGAAACCGTCCAGGCGACTGTAACCATGTTTCTTGATCAAGTGCTTCTCCCGGGCCGTCCCGCTGCTGTGGTCAAAGGTCACTTCACAATGGGGACAGCGGACCCTATGGCTCTCCGCCGGAGACTTAGGCGCCAACTTCCCGCGGACATCATCCCAGCCCACCGGGATCCAGCCCACCTCCGCCAGCTGTTCAATGCGCCAGGTCAACCGCCGACGTGTATCCTCTTGGTCCTCACCCGCGCGCCGCCTCATGACCGCTCCCAGTGAGCCAGGAGTGCCATCAGGCACCGCTCGACGATGTACTTGGACTGGGCCTTGGTCCGCCGACGGTCCGCGGCTCTCTGGGCCGCGTAGCGCCGCCGACGGTCCTGGCTCCGCAACCAGGCCTCATAGACCATCATGGAGCTGTGCTGCCAGGTGGGAGCACCCTCGATCGGCGTGGTGCCCCACTTGCCGGTCTTGGAGCTGAAGTACAGAGTAGGGGCCGATCGTTTGTCCATGGCTACTCTCCCTCCAGCTCGAGCAAGCGCCGCTCCCCGGTCATCATGGCAAGCAGGTAGGCCTGGTGATGCTCGACGTTGTGGATCTCGATGAAGCGCCGGATCTCCGCCATCAGCGCCTCCTCGTGGCGGTCCGGATAGGAGTCCGCCCAGGTCCCCCGGGAAGAGTCCCAGGGACAGGGATAACGGAACCCGGAACACGGAGGACTCCACATCCACTCCCCCTTGGCGCTGTGGACGTACTCCACGATCGCCACGAGCATGGGGCCTGCGTAGACGTCCCACCGGCAACAGTCGTCCTCCCGCGGGCGGAGAACGAAGGGGATGGAGAGAAGGGCCAGGAACAGATCAACCATTGCAGCCTCCAGTTAGACGGTCAACGGCCAGCTCGGCCTCGATACGCTCGATCACTGGGACGGCCCAGTCCGGCCGCTCCCGCATCACCTTGACACCCCACAGCGCGTCCTGGGGATCCAACTTGTCCGCGGCGGTGGTCAAGACCTCGCGGAGCTTCATCTGGAGCTGCCGCTGATGGTCGAAGCGATCCAGGTGCTGCTTGCTGGCAAACGTGCCGTCTGAGTTGCGAGCCACTAGAGGCCCTCCTTGAGCTGTTCGCGTGCCCAGGCCTTCGCCTCGGCCATCGCAGTCCGCGCCGACGTTCCACGACCGCGGCTCCAAATATTGCAGACCTGGAACGTCTTCTCCCGCGAATCGTCCCACTGATCCCGGTCCACCTCGACATGATAGGTATCCGCCCGGTAGCCATCGCCGCACCACACCGTATCCTTGTGGATGGAGCCCACCACCTCGGTCACGCCCCCGGTCTCCAACCGGATCTCCCAAGTCGTGGTCCCGTCCTGGGGATCCGTCTCCATCCGCTCAAACACCACTTTAGTCATTGGAGCCTCCTGAGGTTGCGTCCGAAGACGAGCATATGGTGACCACGATGCGGACTATGTCAAGGGTTCGATTCGCCCAGGACAATCCCACGAAGCGCCTCTGGCCCCTCCAGCAGGAGCTGAGAGCCCAGAGTCACCGCCCGGGGCAGCGGCAAGGGCATCACCACCACGTCGTCCCGCTTGATGCTCAGCAGCTCCGAAACGAGCCGCCGGTCCACCTCAAGCCTCCAGGCCAAACAGCTCGCGTTGTCGCCGGCGCAAACCTCCGCCCCGCTCCCCGCGGCGCAGACCTCCGGATCGCTGATGACAACGTAGCTCGAGCACGCGATAGGCCGCAGAGCATAAATCTCGCAGACCCCATCCTTCAGGAAGACGCAGGGGTGTCTCTCGTCCAACCAGGGCCCCGTGACCGCGTTGATCGCGTCCGGGGTGTACTCGGGCCCAACACGCTCGAGCTGCTCGTCCCCGGCCCGCGCGCACTCCTGAATCAGCTCGTGGGAGCCCTCCGTGTGCAGCAGATAGTGAGCGATCAACGCGCCCTCCCAGATGCCCGCCAGGACGAATTGGTAACAGCAGCCCACGCAACCCTTACCCCGACACTGGACCTTCGCCCCCTCGGGGAGCTGGACCTTGTGGCGCCAGACCTTGACCAACTTGTTGCGGGCCGCCTTGGCGTCCCGCAGGTTCCGGAGCAACCGCTTAGGCGTCATCATCGCGCACGCTCCAGGAGCTGCCCGGCCCACCGCCAGCCGCGCAGTGATCGCAGTCGCGGCCGGTGGCCACCTTGGCCTTCTCCTTGCCGCCAGCCACCCGCCAATCCTTCAGGTGCTGGGGACACAGGTAGACATAGGTCCCGTTCTCCAGCTCCAACATGTAGACCTTAGCTGCCATCGGCGTCCCTCCTCTCCGCGGCCGCCTTGGCCGCGCGATAGGCTGTGACAATCTTGGGATCCGGCTCCTCCAGTAGACTGGGGACTCGCTCCTCCAGAAGTGTCGTCACCACCGCCACTTCCTCCGGGGTCATCCGGCGCCGATAACTGAAGACCCGAGTCCTGCCCTCCGGTGGCCCCTCCAAACTGAAGCTCGCAGACAACACACGAACCGGCGGCCACTTGGACCGCAGCTCCCGGAGCCCACTGGATCCCAGGCAACTCTTGCAGGTGACCTTCTCCGGATCGTAATCGGCCGCCGGCGCGTTGTAGGGCTCGCGCTGAGGATTGAGGACCAACCCGCAAGCCGTCTTGCGCTGACCCGCGATCCGCCAGTGAACCTTCCGCCCCTTCTTCTTCATAGCCTCCAATGCGGTCTCCCGAAGGGCAGTCTGAGCCACCTGTTGCTCCAAGCGCTCAACCTCTCGGACCTGGACGTGATCTTGGACCACCTCCATCAAGCGCTCGCTGATCCGCCCGGTGCCCTCAAAGATGGCCATCGCGTGGGCCAGGTCCTCCCCCAGCCACGAAGCGGTCCCACCCCATATGAGCTGCTCCAGGGCGTCCATCACCTGTCCCCGTGTTAGGTCAGCAGCCATCGGCGTCCTCTTCCATCAGCCACAGGTGAAGCATATCCACAACCTCTTGGTCCACGTCATAAGTCGCGTGCTCTACGGTCACATCCGCTACCCGACCGGTCAGCTCCTCCGCGGCCTCGAGCAGTGTCCGCTTGAACTCCGGGCCGTGGTTAGTCCCCTCGTGTCCGAAACGCCCAAAGGCTGCGGGATGGGCCAGCTCGTGGAGCAGAGTCTGGATCACCTCCGCCTTCTGCCGCAACGTCGGGTAACCCGCCCTGGGCTTGGCGGCCGTGATCACGATCTCGCCCTCCTCCAGCCAGGCGTGTCCGCTGGTCCAGGGATGCGCGTGACGGTCCGTGTCGCTGTAACGGACCCGGAGGCTGCAGTGGCTCATCTTGCAGCCCCAGGCCTTCAGCTTCCGGAGCCTGCGGAACCAACCGTGGATGGAGTCTTTCCCGCCGTCCTGGGCAAAGCCCAAAGCGATCTCCCGCTCCACGATCCACTCCGCCCGGGCTTCGCGATTGCGAGCCCTCGCCCGGGTCTTGGCCGCCCGCTTGCGCTTGTCCCTGCTCCGCCGGCGCTCCTCCTTCTCCCGACGCTGGCGCTCCAGCGCCGGAGACAGTCTCTCCACCAACCGCCCCGTCCGCTCGCTGCAGGGTAGGCAGTAGCGGCGGACGTCGTCCTTCCGCGGCCTGCTCGGCGCCAGCTTGCCGGCCCCACACTGAGGACAGACCCAGCGGTATTGTTTCGGCTTGGCCATCAGACACACCTCCCGGTCAAATGGACACGTCGCACCAGATTATAGGTCAGCTCCGCGCCGCAATGAGGACAGCGGACCTTCCGATCCGATACGCGCGTGAAACCATGAGCACGGACCAACTTGGCGATCCTGGCCTCCCGCTTGGACACCACGCGCCTCTTCCACTGATCCCGATCCATCAAGCCGCATTCCTCTCGGTCTCGGACTCCATCGCGGCTGCGGCCGCGATGACCGGAGCGTATAGCGCTGCCAGGGCCTGACGGGCACCACAGCGGTTCCCAACCCAGGAGCCCTTCGCCTCCCCCTCGACCTTGATGCAACACTGGTCCATGACGTTGGGACCCAGGGGGCTGTCCTCCTGCGGGCCGCAGGAGCTGGGCTGGATGGTGATCTCCACCAAGACCAAGACGTCTTCGTGGGACAGCCCCATCTTCAAGGTGCTGGGGGCCGGCTCGGTCATCACCAGGCCGGTGTGGTAGGACATGGTCTGGAGAACACGCTCCAGGGGGGTCAGCTCGTGGGCGACGTGTCGGGGATCGGTGCGGTCCATCAGGCAGCTTCTTCCTTTCCGGCCATCATGGCTTCTATACTGGCCTCGATGTTGACGCAGTTGCAGAGAAGGCCACCACAGCGCGGACAACCCGCGTCCAGCTCCTCCTCCGCTTCCATGACCTCCAGGACTTCCTCCCACAGCCAACCCTCGCCGCTGCAGGTCGGGCAGTACCAGGGGCCGTCCTCGTCGCAACCATGGCCCTCGCCTTGACAGTCGGGGCAATCCACCATCCCAACCTCCCGCTCAGAGTCGCGGGGGTCCGTGGTCTTCCAGTTGTCGTAGCTGCTGAACATTCGAGCCTCCAAGGTAGCGTCCGAAGACAACCGAGATGATGACCGCGCCGCGGAGCATGTCAAGGGTCAGAATTCGGTGGAGGCTCCTCTCGCCCGTAATCCTCAATCCCCGACAGGATCGTCCGGGCCAGGTTGTCCGCGGTCCTCCAGCCCGGCGTCCAGCCCACGCTCCTCAGCTGATTGAGGATCGTCTTCCGGAGCTGCACCACCGCCAGCTCTAGGTCCCTTGGGACCAGCGGATCCCCACAATTCATGCAGAACCCTAGCGTCTCTCTCTGCAGCCTCTCGCTCATCTCGGGCCATCTCCTTGTAGCTCCGCGGGGGCCGGCCTGGTCGTGTCCCGTGTCGCGGGGCCTGCGATACGGGACCCATCGGGTCGTCCATCACCGGAAGGGGCTCTTCCTCCGCCAACCGTGCGCCGGCCTCGAGCGCTCCCCGCAGCTCGTCGATCCGACTTTGCGTGTCCGGGAAGGCCGGCTGGTAGGTCTCCTGGAGCTGGCGATTCATGTCCTCCAAGCAGACGGCACAGAGCTTCCCCGGGTCCATCAGGTGGCAGGTGCAGGTGATCGCGGAGGCCTTCGCCTTCGGCAGCTGGCATTCGCACTCCCCATCTCCCCAGATCATCCTCCGCGCGCAATGGGGGGTGTGGCCGCTCCCCTCCAACCGCTCCACTGCTTCCCAGGAGATCCTCTCGGCCTCCGTCCACGAGATCCTCTCGGCCTCCGTCCACGTCTCGTCCATGCTGGGCTCCGGATCCGCCTTCCAGCGCTCTATGGCGTCGGTTATCGCCGGCGGCTCCACCACGTCACCAGGTCCGCCAATCTGGACTTCGCCCCAGGCCCGCTTCGCCCGGTCTGCCGCGGACAGGTCCTTTGTCGCCGGCGTTGTCCCGTCCCACTTGTGTCCGCAGCTCGGGCAAGCTCCACCCACCGTGGTCACGAACTCCTGACCGCAGCTCTGGCAGATGATCTCCTGGTTGGGCCCTGGCCTAGGGTCGATGCGGTCCAGCGCCTCCTCCACACGCTTGCAGACGTCCGCGGCGATGTCCGCAACGAAGGCCTGGATCGTCTCCTCCGGAATCCCAGGCTTGTCGGGCATCCCGGGCTCCCACAGATCCTCCACCCCCACGCCCCAGCGCTCGAACTTCAAGAACAGCTTGGTCTTGAAGACCATCCCCTGGCGCCGGTGAGCGTTCAAACTGTCCATCACGGCCTTCCACACAATGCTCCGGCCGCCCTCGGTAAGTCTATCTTGGCCCATCAGGGCTCCTCCATCATGGTGCTATTCTCGATAGCGTTACCACAGCCCGCGCAGACGAGCCCGTCCGCCCCGAACCGCCCCAGCGGAACGTAGGGTTCCCACTTAGAACAACCGCAGGCATTACATTTGCGGACCTTGCGGACCAGCCCGATAACGAAATCACTCTGATTGACCTTGTCGAAGGAAGCGGCCACGTCAGGCGCGTATGCCGCGTGAACCTTCTTCTCCTGATCCTCCACGACCTCCAGCAGCTCCGCCACCAGCTTGTCCAGCAGGGCGTCTGTCGCCTTGATCTTGAAGTCGTTGGAGTAGTCAAAGGACCTGTAACGGTGCCTCGTCAAGATCTTCCTGAGTCGCTCGGCCGTCGTCATCGTTCCTCCCGAAGCTTCTTCTCCGCCTGGGCCTGGAGCTGGGCCACCCGCTGCTTGCTGATGCCCAGCTTGGCGCCGATCGCGTCCTGGGTATCGCCGGCCATCCGCCGCTCCATTGCCTCCATCTCCGGGTCCGTCAGCCTCCGCCAGCGGTCCTTCAGGAGCTTCCGCAGTTCCTGGCCCCTGGCCTTCTCGGCGTCCAGCTGACGACCGTTAGCGCCACGCTCCGCGGCCTGCTTGGCCGTCTTGTCACTGACCCCCAGAGCCTCCGCGATCTTGCGGAAGCTCAACCCCTCCGCCCGGAGCTTGGCCGCCTTGCGGTCCACCGCCGGCGTCGTGTTGTACCTTCCGTCCCTCGTCATCTTCGCCTCCTTCAGCCAGGCCAACGTCGCCCGGTCCTTGTCGTCCAACAGGGGCATCTCCGCCTCCGAGTGTGATCGTCGTGTTGATGAAGTTAACCGGCCGCTCCGGGTAGAGCAGCGCCGGGATCACCATGACCCGTCCCCGGGCTGTCAACCGTGGCTTGCCCAGTTGAAGAATTACCCCAGGCAGCTCAATCCGGTTACGGTCCGGGTTGGACATCAGCCGCGGGCCTTCCGCCTGCGCGCCAGCAGCGCGAAGTGGGCCTCCATCCGCGAGACCACCACGGCCGTCGCGTGGTCGTAACTCTCGCTAGCGGACTGGCCCTCCGCCCCCTCCGTCCACAGGATCGCAGCCTTGCCGTGCCCGTAGCGGATGGTGGTGCCCTCGCCGCGGACGGCCGCAATCACCACCGCGTCCTCGATATGCTTGCAGCTCGCCACATACTCGCGGCCTGCGTAGACCTTCAGGTTGGGTGATCCCGCCATCGGTGCCTCCCTGGGGCCAAAGCCCCTGTTGATCCTATTCCGCGCCCCTGCCGATTGTCACACGCCCAGCCCGAGCTGGTCCCCGGCCTTGGGCCAATCCGGTCGCTCGCCCGGATGCGGGGCCTTCCCATCATGGCTCTGGGTATAGGCGATCTGCCGCTCGAGCCACTCGATCTCCTCCGGCGTAATGAACAGGTCGCATCGCCTGAGTTGCCGCTTGTGGCCCACCGGGACCTCGCAAGCGCTCGCCTGAACACGAACCGTAATCTCCTCCCGATCAGTTGGACTGAGCAGAGACACGCGAGCGTAGCCCAACAGGTTCCACCGGCCGCGTGTACCGATGGCCTCAGTGATTTGCGCGTAGGCCTGGTTCTTGGGGGGTTGGGTCAATCGAGCCATCAGAGCCTCCTGGTCAGTGTCGCGAGGACCTCTAGATATTGACCGCACTGCGGAATATGTCAAGCCGCCACCCGCTGGGCCGTTCGAGCCGCGGCGGGGCACATCTCGTAAGTCTTGGCCAGAACAGCGCCCACGGTGGCCTTCGGGTTGGCAGCTCGCCAAGTCTTCACCATCTCGGGGATGGTCTTCTTGGCAGCCGTGGCGTGCATGTTGGGATTGTTCTGGAGGGCCTGAGCTTCGTAGCTCACCACCATCTGGTAGGCGACCTCATCGGTCACGCTCAAAGCCCAGTACCAGCTCGCCGGCTGGAAGGGGCAAAGGTAGCAGCCAGACTTCCGGACGTGCCCCAGACCGTGACGCTCCAGGATAGGCTGCTCGTCCGTCTTGGCGATCCCCATGGTGACCAGCGGATAGGTCTCGTCCACGTAGCTCACACCCGCAGCCTGGGCGGCCTTGTTGATGCGGGGAGTCTCATCCGCGGCGATACCCACCATTGCCAGATGGGGACGGCGCTGACCCTTGCGGACCTCGTGACCCCAGCGGCGGTTGTCACGAACGCCGAAGCGGATCCGGGCCACATCCTCGATGAGCCGGCGCATCGGGGAGATCTTGTGCTTGTCCGTGCATTGTCCGCGGAAGTTGACCACCGTGGACCGGGACAACATCTCATCCATGAGGGCCGGGAGGGCCTGACCCTTGTTGCTAACGTGATAACCGCCCGCGGCGGCCTTGGCCTCAACCTCGGCCCAGGTGGAGGGCTTCGCGGGGTAGCTCCGACCGTTGCCCTTGGCCAGTACGAAGAAGCGGACGCCCATCGCCGCGCACTTCTCGCGGATGGTCGGGATCAGCTTGTAGGTATGCTCCCACTCGTGACCAACATCCGAAAAGACCACGTAGTCCACGTCCTGGCGGCCGATCTTGGTGGTCAACTGGATCATGGCGGGAACACACCAACCGTCGGGGTCGGTACAATCACAGATCGGGGCTAGCTCCTCCACCATGGGGATCTCAGCTCCACAATCCCGGCAACACCAAACCCGCTCCGCCACCACCAGCTCGCCCTCTTCCAGCAGCCCCGTCATCGCGATGGAATCACGCCCCAGGCCGCAGTTGAGGGTCACAATCCGGTCTACGTTCAGAGCTGTCTGGGTCATCGGAGCCTCCGGAGTTGTCTCGAGGACCCCTGTATGTTGACCGCTATGCGGAGTATGTCAAGGGGGTCACGGGGAGTCCGACTCGTCTTCCTCACCGCCCCACACGGCCTCCAGGATAACACGACGCTGGGCCTGGTGGCGGAGTCCGACCAGCTCCCACCATTCCCCGCTCACTCCCCGATCCAGGATCAGCCCCTCGCCGGCGTAGGCCATCCGGAGAACCTTCAGGATGGGTGCGTAACCAGCGGCCTCCAGAAAGATATCATGAACAAAGATATCCTCTATCGCGGGACTCTTCAGCGCCTGACAGACGTGGCGATCCTGCCAGTAGCTCTCCGGTGACCGCTCCAGATCCACCCCCAGCCAGCGCCGGGCCCGTGGAGATCCTTGGGCGCAGCGGGCCGCGCACCAGAACCATGACAGCTGACAATTGCAGTTCCCGCTCCTCCCGAAGACCTGGTCCTCACACTCCAGGAGGCCCGCAGCGAAGTCATCTGCAGTAACCCAATCGAGGATAGGCATAGCCACCGCCGCGTTGCCCTGGAGGCCAATCATCGCCCTCTTGAGCTGGATCGGGATGTCCTCCCCCTTGATCACCTTGATCAAGACTCCCATCGGTATCATCCCCGATACTTGCCTGCGGACTTCGTCCAGGATCACTTCCGAATCACGGCCAGGGTAGACATACTCGGGATACGTCCAGACCACCAAATCCACCTTCCCAGGCTCAGACTCATAGACCCGGGCATCCCGAACCCCGGGCACGTCCAGAGACTTGGCAATCAGATCGGAGCCCCTCGCGAACGCGGTCATGGTGTCCGCAGCTCCGGGTCTGGAACCCGCTCCTCCAAGCGATCCAGGCGACCCTCCAGGCTCTCCAACTGGTCCGCGGTGGTCTCGGTGAAGGCCAGGAGCTGCAGATCCTCGAATCGCTCGGAGGACGCCTCAACCGCTCCCAGGCGGCCCTCGATGTCATCCACATCCAGGACAACCTGATTCTCTTCGAGCCGGTCCACACGCTCAATCAGACCCACCAGGGCCTCATCCATCCGGACGATCTGCTTCGCCAGAAACAGCGGCCCCTCGTTGATCAACGCCCAAGCTCGGGCTTCTATCTGTTCGTCAGTCATAGTGTGATTCCTCGGGTCTTGTGTTCCGCAGTAAAAGCCTCCAGCCGCCGGCGCCGAACCAGGTCGCAGGGACTGGGACCTATGAAGTACCCCCACTCGTCGCGCTCCGCGGTCTTGGCCCACTCGGTACAAGCCTCGCAGGGCTCCATCCCGGTCTCGCACGGATGGTAGATCACGCCCTCCTCCAGCGCGATCCGGTCCAGCGGCAGCTCCAACTGTTCCGGCTTCCGCGGCGTCCAGGTCCCGCGCGCCTTCAAGCGCCGGGCTTTGTCCTTGGCGTCCGCCTTGGCGCGCCGGGCCGCGCTTGCCCCGTGGCTATCCTTGCCGGCCATCTACTCCCTCGTTTCGCGCTGTGAGGCCAGAAATCGAACCGAGGACTCCAAGACCGCGGCCTGACGTCGAAGCCAAATGGCGTACTCGTCGGTTGTCTCTTCCGACGACGCCACACCTCGAAGATTCTGCGCCACGGCCCTAATCGATTGAAGCTTCTTCTCCCTCTCGGTCATCGGCTCCTCCTTGTGATGGCCCGCCCGATGGCGCGCCCGAAGCTCATGGGCCAGCCGTTGCCGACCATGGTGTTGGCGTCCCGCTCGTTCTGGGCGCCCTGAGTCCACGTCCACTCACGCTCCCCGTTGCACATGTGCTCGGACCGCTGCAGCTCCAAGTTGGGGAAACCGGCCAACGCGGCCTCGTCCTGGGGTCCCAACCGGATCTCCTCGCCGTTACCCAAGCGGATGACGTGGCGCCGGTCGCCGCCCACGCAGGCATCCGCGGCCTCGTGGGGAGCCTTGGCCCGCTGCCAACGCTTGGCCTTGCTGTTACTCTCGGTCGCCAGACGGGCGTCGGGGTCGTCCACACCCAGAGCCTCACCCCAGCCGCGTCCCTGCTCTTCCGTGATGACCAGGTCCCAGGGACCCCAGACGGCGAACCAGCGGGTCCGCATGGTGAAGCCGCCCAGCTTGCAGTCCTGGAGTTTCAGGATCTGACGGGCACCCTGGCTGCGGCACCAGTCAGCGTACTTGCTCGTGACCATCTCCATGATGATCCAGGTGGCCCCCATCGCCCGCGCCGCGGCCAGCGCCGGAGCCTTGATGGCGCCACGACCCTTGTCCGCGGCGTGGTTGGCCAGGCTGTCGTCCTGGCAGGGCGGACCGGTCAAGACCACGTCCACCGTCCAACCGTCGGAATGCTCCTGACGGCCAGCCGCTGCGCCCTCGACGCCCAGCCAGCCCGCGTCCTGGAAGAAGTCGTAGTCATTGCCGTGGTTGAGACAGAAGGCCTCCACCGCGTCGTCCCAGATGTCCACGCCGCCCAGGATGTCGTAGCCGCCGGCCGCCTTGAAGCCCAAGGAGGCCATCCCGGCGCCGCAACACAGGTCCACGACCGTCAGCTGGTCACTATCGGTGAAGGTGCTGGTGGGCCGGCTGGGGCGGGCAAAGTCGAACAAGGTCTGAGTCGTCATGTGAGCCTCCGTGAGTTGTGTCCGAGGACCCCTATATGCTGACCCCAGCGCGGAGCATGTCAAGGGTCTAATCGCTTCCTAGCAGCACCAGCTGTCGATGTCCTCGACGGCCCCGCCCTCGCCGGCCTCCACCGCTTCCTTGACCTCCGCCAGCGTCAGATCCTGGCGGAAGGTGTGGCCAATCCGCTTCTCGATCCCCGCACACTCGTCCAACAGCTCCTGATTGTGCTTGCCGGCGAGCACCAGGGCCGCCTTGGGCGCGAAGATACAGAACACGCAGCTGAGCCGGGGCATCCCCAAATCGTAGGCCCGGTGGTGGCGGACGCCGCTCTGCTTGATACGTGCCCAGACCTGCTCCACCGTCCAGTCGTGAATGGGCAGCCAGGTGTCCACCTCACGCTTAGTCTTGTTGCTGGCCTTCTTGTCCGCCTTCAGAGGCTCGAGCTTGGCACGGTTAGGACTCTCTTCCGCGCGGAGGCCCAGGCAGTTGAGGATCCGCGCCCGGCGCTTCAGACCCAGCTCGCGGACCAAGGCGGTCATCGCGCGGTAGACCTGACCCCGCTTCTGGTCGCTGGTGCAGTAGCGCGTGGTATGGCCCGGCCACATACCCCGGTCCTCCACCTGGGTCAGCAAATCGCCCTGGGGACGCTTCACGACCTCGAGACGGAGCCCGTAGTGCTCAGCCTGCTCGCGGGCCAGCTCGCCAGTCCCCGCCCACTCCATCCGACCCAGGTCCGCGTGGACCGTGATTACCCGGTCCAGGACGCCGGCCGCCTTGGCGTGCTCCACCACCAGGTCCAGCATCGCCTGGCTGTCCTTGCCCGCGCTGGTGTTGACCAGAATGATATCGTAGCTCTGCAGGTCGGGAATGGTCTCGTCCCGCTTGGCCTTGTTCAACTCGCTAGACATCGCAGCCGCCAGGGCCAACTTGGGAAGAAGAGAGAGCTGCTTGGTCGCCATGTGAGCCTCCTTGTTGTCCGAAGACAATAGGATGGTGACCGCAGTGCGGAGTAAGTCAAGGGCCTAATGTAGCGCAGCACCCACCGAGGTAGACGGACTCCATGGCCTCCATGGTGAAGGGCTGCCGGTCGCAGCAGCGCGTCCGCAGGCTCCCCCCGCCCATGCAGTAGCACCCGGTCTCATCGCACAGCAGAAGCCGGTCCACGCCCAAACCGCCGTCCTGAGCCCGCCAGACCGCCACACAGCTGTCCGGATAGCAGTAGACGTCCCAGGCCTCCCAGTCCTGAAGCGATGGATTGGGGGCCGTGCAGGACCCCAGAACGGCCACCACGAAGGCCAGGACCAGCGCCACCACCGCGACAATCAACCCTGACCAGCGCATGGATCACCCGATCAGGGCGTCCTTGAGCCGCAGATCTAGGCGGCTCGGCACAACCGGGAGCTGGCCAACGCGGGAGCGCTCCACGGCCAGCTCGTCAGGAGCGTGACCCTCTCCCTCTCCCTGGGAGTCAGCTCCGCCCAGATCTCGGCCTGCTCCTGCGGTGTCACCACCATCAGGACCGGCCCCTCCGAAACCTTGGTCTTCCGGAGAGCGGACCTCAGTCGCCGCGCCTCGAGCGCAGCCGGGGAGCTGTCCACGCGAGATTCCATTGATCCAGGGTGTCCCTTGCATGTGACCTCGTGATGGCGAACATGGTATGGAGCTGGATAAGCCCGACCTCATGGACCGGGCCAGTTGCTCACTGGATAACCCAACGCCTTCGGTCCGCCAGGCTCCAAGGTGCCCTAGGCCCGGCTACCTGTCAACCCCTCCCCTTATAGCGGCGCCTTCCCCACCACCGGGCGCCAACCCTCCGACTCGATGGCCGGCCCTACCTTAACCATAGATATCCTTGAGCCTCTGCGCGTCCAGATCGGACAGCGTCCCCGGCGTCCTCCGCAAGCTCAACGTTGGGAACATGATGGACGACGTCACATCGTCATGGTCCAGACCCAAGACATGACCAATCTCGTGGACCGCCACATGCCGGTGGAGCCCGGTCCGCGGAACCCAGGGCAACGACACAATGGCGCTGATCAAGTAACCGTCCCGCTTGTCGTAGCGGTGCTCCGTCCGTCCATGGTCGCTCGACATATCGCCCTGGGGGTCTGTCGTCTTCAGGACCACGTTCCCCCGCGGCGGCTTGTCCAGGTCCAGGTCATTAGGGGCCATCAGCGGGATCATGAACAGCGGCCGCCCCACGGCCTGCTCGAACAACGCCGTGGCACCCTTCCAGGCCTCCAGCAGCTCGTCAGCAAGGCCCGGATGGAACCAGACCCCCAGGGGCAAGTCCTCCCGCTTCCAGCGAAGTCGGTGACCATCACGAATCATCAGCCCTTTGTCCCGCGCGGCCATCCGCCTCTTGTGAGTCGCCAATGCGTAGATAACACCACCCACCGCCAAAACAGCAATCAAACCACCGACAGCGAAGGTCCAGGGACTCGCCTTCATCCAGCTCCACATCACTTGCCGTTCTCCTCGCGATCCCCGCCCCCTCGATCATCCCTTGTCTCTTCCCTCATGGCCTCATCGATCTGATCGTTTTGGTGACCCACCCCCTCCCGTAACAGATCCCTGTCTGTACCCGTATCCTTGTCTTTGTCTTTGCTCATCAACCCGTCTCCTTATCCCAGATCCCCCGGCCATGGCACTGGGGGCACAGCTCTTTGCCCTCCGCCAAGACCCAGGTCTTGCCGCGGCACTCAATGACCCCGGCCACTCGCATATCCTGAAGCAGACGATCCAGAGCTGGGTACTCGCGGATGACGTCGTAGCCGCAGGCCCGCTTCAAATCGGTCTTCATCTTGGGCCCGGTGGACAAGGCCTCCAGGACCGCGAGGTAGGCCTTCAACGCCCGCTTGCCCGCCATCAGCGACTCCGGTCCATCGGCACGCACCAGAGCTTCCCCTTCGGCCCAGGCGGTGGATTGTCCATCTGATAAGCGTCTCCACCGGCAACCTCGATCGGACCATCCCACCGGAACTCGCGGAAACGGTCTCCCTTCTTCAGCTCGGACATCATGCGGACAGGCTCCCCGTCCTTGCCCGGCCCGTAGACCAACTTGTCCATCGCGCCATCCGTGAAAACGACAGCCACCTTCGCGAAGGCCTCCTTGATCGTCGTCACCTCGTGACCCCCTTCAATCGCCACAGCTGCCCGTAGAAGAACTGGTAAGCTGGAAGCTGGCGCTCCGGACCGATGACCCCCCGTGGCCACAGCCCAAGGGCTTGACGCCACACTCGCAGCGCCAACCGGATGTAGGGCCACTCGACTCCCAGCGCTTGCTCGAAGGCCTCCAGCTTCCATTCGCACAACAACAAGACCTCGTGGACCATCATGGCCTCAATTGACCGCCGGCTCCGGCGGTCCCTCGAAGACCACTTCCGGCTGTTCCGCGGCATGGCCCAGAACATTCCGGATCTCGTGGTAGCAGCCGTGGACGTCGCAGAAGACCCCCGCGCCCACCACCATGAACTCGTAGCCCATGTGGATGATATGCGGCGCCATCGCCACGATCGCGTTGGCGATGGCGCCCTCCAAACTGGCCCCGTGAGCCGTCATCTGGCAAACCACGGCCGGCTCCTCGTCCTCTCCCTCCGGGGGATCAAAGACTGCCAGGTCCACGCGATATCTACTCTCCATGGCGTTGGGCCTCCTTGATGCCCTCCGCGTTGATCCGATACTCCGCCGAGTCCTTGGGAGCTGGCGGCCGACGGTCCACCAGCCCCCGCTTGTAGAGCCCCTTCAGCGCCATCCCGCAGCCCTGGGGATTGATGCCTAGCATGGACGCCAAGCTCGTCGCTTTGGCCCACCATCCATGCTCCACAACCAGGATCCCCAAGATCCTCCGCTGACTGTCCGTGAGCTGCCCCATTAGCGTTTCGAGTCTACACCACGCCGCTGGCCCGGTGCCACTTCTAGGCAGATCTCTCGATCCAGGCATGGCCGCCACGCGCCCTCGAGCCCCAGACACAGAATCGAATCGCGCCGCGGCGGCCGTCCTTGCGCCGTGTAGTACCGACAAACACCCTTGCGCGCGCCCTTCACCATCCGCCAGGTCAGCGGGTGATCGCGGATCAGATTGACCTTGGTCAATGCTCCCTCGTGCAATCTCGGTATTCACACGCCCCATTCGGATAGCTCCGACAGAAGTGCGGCCGCCGACTGTAGATACTACAGCGATCCCCGTCCAGGTACCGGCAGGTGAACCGCGGAAGGCTATCCGGGGTCCCTGATGATCGACTCACTGGTCGTGGATCGCTTTCCTTCCATGGAATCAGCATATCCACGATCAGCTCGATATCGACCACCGGCCCCTGCAGAAACTTCCCATTGGAACATCGCTGGGGCCAGCCCTGCGACAAGTAGCCGCCCGGCAGTCGCGAGCGCCGCAGGTTCTCGCGGAAGTCCTCGAGAGACATACCCCCCAGACAGAAGCACTGACAGCAGTGGCCCGTACATCGACGAAATAGAGGTGTATCCATCGCCGGCGTCCCGTCCACCGTCGCCGGCGCCCCCCACGATCCCATCGTAGGCTGCTGCCCCCTCACACTATCCAGGATCGGCATCAATGGGCCTTGTCGCCGTAGCGCTTGACCTCCATGACCTCCACCTCCAAGACCGGCTTGGACTCGAAGGTCATTGGATTTGCCCCCGCAGCCTCCCAAGCCCTTACCTTACCGGACACCATAGCATTGTCGCCCAATACGGCCACCCACACATCCCCCACGGAGGTCCAGGTCACCAGGCAATCGCCGCGGAGCTTGATGACCTCCCCGCGCTGTTCCACCGTCACAGCCCCCACGTAGTCCGTCATCACCCACCCGACTGGACGGACCAGACTCTGGACCGGGGCTTGAAGCTTGACCAGGTTCGCGCGCTCCCCGTTCGCGAACAACGGTGGCAGGTTATCATGCTCACAGGGCATCTGGGGACAGTCGCAAGGTCCCGCCAGCTCGCTATTCGCCGGATAGGCCCCGGCCAGCTCCTGCTGTTCCGCCAACCCCTGCAGCAAGGCGGCCGTGTCCTGCAGGTTCCGGACATGCTGATTCACCTCCGCCTGGGCCTGGGGACTGGGGATGAATCCGCCCATCACCGTGCCACTCAAAACGTTCTGCAGGTCCTTGGTATTGCGGAAGGGCTTGCCCACCACCGGACCCTCGTCTGGCATCGTCTCCAGGACAGCCACACGGCCGTCCAGTGCGTTCAAAGCGTCCACCTGGTTGGCCAGGCCATGGCTCAGCTCTTGGGCTTCCACGGCCCGGTCCTTGTCCAGAAGGACCTGGCCCGCTTGCGCTGCCTCTATCGCGTGAAGCCGGCGCTCAAACCCGTTGATCGCCTTGCCCGGCACATTCATCGCCCGGGACAGATGCTCCCGAATCTCCGTCCGCGCCCGGGCGGCATCGCTCTGCGTCGTCTCCAACAAATCGATCCGCTTCTCCAGCCGTCCGCGCGCCAGCTCGGCAGCATCCTCCACGCCGTCAATGGCCCCCTGGAGCCCCGCGAGGCTTGGATCCTCCTCCAACCCCTCTATTCGCTTCCGCAGACTGCGGAAAGCGTCCGCCCATGGCGCCTGCTCCTCCAACACTGCGACTCGCGCCGCTAGGCCAACAGGCTCCCCCCCACTGCATTGAGGACAGCGGCATGCTGGAGCCTTAATCGCCGCACCACAGTCCACACAGCGCGGACGCTGGCGAAAGCCGTCCATCACCCGCTCCTGGACCCGCTCCATCAACTCCTCTAGCTCTTGAAACCGACTCAACAATTGCACGTCGAAACGCTTTCGAGTGAGCCGCTGCCCATCCACCTCGAACTCCTCCAGCGCCATGATACGGGCCTGGCAGATCACCCACTCCTGCTCCGACGCCTCAAGCCGCTTCATCGCCTGCTGCCCCATCCCATCGGGGAACCGATCCGCCTTGGCCTCCAGGGCCTCCAGCCGGGGCTGGACGTCGTCAAGGAGCCGGGACCACCCCCCCATCGAATCGAACTTGTCCGCCAAGGCCTCCAGAGCCTCCATCTCCCCCCGATCCTCCTCCAGACGGGCCACCCGCTGCAGAGCCCCCGAGGCCTGGTCCCCCACCTTGGCCAGCCACTCATCTGTGTTCGTCTCCATCCTGGAGCATCGCATCTCCAGCGCCTGCAGACGCTTGAGCCCGGCCTTGCCCCGATCCTCCAGATCCTCGAGCTTCGTTGTGGACGCCAGATTCAAGAGCTGATGGGGCTGCGCTTCCAACGTGCCCAACAGCCGCTGTCCCAGCTCCTCCAGCTCAGACATCCGCCCGGCCAGCTCCTCCAGCTCAGACATCCGCCCAGCCAGCTCCGTTTGTCGGTCCGCCAGGGGCTGGGCCAACCGCAGCTCGATGCTCTCAAGGGCCCTGACCCGCTTCTCCAGACCCCACAGGGATTCGTCCTGATCCTCGGGCATGCTGAGAAGACCCTCCACCTGGGCGAGCCGCTTCTCCAAAGCAGCCACCACCTTCTCCCGTTTCTGCAGCTCAAGGATGCGCTCCTCCAGCGCCTGTAGCTTATCCATCGTCCTCTCCTGTCCATAGCTTGTGGGGGGCCGGGGAGCCCAGCTCCGGCCCGCCGTGGCTGTCCGCCAGGTCGTCCTCCGTCACCCGCGGGATCCGGTCGAGGTAGGCGCGGACACGCTCCGTGATGTCCCCCGTCAGGATGTCCGCCAGAGACTTCTCCGGCGGGACGCCCAGCATGAACTTCTCCGCGATGTCCTCCCAGACCTCGTGGAGCAACATCACGCCCTCCAACAGGTGGCCGTTGCTCTGCAGAAGGGGCTGGTCCAGCGGCTCCAGCGCGCCCAGCAGGATGCGGTAGCCGCGCCACTCGACGTAGCCCGTCTCCACGTTGAAGCGGGTCACGACCTCGTGGGTCACGCTCCTGTCGCGCGTCGTCCGCGGCGGCCGGCGCTGACGCCACTCCGGCGGACCGGCCTCCACCGACTCGCGCCGCTGCGCCCAGTAGGCGTTCTGGGGGTCCGGGTCCTTCTCCAGCTCCGACGTCTGCGGGCGCTCCTGGTCCCGCTCAGGCTCGCCGCCGCGGATCGTCGGGTAGAACAGCGGCCGGGGCTCCGGCGACTCCTGGGGCTCGAAGCCCGACAGCTTGGCGAACAGGGAGCGGACCAGGTGGGCGGCATCCCGGTGACCCCAGTACTCGGGCCCCATCCGCGCGCACCACTCCGCGAACGTCCGCAGCCACTGATCGTAGTAGGGGTGCCAGTCCTCCCCGATGGCCTCCCGCTGCTCCATGGACAGGACCAGCGCGTTGGCCTGGTCCAGGAGAGGCCGGCGCTCCTCCAGCAGCTGCTCGATCCGTCCGTAGGCGTCCGCCAGCGCCGCCTCCAAGATCACCTCCCGCGGAAGCTCCGCGCCGGTGGTCCGCCCGGGCAGGTCGCCCTCGTCCACCTCCGCGGACTCCGAGCCCAGCAGGTCCTGGATGGCGGACAGCACGTCCCGCCCGTAGCCGATGCGGACGCCCTGGGCCTCTGGGTCGTCCTCGCCGTTCCACTCCTCCTGGAAGACCGCGCCGTAGACCGGCTGGTGGAAACCGTGGCCGGGGTCCTTGCTGCGGAGGACCAGGACCGTGTGGGCCGTGTCCGCCACGCCCGCGTCGAAGTCGCGGACGTCCAGCTCGTACTGGAGCTTCATCCCCTCCGCGGACATCCGGTGGGGGATCGCCTCGTCCGCGGCCTTCCGCTCATCCTTGCCCAGGCCCAGGCGGACGTAGTTCCGCATCGCCTGCTCGATGGCCATCCGCGGAACGTCCACGCCGGCCTCCCGCAGCTCGAACATGGCGCTGTCCCACCGCTCCTGCTGGCTCCGCGGACGGGGGTCCGTCCCCGCGTCCGGCGCCGCGGACCAGCCCTCCACCTCGCCGGCAGAGACCATACCGCAGAATGCAAACGCGACTTCATCCCCGGAGCTGTGGTCGTCCACCAGCAGGACCGGCGTCCGCCCCAGGCACCAATTGTAGGCGTCCTTCGTGCGCAAGTCCGCGTGCGGCCCATCATCCTCCAGGCTCTCCCTCACTGCCTCCAAGACTCCCGCGGTCACCACGCGGACGGTCCCGTGGTCCGGGACCTTCTGGCGCTCGGGACCGGGATGGACGCAGCAGAAGTCAGAGCCCGCGCGGTCGATGTAGAGGACTTGCCGGGCCTTCGGGTCGATCAGATAGTAGTCAGTCCCCATCGTCTTCTCCTACCCAGCGCAGTCCTGGGGGTTGTTCGTGTGAACCGTTCAGGACCCGTCCGCAGCGACACAGCGGATTGCTGTCCGCGTCCGACCGTTTCACGTCCGGCGAGTAGTAACCCAACCGGCAGACCCCGCAGAACCAGTCAAAGCCGGCCGGTACCGGCTCGCACAGATACTCCCTGTGGAAACGCTCCTCCGGAATACGGAAAGCGTTCCGCAAGACCTCCGGGACCGGATAGGTCAAATTCCGCAGCACATCCTCCAGGGGCCCCGGCGGTGGAAGATCCACCCACTGGACCTCCATTATCGGGCGTGCGTCCACGTCAATCCCGTGTCCACAGCCGCTGGGGCACATCTCCTCCCGCTGCCTCCCCGGACCCGGGACCGTGGTGGTCCATACCGTTCCACACGGACACTTGATCATCATGGAGTAGCCGTGGACGGTCACCTCGAACTTGGCCTCCGGCGCGGGCTTGCCGCCGATCAATCGGACCAGTTTCATCGTCCGCGCCCCCTCTCCAAGGCCTTCCGCAACACCTCCAGCACGTTCCACGCGTCCTGCTCCAACAACCGCTCATCGCCCATCTCTGGCTCCCGCAGCCCCTCATCGGAATACAGCCGACACCACCGACGAACCCCATACAAGGCGCGGATCGCCTCGTCCACGTCCACCTCGGGCAGCTCGATCGTCAACTTCATGGATCTTCCTTCCGCAGGGGACACCACCTCCACATGCAGCGCCGACCCACAAAGTACTTGGCACACATGACCGTCCGACTCAGCGTGGACCGCCTAGCGTCCATGGACGTGTAACGGCACTCCCTCAAGTGGCGGCGCTTCCAGTCCTTGTAATCCATGAACGTCGGATCCTTCATACCTCTACCCTTCCGCGGGGAGCTGCGGATGTCATTCGTCCGCGCGCCCATCAGCGGCCTGAGTACATCTGTAGAACGTCCGCGCGTGGCCCTCCATCTGTCCAAACGCCAGAGAAGCTTCCGCCACCGCGCTGTCCAGATGGTCCAGGTACATCACCAACCGCTCCGCCTCCGCCTTGGTCAATGGCCGCTTCTGCCATTCCGCGGACACCAGTTTCAAGATCCAGCTCGAACGCATCATGGATACCTGTCTCCATCGCCCTCATAAGGCTTCAAGAACAAACCCCGCAGCTCCACTCCCAATCCTGACCCCGCGCTTGCGGACAACGCGATATGTCTTCCCTTGATGGAAACGACCTCCACTCCCGCTTCGACAACGAAGGCCCAGTTGGTCCCCGTGGGGACCAACACTGGCATCTCCGCCGGCAGATCAGCCAGCACCACTCGCAGCTCCTGGACGGTCACCGGCTACATCCGCGTGGGCATGATGACGACCTTGTATCCACCGTCCCTGATGCCCATCGGCTCGATGCTCCCCTTCTCGTGGGGATTGAGGAAGACCTGGATCGTATCGCTGTCACAGGCCTGGAGCGCCGGAAGAACCAGATGAGCGCCGAACCCGATATAGCCCGGGGGAACCTTCCCCTCGAAGCTCACGGCCGATTCGAAGTCGAACAGGGTCTGGACCATCCGTCCGCGGTCCACCACCACGCGGAGCCGCTGACCTTCCACGGCCAGGACCAGATTCTTGTCCGCGAGCTTGGCGGACTTGACCATGTCCTCGAACTCGACCCGTGGGACCTCCATCTTGGGCTGCTTCCACACGCCCTTCATCGCCTGGTCCAAGGGGGGGAATCGTCCGTCGTAGCAATTGGCCACACGGAAATCGCCGGAGCTGGGGTCTTCCGCGAAGAACAGCTGCCGCCCGCTGGACGTCATCATCACCGGGCTTCCCAAACCCTTCATCATCGCCGGCGGAACGATCTGTCCGTTCTCCCCCAGCTCCTTGGTCAGGTCCCCCGGTGTCTGCAGCATCACAGCGGCGTGACCATCCGTGGCGGCCATCCCGTACTGGCCCAGGTAGACGCCCGCCATGTGCCTCCGCGTGGGATCCGCGCAGCAACACCAAGCCACACGCGCCAACTCGTCCAGCCCACTGACCTCATGCCAGGTAGCCTTCTTGGCTGGCTTGGGGATTCTGGGGGCCGTTTGGTCCGGCTGGGTGTCGATGACCGCCACGGACTCGCCCTGGCGGAGCTGCAGCCGCGGACGCTCCTTGGACCCCTTCTCCGGCTCCGTCATGGACAGCTCCGCGTTGGGCATCGCCTTACAGACCTTCAGCAGGATGGACGCGGCCACCACAGCCTTGACGTCCACATCGATACTCATGGACGCCCCTCCCTCGTAGCTGCAAGCGGCCACGCGTCCCTTGGTGAACTGGACAGTCTGGAAGCTGCTGTTGATGTCGCTCTTGGCGTCCGCGAACTTGGCCACTGCGACGATTCTGTCTATAGTTTCGCTCATGTCGGCTCCTGTTTGCTGTCGCCCCCGATCCTTCCGCCCTTCCGCGGATCTTCGGGGTGTCGTCTAAGGTGTCGATTTGTCGGGTGGATCCACAAAGTTGTTGGAATCGGAAATGGGCTCCACGCGGATCTCCACACGGTAACCGTTGGCTCCCCGCTCGCGGACGATCTCGTAGCCGTCCACCAGGACCTGCAACTCTGCCGCCATGGCCTCGTAGGACAACCCCTCCGCCTGGACCTGGAAGCGCTCGTCCTCCAACTCGTTCATCAGATCCAAGTCCGGCTCGAGGCCTTTGTGTCTGCTGGTGAGTCGCTCCACATACAGGGTCCGCTCCTTCTCCAGCCAGGCCTTCCGCGCCAACAGGAGCTGGCGAGCCGCCCTCACCGTGTTGATCAGGGCGTTGTCACCCGGAACCAGCTTCAAGTCCATCGGTGCCTCCTGCGCCGCCAACAGGGGACCAATTCCAGCACGTAGGTCAACGCGGTCCCGGCCAAAGCTCCGCGACAGATATACTCCGATCCCCAGATCGCCAGGCTCGCATAGATCATGACGGCAACCACCATCGCGAATTTCCATGTCCAGTGCATCAAGTCCTCCGTTTCCGCAAATCGTCCCGTAGGTCCCGCATACGGGCCACCTGCTTCCGCAGATCCTCCAGCTCCTCCAGCTCTACCTGCCGCATCGTCTGGCAGGCCATCCCCCACGCTTGGCGGAAGCTCAGTGCCGGAGCCTTGTCCAAGATATCGACCGTCATCTCGACCCGGTGGAGGAACGCCCAAACCAAGTCCTTCAGAGCCCCGATCATCACTCCCCCGATAGCGCCCGCTTGACGCGTTCCCGCAGATCGCCAGGCTCGAGATGTTTCAACGCCTCGCGAAGAAGCTGAGCCAGCGCCACACGCTCCTTCTTCGCCACCGCCGCGCCAGCATCATAGTCTTGGAAGATCTGCCTGGGCCAGGCCTTCAATGCCGAATCGGTCTCGGCCACCCCCATGGCCAATCCCCTCCACAGATACTCGCTCATTTCAGCGCCGCGCGGACGAAACAGTCCTTCGCCTCCAGGAGCTTCCGCAGGCCCGCGGCCACCTCCGCCGGCGCCTTCGTATCACCTACGTCGAGCAACGCCCGCGCTGCCAGCATCCCGAAAGACCTGGAAACCGCCTGTAGAGGCTCGGGAAGATGATCCCACCTGAAGTACTTCAAGATGCTGTAGTGGGCTTTGAATCGCTCCAACACCTCGACTGCGGTCTTGACGTCCATGTCTCCTCCTAGTTGTTGGGTCCGCCAGCAGCGCCGCCGGCGTCCTGGGCCTGCTTGGTCTGCAGATGCGCCTGTAGTGCGTTGATGGCCACCTGGATAACGTCGTCCTCCATATGGGCCTGCTTGGGCACGATGATCAGCGCCACCTCGTCCTTGCGCTCCTCCGCGCTCGCCTCGGGGTCCTGGTAGACCACCGCCATCGCCACGCCGGCAATCCCCTGGACCGTCGCCATGGCGTTCATCGGCCCGCCGAACTGCTGCATCAGCTGTTGTAGGTCCTGCTTGAAGGGCATTATCGATCTCCTGTATCCACCTCGGTCTTGCCGTCCGGCCGCAACACGCGGAACCGGACATGAATCAGCTCGAGCGAGCCCGTCAGAGCCCGATAGCCGGCGTTCATCTCCCGCTGGGTCCCGAAGTCCAACAGTAACCACCCAGACGCGCAGAGCCGCTCCAGGCGGAAATCATGAGGTTGTGGACGCGGCATCTACTCGGCCTCCTTGGCACGGACCGTCCTCTCCAAATTCCGCGGCCCCTGTTCCTCCCACAGCCGCAGAACCAGGCCGGCGGACAGCTTCCGCAGATCCCCGTTGATGTCCTTGACCCAGAAGCCCCCCTGGAGAACCCAATCGTGGCTCTCCATCACCTGGACGTGGGTCGGCTCCCCTGCTTCCCTGTGGCGCTTGAAGCCCATCAGATGCCCATCCGAACGGCGTTGGACTCCAGCAGATCGCAGGCCTCCGCCACCCCCTCCGGACTGTCCCAGTCGAAGACCCGCTCCAGGGGTAGCTTGGCGATCTGTCCGCCCGCGATGTAGAGATAGCCGTCTTCCTTCTGGTAGCCATCGCGATCGGCGTCTATGACCCAGCCCCGGGCCTCCAGCTCCTCGACGATATCGCGGACAGCCACCACCACCGGAAAGGCCTCGATGAAGTCGCAGGTCCCGTCTGTGTCCTCGCCGGCCATCACCACCTCATAGGCGTAGTCCAGCTCCTGGATCTCGAGCTGGGTAGACCGGTCACCTGCCCCCGTCCAGATCCTCTGACGGCCACCATGCCCCAGGACGCTGATGATCCGCCACCCTCGGGCGTAGGCCCAGTTGTAGTAGTAGGTCAACGCCTCCGAGATGGACGGCCGCCGCAGCTTGCCATAGGCCTCGAGCGCCGCGATCAACTCGCTGATGTAGAACCGGATGTGTCGCGTCTCCATGCTCGTCTCTCCTGTAGCCGGATCCCGGCCTCTATTAGGGTATCTTCACGAGTTGCGCGGACCGCCCGGCCCTCGCGGACCAACAAGTGATAGAGATGCCCAACGTGATGAAAATGGCTTCGGACTGACTCGTCGATACCCCAAACGAAACGACGATCCGCGATCCAGACCCCCAGCTCAAGCCACAACCACACAGGACCCCCATCGATCCAGACCATCACCACATCCGCGGCTTCCACCAACAGCTGAATCGCGTCCAAGATGGGCTCCGGACGATACCCCTCCGTCTGCAGAACTCCCCGAATAGGGCAATCCGTCATCACCACCGCCCCCGCTGAACCGGCCTTGGCCCCCAAGTCCTTGGCGATCCGGGGCTGCCAAGGTCCCGCTGACCCCAGCAACACCGCCAATGGATCGGGAGGATCGCCGTCTTCGGTCATCGGGGGCACATCAGGCAATCGGACAATCATCGTCTCAGCTCCCGATCGCGGCGCTGGGCCAACCGCAGCTCCACCTTGTCGCGGATGATAAGCCCCAGCGGTGTGAGCCGGACTTGCAACGTTCCACTGACATTGCGGAACTCCGCCCAGCCCTGACGTTCGAGCCCCAGCCGCGTGTTGAAGTGAATAACCTTCCACTTGATCCACATCCACTGGGGAGACAGCAAATCGAAGGCCCGCCACTGCGGAACCGTGATCTCGTACCAGTGGTCCTCGTGGCAGACCCGAATGAATCGCCTGGAGCCTGTCTTGGGCACGTCACCACCAGCCCCCCGCGCGGAAATTCTGACGCCAGCGGACGCGCCGCATCAAGTCGGGATGGAGCCACCACCATAGCCGGGCCACCAGGCCCTCGCGCCGACAGAACTTACAGCGGTCCCCCACCAAAGAGAACGTCGGCGCGCCGCACTGCCCACACTTCATCGTCTCCGCCTCCGCTTACAGCCCCGCTTCTGCGTCGTCATCAGATGCCCGTCGAGCTTCTTGATCGCCGCACTGACCAAGTGAGCCTGAGCCCCACAGGGGATCGTCTCCACCACGTACTCACCCCCAGGCCTGCGGCCGATGTCATAGGCCCAGACCTCCTCCTCTTTGACCAGGACGACAGTGATCACCGCTCCCCCTTCACCTTCTCCGCGTAGACCAGGTAGACCGCGCCACCGCGACTCACGCCGGCGCGCAGCGTCCGACCCGCGTTGATCTGGGCCTGGACGTCCTGCTGGATGGCCTTCCGCATCGTCTCGGTGGGGAGCTGGTCGTGGCCCGCCCCCACCGTGGTCACCGTGATCTTAACTCGGCTCACCGTCTGGCCTCCCGTTTGATCTCCACATACGCGGCCTCGGGCACCACATAGTAGAACTCCCCTCGGTGACAGACAGGTGTCTGAATGCGAGCCCTCCGCTCCCAATAATCACCTTCGTGGACGTGCCCCACCGCGTAACCAACGCTAAAGGAGATCACCACAGCCCCCGCAAACCAGAGCCAGATCATCGCCTCGCCTCCAGCCGCATCCGGGCCAACTTCACGTACTTGGGCTCCAGCTCCATCATGGTGCAGGCCCGCTTCAGATCCATACAGACCGCTCCGGTGGTCCCCACGCCCGCGAAGGGATCCAGGACGTTGTCCCCCTCCTGACTATGGCGGTTAATCAGCTTCGTGATCAGCCACTCAGGCTTCTGCGTCGGATGATTGAGCCGCTCGTTACCCTGGCAGATAGGACCCTCAATCCAATTGAGCGCCTCACCGCCGCTCTGGTCGCCCCAGGGCTCGAAGTAGGGAGCCTTGCCTGGCTTGACTCCCCAGACGATGGCCTCGGTAGCATGGACATAGGTGGGCCGGTGGGCCGGACCGGGGTTGGTCTTGCACCAGATCAGGGTCATCCGGTACTCCAGCTCCGCGGCCTTCATCACCACCTCATAGGAGCCCACGGCCTCCAGCGGGCAGAAGGCCAAGACCTGGCCGCCCTTCTTCAACATGGGCGCCATCTTGAAGATCCAACCCAGGTCCAGCTCGTGGTCCCAGTCCACATCCTCCCCGATGGCCGCCCGGGCCGCGTGGGTGATCAGACTTCGCTTCCGGTCATAGAGCGGATCTGTCATACACAGGTCCACGGTCTCTTCCGCGTGCCCCATCAGCTCCATACAGTTACCGTGGTGCAAGATAACCTTGGGCCTGGTCACATCCTCGATCGTCTGCTGTTTCTTGGCCTCCGCCTTCTTCTGGAGCTTGTCTTCCTTCCGCTTCTGGCGGACCTGGCGAAGCAAGTCCTGACAGGCCCGATTACGCTCTGTCGTTGTCTTGCACCCCTTGAGAACCTTCTCCAGCGCGTCCTTGGGGAGCTTCTGGATCTCCAGCAGCTCCTGGACCCGCCGCTCGCTGCAGCCCAGGGCCTCCGCGGCCATCAGCGTGTAGCGCTTGACCGGCTCCGGCGGCTCCCCGTCTCGCGGTTTCTGCGACACGGGAGGCTCCGGCTTCTTGTCGCCCTTCTTGAGCGGAGCACCGCGCTTGGTCTCGGGATGGGCCTTCTCCCACAGAGCCTTCCGCCGTGCGTGGGCCTCCGACTCCTCCGCCAAATCCAGATCCTTACGGCGTAGGTTCTCGTGCATCTCCATGTCCAGCCGCTTGAGCGCCTCCTCCACCGTCACCACTTCGGCTCGGACCGGAACCTTCAGCTTCTTGCACGCACGGAGCCGCCTGGCGCCCACCACAAGGTCGTAGCGACCGTGCCCCCCGTTGGTCACCACAATGGGGTGGAGCTGCCCCAGGTCACGGATGGAGGCCGCGAGGCCATCCACATCACCCAGATCAGAGCGGACTCGGCGGCCCTCGCGGACCTCCGCAGTCTCAATCGTGATCGTCTTCGGATCCATTTTCACTCTCCTTGGCCACCTTGGCTTCGAGCCGCTTCTGTTGCTTCTGTCGTCGCATCTCCAGCAGGGTCTCGGCCAGAGCTGTCATCTCGTCATGGGGGAATAGTGTCCGCTCCTCGCCCAGCTCGTCGCGGGCCAGGTCGGGCTCAATCATGGACAGGATCCCGTCGCGCTCAGCGGACAGGTGCTCGTCGAGCTTCACGAAGGCCCGGGCCATCCCCTCGTAGGTGCTGGGCTGGACCTTGTAGAACTTCTGACCGTCCACGATCTTGGGCTGAATCAACTCCAGCGTGTTGTCCCTCACCTTCTGGATCTCCTGAAGCCCTCGGACACGATCCCGGATCGCGTGGTTCTTGGACTGGCGAAGGATGGCCTGCTGGACACCGCGCCAGTACTTCTCCCGACGATCGGCCCACTTGCCCTTCGACGCCCGGACCGTATAGGTCCGCAGGTCGATCACCTTGTCGCAGAGCTGATGCCACCACCATTCCAGGGACCGTTGCTGCTCGTCCGTGATATAGGCGACCTCCGCGCTACGGAGCGCCTCTTCCCGCTGCCACTTCTTGGCGGAACGCGCCTCCTGGGCCTCACTCCGGACCAGGACGACCTTCTTCTTCTTCTTCTTCGCCACTGACTTCCTTCCGGAAGGGGACCACCGGCTGGTTCAAGTCCGGCCGAGTCACACGAACGTGGGCCAACCGCTCGGTCAGATCCTTCTTGAAGATAGGGTTGATCTTGGACAGGCAGACCTCGAGGTAGTCCTTGGTCAACTTGCCGATCTCGTCGAGCTGGGCCTCCGGGGAGTCCAGTGTGTGGACCGGTGTCATGTAGCCCTCCGGGATCTGCACGTCCGCGTTGAGTCGGATCCCCGTGTTGAGCCCCGGACGCTCGATGGACAGCTTGATGTTCTCCGCGGGAAGCCGCAACAACCGCGCCAGCATGGTATGGGCCTCCGCCACGCAGCCGGCGATCACCGCGGCATCCCCCAGGATGAAACAACCACCCGGGGCCATATCGGCACCGACCTTGGCTCGCATCGCCCGCCGCTGCATGTAGATCGCGTAGCCCTGCTTGAGCTGGGGGTGGTCCTTGAAGAAGTCCTCCGCCCCGGAGACCTTCAGCCGATTCAGGACCTCGTTGATCTTGGCGGCCTTCAGCTGGGCCTTCACCTTGTCCAGGTCCTCAGCCATCGGACTCCCCTTGCCTGTGGCGAATCAGCAGCTCATCAAGGAGATCCGCCTGGCGGCGCATCGGCTCCACCAACTGGGTGGACCACCCAAAGATCCTGCACTCCCCGGCCCAGCGCCTCATCAATTCGGCCTGCTCCTTGAGCGCCTTCCTTAATTCGAAAAGCTTATCGCCTAATTCGTTCATTGGTTCCTCTTCAGCGCGTTATTCTGCCGCTCCAGCATCTTGGCCCCATTGTTGCTCTGCACATTGCGGCGTGAGTTGTCATCCCGCAGCAGCAACAGGAAGTCCTCCAGGTCCAGGCGGACGGGCTGCCGCAACTCGAAGCCCTGGGACCAGCGATTCAGCGGTCCGGCCTCGCAGGTCCGCCCAACGCCCGGCTGCATGTTGGCCAGCAGGACCAGGTGGGGTAGTCCGATCCACACGCCGATCTTCTGGTCCCCGGTCTTGTGGCAGATGGCCACCGGCCACAACGGAGACCGACTCTCCACCACATCCCTGCATGCCTGCGTGTACTTGGCCTTGGGCCTGTAATTGATCCCCGCAGCGTCCTGACATTCCAACCAACAAGGGCAGAGCCCCTCCCGGATCACCACATCGGGCTCTATGGCACCCTTGCCCTGGTCAGAACGTCGGACCGCGCTTGACTTCTGAAGCTCCCGATGAGTCTGCAGGAGCGGACCCTTCTTCCCCTTCGCGGCCCTCGCCGCCAGTTTCGACAAGTCCGCCAGCTCCGCCAGCAGCTCCGGCGGATCGTAGATCTCCCTCATCAGCTGGGCAACTTTCCTCTCGAACGTTTTCCCTTTGGGTCCCGACTTCGCTCCCATCGTCTTCTCCATCGTGTCCGAATTGAACGACCTCGCCAGTGGTCTCCGCGATCACCTTGTTCGCGAGCGCCTCCGTGATGGGCTTCAGGCGAACCAGCTGAATGTTGTTGGTCAGGATCATCACGGGTGCGCGGAAGTTGGCCTCCAGGAGCTTCTGAAGCGCCAGCCCCTGCTCATGGGTGATCGACGGCGGAGCCAGGCACAGAGCCACCTCGTTCTCCGGAGGCAAGAATCCGCACATGACGACATCGCCGCCGTCCACCTGGCTGACCGTGTTGGCCGGCGCATCCCGAAACAGCGCCTCGAGCCGGTACCACTCAGGCCGGCGGAGAACTTGCTTCTTGGTGCGCGGCTTCGTCCTCTTGGCGACCTTCCGGGTCCGCGTCTGCTTGATCTCTCGTTTCTTGCCCATGATTGATGGTCTCCATTGTGCTCGAGCCCCCGTGCTTGGTGACCCGGATCTCCCGATCGAATGACGCGCGGAACTCGGGATCGTGCGTGATGACCAAGGTGGTCTCTCGCTCGCGTCGTAACTCCTCCAGGACTTGCCGCAGGCCTTCCCGCCCCTGGGTGTCCAGATGGCGGTCTACTTCATCAAGCGCCAAGAAGCGATAGGGCTTGGAGGCTCGCTGGGCCATCAGTCTGGACAACCCCAGGTCCACCGCCAACGCCACCCGGCGCTTCTCGCCCCCGGACCATACACGATAGGGCCGGCTCGTGATAGACCCGTCCGGGTTCCAGCGATAGAGCTGGACGTCTAGCTCGTCCTTCAACGCTCCCTTGGCCAGCTCCCGCTGTGTCGAGACCTGGATCCACAGTACGCCGCCGGTCATCACCTTGATCCAGCGATTGGCCTCCGCGGCCAGGCTGTCCACTACACTATCGAACAACCAGGTCTTGAACCGCGGAAACTCGGCGGCCCACCAATCCAAGACGCCCATCTGCTCCTGAAGATCATCCACCGCGGCCTGGCTAGCGGCCCGCTCTTGCTCGAGCCTGCTCACCTTCGCCCGCCACAGTTGCTCCAGGTCCAGATGGGGATTCACTTCGGTCTCGATCTCCAGGACCCGTGTGTTGGCCGTTTGCCAGTTGCTGCGATCCAGCTTGACGGCCTGCTCCAGGGTGAGCCGATCCATGCTCAGCCGCGCATTGCGAGCCTTGTGGACGTCGTAGTACTCGCACGCCCGGGCCAGCTGCTGGCGGACCTCCTTCAGCTCCGCGTCCGCGGCCGCGAAGGCCTGCTCCGTCACCGGTACGGCAGCCTTGGCCGCCTCCAATTCAATCTGCGCGTTGTGGCACCGCTGCGCTGCTTCTTGCTCACAGGATCGCTTGTGCTCCTCTTGGATATCCTGGAGACAGACTGGGCACGTCGCCTTCTGGTTGAAGTCCCGCAAGCTGTCCAAACTCCCTACCAGCTCAGCCAGCGTCCGTTCTCGCTGTGTCACCTCACCGCACGCTGCGATGTGCTGCGTCCGGAGCTGGTGATGTCTCTCCTCCAGCGCGGGGTCCACGCCATGAGCCGGTTCCTCGATAGGCTCCGGCGCCGGCAGCGCGTCCAGCTTGGCCTTCTGGTCTTTGCCATGGGCTTCGATCTCATCCCGGTAGGCTCGGGCTTGCTCAAGCCGCTGCCGCCGTTGTTGCTCCCACGCCTCGACGCGCTCCGCTGGATTCTCGGCGCGGACCTGCTCGAGCTGGTGGGCCTGCTGCTCGTGGGCCCCCTCGGCGCGGGCCAGGATCGGCCGGAGGTTGGTCCGCTCGTCCCTGCAGCGCCCCAGCCAGCGGTCCAGCTCCTCAAGCCCCATCACCGTGGTCAAGATGTCCGCCCGCTGCTTGGCCGTCGCCTCGCAGAAGTTGAAGGCGGATTCCTGACCAAAGATGACGGACCGGACCCAGATGTCCCGGTCGATGCCCAGGGTCTTCTTGATATGCTTGTTCCCCTCCGACATGTCCAGGTAGGTGAAGTCCTGACCATCCTCCCGGATAGTGACTCCGCTCGACCGCTTCTTGGATCCCTCTTTGTACTTGCGCCAGCGGACCACGCCGATATGGGTGGGCGCGAATTGCTCGTCCATCAGATAGGCCGTGACCCGCGTCTGGCCCTTCGTGTTGTCGGGGATCACCTCATCGGCCTGGACGCCCTTCTCCTTGTTGCCCTGGCTGCGAGGTAGCCCCTCCCCGAACAGACACCAAGTCAGCGCCTCCAGGATCGTCGTCTTGCCGGCGCCGTTGTCGTTGTTGCCCGGATCGTCCAGGTTGTTGCCGGAGACCTGTACCAGGCCGCGGTTGTCCAGGACCAGCGTGTGAACGCCGGTATAGGTCTGGAAATTCTCCAGCTCCAGCTCGATCAGTCTCATAGCTCACCCGCCCACTCATGAAGCTTGCGGCACAGCGGATCCTCGTCCGGATCGATCTGCTTCTCGAACCGGTGGGCCACGAACCGCTCCGCCAGCTCCACCAGCGACTCGCCCGGAACCAGGGGGAAACGATGCTCCCGCTTCTCCGGCGCCGGCTGGACGTTGACCTGGGCGTCCTCGTAGCCGGCCGTCATCAGCCGCTTGGTCAGGTCCTTGTTGATCAGGCTCGGCGGGGCCACGATGTCCACGCGGACCTTGTCCTGCGGCCGCGGCTGCCCGTTGACCAGAGACTCCGGCGCCGGCGGCCTCTCCTCCTTCGCGACGTCCCAGGACACCACGTAATGCTTCGGTCCCACGTCCAGCTCGATTTGATCGAAGACCACGCCCCCATCGACCCACAGAACACGGCCCACGCCGGTCCGGTTACCGACCTCCCCAAAGGTATGCTGGAAGGGACTGCCGACGTAGACCACCCCCGGCGCCGGCGCGTGGTGCTTGTGGTAATGCCCCAGGACCAAGAGGTAGCTGTCTTGATCGCCGGCCTCGAGCCCTCCGCGGTCCTTCTGTCCGTTGTTCATCAAGGCCCCGTGGACCCCGAAGTGTCCGAAGACCACCGGATGCGCCGCCTCCTCGACCCGGAGCGCCCCCAAGACCGCCTCCAACGCGGCCAGCTGCCCCTCCGGATCCTTGCGGTAGGGGACGTAGCCGCACCACCGGCCCGGCCAACCCTCGCGGACCTCGCTGATCCCCGGCTCCGTCCACACGTCCACGCCGTCCCGCGCCAGGATCTCCAACGCGTTAACGCCCTGGACCGTCACCTGGTCGTGGTTGCCCGGAACCAAGTCCACGTTGATGTCCCGCGCGACCCAACGAGTCAGCCGCTCGTGGACCAAGTTCAACAAGCGGACAGAGACCTGATAGCGGAGCTGCCACCAGTCACCGGTGAAGACCACCCGGCAGTCCGGATCCTCCACGGCCAGCTCTTCCACCCGGTCCAGGACCTCCCAGACCAGGTGTTCGTTGGCCTCCTTCAAGTGCAAGTCTGACAGGATAATCACCCACTCATCTCCCGGTAAGCCCGATCTAGCCGCTTACGAGCCGCGGATACTTGCTCCTGCGCCTTGATCAGATCATCCAACGCCACTTGGGCCTCCTGCTCCGGAGTCCGTCCCAAACCCGGCGGCTGCTTAGGCGGCGCCCGTTTGGCCCGGAGCTGGGGCAAGGGCATCTGATCAGTCTTGCGCCCCCTCTCCTTGTTGAACTTGTTTATCTCGCGTCGGATCTTCTTCTCCGTCGCAGGCCAACCCGCCAGCCCCCGGGTGTTCATCGTCATCACACCCCGGAAAGTCCCCGGCTCCACGCCCAGCCGCTTCAAGACCGCAGCATGGCGCTCGCCTTTCTTGATCAGCGAGACCAGACTATCGATCGCCCCAGCCGTCCGAGGCGCTCGCCCCCGATAGCCGAAGATTTCACGATCCTGCCAACGCAACACCTTGATAATGGCCTCATTGCAATGACTCCCCAACAAGTGCCGGAGCTTCAACACAGCCGCGATGTGCTCAGGTTTCCAGTTACGTCCACCCATCTTATCCTCCAAGTTCCATTTTGTGCTTGTGGGCCCAGTTGCCGTCCGGACTCGCGAAGTATTCGACGTCCACCACCACCGGGACCGCGAAGTCCTTTCCGCTGATCCGCTTCAGCTCGCGGACACCCGTGTCCTCCATGATGGCCTTGATCTCCCGGATCACCTTGGCAGAGCCGCGGGGCATCATATCGAATTGCAGATCGTCGTGAACCATCAGGACCATGTCCGCCTCACAGTCCTGCTGGGACTTGAGATACTTCCACGTCTCGACCATCGAAAACTTGATCATGTCCGCCGCGGAGCCCTGGACCATGGACGCAATCGTCTGTCGCTCCACCATCCGACGGACCCACTTCGGCGCACCGAAGTCAAAGCCCCGCCCCATCCGCCGCGGCCGCTTGTACAGATTCTCGAAGTAATGCTGGGGGTGCGCTTCGACACAGCGCCACAGGTACTCACGGAATCCGATGATGGAGCTGTACTTGGCGTAGAACCGTGCCTGGAAGTCCTTGGCCTTGTTCTCGGTGATCCACGGGACGCCCTCGGGTAGGTCCTTGTTGACGTTGCCCATCAGCCCCACCTCGGTCATGCAGAAGCTGGTCCCGAAGTTAAGAATCTTGGCGATCTTCCGCATGTCCACGCCTCCGACCTTGCCCGACGTGCCGAAGGCCTCGATAGCCGTGGTGGCGTGGGCGTCCAGCCCCTCGCGGTACACCTTGAGCAACAGCGGATCCTTGGTCAAGTGGGCCAAGACCCGCAGCTCCACCTGGGAATAGTCCAGGCAGTAGCGGACCATCCCCTCCCGCGCGTGGAAAGCCTCGCGGACGCGGCGACCCAGCTTGGTCCGGACCGGGATGTTCTGAAGGTTGGGGTTGCGGCAGGACAGACGGCCAGTCTTGGCACCGCCCTGGTCCAGCTCAGCATGAAGGATGCTGTTGGCGTCGGCCAGCTCGATCAAGCCCAAGGTGTAGGTGGTCTTGATCTTCTGGAAGTCGCGCCACTCCCGCAAGGGCTTGACCAGCTTCCGAACCCGCTCCTTGTCCTTGTCCTCGACGCGGATCCCCAGCTCGAGCTTCCACAGCGTATCGTCATCCACCTGGGGGGTCTTGTGCTTGGTCGTCCCCAGAACCGGAAAGCCCAGCCGCTCGAATAGGGCTTCACGGACAGCGTTATCGTTGCCCAGGTCGAACTCGAAGCCTGCCGCGCCCCAGACCTGCGGGGCCAGATGCGCCTGTTCCTTGAAGGCCACCTCCGACAATCGGCGGAGCTTGTCTGGATCAATGGGGACCCCCTTGCGCTCCATATCCAGCACGACCCACAGCAGCTCCGACTCCATCCGCCAGATGTCCGGCCACTTGCTCTCTACTTGAGGCAGTGCCCATTCAGCCAACCGCAGCTCGTAGGCCGCGTCCTGACAAGCGTAGCGCCCCACCACGCCAATCGAGCCGAACTTGTAACCGTGCTCCTCCTTGTGCGCCTTGGGCCCCTGCTTCATCAGCTTGGCCACTCGCTCAACTTCGCCGGTCATCGTGCTCTTCCAGTCGGGATCGTGAGGCAACTTCGCCTTACTGAGGCACGTCTCGAGCTGGTGGTTATGCCAGGTCTCATCTATCAGTTTGCACGCGATAACCGTGTCCGTGAATCGTCCGGCCGGCTTGATACCATCGGCATGGGCCATGTGGATGTCATGCCGGGCGTGATGGGCCGCCTTCATGGTGCTTTGGTCCTCCAAGACGGGCTTCAACGCCTCAGTAACCGCAGCCGCGTCCATATTGGTCTCGTCATTGAAGAGAGACAGCCCAATTCGCTCCGACTCATGCCGAATCGGAATATAGATCGCCTTCATCCGCTGGTTAGACTGCCTCCAAGCGAAGCTATGACCAATGATCCGCGCCCCCCTGAAAGTTGATAGGCCTGTGCCCTCCGTGTCCCAACCGATAAACTTCTGATCCTCCAATTCGCGGAGCGCCTTCTCCAGCCGATCGCCGTCCTGGACCACCTCCCAGTCCACGTCCTGGTCGAATATGTGGCCCATGGCTCCGGGCTTGGGTCTGCGCTTAGCCATCGGCGCCTTCCGTCGGCTTGGCGTACACGCAAACGTGGTGATATCCGCCCTCCGAGATCCAATGGGCCACAGACGTCACCGTCCACGACGTATGACCGAATGGCGGCCAGGGATCAGAGCCCTCTCCTTGGATCAACCACAGATGCTCCCCCGCCCGCGGTGCCTCCCACATCATCGTGCTCAAGATAGTTTCATCGTTATGGGGATCTCCGTCGTATCGGACATCAACTTGTACAGGAGGCCTCATCCCTCCCCCTTGCTCGGGAGCTGGAACTCCTCCAAATCGGAAACGCACTCCCGCAAACCCTCGATACCCGATCGAGCCGCCACCCGGCGAATCCAGGTCAAATCGCCGTAGGTCACCTGAACGTGACCCAATGGCAGCTCGCGTTCGAAATGCTCACTGACCGCGTGCATCCAGCGCTCCACCAACAGGCTCCAGAAGACCAGCTCCACCACTGGCCCCACGCTCGTCTGGAACAACGGGGGAGCGGGCAAGTCGATCTCCTGGGACTGACCCACCAGGGACAGGTTGACAGACCAACCACGACTCATGGACGCGCCTGACTAACGGCCAACCCGGCCGCGAACAAAACCACGCCCGGCAACAAAAGCCACCACCGGCCGTTGGCGCTCCAGAGTAAGACCGCCCCAGCCCCGATGAATAGGGGAGCTATCCTTGCCAACCACTTCATGGCTTCTGGAGCCCCATCTCCACGGCCGCGGCCTGGCGCGTCGTGATGCCCAGCAGCTCAAGATAAATCTTGTGGTAGACGTCCGGTGTGATGTGCCCGCAGGCCTGGGCATGGCGTATATGGCCGAAAGCCGCACCCAACTTCATGCAGACGCGACGGTCCCAGGTTCTGTAGACGGGGCTGGTCAACGGGTCCTCCTGGCTCGGACACGCCTCCAGCGTGGTCTTCAGATCGTCCACCGCGGACTGGATCAGGTTCAACGACTGGTGCGGGCCTACTAGCTCTCTGACGATATCGGGGCGATCTGTCACTACCGGGCCTCCTCGAGATCCACCTTAGCGTCCTCCAGGGCCTGACCCAGCTCCTTGAAGGCATCCTCATCGCCTCCCTTGTCGGGATGGGTTTCCTGGGCCCGGGCCTTGTAGACAGCCTCCACCACCAGGAGGCTCGTCCCTTCCTTCTGCAGACCGAAGACCTCCCACCAGGGCCGCTTCGGCTTCTCCGCCGGCGGCAGAGCCTTGAAGCCCTCGAAGGCCCGATTGAGTAGCTCAAGCGCTCCCGTCCGCTCGATGGTCCGCATGGCCTCGATGGTCTGGCCCACCGCGCGCATATTGTGGTGGACCAGGTCCCAGCGGTCACAGGCCATGACGTGGGGGATGTGCTCGCGGCTGGTCTCATCGTAGCGGCTGAAGTAGACCGCCACGCCTGGATCATCGTAGAGCCGGTCCATGCTGTTGGCCCTGGGCAACCCATCGAGCCGCAACGGGATGTTGGAGCTGATGACCACGTAGAGTGCGTTGAAACGCCGCAGCTCCGCCTGAAGGTCGTCCATGGCCCGGCCCGGGCTAACCTTGTAGGCGGCTCGCTGACGCTTATGCGGAGCGGTCCTCGTCCAGCTCTCCGGCCAATATAGGGGGTAGGCCTCCGCCGGTTGTCCGTTGCTCATCGCCTCTTCTCCAGCGCCTGATAGCCCAGAATCACGTCTCTCCACAGATCCACGTTCTCCGAGCAGAGCTGCTTCAACCCGTCGTAGCCGCTCTGCCACTTGGGGTATTTGCCCGCCACCTCCGGCCAGTCCAGCTCGTACCAGCCCCCAGCCTGAGTGATCATCCCGGCACCACACAGCGTGTCATACAACGTCCACACGTTATCGATGCCCTCGCCGTAGCGGATGTAGATCTTCTCTGACCGCAACGGTGGAAAGGTCTTGTTCTTAGACGACTTGACTATGATGGTCTGCCCAATCGGATCCTCGCCGGCCTCCTTGGACGTTGTCGTCCGCCACTGCGGACTCCGGTAGCCGCACTCAAGCCGAACAGAGCTGTAGTAGGGGATCCCCTCACCGCCGTAGGTCTTGACTACCGGGAAGTGCCCCTTCTGCGTGATATAGGTCTGGTTGACCACCACGAAGATCCAGCGGGACTTCTTGAGGCTCTGAGTCAACACACGGCACATGCCGCGGATCATCTTCGCCGGCCCGAAGCGTTCATTGGACTTGCTGGGGTCCAACTCCGCTTCAGTGGGCGTTCCCGCCACTGTGTCCCAGACCCAGATCCCCAGCCGGTCTGGGTAATGGGCCAGATGCCAGTCGATGGTGTCCTGAGCGATAGCGTAACCCGCCTCCACCGTGTCCGCCTCAACGCGGATAGCGCGGCCGCGGACGATGCCCACCTGGTCCATGTAACGGTGGTCCCGCGCGTTCTCCGTATCCCACAGATAGGCCACACCGTCGAGCTTCTGGACCTGGGCAATCAGATGATCGCTGATGGTGGACTTCCCGATCCCCTCCGGCCCGTAGATCTCGATCATCCGACTCTGCGGGACCCCGTCATTGCCTACGAGCTTGTCCAACGCCAAGGACTGCGTGGAGATATAGCCCGGGATGGTACTGTCCACCTCGTTCATCATCCGAACCGCACCCTTGCCGTGCTTCTGCTGCAGGAACTCGCGGGCCTCCACCATCACCTGGAGCTGGGTGGCCCGCTTCTTGGGACTGACCTTGCCCGCACCCTTGCGCTTGGGGGTGGCCTTCTTGGTGGTCTTCTTAGTGGCCTTCTTCTGGGCGGTGGCTGACTTAGCCATCGGTACCTCGCATCATGCGTTCCAGGGCCTCGGGGTCCTGGGCTGGGTGTTCTGTGGGGACGGGCGGCGGACCCGCATCCGGCGGGGTCTCCACCTTGCACGCCTCCGACCTGGCACACAGACCGCAGGTTCGATCCGTGTCGTTATGGTGGCCGCGGCAAATCGGCCACCCGTCAGAGCCAACGGGTGGCCGTGGAGACCCCTCCCCTAGAAAGGGACATCCGGATCCTGCCCCTGCTCACCGTAGGGGACCGACTGCTGCCCCTGCTGTGGCTGTTGCTGCTGAGGAGGCCCCGCCGGCTGGGCGTAGCCTCCTGGGGGCTGATAGCCCTGCTGAGGCGGGGGGCCCCCCTGGGGCCCTGGCTGGCCCTGTGGCGGGCCGGCCTGCTGAGGCGGCTGATATCCCTGCTGGGGCGGCGGGCCGGCCTGCTGAGGCTGCTGGGGCGGCGGGCCGGCCTGCTGAGGCTGCTGGCCCTGCTGTGGAGGCTGATAGCCTCCTTGCTGCGGCGGCGGCCCGCCCTGCTGAGGATAGGGGTTCCCGTAGGGCGGCTGTGGCCTCTGCTGCGGCGGCGGCCCCTGCTGCTGGTAACCTTGCTGTGGCGGTGGCCCCTGTTGGGGCGGAGGCTGCTGATAGCCCTGCTGCGGCGGTGGACCCTGAGGCTGCTGATAACCCTGGGGCGGCGGAGCTTGGTCCCGCGGCGGATAGGTGACCCTCATCGCCACGGCCACCTCGTTGTAGTCCTTCTTGGGAGTGACCTGCGACAGGTCCACCAGAATAATGTTCTCCATCCCCTGAGGCACGGGACCCGGATCGCCGTGGTCCAAGGCGTCGTAACGGACATCCCGTCGCTGCTTGCCCACCTTGCTAGTGCTGATGGCCAAGCTCTTACCGTACCGCATGTCCGCGATGTTCTGACGCTGATGGAAAATGTTGATCAACTTCTTCATCAGCCCGGGCCCGAAGGTGCCGACCGCCGCGGTGCAAGTGTAGGCCCCTGTGGCCTTGTCCTGCTTCCAGTGACGGTTGTTGTCCTCCATGTCGATCACGTTAAAGAGGAACCGCGGCCGCGCCGACAGGGCCGTAGCCATCTTCTGGTCGCCTTCCTTCTCCGCCAAGTCGCGCCGATCGCAGACCGGACACGGCGCCGGCGCGTAGCCCGCCGGCGTCATCTCCCGCTCACAGAGAACGGCCATCCGGGTATTCTTCCCCGGATCCTCCTGACTCGGGACCCAGATGAAGTGAACATATTCCTTCCAGAACATTCCGGCGGGTTGAGCCGTCTGCTCCTTGCCCGGCCAAGCCGGCAGCAGACGGACCAGGCTATCCACCGTGTCACCCACGGACTGGGGCTGCTTCGGCTTGTAGTAATCCACGTCCCCGAAGTCCTTGGTCCGATCGTCCAGCTCCTGCTTAGTCTCGTTCAAGGCGTCCAGCTCGGCCTGACTGAGCTGCGACGGCCCTGGTCCCTGCGGCTGCCGGGGCGGAGGCTGCTGGGGATAAACCCACTGCCCCGTATTCTGGTCGAACCACGGCTGAGGCTGCTGGGGCTGCTGGGGCGGAGGCTGCTGGGGCGGATACCCCTGTTGGCCCTGCGGTGGCGGCCCCTGGGGATACTGCGGCTGACCCTGCGGCTGACCCTGCGGCTGACCCTGCGGCTGACCCTGCGGCTGCTGGTAGCCTTGCTGTGGGTCCGGTGCGGCTTGGGCATGTCCGTGGACCCCCGGCCCCTGGCCCGGCTGTGGATAGTTCTGGGACGGATCTCCGTTACTCATTGGCCTGTTCTCCTGCTAGTTGGGGCTGTCGTGGGACTTCAACGGACGGTTGCTCCGAGACCCAATAGGGGCCACCGGCCTCGTCACGCATCAGATTTTCCATCACCTTGACCAGATCCTTCTTGGCCTTGAACGCCTCGTGGACCGCTTCGGCACACTCGGCGGCCTCCTGAGCAGCGGCCTTCCGCTGCTGCCAGACGCCATACTCTGGGTGAGTGCGATACTGCTTATCACACACGGCATCAGACGGGATCTTCACCCCGCCCTTGCCGTCGTCAATCGGCGTGGACTTCAGATCCAGCCACTTCCGATCCCGCCACCCGCGATAAGAGCCCTCCACACTCTCGACGTGACGCCGCGCACGCGCGGCCTCCACGCCCCAGTAGAGGATCAGCGCGGCGCAGCTCGCGGCCTCCGCGATCAGGTCCTTACCGCTGATGGTGAGCTGGGGGATCAGCAAGTCGGCGCTGTAGAGCCGATCCGCCACCTGGAAGGTCTCGAACTTGGCAATCCGAGACACGATGTCGTTGAAGCTCGGGATCGCGATTGCCACCCGGCCGTTGTTGCCCTCGTACATGATCTACTCCTTCTCGACGCGGACGGAGTAGGTCTGGCCTTCCCACTCGCGCTCCAGGGTGGTCCCCGCTTCCAGCTCGCCCTTGACCCGGAAGAACCGCTTGCCGCTCCAGTTTCGGCTTCCGCTGATGGCCACAGCGATCGGGGTCAACGTGTTGTAGGGCTCGCCGTCATAGATGTAGACCAGTTTCCCCGTGGGCTTGCCGTTGCCCTTGGGCTTCACCGTGACCGTCTTCTTCTTGCTGGCCTTCTTCTTGGCTGGCTTGGTCGGCTTCCGCTTCACCTTCACCTGGACCTTCTTCTTGGGAGCGGGCGTAGCGTCGGATTTCGGCTTCTTCTTGGCCTTCTTCTTGGCCTTCTTCTTGGCCTTCTTCTTGGCCTTCTTCTTGGAGGGCTTCGGCGGAGCCGGAGGGGGGACCTCCGAGGGGGGGACGGAATCGTCCTCCGGCTCCGCTTCGGCCACTTCATCCTTGGGCAACACAATGTCCCGGACCACGTCAGCCGCGCGAGTCTCCCACCCACACTGGACACCCAACGTGTTGGCACAGCCGGTGGTGGTGCATCCGTAGTCCCGAACCTCCTGGTGTTCTCGGTCCAGTAGCTCGACCTCCAGCGACCCCCCGCACACATCACACGGGACCGCCTGAAGTTGGGTCAGGTCGGATACCTCCACCCGCGGCGACTGGTCCAGCTCTGCGCACTTGGTGCGGAGCTGACAAACACGGCAGCGCCTGTCTGTCGGGTCGTAGCTCAGGCCGTAGCAGGGAACCGGATGCTCCGATCCGCGTTCCTGCTGGGCCAGCGCCACCAGGGCCGCGATCTCGATGGGATCCCGGCTGTTGATGTGGAGTCCCAGGTCGTGGGCTTGTCCCAGGAGCTGCTTCAGCTCCTCGGGGTCCACCTCCGCCTCGTCCTCCGGATCATCGATAATTGGGGGTTCGTTGCTCATATCCTTACCCTTCCGCGTGGTTCAGGATTGTCATCGCGTTCCGACGGGCTGCGGACAATTGGTTCCTAACTGTCCCATATGCAAGGCCAAGTTGCTTGGACAACTCTTTGGCGCTGTAGCCTTCACCGTGATACATCCACAGCAGCCACCATTCAGCCTGGGTGAGCCGGGCCTGAAGATAGACCAGGGCCTCCGAAACCACCACGCGGGCTTCCGGGCCTTCATCGGGGTCCATCACCCACTCGTCCATCTCATCGTCCGCAAACTCCCGTGCGACCTTGGCCAATCGCTTCCTGACCGCGAACTCCACGCACAGGTAGACCCAGCTGGATAGGCTCCGGCCGCCATCGGGAACCCACGACAGCTCCGCCTCAACCGCGGCCATGCCCGCCAAGCTCTCCAGCTCGTCACGATGAAGCCCCAGCCTGCGCGCAGCTCGGTAACGGGGTCTCAAGACTGCCCAGACGACTCTTGACCACTCGTGCATTGCGCCTCCTCCGCCCCGAAGGGCTACAACGTATCCGGGATGTGGCTCAAACGGTCGCCATGCCCCCACCGCTGAGCGTGAGCACGATACCCCTCGAGCTGTTCCTTGGTCAACTCCCCCGGATCCTTCCCCAGGGGCAGACAAACCACGCGAACGTCGAACAGGTCCGTCATCGTCGGCGCCACCTTCAGCGCCGCCTCGTAGCCGCTGATCACCCCACGAGCCCGTTGCTCTGGCGGGATGACATCGTTGTCCCAACAGATATCCACACGTCGGACGCCCGCGCGAATCAACAGCTCCATCTGTCGAGCGCTGATCGTCTTGCCGAAACTCGCCACCGCGTCCGGCCAGGCCTTGATGCAATCGGTGGGACCCTCAATCAAGGCCACACTGTCGAAGCCCTGAGACATAACGGTGTGGAGATTGAGCAAGCAGTCCGCCGGCCCGGCCTGATTCTCCGGATCGTCTCGCCGCGGACTCAACGTCTTGACATGGCGCTCCCGTGGATCGGGGGTCCACGTCGCCCGGCCCTGAAAGAAGATCAATCGGTCCCCGCTATCAAAGGCCGGAAAGATGATCCGTCCACGAAAGCGCCCACGCTCGCAGACCCCCAAACGCATAGCATCAGCCGCATACTCTGGCCACTCACGACCGATGGCATATTGAACGGCGCGCCGGTGGACCATCCCGCCGTTGGGCCGGTCGAACGGAGCCAACCACACGAAGCCCTCCGGCCACGAAATGGGCTTGGGGATCCAGCCCAACCGCCGATCGTCCTGGGGGTCGAGGCTCTGTTCAATGACATCGATCCGCCCCACCGCGCCGCGATAGCCGGTCATCACCTGCAGCAACGCGTCCCCAAAGCGAAGCTGATCCACCTTGGCGATCAAGCTTGCCGCGTCTTGACCGCCATCACTGCACACGAAACAGCGCCACTTCCGCCGGGCGATGTTCACCGCCAGCTTGGGCTTATGGCAGTCCGGGCACGCCAAAAGGTACTCATCCGCGCGCCCCCGGAGCGACCGCATCCCGCCCTTGTTACGGACGTACTCGCCCCAGTCAAACCGGGCTTCCGCCTGCCACCAAACCGTCATATATCCAGCTCCGGGATCTTCTCCGGGTCGCCGTCGTTCTGCGCGCCGGGCCGGTTGTAGGGGTCCAGCAGGTCAACGAAGACCATCTTATTCAGGTCCTGCTTGATGCGGCAAATCCGGTGGGCCGCGTTGTCTCGGTACAGCTCGTGGTAGAGCCGCGCCTCCCCCTTCTTCTTCTCCTCTGGCGACTGATTGATGCTGCCGATAAAGTCGCTCCGACGGATCTTGTTGTAGGAGTCGGCCACATCCTTGGCGCGCAACACACGTTGTCCCCAAATCCTATTGCCACCCTTCTTCTTGTCGTCGCCGTCCTTCTCCTCCCATGGACGCCTGGCCTGGCTCGCCGTCCACAGAGCATATCCGTCGTCCTGGGTCGTGATGGTCTTCAAGTCCCCGAAGGCGTCCCTCTGATGCTGCTCCTCTGAGCTGACGCGGCCGGCCTGGCTCCGCAAAAGGTCGCCGTAGTCGCAGATGATCGCCACCGGCCGCCAGCCGTGCTGGCTCCGCAGGTCGTCCAACTCCGCGCGGATATCGGCGCCGGTGTAATTCCAGCTGTCGGTGAAGCCGCGCGTGACCAGATTGTTCGCCAGGCTGCGGTACTCCGCCATGATGCGCTCGAAGGTCTCCGGATCGATCTCACCACGCTTGATCTCGCGGTAGAACATCCCCGCGGCCAACGCCTCGAGCCGATTCTCCGTCTGGTGCCGGCTGCCCTCGAAGATGCAGAACAAAACGGGCTGCATCTGCGCCCGCGCGATATAGAGTGCCAGATGGACCAGGAAAAGAGATTTCCCACCCTTGCTGTCCGCGATCCAGGTGCCCAATTCGCCGCGGCTCAGGCCGCCGTCCAAGACCTGGTCCGTGATGTGGATCCCCGTCGGAAAAGTGTACTCCCAGGCCCGATCCTGCATCCGCCGGCGGAGCCGCTGGCGGTCCTGCAGCTCCCGGAAGAACCACCCGCGGTCCGGCGCATCGAAGGTAATCTGGGCAGCCTTCTGAGACTCACCACGCATCAAATCGATGGCCTCGTCCACCCGCTCCATGTTGTAGAGCCGCTTGGAGTCCGCGAAAGCCGCCACAAACATGTTGCGCTGTATGAACTCCGCAAGCCGATGACGGATGAAGCGGTCCTCCTGGAGCTGGTCCGCCTCGAGCATCTGGACCAGCGCCGAGTAGCGCGGCTGGAGAACTTGCTGGACGTCGCGAAGTCGATCCTTCAAGACCAGCATGGACGGGGCACGCCCCTCCTCCCGCTCCCGTTGGATCATCTTCCACGCCCAGGCCAGGCCGTCGGACTCAAACATTCCCGGCTGAATGTGCTTCAGGGCTTGGGAACAGAAACCGTCATCCTCCAAAGCCAGCTTGATCATCTTGCGCTGGAATTCTGAATCAAAGGGGAAGCTCACTCCTTGCTCCAATCTATCTTCATTACCCTCTTCGCCGTCGCCCGCGCCCAATCGCTCATCGGCAATCGTCCTTCCGTGGACAGCTGGGACAGAACTTGGATCGCGCATCGAAGCGCCCGGCGAAACCCTCCATGTGGCACAGCTCTCCACCGGCGGAACCATGGGTGGCGAAGTAGCGTTGACGGATGATCTCGTGACCCGGGTGAACGCCCTCGGGTTTGTCCGCGAAACGGTCCTCTCGCTTCAACAGCGACCACCAGGCCCACGTTTCCTTCGTGTGGTAGAGCTTCTTGTACTGGGGCGTCAAGAGTCGCTCGAACTTCGGCTGGTAGCACCAGTTGTGCGAGCCGAACGCCCCCGCCAAGTAGACCAGCGGATCCCACTCGCGGTCCTCAAGATAGCCCAGCAGCTCGGTGGCCTGCTCCAGGTTCTTGGCCGTAAACTGCTTGAAGCCGCCGCGCCGACCATAACTCGGCCGGAACTTGCCCTCGACCATCAGGCCAACGAGCTGGTTATAGAGCTTGATCAGACCGCGCGGATCCAAACGCCCGGCCCCTTGAAGACGAGACAACCGTCCACGGTGAAGCTGTACAGGTCGAAGGCCTCCAGCTCGCCGGCCAAGATTTGTTCCCGGCCGAAGTAGATCACCACCTGCTGACCTCGGTGCCCCGACAAGTACTTGTTAGCCACGTTGTTGGGCTGATCCCCCAAGGCGTGCTTATGGGCCCGGTTCTGCTTCGCCGTCTTCTCTCCAGGCTTCATCCGATCTCCTTCTTGGCCAGCTCCACCTCGTACTCGTCCATCTCCAAAAAGGTGTAGACGTAGCCCTCGTGACAATCGCTGCAGCCCTTCCCATGGCATTTGACGCACAGGTCCTTGCGGCTGGGAGAACCCTTACCCATGCGGACGTCTCGATACTCCGCCACCACCTGCTGGACCACCGCCACTTCCTTCAGCGGGAGAGGCTCCAAGAGCTTGTTGATCGGGATGGTGATATAGCCGCCCGGATACTGCTGCAACCACCAACCCTTCAGATCGCCGCCGGGCACTTCGGGAAGCCCCCCGTCCCGGTTGATCGCCACCATGCCGATCAAGTTGGCCTGGGTCTGATCCGCCAGATCTAGGACATCCACCACCCGCAGGACCAAGTTGTGGTGTCCCTTCTGGGCGAAGAATCCCAACAGCCGCCGCTTGTCGTCCATCCCCCGCACCCCAGAGAACTCCGGACACGTCGGTTCGTGGGGATCCTTGCCGCAATTACACGCCATCGTTTCCTCCTTCTCTATCGGATCATGGAACAAGGACCCGCGCGGGGCGGAGGCTCGGGAATCCCGAACGGGACCCCGCGAGGGTCCAAGCGATTATGTGTTGTTGTCCATGGAGCCTCCGTCCAGGCCAAAGCCCAATTGGGTGTATGGTGACTGCTGACCCCCCTGGTTGTCAACGGTCACCTCCATCCCCATCGCATGATAATTCCGCATCCGCTCGATCGCATGCTCGATCAGCTTGGCGTTGTGGCGGTCCAGAAAGTCCACCACCACCGCGTCCTCCTTGCCGGCGCCACCCGTCAACACGCGGAAAGTGTCCTGAGTGTGGGTGACGCGCGCCTTCATCCCCTTGGCGTAAATCAGGGCATCCGCGCTCGGGATATCCAGGCCCTCCCCCACCACTGGACTGCCGATCACGCAGGTCAGCTCCCCACGATCCAGGTCCTCCACCACCTTGCGGACCTCGTCGCCGTCGTCCGCCTGGACAAACTTCGAGCCCGGGATCAAATTCTCCAATCGCTCGCCGTGCTCGAGTCGCTGGACGAGGACGAGGACCTTCCGCCCCTCCCTCTGGAGCTGGACGGCCTCCCGGGCCACCGCCTCGTTCCGGCTCTGACAGCGAGTCACGCCGCGCTCGTAGGCTCCCTGAAAGTCCACCGAGGCCCCGATGCGTGGGGTCTGGAAGGCCACGAAACGGACCTGCCCCGGGACCAGGACGCCGCGCCGGCGCATGTCCCCGATCGAGTAGCTCGCCACCGTCCGCCCCAAGCATGCCTCCAGCGCCACCTGCTCGAGCGGGTTGGAGCGGAAGTTGGTCCCCGTGAAACCCCAGCGCCAGAAGGCCTCCACCGCCAAGTCGTTCATCTTGCCGTAGGTCTTCAGGGCGGCCTGGTGGTGCCGCTCGTCTACCATCAGACAGCGAACCTTCCCCCACCATGTCTTCGACATCGCCGTGGCCGTCTCCGCGGTGCAGACCGTGATCACCGCCCGCAGGAGCTGACGCCGTGCCTTCTGGCTTTTGGGCGGCCCGCCGGTCAGAAGCTGGATCTCGTAGTCCGCGTCCACCTTGCTCCAGCCCTCGCCGTGGCGGACCAGCAGCTCCAGCAACTTCTCGTGGGTCTGCTTGGCGATGGGGACCGTGGGGGCCGTGATAACTGTGGTGTCCGCCACCTGACGCGCCATCTCGGCCATCATCACGGTCTTGCCCGTCCGCGGCGGGGAATCGAAGACCCCGCGTGTCATCTGGATCCCCCGCTCGCAGGCCTCCGCCTGGTAGTCGCGGAGCTGGAAACCGTCCGCGAAGCTCCACCGTGGCACCGCTTCCGCGGGCCGCTTCCGCGCGTCTCGAATCTCCACGCCGATCCGCCACTTCCGCAACAGGCGGATCACCCGCGGAACCAGGCCGCTGGGAAACTGACCCGTCTTCCGCAACAACCGGGCGAAGCCGTCCCAGTGGACCACCTTGGCGGAACCGTCGCGCTGGGGATAGACCCTCTGCCCGGGCTCCGCCACTGGGTAGGCCAACTCGTAGGACAGCAGCTTGAAGGCCTCCGGCCGCAGGCCCTCGATCTTGGACCTGGCGTTCTGGACGGTCAGCGTGGCCTTGGGCATCTTTTCTCCAGCTCGATCTAGAAGGTGTTACCCGGTGAAGTGCCCCTGGGCGATAGCCCAGGGTTTCTTCGACGTCCTCCCTGATCTTACCCTTCCGCGGATTCCATGGATTGTCACTTAGCGCGGACGCCCCTTCGGGGCATCCGCTCCCCTTCGGGGAAGCCCCCTTCTCTACCCCCCTATTTGAAAGGGGCGCGCCCCTTTCAAATGGCCGCTGCGCTCCTTTCAAATCGAACTGCGCTCCTTTCAAAACTTCCGCGTCCCCGCCGTGATTTGGCGGCTGCGGACCTTCCGCAGCTCCATCAATCGGGGCATGTCCCAGCCCCACTGGTTGTCCAGATCACCGTTGACGGCCAGGTCCATGGACCGTCCGCGACCCAGGTTAACGACGATCCCACAGACCCCCAAACGGCGGAGAACGACGCCCGTGGACGAAGGGTCTACGCCCAGCTCACCAGCAATCCACTTGATAGTCGCAGGCTGGTGGATCCCCCGCCGACCGACCCCGTGATCCACCAGCAGCAGCAGGATCCGGCGCTCCGCAGCGCTCAGCGTATAGCGGCCCGCCTTGCTCGAGCCCTTGAGACCGTTGATCCGGCCGCGGACGGGTATCTCCGAGAAGGTCTCCATCCACGCCCGCGTGCTCTGGCGGAAGAAGCAAGAGCCCCGGCGCGTGTAAGTCCGCTTCCTTGGCGGAACCGCCCAAGGTCCCGGAATAATGTCCGCCGGGGGTCGTGTGGGTACAGAAGGGGACTCGTGTGAACAGGAAGGGGTTGACGGGGCCCGGAGCCCTGGTGCATCTTCCATGGGTCAGCCTTTCTCGCCGCCGTGACCCTCCTTGAGTCCAGGGCAGCGCGGAAGGTATCAGGGCCCCGTCGATTCAGGTCGGCGGGGCCCATCGTTTATGTAGGTCTGCACTCTCCAATCACAGCGATCAGGCATACCCCAAGCGCGATCCCGTTGTCAAGATTCTTGGATCCCGCGGACTTATCCACAGAGAACGGGATCCTGTGGACTGACCGATCCAAGTGATCGAGACCACTCCGGGAGTTGTTTACATCGAACCTGTGGATTACTGAGGATCAGGGGCTGGTCGACTGGCCGGCTGGGATGACGGCTGAGAGGCCGCTCTGGGGCCGCAGCGCGCCCGTGTCTCCCGTATCCACGTCTTCATGACCGCCAGGTTCCGGGCGAGCTTGCCGGCCTCCTGGGGCGCGTAGCAAGCCCAGGTGGGCTCCGTGGAGCACTCCGCCCGTTTGACCGCGTCCAGGACCACCGCAGGAGGCATCTCGCAGGTCTTCTCCACCTCCACCACCACCTTGGTCGGCGGCGGACAGGCGGGGAAACAGGACCGTTTGGAGAACCAGCAACAGCCCGCGAACAGGACCGCTAGGAAGGCCAGGAACAGGAACAAGAGCAGATCGTCAAGGAGGCCGCGGAGCCGTGACCCCGCGGGCACCCCCTGCCCGACTCGGGCAGCGCCTGTCAACCTTGGATTTGTAGCAAGCTCGTCGGATCCACATGGTTGCTCGATCATACTGCCCCGCCCTTCAGCTCATCGTCAAGCCAGCTCTTGATCGCCTCCGGATCCCCGGACTCCGCCAAACGCTTCCGTGTCTCTTCGAGCTGCCCGCGGAGGATCCCCAGCTGCTCCTTCATCCGCCCATGCTGCATCTCCAGGTTCTGGGCGGCGGAGGCGTTCTGGGCGGCTAACTGGCGCTGAGCCTTCTCTTTCTGCTCCGCAGCATCCGCGGCCCGCTCCGCCGCGTGGCGCTTGCTCCGCTCGGTCAAAGCCCAGATCATCAGACCAATTCCCAGCGCCAAACCGGCGCCGGCTGTGATGATATACCACATGGAATCTCCTATGCGGGGGTGGACTTGAGAACCGTCCCCGTTTCGACCTGGACCCCCGTGGCCTGGTTGTAGAACAGGCTCAGAGTCCCGGCGCCGCCTACCGTCCACGCCGTATCCGCGCTGATCCCCCCCGCCATTAGATCGACCCGCCCACCGTTGACCAAGATCGCGACCGTACCCGTGGGAGATCCAAACTCCAGGATATGGGTCACGCGGCCCACGATCCCGTTGCCCCCGAATTGAGCCAGACCGAACCCGTTGTTTCCGTGGATGTAGATGTCCTCGATGTTGACGTGGGTGTGGCCCGTACTGACCGTGATAGAGCCCACGCCGAAGCCCGTACCAACGTGGACTTGCTCCACTTCGGACATCAGGATCCCGCCCCCTGCAAAGCTCAGATTGAATAGGCAGGCTCCTCCACCGGCCCGACAATCGATGACCTGGGCCCGGATCCGGGCGGTCCCCGCTGTGTTGGCACGGATGACTGCGGACCGATTGCCCTTGGGGACAATGGCCCGAACCATCACGTCCGAGTCCGCATCCAATGTCAACGCGGCATTCGTGATCGCCCCACCGGCCGCGGTGGTCAAGGTTGCGTTGGGGGCCCAAATGTGGACCCCTGCGGGAACTGATAGCTCCTCCTCGTAGGATCCCGCGTCCAGGCAACAGACCACGTCACCAGAACTGGCAGCTGCCAGCGCCTCCGTGAAGGTCAAGAAGGCCGTCTCTAGCGTCTGCCCGCTGTTGTCGTCATCGCCATGCTTGCCGACCCATCGGGTCCGCTGCATGTCCACGCCACCAAGAGAGCCGCTGGCCAGTAGATTCAGAATCGCCAGTAGGCCGTCGTCATTGGTCAGCAGCTCGAGCCGGGCGAAGGTCCCCGGCGGAAGTGGGAAACGCCCAGACATAGCCTACTCCTCCCCGTGTCGCAGATTCTGCGATACGGGCTAGCCGGTGAATACCCCGAAATTCGGGTCAACCGAAACGCCCAGAACGGGCCGGACGGTGTTGTCCTGCGACTCGGTGACGGTCGTATCGCCAGTCCTGTTGAGCGTGCATTCCGCGATCTTCACCCACGGGACGTCAGAGACGGCCGTATCGATCTCGGAGTCCGTCGGTCCCCGCTGGGTCCCGGTCGTCGCCGGCGTCCCCTTGACCGCGACCAACGACAAGATCCCGGCCGCGTTCTTGATGACGATCGCCGCGACACAGCTGGTACCATTGACCAGGCCCGTCAGAAAAGACCCGGAATGGATGACCCCGTCAGTGGCAGCCGCGATGGCCCCCTGAACCCCGTCCACGAGGATATCCAACAGGGTCGAATCATAGGACCAGGTCGTGTTACCCACGCCGGTCAACTGCGCACTGGGGGTCGAGGGATCGGACACGATGCCCCCGGATAGAACCTTATTCTTCTCAACGGCGGCCAGCTCCGCGAAGTACCTGGCCATCGCCCGGGTCTGGTGGGCGAACTCCGACGGGTCAAGGTCGGGGATTACGATCGGCGTGCTCATGGCTCCCATGCTGGTCTCCTCCTGGTGATGCCAGGAGCATACCGGAAGCCTCGGTGGGGGTCTAGGTCTTGTGGGGCTTGTTCAGAACACCGTGATTCCAGGCCTCCTCCACCATGCCCATGACCCACGAGCTGGTGAAGACCCCCAAGGCGTGGTCCACCGAGACCCCTCCCTGGAAAGCCGCCAAAAGCGCGGAACCGATCGACAGGGTCGGGAGGATCGCATACTTCCAGCGCCCGATCTTCTCGAAGACCCCGACCTTGGACAGAATGAACATGATCAGCAGGCAGGCCAGGGACGACAAGTACCACCAACGCCCCTCCTTGCCCGCCTTGATTCCATCGCCCACGAGCTTGGCCGCACCGGCGATGTCCTCTGGGGGCTCAGGCTTCTTGGGCTCAGCTGGGCTCGCGTCCTTCGGTGCCTGGGAGTCCGAGATCCCGGGGGCTGCAGGGGCTGAGGCCGCTGTTGACCCGCTGTCCGGGGCTCCCTGCGCCGTTCCCACCAAAGACAGAGCCAACGCTGCCATCATCGCCAGTAGAAACATTCTCACCTTGTTGGGTTTCATTGCCACTCTCCTTGTCCTGGAACTGCTCCAGGGCCTGTTGGACCGCCTGGCCCAGATTGTTCGTTACAGTTTGTGTGCGCTCCGACCGGCGCCCAGTCTCACGGATGACCTCCAGCGCGAGCTGCTGGCCGATCTCGTCAGTCATCATCTGGGCCACTGGACCACGCGGTGTATTAAGAATCAGGACCAGGTCCAGAGTCTCCCGGTGCCGGGCAATCATGACTTCACCCACCTGCGTCACAGGCAAATAGGGCAGTTGATCGAGGATGGACGGATCAAACATTGGGGCTCCTATGCGGCGGTCCGCCGTGGCCAGGGCTGCGCGTTGCTGTAGGTCCACCTGGTCCGAATGTTCAGGATGGTGCAGGTCTGGGCCAACGTGTCCGGGGGAACGATCCCCAGCACCAGCTTGTGCCGCCGGCGATCCCAGGACGTGTTGTTCTGGTTGGGCTTGAAGCGCCTAGTCTGGGTCGTCTGCACGTTGAGAACGTACTGGACGTAGTTCTGGACGCTGTTGAGTACCTGGGTCGTCCAGGTGAAGGCCTCGTCCGAACTCTGATCGTGGGCATCGGTGGGCTCGGCCCAAGTCTGGATGTGGCGAGCCGCATACATCCGCATCTCGTTAGCGGCGCCCACACCCCCCTGGGACCAGGTGACATCGATGGCATCCAACGTGGCCTCGTCGGGGAAGTCCTTGAACTCCAGGAACAGGGGTTCATTGCCGCTGCGGGCGCCGATGGTCTTCAAGGTCACATCACCACCGATCCCCAGCCCCACATCCCCATTGACCGGCCCATCAAGATGCCAGCGCCGACTTCCGGCGATATCCGTCACGATGCTGGACCAGTCCAAATTGATGTAGACCTGCCGCTGATTGACATAGTAGGCGCTCTCCGCCTCCCGCAACACCGATCCCTTGATCGCGGCAGCGGTGCCCATGTAAACGTCCAGGCCGTTGATCAACCCGTTGCCGGCCGTGATGCGAGCTACATGACTGGTAGTGGCCGTCTTCTGGACCCGGAGCTGGACGTCTTCCATGGCCGAGTAGTCACCCAGGATCCCCACCAGCTCGTCGCCATTGCTCATCGGTGCGCCGCCTCGCGGGGCCACGCCCCAGCGAACCTCCGCGGCTCCCGCTTCTTGAAGGAGCATCTCCGCGAGCTGCCCGTTTGGCGCGTTCGCCAACTTCACGAGAAAGAAGGCGTCGTCTCCGTCCAACTCGCAAACCCGCGTAGTCGACGCGGTGGCTAGCTGCCCTAAGCGGATCAGTTTGTGGAAGCCACGGCTCCCCGCAACCGAAGCATAGCCGTGATGCTCGGTGGCCAGGTGACCCAAGGCAACGTTGATCGCCTGATACCAGCCGTCGCCGGTCAGAAACGCATCGTCCAGCTGGCGCCGAATGGCCTGCAGGATCTCGTGAATATCGTTGACCCCGTACTGCGCCCGATCGCTGTTCCGGTCGTTGGCACCATCGCCCCACTCTTGGTCGTAGTTGTCCGTCGAGTTGGCGGAGCCCTCGAAGTAGAAGTGTCGGAAATCCTCGGAGCCGGTGAAGTTGCCGGCCGCTATGGTGATCTCCCAGACCTTGACCCACTCATCCCCCGGAGCTGGCAGACCAGTATCCTGGATGGTGACCTCCCACTGGAAGACCAGCCGCGTCGGGATGTTGCTCACGTACTCCTGGGCCGGGGCTCCGCTGGGATTCCAGAAGACCCGATTCGCGAAGGTCGCCGGCGTCCGCACCAGGCGGACGAAGACGTCCGTGGTCCCTGGATCCGTGGCCCCGCTGAAGTCCACAGAGATGGTCTCCGCCCCTTCATCCGCGAACAGGATCGCGTGCTTTATTTGGCCGTCATCCGGATCCAGATAGGGGAACAGCCCCACGCCCCGGTTCATGACCAGCGCCCCCACGGCCCCCGTGACCGTGGTGGTCCAGTCGAAGCCCCGAATGACCCGGGAGTCGTAGTTGGTCTCTCCGCCATTCGCCCTCCCCATCGGGAGGATCAGATTCCGCAGATGGCGGATGAAGTCGCCCAGGACGAGCTGGCCGGTGGCCGCCCGGAAGTCCGGCCGCCCCACACGTTCTAGAGATTGCCAATTCGGAAGGTCCATCGATCACTCCTTAGAAGTCACGCTCAAATTCGGGGATCACTCCGGCGGCTGTGACCTCGTCCATCAGATCCCTTATACCCTGCTCCACGTCCCAGAGATAGAACGGATAGAAGACGTTGGGTGCCGACCCCCCGCTTCCCTCGTTCTCGACACTTTCATTCCGCATCAGCTGGGCCGACAGGACCGCGGTGTAGTCAACCACCACCGGCTGAGCTGCGTTGGGCCAGCCCGGCTCCGAGGCGTGAACCGTCAAGGTCTTGGCCGCCACAGTGCCGGCGTCGATCACCTCGTAGCTCACGCTTGCCTCGTTCACGAAACTTGGATCGAACTTCCAGGTCAACAACGACTCAGCCGCAAAGCCCGCGGCCAGAGCGCTAGCGTCCACCTGAAGCGACAGCTCGCTAACCCAGCCGGTGGCCGGATAGGTCCCGTCATTGCCCAGGCCAGAGCCGCTGATCACCACACTCTTGGCCGCGTCCTTCGGGCGGAACCAAGGCTCCTCCAAGATGAGGAAGCTCTCGGAGGGGGTGGCCGGGTCCGGTGTGAAGACCCGGGCCCGCTCCATTTCCACCCCGTCCAAAGTCACTGTCCCGGCCGCGACGTAGGCGGCCAACCACAGGCCATCGTTTTCCCCATCGTCTGAGTAGACGCGGACGTACTTCCCGTCATCGCCGGCCACGAAGGGATTGCCGGCGTCGTCCAGATCGGAATCTGCCACAGACAGAGCGCCGCTGGTCCGATACAGGTTCCAGAAGTTGCGCCACTTGGCGGAGGCCCTGGCCACCGCGTTGTCCCAGCGAACCGTCCAGTCCTGGTTCTGAGCGTTGTTCCAATAGCCGAAGCTGAAGTCCGTGTTGGCGTCCGCGGAGAAAGTGGCCACGTCTTCCGCGATCTGAAAGCGGCCGTCCATGTAGGCTTCGATCTTATCGCCGCGGCGCTGGATCCTGATTCGATGCCAGGTGGCCGTCCCCGGAGCTTCGGTTCCGCCGGCGGCATGCTGGGTTCCGTTGCTCTGCCCCAGAGCCAGCCCGCCGGTATTCCACATGAGTGTGTATTCCTTGACTCCGTCTCGGACCGTCATCATCCAGGGGCTGCCGCCCACTGTGACCACCGTGTCCGCGATCCACTCGACGTTGAAGGCCCACAGGACCTCGTCCTCCCGGTAAGAACCCGGGGGAAAGGCGATCCCCAGCTCAGCCTCCGTCCGCTCGTAGCGGCCACCCAGGGCGTCCCCAGGCCCCTGAACATGCTGGAGCACGGATGAGACGATGGAGAATGTGGTCCCCTCTACGTCGCCTTCGTTCTGATAGGTCCAGGGGATCGTCGCCGCACTCGGAAGGACGGCCATGTCCAAGGTGATTTCGACGTCCTCCAGGATGATCGAGGACACGCTGATGGGGGTATGGTCCACCGTGACCGTGGTGGTGCTGGCAGCGGCCTGGGATTCCTCACTCGAGATGAAGGTCCGCCCTTCCAGGTCCTGGCCCGGCTCCATCACGGGCAGCATGATGTAGACTGTGTTGTTCTCGTTGATCAGGTCCTCGTAGATGGTCCAGCCGCCTCCCGGAAAGATGGCGTCCAACAACAGCTCGAGCCCGAAGATCGTCCCCTTGGGCAGAAAGGCCAGAACCTTGATCACCTCCCGGAATACCGCGTCAGACATGCCTACCGGCCGCACTACGGCCAGATTCCGCGCCACCCGGTCCAGCTCCTCCTCCGTGGCATACTCGACCAGCAGAGCCCGCCGCAGGTGATCCAGGGCACTGTAGCTCTTAGAGGCTTCGGTGATCTCCGTCAGAGGCGGATGGTCATGCAGGATTCCGCCGCGTCGGACTCCCTGGAGATAGCCCAGGCCCGTGTCCGGATCGCCCAGCTGCTGGAACTCCATGTCCCCCGCCACGACTTGAACAGCCCCGTAGGTGACCCGCTCTTCTTCGAGCCCCACCCACAAGGACCCCCGGTCATCGGTGACGTGAGTAGACGGATCCAAGAACTCGAAGGTGGTCTCCACTAGGAGCGTGGCCAGGCGGAACTGGATCGGATCGGTGTCGGTGAAACCCGGCGCGCCACCCCCCAGGACCTCGAAGGTCGCATAGTCCCCGGAACTGTCCACGGTCAGAACCGTGTAACGCCCCTTGAAGGTGGCCTCCACGATGATGTCGATCTCGCAGCCGACCATCCAGCTCTCGAACCAGGCGGTCCCTGTGGGGACGCTGATCCGGTTCGAATTAGCCGTCTCCAAGAAGCCGTCGTTGCGCCCCCACTTGGCCTTCTGGCGAAGCCGCGTCTGGAGCTGACCGCCAATCTCGTTGTCCTCTTCCGCAATGGCGTCTGTTACGGCCTTCAGCACGTTGTCCGGCATGGCCTACTCCAAGTCTTCCAGCTCGAGCCGCCGCGCCCCCACGGCGCCCCAGGGCTGCTGCTGGCGTCTTGAGATGAATCCTACCCCAGGCCAGTTACGCTCGACCACTTGGATCGGTGTATAGGTCAAAGTCGTCACCCCATCCACGATAGTCAAGTCAGCGGCCCCTTTGGCCAATGGCGGAGAGGCGAATTCCACGGTCACCCCGTCCTCGGAATGAGGGCTATAGCCATTGCCCTGCAGCCCATAGCAAGGAGGATCCGCCGTCGTTCCCAGCGCCCCTAGGTGAACCGCCAGCTCTTGGTCCCTGGTGAACAAGCCGCTCGCCACCATCAGCGTCCCGCCTGTCGTGGGGATGATCAGTCGATCAACGCTGTCCAGGTAGCTCCTCGTATCAAAGGTATAGGACTCGTCCATGACCAAGCCCGTTTGGTCCACTGCTCGAACGCGGATCGTTTGTGTCCCCACAGGCAGCGGCGTATTCGGTGTGAAGGTGTAACCGTAACCGTCGGTCACCGTGCTACGCCCTCCGGAGAAGCCCATCTTAGCCGCGGAGCCCTCCCAGGCCGGCGTCCCATTCACCCAAATTTGGACGGACGACGGCGCCAAGTCGCTATCAGGATCCACCACCTCCAGATAGATCGCGCCATCGCCACGATTACCAGTAGAGCTGGGCGCCGGGCTCTGGTTCTGGAGAACGGGCGGCTCCGGTCCCTGGATGAGGTGTGCCCCCGTCGCCAGTCCCCAGGTCCCATTTGGGGGCACGCTCCAGGTCGATCCGTCGAAGAACTGCCCGTTGGCCGCGTCAGCGAAGATAGTACGACCGCCAAGCGTCTCTATCTCGCCGTGGGTGAGGGACCCCGCAATGCTTCGAACGTTGGTCAGAGGGAGGGACGTCGGGTCGCCCTGCATGCAGCGGACGTTGCTCCCCAGCCCATAGGCGCCCAGCAGGATCGAGATCGTGCCGTCGGTATCCATCGAACAGCAGTAGTGTTCCATGGCCTGCAAGTTGAGGCCGTAGGTCGCCGAGTCAAAGGTCTCGATCAGCGTCCAGGGTCCGCCGAACTTCCCCCGGTACAACCGGGCGGTCACCGACGTGCGGCTGTACACGATCCAGATGTCGTTCGGATCCTGACGGTCCCAAGCGAGCCCCGTGAAAGCGGCCACGCCGTTGTCGTGAGGTAGGCCGACAGACCCGCTCTCTGTCGCCCAGCCTCCACTCAGGGTCCAGCGCCACACGCCGGTCTTGCTCGGGTTGAGAAACGCGGCGTTGTGGCACATGTACAACTCTTCGGGGCCGACGGGGAGGAAGGTGATCGCGGGGTGATTGCCCGGGCTGAACACGCCGGACTTCAACACCGTCCACGAAGCCCCTCCATCCGCTGTGCGGTAGACGCGGTAGTTGCCGCCGGAGTTGGCCTTGCAGACGACAAACACCACTTGGTCGTCGACAGCCTTGACGCGCACTGACCTGTTGAAGTCGCTGATGTCCGACGGCAGCGTCTGCGCCGTCCACAAGGTACCGTTGAAGTGGTAGAGCAACGAGCCAAAGTTGCCGGTGCTCGCATTGAACATGCCGGCCCAGAGATCATCCTCGGCGGTGCCAGAGATCGACGTGACCCTACCAACGGGGATCGTTGGCGTGCTGGACCACGACCCGTCGTGCTTCAAGACGAACGCTGGCGCAGGGGTGCCCTGGCCGCCGATCAGTGACAGTACTCCCATTACTCCAGGTCCTCCAGCTCCAGACGTTTAGCCCCCACCGCGCCCCAAGGCGGATGGTCCTTCCGCATGTTGAAGCCCTGCCCCGGCCAATTGCGCTCCACCACCTTGATGGCTGCCAGGTTCAACGTCGTGGACCCGTCCACGATGGTCAGGTCAACGCTCCCCTTGGCCAGCGGTGGAGAAGCGAATTCGACGGTCACGCCGTCTAGACTCATCGGAGAATAACTCAGCCCCGAGCCCCCGTAACACTCCGGATCATCAGTGGACCCCAGCGGTCCCAGGTGGATCTTCATGGGGTCCAAGCTGAAAAGACCTGTAGCCGTCATCTTGATCCCCCCCACGGTGGGGATGATACTCACGTCTACACCGTCCAAGAAGCTACCGTTATTGAAGGTCTCGCTAGTGTCCAAAAGGTTGGCCGACGGAGCCAAGTCCCTCGCGACCACCCGCCGGATAATCGTCCCCGGGGGCAACGGGACATCCGGAATCAGAGTATAGCTGTAACCATCGACCACGTTTCCGCGACTCCCGCTCCATCCGACGGCCGGCGCATTACCGCCCCAGGCCAGGACACCGCCAAAATAGATCTCCACGGAGCTGGCGTTAACTCCGCTCCCCGGATCAATCACCTCCAGGTACTGGGTCATGTCCCCGCGGTTCCCGGTGGAACTGGCCGGCGGATTCTGGTTCTGAAGAATCGGGGGATCCGTGTCTGTCCCATAGGCCCAGGCTCCGTAGCCGTCGGTGGTAGCTCCGACCTGGGGGGTCTGCGCCCAGGTAGCCCCAGCATCGTCGGACCAGAACGCGTTGTCACTCGTGGCCAGCAGAACGTCATCCGCCATCTGTGGCTCGCCGGGGATGTTGGTCCCCGTCGGCCCGAGATCGGACCCCCAGTCGTCGGGACCGTTTCTGACCCAGAACCCCCACGTCGGTGTGCCGCTTTGGACGCAGAGCTTCTGTCCGTCGGCGGATGGGGTTATGTAATTGCGAATCGTATTCGAGCCAGACGGGATCCCCGTGAACGGTCCATCCGTCGGATTGTCGTGGGTCCAGGTCCCGCCCCACGTCCCCCGAAACACGCGACCGTCGGTAAACAGTACGAAGATCTCGCTCCCAAGCACGGCGATGCCGGCAGCCATCCCATATGGCAGGCCGAGCCCCGACGGGTGCTGAACGATTCCGCCAGCAAGGGTCCATTTGAACAGTGGCGGGGTATTGAATTCAGCGACAGCAGCCAGGCACTCGGTCTGGCTGATGACCCATGGAAACACTGAGTTTGCGTTGAATCCGACGAACGGCGTAGTCCACAGCTGCACCAGTGATCCGCCAGTGAGTCGCCATAGCTCCCCCAGCAACGATGCACCATCGCCGCATCCGACAAACACGCCACCGTCGGCCGAGGTGTGAACCGACCCCCTCCCCCCGATCGACACGGGGAAATTGTAGGTCGTCCAGATCGACCCATTCCAGTGGTTCAATGCCGACGGCTCTAGCACCCAAAAATCATCGGGGGTCTGCCCGTGGATCGAGAACGCCTCCGCTGTCGTCGGTTTCGGGGTAGGGAACAGCCCCCATGAAACCCCGTCGAACTGGTACAGATCGTCCTTATTGAAGCGAGCGGTGTAGACGATGAACGTGCTCATGGAAATCTCTAATTGACTGTCAGGTTGCTGGCAATCAGGCGAGCGATCTGGTTGTCCAGGATGACCGTGTTATCCGCCGGCAACTGGAAGCTGACATCGAAGATCCCCTCCACGGCCATCGCTCGCTCCCGAAGCTCGTTGAGGATCACGTCCTCCGATATCCCCAAGCTATTGACGTAGCCCGACAGCGCCGATTCCACAGAGCTGATAGCGGCCGCCTGGCCGAACCCAGTCTTGACGGTCACGTTCACAGTTACCGTCAACTGCAGGATGTTGGGGGACAGAACGGTCACGCGGACACCCGCGGCCCTCCAGCCCGGGTAGTTGGAACGGTCCGCCGGATCACCGTCAATGACTTTCTGAACCTCCTGAATCAGCCCAGTGAAGTGGGTATAGGCGGCCTCGATGTCATCCGTAGCTGTCAGACCTGTTGGGAAGGACGCCTGGGTCAGCTTAATGTGCCCCGCGGCCCGATCTAACGTGTAGTCCACTCCCTCGGTCAGAACCACAGGCGACCCGCCACCCAGGGCATCATAGGTCAGCGTGAAGGTGGTCCCAGGTTTGATGGGCTTGTCGGCCGTATACAAGTCCACCTCGCCGCCAGCGGCGCCTCCGGGGATCCCCAGAGTATCCGAAGACACCGCGGCCGTACTCTCCGCAGTCCCAGAACCGTCGTCTACGTAGAGCGTGACCTCACCGCGATCAACGGTGTCCTCGACCACGTTGGCGAAGACCACCGTCTTGCCGGAACCGCCCGGGTCCTCCACGCCCACCGCGCCAGCCTCAAGCCCGGCCGGATGACAACGGGCCAGGCCCTTGATGGACAGCTTCAAACGGCGTCGGAAGTCATCATCCGATTCCTTGTCCAGACCGTTGGTCAACGTACTGGGATTGGAGACCGAGTCCACCCCGGACGGCTTGGTCACGAAGCCGTTGATCGTGGTCGGTGCAGCGTTGCCGTCTGCGCCGGCCACGTTGGCCTGAATGTCCACGTTGTTGGAGTCCTGGGAGCCTCCGGCGATGGTTCCCTCTTCGGTGGTGGTGAACAGGATGTCCGCTGCCGCGCCCACGGCCGGGACCTTGACCTCCGTCCCGATCGGGATGGTCACCGTCCCCACCGTCCCCGTCCTGGAGAAGACCACCTCCCCTGTGGCTCGCCGGGCGCCTATCCTGGTGATCTGCCCAGTCAACTCGAGCGCCCCCTGGATCTCCTTGGCCCGATCGTCCAGGTCCTCGTCCGTGGCCTTGTCGATATCGAACAGGTCCCGGAGATTGAGCATCTGGAAGTACTGCTCATCGTCGGACCTGGAGCTGGCCGCCAGGACCTGCTTCAGGCTGCTTCCGTCGTTGATGTCCGTCAGGTCCGTCCGCGCGACCACCTTGGCGATCTGCGCGTCCAGGATGTCCTCATAGACCTTGACCGTAAACTGACCCATCTCGCTCTCCTACGTGATAGCCCGACTGATGACCCGGCTCGAATTGAAGCCCACTGGCTGGACGTCCGCCTCGATGAAGACAGTATCCTTGACCACCCGGAACTGGAAAGACAAGACCCGGTCCGTCCGCTTATCGGCCAGGAGCTGCTGGCGCGCTGCGAAGTTGGCGGAGGCTAGTCGATCCCGGAATCCCCGCTGACCCACGAGCCGCGGGAGCCCGATGGCCGGGTAGAGGATGTTGAAGCCGTTCTCTGTGCGGAACCGCATCTCCAGGGCCTGGGCGTAGTTGGCCACCCCCTTGACCTTGCGGACGTCAATGGAGCCGCCGGCCGTGTCAATGGCCCATCCGAATTGGCCCGAAGGGCGACCGTTGGCCCGCTTGGTCTGGATCATCTCGAAGTCCTGACCCAAGTGCTCCTCCATCTGGCTGGACCCGACCTTGACGCCGGAGCCCGTGATGACGTCCGGGTTGACTGTGGGCGTGTCCACCGGGATGACGATCTTGGAGCCCGTCTGCAGCGTCTGGGGCAGCTTGTTCTCCGTGATGAAGGGTGACTTCAAGTCATTGAGGATAGCCAGGTCCAGCCACTTATCGGCGCGCCCCAACCGCTTGGCCGCGATGGCTTGCAGCGTGTCGCCGGCGCCCACCACGATCTCCTGGAAACCGGAGTACTCTTTGGTGTTGAGTCGAGCCGCCGGCTCAATCAGCAACGCCCGCCGGGCGTCTCCCGGCTTGTTGCCAGCGGGGCCGAAAACATCCACCACCTTCTTGCCCGTGGTCCCGGTTCCGGGAAGTTGGTCAGAACTGGCGCTGGTCCCGTCCGGAACAGCGCCTCCGCTGGCGAAGGTCCGCCTGGCGACATTGGGGTCCCCGCTGGCCGCCTTGTTCTCATAGGCCCTGACCTTCTCTTCCCAGGTGGGCTTGTGGAACTGGGTCCCCGCCACAATCAAGCGGTCCAAATCATCGCCTAAGCTGCGGAAGCTCTGCGCCACATCCGCGGGCCACTCCTCCGCGTTGACCGCGATGGCGGCCACGGATTCAACTTGCTCCGCCAAGTTGTTCATGAAGGATTTGGGGGTGGACAGGAACCGCTTGGTCCCGTCCAGCAGATCATTGTGGGCGTCGATCACGCTCTTGAAGTCGTCGAGGATCCCCGCGACCGATGTGATGGTTCTAGAGATCTCGTCCAGGGCCTGGGTCACGTCGTCCACCGTCGCGGCAATCTGCTGGACCGACGTCCGAATCCTGCTGATGGTGTTTCGGAGCTTGGTCAGCAGCCCCTCGTCCGGACTCGGGAAGACCCGGGTCTGCGCCGCGCCGATAACCGCCAACCGGATAGAGTACTCGTAGGTCACGCGCGAACGGGTGGAATCGCGCCTCAGGGCGAACTCCCGGGGTACCACCTCCAAATGCAGCTCGTCCTTGGAGACATGCAGCTCCATAGACGTCTTGGCGGAGGCCTTGGGGTCCTTCTTCAACGCGCTGTAACCATCGAAGCAGCGATTCGCCAGCCGCCAAAAGGCGTACTGTCCGCTGACCTCGTCGCCAGCGCTGACCGGCGACATGACCTTAGACGTCAAATCCCCGGTGAACTCGCCATCCCCGGAAGCCGCCGACGTATCGCGGATCTGACGGAGCTTGAAGCCCGTGGTCCCCTCGATCGTGATCTCCCCAATAACGACGCCATTCTCCTCCGTAACCACGCCGCCCTCCTGAAGCGGAGTCAACTCGGCAGAGAAGGGCAACGTGTAGCTGAAGCTCCGCGGGTTGATGGGGAGCGGGAACTGAACCTCCCCCAAGGGGCCTACGGGGCCTTCCATCGACGGCCCCTTGAGGATGAAGACCCAGGATCCCACCTGGGCGTAATTCTCGTCCCCCGTCTTGAGCTGCCGGGCGGACTCGATCGCCACGTCAATGATGCTCACGCCCATCTAGGCCACCTTGGTCGCAGTTGTTGTTGTCCCCGCGAAAGCTGCGGCGACGGAATTCACCTTCAACAACAGGTTGTAGTAATCGTTGACGTCGTCGGCCTTCTGCGGCCTCGCCGGATTCCCGGGATCATACTTGGCGATCTGGCTAGCCACCTCCTGATTCAGAGCGATCCATGACGCCAGCCAAGGAGTGTGCTTGACCACAGGCAACGGAAGTCCCGTCCCCAGGATCAGGTTGGGACCCACCACCGTAAAGCTGGCAGCCGCCGTGAAGGTCTGCGCCGGCGACGTCAAGGCGAAGCTCACGGCCGCGGTGTTGACCTGCGTCGGCGCCGTTGTCTGCATGGACGCGCCGGCCTTCAACTCGAGCTGGGCCCCAGCGTCCACCAAAATCTTCGTACCGGCCTTCAGCTCCGCCATCTTGCCAGACTTGGTTAGGGTGAGCTTCTCCGTCCCACCGCCGTCCTGCAGCTCCGCGTTTCCGTTCTCGTCCAAGACCAGGTGTAGCTCAGCCCCGCCCCCGTCCTTGGTCTTCAAGGTGATGATCCCGCTGGTCCCGTTGTTGGCCTGCTCGTTTCCGCTGGAGTCCAGCTCCTGCTTGGCGGCCGCTGTGGCGTCTAGTGTCCAGTTGCCGTCCTCACTCCACTCCACCAGCGTCCCACCGTGGCGGAGCCGCTTCACGCGCCCGTCAGCGGCCTTGCGCGGCGTATTCGTCTTGGGGTGTCCCTGGCTATAGGGCAAGAGCACAGGCCGCGCTGGATCGGCCTCCAAGAACATCAGCAGACCGCGGTCTCCGTCCATCGACTCCGCCGGCGTCGGCTTCTTGTCGCCCTTGGCCGCAGAACCCATAGACAAGTCGTTACCGTCGATGTCCAGTTTAGTTGGCCGCGGGATCACCAAGTCCTCATCCCACAAGCCCTGGGTTCGCTGCAGAACTGGGACCCAGCGGAGCTGCTGGGACCGCTTGCCCAGCGTCCGGATATCCGCCATCAAGGTCCGCTGTTGGCTCTTGGTCAGGTTGTTCCGATCATCCTCATCGGTGTAGTAGAGCGCCTCCACCACGCACTCCACGGGCTGGCGCTCCACCAGATCAATGGGCCTATGGCGTGTCAATGGATCAGAAGGAATCCCCGCCTGGTGGACATTGCCGTCGCGGTCCTGCATGACCTCGAATCCCGTCTGGCGGGATGGACCATTGCCGCCCATTAAAAGACCTCCTCGAAGAACGAGGCCAGCGACTTGACCGCGTCCAGGTGCTGCTTGTCCGTCCCGCGGAAGCCGTGGGACAGGGTGAAGGTGGTCATCCCACCGGGCGGCTTGCTGGGCCCCGCGGGGCCCGTGTAGCGGAGATGGGTCCCCTCAATATAGAGCCGCTCGTTATCCGATTCGGCGCCGCCCTCGTCCAGGACTAGCTTCTGGCCAATGCGGACCTCCGGCAAGAACAGTTTGGAGACCACTTGTCCCTGGCGGAGATAGGGACTCGGCGCGTACCAGTCCCGGATAAGGGCCTGCCAGGTAGAGCGCTCCGCGAACCAGTCCCCCAGGCCGGACTTGAGCTGGGCCAGGTAGCGCGTCGTTTGGCTGAAGGTCCGGAGCCCGCGCTGGCGGATGTCCATCTTGTTCCAGGTCGGCCGCGCCTGCGGTGGCTGTTCCGCGGTGGAGCCCATCGACAAATCGGTCAGCAGCTCGAACAGGTTGTAGCGTTCGTGGCCCGCGCGCCCTAGGTCCAGGGACTGCAGCGCCCACATGGGAAGCCGCCACTCCGGCAAATCAAACCACAGGCTGTCCCGCCCCATCACGGTGGACGGGAAGGGTCGCTCCCGAATGATAGCGGAGATGACCCCGAACTCGCCCAGGAGACTGTCCAGCTCGGCGCCGCCGGGCTTGAGGACCCCGCCCAGGTTGTCCACCCGCTCCTTGACCTCGACGTCTGTGTCCGTGGGCAGAGGGATGATCCACTGCCCCTGGCCGTTCTGCGGCGTAAAGCCCGTGGGTGGGATCAGGTCGTAGTACATCTCATTCATCAGCGGGTTGCACCACTGCTCGAGAGTCTGGTGGAGGGTCTGCCCGCCGGCCGTCCACAGCGCCGGCTCGTTGTAGTAGGCGCCTCGGAGGCCCTGGCGAAGGGTCTTGTCCGCCGAGTAGGTGACGATGTCCAGAAGGTCGTGTAACCGTTTCTGGCCGCCCGTGGTATCCGCCAGGCTCTGCGGTAGCTCCCACTGCCCCGACAGCTTCCCGGAGGCGAAGGTCGCCTCCACCAGAATCCGGAACAGCTCGTCCGGTCGGCCGCCGATCTTGCCCTTCACGCGGGCTGTGAACAGTCCCTGAGTCAGCTCCCCCAGCGTCTGCGCCCAGATGTTGGAGTAGGTGATCGGATATTCGAAGAAGGATCCGTGGTCCCGTCCCGATAGAGACCAGGTCCGGACCGTGGACCCCCCGGAGGACATGGTCTGCTCCCGGCAGCTGTCGATCACCCCGCGGCACAGCGGAATCTCCACACCGTTCCGCAGGATCGACACGTCGCACCAGTCGCCGTCCAGGATCTGCCCATCCTCCAGCCCCAGCTCGATCCCCCGCTTCTCTTTGGCTATCGCTGACCAGACGCCGCTCGGCTGCCCCATTTGCTTGTGAAAGTCGAACAACTGGAGCCCCATCTGGGACTGGGATGTCCAGTCCAGGACCATCTTCTTGGCGCTCGTCCGCTTGGCCAGGGCGTTACCGCCGGCAGCGTTGAGCGCCAGGCCCTCGAAGTCCATGGCCTGCGGATAGATGGTGAAGCGGACCCGCAGATTCTGGGACACCCGCGGCACGTCACCACGGTTGTCCAGACCCACATAGCCCTTCAGCGGAGCGACCTTGGCCATTATCCCCCCGTCCCCGCAGGACCTTTGGTACCCCCGCCGCCGCGGACAGCTTGGATCAAGTCTTCGAGGAGCCCCATGATCCCCGATCCACCTTTACCCGCAAAGAAGTTATCCAGAGCCTTCGTAGACCGTTCCACCGCACTAGCCAGCTTATTAATAGGCAGCCGACTGATCGCTCGAGCCGTATTCAAGCTCGCCTTCTCCAAAGAGATGACAGTCGAAGCCATCCGCGATCCAACGTCAATCTGGGTCGCTTGGAGCCCCGCGGCAGCGACTGCCAAGCCTGCGCCCCTTCGGACCTTTCCCCTAGCAATTTTGATTAGCCGCTGCTCGGCTCCTTCTTCTTCGCCGTACTTGTCACCCCCAAAGGGCTTCCCTTGCCGATAAGCTTCCAACATAGACGTGGCCTGGCCCGGGCCCACCTCCACCCCCATCTTGCCCATGGCCCTCCGCAGCATCAGGGCCTGCATCTCCGGCCCAAAGCCGCCGGCGCCGGCTCCCTTGGTCATGTTGGCCATGAGCTTGTTCATCATGTCGGTGGTCATTCCGCCGGCCATCTTGTTCATCGCCGCAGCGTAGCCCTCCGGTCCCTGGCTCGGATCGAAACCAGCGGCTCGGGCCAACATGACATCGATAGGAGACTGGACCCCCCGCTTGCTGACGTTCATAGCCGCCTGTTGCATCCCGCCGGCAACTCGCTGAGCTTGGAGCCCTTGAAGCCCCGCAGCTCCCAAAGTCGCCGCGGACCGGGTGAACTCGGTGGCGTTGATCTTGACCCCTGAGCGCTCCGCAGCTTGCCCCAGCCCCACCAAGGTCTGCAGATACTCAGTGACCTGCGAGCCCCTCAACCCCTGTGCTACAGCGGCTTGGAGGACGCCCGCGAGGCCCTGCCCCATGCCGGTCCCACCGCCGCCCCTGATGCCCATCCGACCGACTTGGCCGGCCTGTTGGGCCGAGACCCCATAGGCCACTTGCGCCGCCATTTGCCCCTTGAACTCCCCCTGGCGGACATCATCGTAGGTTCCACCCCGCGCCTGCATCATCTGGGTAAAGCCCTGCATCATCTCCTGTGGCCCCAGCCCAAACTGTACGCCCGCACCAGCTCCAGGAAGTCCTGTCGGTTGCCGCCTCGCTCGAGCCCGAATGCTCTGGATCTGCTGCTTGGTCTGCTGGCGGACTTGCTCTGGTGTCCGCCCCAGCTCCGCAACAGTTGGTGGTGTGGTCCCCGGTCCCTTGCGGCGTTTAAGCCACTGAGTAAACTCCGCCGGCGTTCGGACACCTTCCTGCATGGCCCGATCCATCTGGTCGGTCATGGCTTCAGAAGCAGCCCCGGCACCCATCTGAGGCGCCGGCTCCCCGGGTATCACGGCTCCGATCGTTGTTGTTCGAGCTGATGCCTTCTGGGCTGCTACCTGCTTCACAAGACGGGCCCTTCGCCTAATGGCCTCCCTCGCGTCTTGTTTGCCAATCGCACGAACCCTGCGAACTTGGACTTCGGCCAAGGCGCTCCGCCGGGCCATTGCCCTGCTGGATATTCCTTGTCCCTGGGCAAATAGAGCCCCCCTGGCCGTCTGGGCGAAAGCTGAAGCCTGTTGATAGGCCCCTGCTCCCGTTTGCAGAGCCCCCGCGGCCATTCCTCCCACAATCGGAATAGCCCCGAAGGCTTGCGCCATCCCGCCGATCCCCGGAGTAAGGAACGGAGCTGCCGCCGCTCCCGCACTACGCCGGATACCCCCACCCAACGCTGCACCCGCCATCCGGCCGGCCATCCCCCGGTCGGCCGGGATGTACTGGGCAACCCCCAGCCCCTGGCCCATCCCAGCGGCGAAGGACCGCCTCTTCTGCTGCTGCTTCTCCTGCTCTTGATCCTGCTGCCTCAAAACCCCACGCAGCCGACTCAGCGTCCGCTCGACCTCGGAGGCCTCCTGATTCACCCCCTTCAGCTGGGTCCGCCATTCCTTCCACGTATCGGACCCCTTCTTCAGGTCCTTCATGCGATCAACGATCGAGATTTGCCGCTTCAGGACATCCGCGAGCTGCTTCTCCATGTCGCCAGCTGCGCGGGTGAACTCGGTCAGGGTCTTCTTGTCGAAGGCCTGCTTGCCCGCCGCTCGAAGCTTCTTCAGCTCACGGGAATCCGCCTTGACCTTCACGTTAACGGTGGGATCACGGGCCATCTACTCGTCCTCCGGGACTTCGGTCAGGTCCAGGTCCGGGACCTCACCGTTAGCGATCTGGCGCTCCCAATAGTCCGCGAGCGGGTCCCCGGTCCTGTGAGCGGTCTCCCACAGGTCATCCGTCTCTTCGGAGGACAGCTCGGCCAGATAGGCCGGCTCGTCCTCGAGCATATCCTCCAGCTCCACGAGATGGCGAGCCTCTGCGGGCTCCAGCTCCGTGACACGCTTCCGGAGACTTCGAACTTCCAGGGCAATGTCCAAGAAGTACTCCTCCAACAGGTCCCCGAAGGTTCGATCGTCCCAGGGAACTCCCTTATGGGGCTGATGCTTCTCCCGGTGCCAGACCATCAGGCCCGCCATCGGGATCTTCCTCCCTGCTATCGCCCTCGCCCTCCTCTTGATCCTTATCAAGTCCATGAAACGTGGCCTCGTGATCGGCCACCTCCTCATAGAGCTTCTCGATAAGATCGTCATCGTAGAGCGCTTCCAGGTCCTTGGCCCACTTCGGCCGCTTCTCACGGTCCAAGCTCACCGACAGGTGGGCCAGCATCATGATCAGATTCTGGTCGAAGGGAGACAGGGTCCCCCAGGGCATCCCACCGGCTAGCTGGGACTGCATCACCCCCACCATGCGTTTGCCGCGGATTGTCAGGATGTTGTTCGTGAACGTCCCGCGCCGTAACTTGTTGGTCCCCGATTCCCGATGCTCGAACTTGAAGGTGTAGGTCTTCTGAGCCTTGGGGTTGTCGGTCTGGATCTCTGCGGAGTCCTCATCGTCTCCGCGATGCTCCGCCACCAGCTCCGCGGCGGACTTCAGGGGTGCTGTCATTGTCAACTCCCGGTTGGGAGTCTCCGCGCCAAAGCGCGTCATAAGGGGTCATCAGTGATTATCAGCGATCTCTATAAGCCCGCCGTTGATAATCAGGCCGCCGTTGATAATCAGGCCTCGCTCTCGTCACGCATCCGGACGGCCACGAAGGTCACGTCCTTTCCCACGACGCCTCTGGCGTTCACGGTGAAATTCCGGCTGGCCATCTTGACTTGCTCGAGGGTCATCACCTTCTTGCCGGTCTTCGAGTCCTCCAGCACACAGACCATGTCCCCCATCAGGAGGATGTTGGTCAGGTGCTCGTCGGGGGACGTCCCGGACTTCGGGAAGTAGCCCTCCGACTTGACGGTCTCCCCGACGATACGGACCAGCGAGGCGGTGAAGGTGACCCTGTAGGCCACCGGGACGAACTCGTCCACCTCGATGTTGTCCAGTAGCTCCAGGGGGTCTAGCTGCAGCTCCTCGGATCCAGCGACATTTGTGGCGAAGCCCACCTTCTTCCCATCGATCAGGAACCGGGCCCGTGCGCCAGTGAAGACTCTCCCCTTCTCACCAGGCATTGCTTCCTCCTCTTAGGCCGCGGCGGCCGCGGACTGCGGCACGCTGACCAGGTGTACGGTGGTCTGGACGAAGTTGATCGGCAGCACCGGCGCGATCTCACAGCTCACCTCGAGCACGTCCAGGATCAGATCAATGGTGAGGCTCCGCCAGGTGACCAGCGAAACCCCAACCAACAGGCCCAGGATGTTGACCGCCAGGCCCTCCGCGGCCGCGATGGAGCCAGCGAAGCCACGCTTGCCCACCATCCGTTCCATGGTGGTCCGGAAGTTGTAGACCGCGTGATTCGCGGCCTCGTTCACCGAGGCCTCGGTGTAGGCGATGTTGCTGTCCGTCAGATAGGTGGTCACATTGCGGACCACGCGCCGACCCACGCCGTCGATGGACTCGAGCATGACCAAGCCCGCCTTGATCAGCTCCTCCGCGTCATCCGCGGGGTTCCAGGAGGAGTCCTGCTCCACCTTCAAGACGTTGGCGAACTTGTGGGTGAGACTGGTCCCCACTGGGGATCCCGCCTGCATCCCGGCCAACAGGACCGCAGCGAACGGGGGCTGAAAAGTCTCCTCATCCAGGCCCGTGTTGTAGCGGTCAATCGTCTGGGCGATAGCCCGGACGTGCCGGCTGTTGAGATCGACGATCTGAGCCTTCAGCTCCGTCTTGGTCGGGACATCGTCCATCGCCGCATTCTGGATCCCCACACAGATGTCCCGCTCGGACCGCCCTACGCCGCCCATGTAGGCCGCGTGGGCATCCGCCACCGCATGAACCGCGGGGTCACCGGTGAGGGGGACAATCGTGTTGACCCGAACCTTCTTCAGCAGGTCGAAGGCTCCCTGCCAGTCGGCGGCCAACGCCGTGGGGATAGCCTCCTGGCCCGGCGTGGAGCTGCCCTCGTGGCCTCCCGTCAGGAAGACCGGCGCCGTGGTGTTGTCCGGCGCATCCGTGCCCGGGGTTCCGCGGGCCGCGGTGACCAAGCTGGACTCATCGTTCAACGCCCGAACGATGGCCATCAGGTCATCTCCGAAGCTCGCCGTCGCCGGTGACAGGATGTCCACCGGGGTCGCCACGATATCCAGATCCGCCGGATCGTAAGTGGCCGGGTTGCTGACCACCACCGTCAAGGTGAAGCCCAGCTTTCCGTTGATGTTGTCGGCCAACTTCTGGACCGTGTCGAGCCCCGCGAAGACCGCGTTAATCGCGTTACCGCTGATGATGACATCCCGCGCAGCCGCCAGCTCGCCGGCCGCCATGAAGTCGAACCGACTCCACAGCGCTGTCCCCGGAACCGGGGTGGTGCCGTTGAGCTGGACCGTCTCCGTCTGGATGGTCCCGGAGGCCGATAGACCCACCAAGGTCACTCGCGCCGTGGACGCTGCATCCGCCACGTAGGTGGCGATAGAGCCGGCGCCGACCATGTCCACCATGGGCTCCATCCCGCTCGACGTCCCCGCCGGAGCGATGGTGGTGATGGTGGAGGCAGCGGCAACGTTCTGGACGGTCAACGTGCCCACCAACGTCCCGGACACCACGCGGACGCCGTGGAAGCTGTTCCAGGTCTCGCTGGTGGTGATCAGGGTCGTCCCGGTCAACGTGTACCGGGCCCGCTGGGTCGCATCCGCGGTGGTCGTGCCATACAGCTCCACGACCACCGCCACGTCCAGAGCGCTCGAGCTGAGAAGCTCAATCGCCTGGGTCGGGGTGACCTGGTTCGACACATCGCCGTCCAGGCCATCCGTTTTGTGCGTGAAGGCGCAGACCAAGGCGCTGGCGCTGACCTCCGCGGTGATGGTCAAGAAGCCGTCAGCGGGCGTGGTCGACAGGTACTGCAGACTGAAGACCGTGTCTCCGCCCACGTCGTCGAAGGTCTCCGTGGTGCTCTCGAAGACAATCGTGATCAGCTTGCCCTTGGACGTCCCGGACCCGATCTCCATGTTGATCTGGGTCGTGTGGAACCCCCAGTCCACAGATGTCACGACCAAGGCCGCACCGTCCACGTTGTTGAAGGTCCCCGTGGACTGAGTCGATGGGTTGACCTTCACGAAGACGACCTCCACCGCACCACCAGGAACGTCTGCATCGTTGGACGGCCCAAAGGCAATGGCCGCGGCTTCCTTCAGGTCACCGCTGCGGAAGTAGGTGAAGGGCTGCTGTGGGTTGGTTGCCACCTGGAGGTTGTCCTTGACGGACCCCTCCCCCACGTCGGTCCAGGGCTTGCCGCCGATCGACATTCCGACCAGAGCCACGATACCGGAGGCTCCCAGCCCCACGGTCTCGAGCCCGGAAGCATCGACCTCGGTGTACGAACCCGGGATGCTGATCAGCCGGCCGTTGAAGAAGATAGATGTGGGTGCCATGTTCTCGTCCTCCGTCTAACGCCGGCAGCCGCCGACAGGTCGCTTCCAGAAGGCGTCCCACAGGGGCGCCCATTCGAGCATCGTCAACTGGGCGTTGGGGCCCACCTTCCGCTTCATGTCCAACAGGAAGCCGGCACAACGCTCCCACCGCTGCTTCCGCGCCCTCACGAACTGGCGGGCGGTCAGCCGGGGCTCCGGTTGATTCGGAGGCGGTGGACGCTTGCCCGCGCGGGTGTCCGGCGGCCGCGGGGGTGGCGGCTTCGCCGGCTCTGCCTTCAAATCGGACAAATACTGCTTCGCCTTCACCAGATCTGGCCGATCCTTCACCGGTTCCGGCTTCTTCGGCTCCGGCTTCGCCTCGGGCTCGTCCTTGGGGATGTCCTCCGCAGACGTCATGACCTCGGGGGTCTCCTCCACCTTGGGCTTATCGGAGTCTTTCTTGGTTCTCTTGGCCATGGCCTAGCTCTCCGTCGTGTATGGGGTCACCAGGGACTTCTCTCCACCGGTCGCGCCGACCGGCGTCCCGGATCCATCGTCATCAATGTGGAGCCCCGTGATCGTCTTGGGCCCAGGAGCCGGATAGCTCCGCTCGCACCAGACCTCATCCCCGCGGACGTTGACCTGGAAGAGCCGGGTGAACATATCGGCGGGGAGATAGCGTGGATCCGGCGCCATGTCCTGGCCGGTGAAGTCCAGGTCCTCCACGTCACGGTCCTCGAGCGTGTCCTGGCTCTCCATCACGATGGTCTTCAGCAGATGGTAGTACCAGATACAGACGTCCGGGTGATCCGCGTGGACCATAATATTGAAGGTGTACTTCATCCGGCGCGCCTTGGGGTCCACCACGTCGCCAGTCTCGGGGTCGTAGAAGTTCTCCCCATCGCTGTCCAGGAAGGGGGCGTCTTTACCCAGATAATCGGTCTCGATGACCTCGCCGCCCAGGGTCAACGCCCAGCAGGGAAAGGGCCCGCCCGTCCGCGCGTAACCATGGATCAGGGTCGGCGGCTTCGCGTCCACCACCGTCCCGTCTTCCAGCGTTCCACCGCCGAAGTAGATCCGCCCCTTGGCCGCCTCTTCCGTGGACAGCTCCTGCTTGTCCACCAGGAAACGCTCAAACCGCGCAGAATCGGCCTTGTACCACTCCAGGCCGGCGTTGATCACCTCGTAGAGGACGCGCTCGATCATCATCGGCTCAGCCCTCCAACGCCCCGCGGATCGCCTGATGAAGCGCCGGTGCCACCAGCGCCGCCGCGTGATCCGCCACCTGGTCCGCGAAGTTGTGGGCGTCGATGCCCGGATGGAGCCACTTCTCCCCAGAACCTGTCACCGCGACAGCCGGGTTATCCGACACCATGCGGAAAGTCATGTAGCCACTGGTCTGCTTCCCTCCACCGGCCTTAGGCTGAGCCCGCTTGACCATCCCGGAGAACAGGTCCGTGGAATGCCGCTTGTGGAGCTTGATCGCCCCTCCGGCGCCTGTGCGGAGCCTGGCGCCACCGCGGAGCTTCTTGGCCTCCCTATGTACCCTCCGTCCTAGTTCGCGCGCCTGACCGCGGCTCAGAGCCCCTGGGGTGGCCAAAGAGCCCACCCTGGCGGGTCCATACTGCGAACCCATCGCCGTCCCCGCCTGCCCTGTCGTAGCCCCCGGGGTGGCGTGGCGGAAAGGGATCGGTCGATACTTGAAGCCCGCTGCGGACTTCCGGGCGCCACGAGCCAGAAGGATTTCCTTCAGATCGTAGGCTCCCAGGCCGGTCTCCACGGCTTCCGCGAGCCAGCCCACCAGAGACAAAATTCGCTCCCCCTCCCGGGCCTCGATATCCTGTAAGGAATCAAGGTATTCCGCTTTCGACGTATGCAGCTCTCGGGAGGCCAATTGACGCCACTTCATCAGGGCGCTGTTGGCCACGTCGTCCAGGACAGCCTCAACCAACTGGTCCGCATGGTCCAGGAGTCCCTTCAGGGATGGCGGAATCAGCTCGTCGATGTCGATGTCAATCAGGGGCATCGGGTCCCAGCCTATCAAGCCTCTATAAGGAAGTCGAGTTTGACCACCATCTGCAGAGGTAACCGTTTATATTGGTCCGCGCGGGTGGGTCCCGGTGCATTCCGCTCAACCAGGGTGTCCCGGTACGTGTGCATGTGGTCCATGCAGATCCAGGTGGGCCGCACAGCTCCATGAATGGTCAGCCGCGTGTCAGCCTCCGGCGCCGCGGAACCCAGCCACTGGAGGGTCCCATCGTCCGTCCGCTCAAAGTCCAGTCCCTCGCGGAAGACCGTTTCCACGCTGCGGAAATAGTTGACCTCCACAAACGGATAGCGAAGCCCCCTCTTGCTGTAGCCGCCGGTCACCACGATCTCCGCGGAGCCGTCGTACTCGATGACTTGGGCCCAAGGCATCAAACTGTCCACCGCCACCAGGCGGTCTCGGTAGCCCAGACGATTCTCCGGCTGAGTCGTGGCCCGGCTGGTGCCGAAGACCCATTCTCCGAAGCGCTCGAAGACCTGTACGTCCTTGGTGAAGCTCGTCATGATCGCCTGGATCATCACAGCGTCCCCGGCGTCGTTCAGCTCCACGTCATTGCCGAAGGCGTCCTTGGTCCCTCCCTGTTGCAGCGCCGGGTCCGGGAGGAAATAGAGGTACTGGCCTCCATTACACAGGGGACAGTTAACATCCGCCTGTTCCGTCTGTTCGTTGTTCTGACACGGACAGATCGCCGCCCGGCTCCACCACAATCGGTATCCCTTCTCATAAATGCCCTTGTCGAACTCCTCCGGTCGGAAGTCGCTCCGCGGCCTGGGCTTAATGCCCGGCGGAAGGCCGCTCGAGATCCTGGGAACCAGCGGGGGCATCGACTCCTCCTATATCGCCAACAGGCGGACGCCTTTGTAGTACTTCTCGAGAACCGGAATCGTCCGCTTCAATTCCTTCTCGTACTGAGTCAACCGCGCTCCGTAGCCGGCGTTGGTCGCAGAGCTGGTGGTGTTGATGGACTGACTCAAGCCGTCGATCGAGATGGACTTGGACGCGATCCCCGCTCCCACGATCAAGTCGCCGGCGACGTTGAGCGGAGCGAAGGCCGCCAACTTAGCCACCGTATCCCGGATTTCCTGGGGGACCTCTCCATCCGCAAACCCGGCGGTGAAGTCCACCTCCAGGATGTTGGGGACGAAGTTGCGGCCCGTCGCCAACAGCGGAAGGAAGGATCCGCCGGCCGTGAGCAAGACCTGGGACAACGTGCCCGACGTTGGGACGATGTTCACCTGCCCCACATCAGGACGGAGCTGAATCCACTCATCCGGGAAAACAATGACCTCCGTGTTGCTCGGCCACATGACCGCCACCCGCTCGACGGACAAGACCGGCGACTCCCGGAGCTTGATGATCGTCCAGTAGAGATAGTCCCCGCGGTAGTAGTCGTAGCGCTCCTCCGTGAAAACCGTCTTCGTGATCCGAATGTCCAGCCGCCGCTCCAGGAAGCCGATAGCACTCCGGATCCCCCACTCAAACATGGAGTCCGGGAAGGGATTTCCCGCGTCGTCGGTCAAGTCCAACCCGAACAGGAAGATCTCCTTCAGCTCGGAGATGGTTAGAACGTTGGCCACGCTGGGGTCATCGCCCAGTCGCGGATCCGACAGCTCCGATTCTTGGCTAGTCGAGCTGTTGAAATAGGAGACCTTGTACCAGTAGGTGGTCTGGCCCGCCTGATCATCGTACTCGTACTCCTCGACGCCCTGCTGAAGTTGGATCCTCGTCGCAGCGGTGGTGATCTCCACGTAGGTCCCATTGATGCCCGTGATAGAGCGGTAGACCTTGATCCGGTCGAACGTCTTGAGGACGTTGTCCAGCTCGTCCACCTCAATCTTGACTTTGATGGGGGTTGCCATCCGCTACTCCTAATTAGGGCCCTTGGTCCCCTTGATGCGAGGGACCAGCTTCTGGGTGGACTTGATCCGGGGACGGTCGCCGTCGTCCTTCGTTGAAACCCGGGGACGCAGTGCTAGGGACTCGCTGATACGCGGCCGTGGCTCGGACGGCTCGGTCCCGGTAATGCGGGGGGCCAGGAGCAGAGAATCCCTGATGTACGGTCGCAACCCTGGTGGAAGCGGAATCGGCGGATCTGGAGGTACAAAGACCGGCACTGGCAACGGCTGAACCACCCATCCCCCACCACCGATAAGTGTCCCCGTCGGCAGTGACGACGTCAGGTGAAGAGCCTGGGAAGTCCGGCTTCCGTATGAGAAGAGGCTAGCCAATGGAGAACATCCCGTATCCGCTGCTCAGCGTCCCCACCACCGGAACCACCACGTCCGCCACAGCCTTGATGGCCTGGCCCGTGGCGAAGCCCGGGGCAGCTTGCTCCACCTTGAAGAAGCCCGAAGCATCCGGGCTCGCATCCGTCAGATTGAACAGCAGCGTGTCATCCGCATCTTTGAGATCCACACTGACACTGGTGGGAGTGACGATCGCGCCCGACCCATCCTCTACCCAGATCAGCCCCACCAGGACATCTCCTCCGCTATCGTAGGCGTAGGTCTGCTTGACCACGAAGATGTCTGTCGCCGCCAAGTCCTCTAACCCCGCAATTGCTGCCTGAGTCGTCGCGTGGCCCGCGGCAAGATTCGATTCGACAGTGTCCAACTCGGCCTTGGTCGGCCCGTCATACGACGTCAAAGCAGCATCGCAGGCCGCTTCCGCCTGGGCGGAACTCAGATTCTCCAGAGCCGCGATGTCCGCCTGGGTCTGCGCATGAGCCGCCAACTGGTTGGACTCATCCGCCGGATCCGCCGGTAGCCGCGCGTCCACGGCCTCCGCTGCCGCCTTGGTATCATCGAGCCCGGCGGCGCGGATCGTCGTGTAACCCTGACTGTTGAAGACCGCCGCCACCTGCGCCGGAGACAGGTCTTCCAGCGCCGCGATGTCCGCCTGAGTCTGGGCGTGGCTGGCCTGTTGCAGCGACTCATCCGCCGGATCCGCCGGCAGCCGAGTATCCACGGCCTCCGCAGCCGTCTTGACCTCCTGGAGCTGACCACCCGTGGCTGCCGTCTTGGCGCCTGCCACTCCCAAAGCATCCCGGATCTGCTCCCGCTCGCCACTGGTCCAGTCCCCGGTCGCCGGCGCGGCCGTTTCCCAGCTTCCGCCCCCATGGACACCCGCCTGCACGGACTCCACCTCATTGGCGATCTCAGTCGCCGCAGAGGCCGCCAGCGCCGTTGAATCCACAGCATTGGGCACCAAGGCCATGGCGTCCCCAGGAGCCGCCCGTGACGTCACTGCGTCGTCCAGGTTGTCCAAGGCCGCCGCACGCCCCGCTGTATAACCTTGAGCCGTCAGCGCGGCCTGGACGCCGGCCTGGTCCAGATCATTGAGCGCGGCGATCAGGAGCTGCGTAGCGTTATGATTCGCGTTCTGGTTGCTCTCATCCGACGGGTCCACGGGAAGCCGCCCATCGATGGCGGCCGTATCGGTGAGCACATCCTGGAGATGCCCTCCGGCCGCGCCGGCCTTTGCTCCCGGCACGCCCAAAGCCTCACGAATCGCGTCCTTCTCAGCTGGCGTCCAATCGACTGTGGCCACCGCCGTCTCCCAGCTCCCACCGCCATGGATGGCCGCCAACGCCGCTTCGATGGCTGACCGTTCACCAGCAGTCAAGGTCATGGCATCCCCGGGCACCGCGCGACCGCTGATTGGCGCGTCCAGGTTGTCCAAGTTGGGGGCGCGGGCTGCCGTGTATCCCTGAGCGGACATAGCCGCCTGCACATTCGCCTGACTCAAGTCATTCAGAGCCGCGATATCCGCTTGGGTTGCGGCGTGGGCTGCCTGCTGCAGCGACTCATCCGCCGGATCGCTGGGAAGCCGGGAATCGATGGCGTCCGTGTCCGCCAAGATGTCCTCCAGGGTCCCGGTTCCCGTGGTGGGATCGGTCTGGGGACCATCCATCGCCAGGCGGAAGCGGATCTGGTTCTTCTCGGCCGTCGTCCAATCCCCGCTCACCGCGATCCCGTCCACCGCGTCCCGAATCTCCTCTAACGTGTCGGTGGCCGCGTTGAAACCCGCACCCGCCAGCTCGGACAAATCCCGATTGTCGGCGCCGCGGATGTTGTCCTCCACGGTGTTCAGCTCGGCCGCCGTGGGTGGGTCGTAATCCACCAGGGCCTGGTCCGCCTGTGTCTTGACCTGAGCCGGTGTGGCCCTGGTACTCACCGCCGCATCGAGGTTATCGAGGTTGGGAGCCCGCGCCGCGGTGTAGCCCTGAGCTGTCAAGGCGGCCTGGACGCCGGCCTGGTCCAGGTCATTAAGCGCCGCGATGTCCGCCTGAGTCGCAGCGTGGGCCGCCTGCTGCAGCGACTCATCCGCCGGATCGCTGGGGAGCCGGGTGTCCATATCGTTGATTTGGTCGGCCCATCCGCCCACGTAGACCTCGCAGGTCTGTGGGACGTTCTTGGCCGTGGCGGAGCTGTCTCGGACGTAGCCCACGTAGACGTCATCATCGCCGCTTGGAGGAGTCCAAGCGTAGTAGTAGACCCCCGGCGCGCCAGTGGCCTGGAACTCGGTCAT